>Ga0302324_100021551_pt1 | contig 12562 bp, 9 predicted proteins | sample Palsa_T0_1_FD_201949 | JGI IMG/M metagenome (GOLD analysis project Ga0302324, IMG submission 201949) | Peat permafrost microbial communities from Stordalen Mire near Abisko, Sweden - Palsa_T0_1 | ecosystem: Environmental > Terrestrial > Soil > Palsa > Peat permafrost | place: Sweden: Abisko...
CGCGCTAACCCTTCGCGCTGCCGGGCGCCGCCGACTGGCCGATGGTGGCCGCATAGCGATATTTCGGCAGAATGAGCCAGATAATCGCGCTTATCAGCGGCACGACGATCATGAGAACGAATACCAGCTGGTAGGAGTGCGTCCGGTCATAGATCAGGCCGACAAGCGGCGCCGCTGCCGATGTGATGATGTTCGTAAAAGTGAACTGGACCGCCAGGATTTCGGTGAACGATTTGAGGCCGAAGAAGCGCGTCTGGAAATAGGTGCCCATCGGTCGCGCCGCGGCGAAGGCAAATCCGCCGAGGGCGACGGCCACCACCAGCATCGGCACACCGCCCCACTTCGACGTCACGAAGAGGAGCAGGACCGCGCCTACGGCGGAGGCGAGTGCGAACGGGACCGCAACCTTCGCCGTGTGAAAGCGATCGACAAGAATGCCGCCGACGATGGTGCCGCCGAGGCCGGTGAGCATTGCAACCGACGTCATCCCCACCGCGGTCGTCTGGCTGAAGCCCTTGCCGATCAGGGCTGCCACCATGTGCGATGACATGCCGATGAAGATGACGAGGCCGAGCAGAGCGTTAAATGTGATGAGCCAGAATACACGGTCCCTAAGCGCCTCACCGATCGTCATGCCTTCGACTTGCGGCGCTGGCGCTGCGCGGTCCCCAACCGTGCGGCTGGGCGCATTTGGCGGCACGGGCTCCTCCAGCAGGAAGAAGAGGATGGGCACGATGACGAGGATGAGCGCGCCGAAAGCGAGATACATCACCCGCCAGCCATAATGAAGCATGAGTGCGTTGGCGACGAGCGGCACAAATGCCATGGCCACAGTCGATTCGGCGCCGAGGATGGCCATCGCCTTGCCGCGATTCTGCGTGAACAGTCCCGCGATCATCTTCGAATAGGCCACGCCCGTCGAACCGAATATCCCGAGCAGCGCGTAATAAATATAGAGCTGCGGGAGGCTCTTCGTCTGCGCCGACATGGCGAGCGTGATGAGACCCACGACCGTAGTGCCGAACAGGATGACGGGCTTGGTACCGAACCTGTCCGCGATACGTCCGATCGGCCACAGGCTGACCGCGCCGAAAAAGAAGAGAAACGCGGTGCCGAAGGAGTATTCCGTGCGCGTCCAATGGAATTCTGTGGTCAGCGGAATGAGGAGCAGGCCGACCGCGCTGAAGGGCAGGATGCTGGTGGCGAAGCTCTGACCGATCAGGATTCCGGTCGCGATCTTGAGCTTGCGCGGCGAGAAATCGCTCTCGAACACGACACTGTCCTGCTGCGCAGCGCTCGCAACTATGCCCTGTTCGGCAATGTCGACCATTCAACGTTCCTTCCCTCACGCTGCAGCGGACTCTTTGGTCCTTCGCGACGCCAAGTGTAACGCAGCAGGCAGCGCGCGCGAAGAATCTTCGACAAAATAAGGGTTTCTCGCGCAAGCGGCTTTGAGTTCGCAGACAGTGGAGTAGCAACCGGTCCTGCGAATCCAGGATGCGCGCGCGGGCAGCAGAATCGGGATCGCAGCATGACGTTGGAGCCTATCGCCGAAGCTGCGCTTCAGATGCCGCCCGTCGTCCCGGCGTCCGTCGAACCGTGGCCCAGTCCGCGCGTGGCGTGGTATGCGGTCTTCGTCTTTTCTCTCACCTTGATGATCAACTTCCTCGATCGCGGACTCATCACGCTGCTCGTGCCGAGCATCAAAGCCGATATGCATCTGACAGACTTCCAGATGAGCCTTGTGATCGGTTTCGCGTTCGTCTTCTTCTACGTATTCCTTGGGCTTCCCGTCGCGCGCCTGGCCGACACACGTACGCGCCGCACGATCATCGGAATCGGGATCGCAACCTGGAGCGCTGCGACCGCACTGTGCGGGCTCGCAAACAACTTCTGGCAGCTGTTCTTCTGCCGCGTTGCGACCGGTGCCGGCGAATCCTGCAACGGGCCCGCAACTTATTCGCTCCTCGCCGATCTCTTCCCGCGCGAAAAGTTGCCGCGCGCCATCGCGGTCCTGAATTTCGGATTCATGCTCGGAACCGGCTTCGCGTTGATCATCGGGGGCGCCGTCATTCACATGCTGCGCAGCGTTCCGCCGATGCACGTGCCTGTCCTCGGCGTGCTCAGGGCGTGGCAGATGGCCTTCGTGATCGTGGGGCTGCCAGGTGTTGCCGTAGCCGGGCTCGTGTGGACCGTGAAGGAGCCGCTCAGGCGTGGCCGGCTCATGGTCGCCGGTTCGAAGAAGGCGCGCGCCGTCGGGATACCGCTCCGCGACGTGGTGCGCTTCCTTTACGACAACCGCGCCGTCTATGGCCCGATGTTCCTCGGCCTTGCGTTCAGCACGGTCCTGTCGATCGGCACCTTGAGCTGGGGGCCCAGTTTCTATGGGCGCACCTTCGGCTGGTCGATGGCGCAGGTGGGCCTGATTTCCGGTCTCGTATTTCTCGTCGTCTGGCCGCCGGGTGCGATGTTCGGCAGCTGGCTTGCCGAGCGCTGGCAGAAGCAGGGGCACGACGACGCCAATATGCGCGTGGTCGTCTGGGCCATTCTCCTGCTGATCCCGGGACAGGTGCTGTTTCCCCTCATGCCGAAGGCGGAATATTCCATCGCGATTTCCGCTTTCAACGGATTCATCGCCGCCTGGGTACTCGGGCCGCAAAACGCCGCGATCCAGGTGGTGACACCCAACGAGATGCGCGGCCAGATCAGCGCGCTTGCGATCTTCATCATCAACGTATTGGGCTACGGCATCGGACCGACCTTGATTGCCGCATTGACGAATTATGTGTTCGGATCGGAAAGCCAATTGCGCTACGCGATGTCCGCGGCGGCCGTCGTACTGGCGCCGCTGGCGGCGTTGTCGATCTGGTGGGGTTTAAAGGCCTATGGCGCGGCGTTTGCGCGTGCACGCAAGGAGTGGAGTTGAACGTCATGGAAAATGTGGAAGGCAAGGTTGCATTCGTCACGGGCGGTGCAAGCGGGATCGGTCTCGGCATGGTGCGCGCTTTTCTCAAAGCCGGTATGAAAGTGGTCATCGCCGATGTGAGGCAGGACCACCTCGACGAGGCTGCTGCGTCGTTGAACGCCGGCGCGCGCCTGCGCACGTTCAAGCTCGACGTGACCGACCGCGCGGCGTTTGCCGAGATCGCGGACGAAGCCGAAAAGGCTTTCGGCAAGATTCATATGCTTTGCAACAACGCCGGCATCGGACTCGCGGGGCCTGCGAAATTTGCGACCTATGAAGACTGGGATTGGGTCCTGGGCGTCGATCTCGGAGGCGTCGTCAATGGCACCGTGACGATCCTGCCGCGCATATTGAAGCACGGCGAGGGCGGGCACATCGTCAATACGGCATCCATGTCCGGTGTCATGCCCAATCCCGGCACAATCCAGTACACGGTCGCGAAGGCGGGCGTCATCGCCATGTCCGAGGTGCTGCGGACCGAGTTGGGCGCCGACAATATCGGCGTCTCGGCGTTCTGCCCCGGCCCCGTGCAAACCAACATCGCAAAGAGCGCCGAGACGCGCCCGGCGCATCTTGCGAACACGGGTTATGCCGAATTCGACCGCCGCCGCGCGGCCAATTCGAGCGCGCATCTCTGGATGGACCCTGTCGCAGTCGGCGAGCTGGTGCTCGATGGTGTGCGCAAGAACAGGCTCTACATCTTTACCCACAGCGAGTTCGGGCCGGGCATCCAGGAGCGCTGCGACGCGCTGATGGCGGCCGTTCCGGACAAACCCTACAACCCGGAGTTCATGGCGGCCGTGCCGTTCCTGCTGCGCAATCCCATCTTCAGCGAGAAGCGCTGAAGCGCGCGCGACGCGATAGGGAAGGAGAATTCGGATGAAGGTTGCTCTTGTCGGGTCCACTGGAAATATCGGCAGCAAAGTGCTGGCCGAACTCCTCTCCCGCGGACATTCCGTGACGGCTATTGCGCGCAACCCGGAAAAGATCGCGACCTCGCCCGGCGTGCAGCCGAAAAAGGGCGATGCGGAGGACGCGGCGGCCCTGGCGAAATTGCTTTCGGGCCACGATGCGGTCGTCAGCGCGGTACCGTTCTCGCCCGGCCTTTCCACCAAGCTGATCGAGGCGGTGAAGCGTTCCGGCGTGAAGCGTTACATCATGGTCGGCGGCGCAGGCTCGCTCGAGGTTGCACCCGGGAAGATGCTTAAGGACACGCTTACGCTTCCAGGTCCGGTGAAGGCGATCATCGAAGAAGGCACCGCGTCGCTCGAACGCCTGCGCGGCGAGACGGGTCTGGAGTGGACGTTCTTCTCGCCCGCGGCCGAAATCGGTCCGGGCACGCGCACGGGGAAATTCCGGCTGGGCGGCGATCAGCTGATCGTCGACAAGGACGGCAAGAGCCGGATCTCCTATGATGACTACGCGATCGCGCTGGTCGATGAACTCGAGCAACCGAGGCACATCGGGAAGCGTTTCACGATTGCCTATTGATCGTCGTCATCGGCCTCACACCAGGAACTTCCGCCCGGCGTCGACCGTCTTCTGATCGCGCTCTCCGAGATCGGTCGGTGGCGGCACGGCGCGTCCGCGCTTGACGGCAGGGCGGCTCCCGACGAGATCAAGCCAGCGCTTGAGATTGTCGAGCCCGTCGATGGTGACGCCTGACCATCCATAGCCGCTCACCCAGGGCCACATGGCCATGTCGGCAATCGAATAATCGTCGGCCAGGTATTCGCTCTCTCCGAGGCGCTTATCGAGGATTCCGAAGAGCCTCAGTGTCTCGCGCTGATAGCGATCGATGGCGTATTGGATTTTTTCCGGTGCGTAACGGAAGAACACGTTGGCCTGGCCCATCATGGGCCCAACACCGCTCATCTGGAACATCAGCCATTGTATCACGCGGCTGCGCGAGTTCGCGTCCCGGCCGATGAACTTGCCGGTCTTTTCCGCCAGGTAGATCAGGATCGCGCCCGATTCGAAGACGGCGAAATCGCCGTTGTCGCGATCGACGATCGTCGGAATGCGGCCGTTCGGATTGATCTTGAGATACGATGCCTCTTTCTGCTCGTTCTTCGACAGTGCGATCGGGCGGACCTCGTAGGGAAGCCCCATTTCCTCGAGCGCGATCGAGATTTTCCAGCCGTTCGGCGTCTCCGATGTGTAGAGATCGATCATCGTCCGCGTCCTCTTGAAACCGCCAGTCTGCAAGGCTGACCATGGCATGCCTCCACCACACGAGAAGCCAAAGGCGACGCGCTGCGAAATCCCAATTCCTGTCGAACGAATCACTTCGCCGCGGCGCAACAGATTTCACCCGTGAAGGGACTGATTTGGTCCGTACGCCGTGCGAACGAAGAAAACCTGCGTACGCGACTTTTGAGCAACTATGTGCCGGAATAGGCAATGATTTTTGCGCGCGATGCCGCCTCAACGCCCCGGCCTCCGACCATCGCTTTGCTGCGGAAGAACGCAAACGTTGCCAGACAAGAAATCCGCACTGCAGGGCACCGCAAAGTGGGAAAGTGGGATGGTCTCAATTTGTAAGCAGGACATACCGAGAATTTTCCCCTGCGTCGAAATGTGCTAATTTGAACGATGATAAAGCCGCACGCTTGGGGACCCAGCGTCGGCAACGGCGGAAAATTCCGTCGATCCCAGGGAGGGGCATATGGTTAGGAGTGGTGTAAATCAGCATTCGTCGCGCGCGCATGCGTTGAGCAAGCTTGCGCTCAGTGCGTCGTCTTTCGCTTTGGTAGCAGGATTGGCCGCAACGCCGGCCGCCGCGCAGCAGACCGCGGCGAACACGTCGCAGAGCGGCATCGAGACCGTCACGGTCACGGCGCAATACGTAACGCAGAATGTGCAGGCGACGCCGCTGGCGATCACAGTGGTGACGAGCCAGGATCTCGAAATTCGCGGCATCGACAACCTCGCGCAACTGGGTACGACGGTCCCGGGCCTCACGCTCACGCCCGCTCCGGCCGCATACGGCAATGCCGTGCAGACCTATATCCGCGGCGTCGGCCAGTACGACACGGCCTTCGCCAGCGAGCCGGGCGTCGGCATGTATGTCGACGATTTTTACTACGGAACCATGACCGGTTCGGAGCTGTCTCTGCTCGACCTGAAAGACGTCGAAATCGACAAAGGTCCGCAGGGCGTGCTGGGCGGCAAGAACGACATTGGCGGCGCCATCAGGCTCTACACCCAGCAGCCGCTGGACGATAACAGCGGTTACATATCCGCCACCTACGGCGCCTTCGACGACGTCGAGGTCAGGGGCGCGGCGAATCTGACGGTCATTCCAGGGCATCTGTTCGTTCGGTTCTCGGCCGCAGGGCGCGAACAGGAAGGCTACGTCACGGAAATCGACTACGCCTGTGCATTCGGTCCCGGCACAGGCCCCACGGGCGCCGGCAGTATCCCCGTCACCACGCAGAACAACGGCTGCAAGATCGGAACGCAGGGCGGTTTCAACACGGCCGGCGGGCGCGCAGCGATCCGCTGGGTCTATGATGCGCATCTGCAAGACAATTTCGCAGTCAACGTCTTGCAGGACAATTCTCCGCTCACACCTGACGTGCTCTATGCCGTCGATGCAAGCACTCAGCCGAACGGGCCAGTCTATTACAATAACGGCAATGGTGTTCAGGCGGTGCCGCGGAACACGTTTATTGGCGCTGCGCTGGGGGGCGCGGCAAACGTACCGGGATCCTCAATCCCGGTGTGGAATGCCGTCTATAACATGCCTCATTTTGGCGTTCCGTTCGATCAGCGCTTTATCCCGACGGGTTCGAACATCTTCAACACGACCTATGCCAACTACACGGACGAGGAAGGTCAAGTCTACAACGACGGCGAAATGATGCACTCGTGGGGCATGTCGAACATCCTCGACTACGACCTGCCCTGGTGGGACATTCACTTCAAATCGATCACAGGCTATCGCTTCTACCAAGGCGCCTATTCCAATGACCAGGGCGTGTCGCCGTTGGATTTCGAATTGACGACGACATTTCCGAGCGACCGCGAATTCCAGCAGGAGGAGCGGTTCACCGGGAAGCTGTTCAACGACAGGCTCGAATGGACCGCGGGCGTCTTCTACTACAACCGCACCAATCGCGCGCAAGGACCGGTGACGCTGGATGCGGATTACGACCTTGGCATACATGCGCTTGTGTTCGAGCAGGACGATACGTACGAGGCCGAGAACACCTCCGGCTATCTCTATGGCATCTATCACATCTGGGACAACTGGGAGATTCTGGGCGGCTGGCGTTATACCTCGGAAAGCAAGACATATTACTTCGACCACCTGGGATCCGTCCCGGGATATGCGGGCAGTGGCTTCTTCCGCGACACGCTGATCGCGGCACAGAATCCAAACAATCCTGCCGACCAACTCTGTAATTATGCGGTCATGCCACAGTGTCCTGCCGACGCAGCGCTCTATCCGAATACGGTAACGACGCAGCGGCCGGACTATCGCGCCGGCACGGACTATCATATTACCGACGACCTTATGGCGTACTTCACGTGGTCGACGGGCTACCGTTCGGGCGGTTTCAACTCGCGGCCGTTCGACCCCTTCCAGCTGCAGCCGGGCAATGGTGCCAAATATGGCCCCGAAGAAATCGCGAGTTACGAAATCGGCGCCAAGACGCAGTTCTTCGACGATCGTCTGCAATTCGACATCTCGGCATACAATGCCGACTACACTCATACGATTACGCCGGAATCCAGAATTGATCCATCCGGACTGCCGTGGGTGTACTATACCAACGCGGGCGCATCGACGAACCGGGGTCTGGAACTCGAGACGCAGGCGGCTCCGATCGACAACCTGCTGCTCAAGGCCAGCTATTCCTACGTCAACGTCAGCGTTTCGGCTGCTCCGGGTGCACAGCCCGGATTTTTGAACGGTTGCACGGCGGCGGCCGTTGCGTCGCACGTACCTGGATGCGCTCAAACGGCCCCAGGCACCGTTGTTGTCGGCAGTGCGCCTATCCTGTTCCCGGCACAGACACTTCAGCTGTCAGGGCAGTACACCTGGAAGTTCAGCCTGGGCCAGATCACGCCGCGTCTCGAATGGGATTGGCAGTCCGTGATCTATCAGGATGCGAACAACGATCCGTACACGGAAATTCCCGCGCGCGGATTGTTGAATGGATCGCTGACGTGGGATGCTCCGGACAATGGCTGGCAGATTCAGTTGCTGGTGAACAACATCGCCGATAAGCATTACTTCCTCTCGATGTTCGATTTGACGACCTTCGGCGAAGGCACGATCGAAGCCCAGCCTGGAACGCCGAGGGAGTGGTTCATCACGCTGAAGAAGACCTTCTAGGAGAGCAGAGCTCAAACCTCGAAATGGGCGTCGGTTGCGCGGGTGCAACCGACGCCCTTCTCTTTTGGAAAGGATTCGAGTGAGAATTGCTGACACGCTCGACCCCGGGAACCAGATCGAGAGCAGGGACATGGACGCGGAAGACAGAATCGCGAAGCTTGAGGGCACGATCGAAAAGCTCGATCACCGGATCGGTACGCTCGAAGACGCAAATACCATCCGGCGGTTGCAATACACGTACGGGTACCTGATCGACAAATGCCTTTATGACGAAACCGTCGAGCTGTTTTCGGAAGATGGCGAAGTCCGATTCATGGGCGGAATCTTCAAGGGCAAAGCCGGTATCCGCCGCCTCTATGTCGGCCGCTTCCGCAAGAACTTCACGAACGATTATAACGGCCCCGTCTTCGGCTTCCTGCTCGATCATCCGCAACTTCAGATGGTGATCGACGTCGCGCCCGACCGAAAGACCGCGAAACTGCGCGGGCGCAGCCTGATGCAGGCGGGCCGCCATGAGAGCGTCACAGCGGAAGGCGCGCTGCCCCGCCAATGGTGGGAAGGCGGCATCTACGAGAACGAGTATGTGCGGGAGGACGGCGTCTGGAAGATCAAGGTGCTGGACTACAATCCGCTTTGGCACGGGATGTTCGACAAGGGCTGGGCGCACCAGCCGCCGAACGCCTATCCCTTTGCCGCAACGACTTATCCGGAGGATCCGCTCGGGCCCGACGTGATCGCGCCCGAGGCGCATCGCAGGTTGTGGCCCGAAACGCCGCTCATACCGTTCCATTATCCGCATCCAGTAACGGGAGAGCCCATCGTTCCGGAGCAACCCGAGCAATGGCGCGCGAAATAGGAGGACGCCGATGACGACTGCATTCCCAAAGTCGATGGATTTCGCGGGTTACAACGCGCCCTCGCGGCTCGAATGCGACGTCTACGATCTGGTCGTCGAAGGCGAGATTCCGAAGGACATGGAAGGCTCATGGTATCGCTCGATACCCGATCCACCTTACGCGCCGTTGCTGGGCGACGACACATATCTGAGCGGCGACGGTATGGTCAGCCTGCTGCGGATCGAGAACGGGCACGCGGATTTCAAGCAGCGCTATGTGCAGACCGACCGTTACACCGCTCAAAAAAGAGCGCGCCGTGGGCTTTTCGGTCTCTATCGCAACCCGTATACGGATGATCCATCGGTGCGCGGCAAGGGTCGCGGGGCGGCCAACACGACGCCGATTTTCCACGGCGGGCGTCTGCTCGCGCTGAAGGAAGACAGCCGCGCCTGGGAGCTCGACCCTCATACGCTTGAGACGAAAGGCGAATGGGATTTTCAGGGGAAGCTCAAAAGCCAGACGATGACTGCGCACACGCGCCTCGACCCGGATACCGGTGAGCTTTATTTCTTCGGCTACGAAGCGAGCGGTATCGCGAGCCGCGACGTCTCTTATTGCGTGGCGGACAAAGACGGCAATCTCGTGCGCGAAGAATGGTTCGAAGTGCCCTATTGCGCGCTGATGCACGATTTCTGCGTTACCAAACGCCACGCCATCTTCCCGGTGTTTCCCACCACCGCCGATTTCGACCGCATCAAAGCGGGCGGACCGCATTGGATTTTCGAGCCGGACCGGGAAAGCTTCGTCGGCATCATGCCGCGCGACGGCTCGGTCAAGGAGATGCGCTGGTTCAAATATCCCGCGCGCTCGGCCTTTCATTTCATGAATGCCTTCAGCGAAGGCGACAAGGTTCACATGGATTTCGGCGTCAGCAACGTGAACCCCTTTCCCTTCATCATGAAGGCATCGGGCCTTACGCCGGACCCCACCAAGATGCGCGGCGGCCTCGTGCGCTGGACATTCGATCTGGGCAAGCCCGGTGACGGCATCGAGGAGACCGTGATCGGGCCGCCCGGCGATATGCCGCGCATCGCCGAAAAGGATCATATGAAGGACTATGAGATCGGCTACTACCAGCGCTTCGATCCGGAAATCGGACCGCCGCTCGTGGCAGGTCCCGTCGGGGCGGGCTTCAACACGATCAACCGGATCAATGTGAAGACGCGCAAGCTCAAGACATTGCGCATGGATCATCGCACGACGGTGCAGGAACACGTGCACATCCCCTCGAAGGCGAAGGACCACGAAGGCTATCTCGCCTTCGTCGCCGACATTCACGACGAGCCCTATTCGCAGATCTGGATCGTGGAGGCAGAGAGACCGGAGAACGGGCCGATCGCCAAGCTCCACCTGCCGCTCAGGTTGCGCGTCGCCGTGCACGGCAATTGGGCCCCCGCGGACGCATTCTGACCATGGCAAGCAAGGTTCCCTACAAACGCATCGCCACGGAAGAAGCCTTCGCCACGCAGGAGCAATTCCGGCTCTTCAAGCGCGCGCTTTCGGCCGGCGACGTGGACCCCGGTTTCCACAGTCTTTGGGGATTCTATCTCGAAAGCATGGCGGAGCGGCCGCAGGAGATACGCGGCCGCCTTCTCGATCTCGATGCAAGGCGCATCGGCGATATGGATGCGACCGGTGTCGATGTTCAGCTCCTTTCGCTGACGTCGCCCGGCGTCAACCCGCTCGGTACGGACGAGGCGCGGGCGCTATCGGTGAGCGCAAACGACGAGGTGGCGGAGGCGGTGCGCCGGCACCCGACGCGATTTGCCGCGCTCGCCGCCTTCGCACCGCAGGATCCGGCACACGCCGCCAAGGAAATCGAGCGCGCGGTGACGAAGCTCGGCCTCAAGGGCGCGATCTTCAACGGCCATACAAACGGCGAATGGCTCGACGACACGAAGTTCTGGGCCATCTTCGAAGCCTGCGAGGCGCTCGACGTGCCCATCTATCTGCACCCCACGGGTCCGCATCGGGATCTGATCAAGCCGATGGTCGAGCGCGGACTCGACGGCGCCGTCTTCGGCTTCGGTGTCGACACCGCGCTTCACACGCTTCGCCTGATCGTCGCGGGACTGTTCGACCGGTTTCCGAAGCTCAAGCTGGTGCTCGGCCATCTCGGCGAAGCGCTGCCTTTCTGGCTCTATCGGCTCGATTTCATGCACGGCGCGTCCGTGAAGGCGAAACGCTACGAGACATTGAAGCCGCTCAAGCGGCCGATCAGCGATTACATGCGCGACAACGTCTATGTCACGACGAGCGGCATGCCCTGGGGGCCCACCATCCGCTACTGCCAGCAGGTTTTGGGAATGGACCATGTGCTCTATGCCATGGATTATCCCTATCAGTTCGTCGCAGACGAAGTGACGATGCAGGACGATCTCGACATCGCCGACGACGACAAACGGAAATTCTTCCAGACGAACGCAGAAACGCTCTTCAAGCTTCGCTGACATGAGCGAGGCGGAAGCGCGCGAGGGGACGGGCGCCGGCTTCTATCGCTGGTACGTGCTCGTCGTCCTGATGATCGCGCTGGCCTTCAGCCTCGTCGATCGCCAGATCCTCACGATCCTCGCCGGGCCCATCAAAAAGGATCTGCACCTTTCCGACGCCGAACTCGGCCTTCTCTACGGCACGGCCTTTGCCGTTTTCTATTCGCTGTTCGGCATTCCCCTGGGACGACTGGCCGATCGCTGGGCCCGAACGAAGCTGATGGCGCTCGGACTTCTGGGCTGGTCGTCCATGACGGTATTCAGCGGTTTCGCCGCCAATCTCTGGCAGCTCTCGATTGCCCGCATGGGCGTCGGCATCGGCGAGGCAAGCGCCAATCCCGCTGCGTATTCCCTGATCTCCGATTATTTTTCGAAGAGTTCGCGCGCGACGGCGATCGCCATCTATACGCTCGGCGTCTCCTTCGGAATGGGTGCCTCGCTATGGTTTGGAGGTTCGATCGTCGATCTTTGGCAAAGCTGGTTCGGGGCAGGTCCCGCGCCGCTCGGTCTGAAAGCCTGGCAGGCGGCTTTCGTCATTCTGGGCGCACCGGGTATTTTGATTGCGGCCCTGATCTGGATGCTCCGCGAACCGGAGCGCGGCGCCATGGAGACCAGGGAGGCCCGCGGCTCACCGCCGAGCCGGTCCTCGATCTGGCTCGAAATCGTCGCCATCCTTCCACCGCTCACCTTGCTCAACCTCGCGCTGTTGCGGGCGCCGGCGCGCGTCTGGCGCCTGCATCTCATCGTGCTCGGCGCAATTTTCGTTGCCGCGACGGCCATGATCGTATTCGCGGACCGCATCACGCCGACAGCCAAGCTGCATGTGCTCGCGCACATCGGCGGAGTTGCCGTTACCAGCCATGTT
>Ga0302324_100021555_pt1 | contig 12561 bp, 12 predicted proteins | sample Palsa_T0_1_FD_201949 | JGI IMG/M metagenome (GOLD analysis project Ga0302324, IMG submission 201949) | Peat permafrost microbial communities from Stordalen Mire near Abisko, Sweden - Palsa_T0_1 | ecosystem: Environmental > Terrestrial > Soil > Palsa > Peat permafrost | place: Sweden: Abisko...
TCCCCGATAAAAAATGGTTGGATTAGGTCGGATTAGGTTGGATTTGGTTTGACCCGGTTTGACTTTTTGGGTTCGTCTGGCAGAAAGCGACGCTTAAGAGGCCAATCCCGCCCAACGGCAATTTTGGCCATGACCGGCTTTTCAAAGAACATTTAACGGCATCTTATCCGGCGTTCATGACCCGTCGCCATTTCGCCTGCGACAACATCACGGCCAAATCATATCACAGATTGTGGCAGACGCCAAATATGCCGCCGGTGTGCAGCAATCATCCGGCGTCGCGCACGGTGGCCGTGTGCCAGCACCTTGAAGCTGCCGGCGGATTTTGTCGCGGACGGCCATCCACATTTGTGGCCAAATTGCCGCGTTGCGAACAGGATGTTGTGACACGGCCGGTGCTTTTTCACTTTCGGTTCCCAAAAAGCCTCTTGCGATAAAATCAACTCAACTTTAAGGTCTTCATCCAGTCGTCAAGTATGCTTTTCAGCTCCAGTCAATTCATCTTCCTTTTCCTGCCGGCGACACTGTCAGTTTTTTTTGCAATGCCGGCAAATCCGGTGTGGCTGCGGAAGGCATGGCTGCTGCTGGCGTCAGTTTTTTTCTACGCCTATTGGAAGGTGGAATATGTTCCACTGCTGGTATTTTCGATTTGCTTCAATTACGCGGTCGCTGAATTCATCACGCGTCATCGTCATCGTCCGGCGGCCAGGGTTGTCTTTGCGACGGGCATAAGTGTCAACGTGTTGCTGCTGGGTTATTACAAATACACCAATTTTATTCTGGCATTTCTGGGCCGCGTTTCGGAGCACGATTTTGGCCGGTTCGACATTTTGCTTCCGCTGGCGATTTCCTTTTTTACGTTCACACAAATCGGCTATCTGGTGGATGTTTACCGCAACCAAACTTTGCACCACCGATTTTTGGATTACTCATTGTTTGTGTTTTTCTTCCCGCATCTGATTGCCGGACCGATTGTGCGACACTGGGAAATCATTCCGCAATTTGCCGAGCGGACACTGCGGGCGAACCGGGAGGACATCGGCGTCGGGCTGACGATGTTTCTGATTGGACTCTACAAAAAAGTTTTGCTGGCCGACTCCATCGCCAGTTATGTCACGAAGGTGTATGGCGCAGCGGCCGGCGGCGCCACCCTGACCTGGTTCGATGCGTGGCTGGGCACGCTGGCGTTTGCGGTGCAAATCTATTTTGATTTTTCAGGATATTCGGACATGGCAATCGGTCTGGCGCGGCTTTTCGGGATCAGGTTTCCCATGAATTTTAATTCGCCCTACCAGGCCGGCTCGATCACTGAATTTTGGAAGCGCTGGCACATCACCCTCACGCGATTTTTGCGGGAATACATTTATTTCCCGCTGGGCGGAAACCGGTGCGGGCCATTGCGACATGTTTTCAACATCATGACCACGATGCTTTTGAGCGGATTGTGGCATGGGGCCGGATGGACTTATATCCTTTGGGGCGGTTTGCACGGGTTTTACCTGGTGGTGGCGCATCGCTGGCGGCTTTGGGTGGAGAAGTGCGGCTGGCAATTGAATTATTGGTGGTACCGGTTATGGTCCGGGATTTTGACTTTTGTGGTGGTGTTGTTTGCGTGGGTGTTTTTCCGGGCCTCCACCCTGTCCGTGGCGGGCAACGTGCTTGGCAGCATGGCCGGGTGGCATGGTTTGACGATGTCAGAAGAAGTGACGAATCCCGCGAAACAACCGGGCCAGTTGTGGGCTCAAATGGGGGTTCATTTTGTCCACCGAACTTTCGAAGCCGGATCTTATGCCAGTTTAATCAGATTAATTTTGGTGATGCTGGTCATCGCCTGGTTTCTGCCCAACACCCAACAAATGCTCGCCGGCCACGGTCCCGTTTTGGAAAAAACCGGGCGCCCGCGTTGCTGGTATCTGACGCTTGGCTGGCGGGACGGCCTGGTGCTGGGCGGATTATTTTTTCTGGTGGTGCGGGGTTTTTACATCGCGCCGCCCAGTCCATTCATCTATTTCCATTTTTAATCCATGAAAATATCCTGGAAATTTTTTACAGCGCTCGCGACCGGTTTTGTTCTGGTCTTTGGTTTTTATGCAGTGAAATTTTATCTCAATCTTGGAGTGCCGACGGAGTCATCGCGGTGGTGTTATGAAATCTACGAAAAGAAGCGCGTGGCCGCCGAAAAGATCACTTCCCCAAAACTTCTTCTGGTCGGCGGTTCGGGCACACTGTTTGGTTTGAGTGCCAAAGAAATTCAGCATCAAACCGGATACCCGACCATCAATTTCGGCACACACGCCAGCTTGAACACCGGCTACATTTTATACCAGGTCCGCCAAACCGCCAAACCGGGCGACACCGTGCTTCTGTGTTTTGAATACGAACTTTACCTGCATGGAAAACTGGATCGGGCGGCGGCGAACGATATTGTTATTGATTATATCGTTTCCCGCGACCCGGTTTATTTTTCCAGTTTGTCTCCTCTGGAAATGTGGAACGTTTTCATGACGATTTCAGATCAGCGCATCAAACTCGGTTTGAAAAACCGCCGCCAACCCGAGCGCCACACTGCAGAGGTTGGTGTTTATGACTCCAAATTTATCAACGAATGGGGGGATCAGCTCAACCACTCACTGGCTTCCCGGCCATCCACTGTGAAACTGTCAGACGTACAAAAGAAATCAATTTTTGGCGATGACCTGCCTGAACATCCTGCCGGTTTTAAAGTTATCGCCTCGTTTTGTGAATGGGCGCGGGCAAATCACATTCGCGTGCTGGCGACTTATCCAAACATCTGCCAGCGGCCGGAATATGATCTGCCGCCATCCCGGCGAAACGCAAAAACCATCAGGGACTTTTTCACCGCCCTGAATGTGCCGGTGCTGGGTGATTACACGGAATCCGTTCTTCCGCCCGACCAGTTTTACGACACGTACTATCACCTGACCGACGAAGCCTCCATCGTGCGGACGCAGCAGCTCTTGAAACTCCTCGCGCCTTATTTGGAAAGCGGGAATCACCAGCAATAAGCCGACCGGCGGCTCAAGGCTCGAACAGGCTTTGGGGAACCGGATTGCCGCAATAAATGCAGAGCCGGCGATGCGCCGAAATCATCCGTCCGCACGAAGGGCATTTTTCCTGCGCCTCCTTGTCGGCTCCGCTGTGCCGCAGGTCAATGGCGCTGATCGCCCTGGCCAGGTCGTCATCTGAATAGCCGTGCTCCTTTTTCAAAAACGTCCAGAGCGCCTCGGTGATCATCATCAGCCGGTCAACGTCATGCTTCAGCAAATCCGCCTCGGATTTCGTCTCCGCGGCCGTGGCCAGCGCCTCGTTGACATCATACTCGGCCTGCCCTTTCCTGGAGGCCAGACCCATGCCCGTCAAACTTGAATAAAACATAATTCCAACGGAATATCACCTTTGCTTGAAATGTCAAGTTTCGGAAAACGAAACAATTCACGGCAGACGGTAGATACCGGATAACAAGGGCGTTTTGGGCGGTCCCATGGTGCGGCAGCGGCGGCACGTCCGCCCTCATCCCGGCCTTCTCCCCAAAGGAGAAGGAGAAACGCTCCCAGCGTTTTTGAAATGTGGTGCGGCTGGATTTGACGGATGATCTTTCGCGAATCAGAAACCGGGCGATGCGATGTCCACTCCCTGGGGAGAGGAAGCTGCCGGCGGATTGTTTCCAAAATGTTGCAAAAATCCGGTTGCGTCCCGGTGACATTTTGCGAAGCTTGCTGGAAAATAACCATCAACCATCAAATAAATACCATGAGCGAACAACGTCCCAAGCCCGGCGATTTCTGCTGGAACGAACTCGTAACCACCAACGTGCCTGCCGCCAAAAAGTTTTACACCGGCCTGCTGGGCTGGAAAACCAGGCCGTTCGACAAGGGCATGGTGGACTATACCGTCATCCAGAAAGGAAAGACGGGCATGGGTGGCATGATGAAGTGCCCCACGCCCGGCAACCCCGCGCAATGGATTCCCTACATGCTCGTTGCCAATGTGGATGCCACGGTGAAGAAGGCCAGGAAACTCCATGGCAAAGTTTACATGCCGCCGGTTGATGTCCCGACCGTCGGGCGCATCGCCGTTCTGGCCGACCCGCAAGGCGCGGCATTTGGAATCATCAAGCCAGTGATGTAACAGGCCAGTTTTTCAGGGCAGACGCCAGACGACGGAGCCGGCATGGATTAAAATGGCGGCCGTTTGCAAGAACCGGTTGCCGGAGGTTAAGGTTGACAACCCGCTGGTGCATCCTATTTGGCTTCGTTTATAAAACGAAGCCATCCTTAATTATTCATAACATGCTTGTATTAAATAAGATATAAAGTTTTTACTTGGGTTCGTTTGGTAAAAATGCCATTTTCAATTCCGGTTTACACGACACGTCCACGGCCAGCGCCGGACTGGCGATTCCTTCTCCTGCCGGGAGCGGGTCAGCAGGGGCAATGGAGCCGTCTTCGCGCAGTTCAAAGGGGGCCGTGATGATGGGCGTGGCCTGGACGAAGTCGAAGTTCGACTTCCCATCGAGGTTCGACTTTCCTCTGGGCAGTTTCTGGCGGTAAAGCGGTTTCGGTTTGCGCAGTGCTTGCGAACGGCCACCCTGCGGACGGCGACTTTTGGCTGACTTGGACTTTTTCGGCACGCCCAGATCAATTGATCAGATCAGCCGGTCGGATCAAGCTCTGATTTGCAGAATTGTCAGGCGGGGTTTCGCCGTTCAGATTGTCAATCTTGTAAATCTTTGGCGAACTTATCAATGGCCTCTTGAACGGCCTGTCCCCGGTCCATGTTGCTTAAACCATGGTCGGTCAGTTCATTGTAATAATGGCTTGCCTGCTTGGCGACGCCATCGAGACGGGAAACATATTGAGTTTCTACCTGCGCTGCCGCTTCACGAAGGGCGCCGGCTTTTGCCGTTTCAAAGTCCGAGTCGCTCGCAGTGAACTCCCTGCCGATCATGGATTCGCCGATGCGCTGCGCCACTTCCGGTCCCAAACGGTAAAAATACTCATAAATTTTCCCGTGCCCCTCCTCATGAATCCTGACAAAATCATACGGGCTTTGCGGCAAGGTGAATTGACAGGACAATCCCAACGAGATGACGGCCTTATCAATGCTGAAATGAACCGGCTGGCCGGCGGTGCTCTGCATCACCCGGACATCAAAATCGGCATGGCACTCGTATTGGTGTTCACACAGTGAGACGGTGTGTTGAAGCCCGGAGGCATCGAGTTTGGCCGGCCGGTGATCGGGATCATAATATGTATAAGTGAGCGTGGGATCGGAACTGTTCACCATCACGGCGCCGGCCACGCTGGGCCGTAACGACGTGTCATAAGGCAAAAACATTGCATGGGCCTCTTCGGCCTGTTGCAATTTTTGGGCCAGCGCCACCATCGCCTGCTTCTCCTCCTGTTCGTAGCCGGCCGCCTTCCCGGGGTCATAGCCAAATTGTTTCTGGAGGGATATCGGCAGCTTTGCGAATTTGAGCCTGGCAATCCCTGTGCCGCCACCAGCGGGCTGGAATTCGACCAGCAACCCGTCCGGATCGACTCGGTCGAGCTTTACCTGGTTGTAGGTCACACCATCCGTGGTGATGATTTTTGCCGGCAATGAATTGGTGGGCTGGGGGCCGGCGAAAGCAAACGAACCGCCAAGAAAAATCACTGCCAAGGCGGTTGCGGTTCTGCGGTTAAACGGTTGTATCCGGCTCATGTCCATTGCTTGTTTTCCAGAGCGGTGACACGGATCAACCTAAACGCATAGAACATACAGGGGCGTCAAGGCAAGAGGAATATCGAACGCGCATTGAACCACGGCTTGCGCTCCTTGCGGAAGTCCACCGGCCGGCCCCACCCAGATCAGCCGGTCGGATCAAACTCTGATTTGCAGAATTGGCAGGCGCGATTTCCGGCGCCTTTGAAGGCCAGTCAGGCGCTGCGGGAATTGCCTACCGGAAACGAATGTCGCTGCGATGGGTTCAATGATGCCAGCCGCCACCGCCATGATAGCCGCCGCCGTGATAACCGCCATAATAACCGCCGTGGTAACCTCCATAATAACCGCCGCGGTAACCGCCTCCGTAATAATATCCGCCGCCATAGCCGCCGCCAAACCCGAAGGCAAGTGATACGCCCGGAAAATAAGAATAGGGGTAATAATATGGATAATAGCTGCTGTAATAAATCTGGTTGTTGGGCATCACATAAACGGTTGAGGAGGAAGCGGGTTGAACGTAAGCGGGCGCCGGTGTCGGCGTATAGACGACTTGAGGTTGTGGCGTGTCAGCGGCCGGAGCCGGCGCGGTGGGCGCGGGCGTTGACGCGGGTTTGGGTTGATTCAACATGACGGCGAGGACTCTGTCGGAAATTCCCTGCTGCCGCAGATAGATGATCTGGTCCGCGTTCAGGCCGTAGCTGTTCCCGGAATTGTGGATGTAGGCGATGATGACGTCGTCGGTGACTTTGGCCTGCACGAGCTGGAGGACTTGCGGGACGCCGTAGGCTAGCAGCGGCGCGGGGCTGACCGTTGAATCCTGCGCGGCAAGGGTCAGGGTCGAAAGCGCCAGCCCGGCGGCGGCAACGACGGCCAGAAATATTTTTTGAAAATGAAATGTTTTCATAAAAGTCCTACTTGATTCAACACCTCAACATGCTTCGAGTTGCGCGGATTGTCAAATCCGTCGGGATTTCTCGGGTAGTGGTATGTTTTGAAATCCTGAAAAATTACCACTTACCATACGTAATTGATCCATACGAGTCACCCGGTTGGAAAATCAAGTCTTTGCCAGTCCACATATTCGGAGGCGGATCATCCCAATGGGACATTTGTACCGAGGCGCACCCGGAACAAGCCAGGACCAAACAACAAAAAATAAAAGCCAGTTTCACGCGATTAATTTGACGCCGCATCAAGCCAGTAAATTCACAATTCCTTCCAAGCTCCAAACGTGGTCTGCAATCTCCGCCTGGTAAGTGGTACGTTTTGAAATCACAGGGCATTTTTGCCGGCGAGCGCGCTGCCAGCAAGGCTAACCAAATCATATAGAACTTGCCATTGCCAAGGAGCATCTGCGCCAGAATTTTGGGTTTCTTGGACTGGTTCCGCCCTCGGTGGCATAGGGTTTGGATTGGACGTGGCACAGCCAAAGCTCATCAAGGCCGAAACAATCAGAAGTGAAGTTACTAATTTCACGCGATTAATTTGACGTCGCATCAAGCCAGTAAATTCACAATTTCCTCCAGCGTCCAAACGTGATTTGCAATCCCCGCCTCCATCGATGGGGTTACACGCAAGGTTCGGTGAACGCGGGCGAAATTGTAGTGAATAATTCAGGCGGTCCTTGCGGACGGCCACCAACTTGCGCACGGCCACCACGCGGACTGCCACCACGCGGACTGCCACCATGTCCGCCCTCACCCCGGCCCTCTGTGCCAGTGGCACCTGCCATCAGCGGAGAGGGAGAAATTTTCGCCGTCACCTGACGAATCGAATCGGGTTTGGACTTGGGCAGCGCTGGATTGACTATTCCCTTTCGCCCAGGAGAGAGGGAAACTTTTTCCGTGGCCGGCCGGAGCAGGCAGAATTTAATTTGCGCGCGCTCGACTTTTTGACCGGTTTCAACTGAAATAAGGCGGATGTTTTCGTGCAGCCCAAAACAGTTAATCCGTCCGCTCGTCCGCGACCTGCACGCCTATGTGCCGGGCGAGCAGCCGAAGCTGGCCGGGTTGATCAAACTCAACACGAACGAGAATCCCTATCCGCCGTCGCCGCGCGTGCTGGCGGCGGTCAGGGCGGCGGTGGACGGGCGGTTGCGGCTGTATCCGAACCCGACGGCGCATGGATTGCGTGAAAAACTGGCGGGGCTGCATGGCTGCCGGCCGGAGAACATCATCGTTGGCAACGGCTCGGACGAACTGCTGGCGCTGGCGACCAGGGCATTTGTGGAACCGAGGCAGAAGGCAGAAGGCAGATGGGAAAAGGCAGAAGGTGGAAGGCAGAATGCAGAAGGGGAAGAACGGCCGGCGAAGGCGACGGTGCAGTATTTTACGCCGAGCTATTCGCTGTATCCGGTGCTCGCGGAAATTCAGGGCGCGGCGAAAAACGCGGTGCCGCTCAAACTGGATTTCGGCCTGCCAGGTGTCGCGGAACTCAAAGGCGGCCGGCAATGGAACTTCAATGCGGCGCTGACGTTTGTCACGACGCCGAACGCGCCGAGCGGTCGCGGCTACCGGACTGCGGAACTGGAAAACTTGTGCCGGGCGCAGCAGGGCGTGGTGGTACTGGACGAGGCGTATGTGGATTTTGCCGGTGAAAATGCGCTCAAACTGGCGTTGAAATTGCCGCAAGTGCTGGTGGCGCGGACATTTTCCAAGGCGTATTCGCTGTGCTTCCAGCGCGTCGGCTATTTTGTGGGCCACGCGGAACTCATCGCGGCGCTGGACAAAATCCGCGACAGCTACAATGTGAACGGCCTCGGCCAGATTGCCGCCGCCGCGACACTGGACGATTTGAAATTCTACCGCGCGAACTTCAAAAAAATAATCGCGACGCGCGAGTGGTTGAGCAATAAACTGGCGAAGCCCGGCTTTCGCGTGCTGCCGAGCCAGACGAATTTTATCCTGGCGCAGCCGCCAAAATTTCCGGCCAAAGACTGGCTGCAAAAATTACGCGAACACAAAATTCTGGTGCGCTGGTTCAGCGCGCCGGAAACCAGGGATTATCTGCGCATCACCATTGGCACGCGGGCGGAAGCGTCGGCTTTGGTCGCGGCGGCGCGGAAGATTGTTTCCAAATAGCAGTCCACCCGCCGGCGGCGCACAAAACCTTTCCCTTGCGGTACCCGCCATTTTTGCTACAAGCCAGACGTGTATTTGGAATACTACCGGTTGAAGCAGGCGCCGTTCGACATCACGCCGAACCCGCGCTTTCTTTTCCACAGTTCCAAGCATCGCGAGGCGTTCAACCACCTGCTCTACGGCATCCGCGAGCGGAAGGGTTTTGTGCAACTGACGGGCGAGGTCGGCGCGGGCAAGACGACGCTGTGCCGGGCGCTGCTGGACCAGCTCGACCCGCATTTTTCGACGGCGCTCATCCTGAACCCCGTGTTGAGCGCGGACGAGCTCATGCAGGCCATCGCGACGGAGTTCGGGCTGGACGTGAAGGGTCTGAACCGGCGGGAGACGGTTTCGGCCATCGGCGAATTCCTGCTGCGCCAGCTTGAATACGGCCGAGAAACGGTGCTGATCATTGACGAGGCGCAAAACTTGACGGAGGATCTGCTGGAACAGGTGCGCCTGCTTTCCAACATCGAGACGGACGACCGCAAGCTGCTGCAAATCGTGTTAATGGGCCAGCCGGAACTGCGCGAACGGCTGAACAGCCCGCGTTTGAAGCAGTTGCGCCAGCGCATCACGGTGCGCTTTCATCTCGCCCCGCTCTCGCGCGTGGAAGTAGCGCACTATATCCAGCACCGGCTCAAGATTTCTGGCGCGCAAGATGCTCCATTTTTCACGATGCCCGCGGTCTGGCGAATTTTTAATTACAGCGGCGGCATACCGCGGCTGGTCAATGCGGTCTGCGACAAGGCGTTGCTGTCAGGCTTTGTCCAGAGCCGCGACCGCATCAACTACGCGATGGTGGGCCGCGCCATCCGAGAACTGGAAGGGAACATATACGTATGAGCCAGATCAATGACGCGCTGAAACGCGCACAAGACACCCAGCCGAAAGCCGCGCCGTCCAGCGTGCCACCGATGCTGCCGGTCAAATCCCCGGCCGGGCAGCCGGGGGCAAACTGGATCTGGCCCGTGGCAATCATTCTTTTTCTCCTCCTGTTTGCGGGCGTGTTCATCGTCATCTCGGCGGCCAGCCATGAGGAGAAGAAAGTTGCCGCCGAGCCCGCGCCGGCACCGCTGGTTCAAGCCGCGGTGGTTCCCGCGCCCGCGCCGCCCGCCGCCGTGGCGGCGCCCAAACCTACCGAGCCCGCGCCGGCCCTGGTCCAGGGCATCGTTTATGACCCGGCCAATCCTTATGCGATCATCAGCGGCAAAACGGTCTTTGTCGGCGGCATCGTGGACGGGATGCGCGTGACGACCATTTCGCCCGACGCCGTAACGTTCATGGGCAACGGGCAGACCAAACAACTCCGCGTCGGCCAACGATAAGAAACTACCAGCCGCGCGTGCGCCTTCTGGAAAAAAAACTGGCCGCATCGCCCGTCATTGCGCGTGTCGCGCCATTCCTGATTTTTCTCGCGCTCACGGCCTGCCAGGGAAGATTCGGCGCGGCCTCGGTCCACTGGATTTACCTCGCCAAAACCGTGGCCGGGGCGTGGCTGGTCTGGGAGACCTGGCCGTTCGTTTCCGAAATGCGCTGGGCGTTCAGCCGGGAGGCGGTGGTGGCCGGCGTCGGAATTTTTGCGGTGTGGGTCGGGCTGGATCCGTTTTATCCACAACTGCTAAAAAGCGGCGCGACGGGCAATCCCAACGAACAATTTGGCGAAGGCTCCGCGCTCGCATGGTTTTTCATCGCGGTCCACATTTTGGGGATGACGCTGGTGGTCCCGCCGATCGAGGAAGTTTTTTACCGCTCGTTTTTATACCGCTACTTCGTGAACCAGAATTTTCTGACCGTGCCGCTGAATACATTTGTGCCGTGGGCGTTTCTGGCGACGGCCATCGTCTTTGGATTATCCCACAACGAATGGCTGGCGGGAATCATCTGCGGCGCGGCCTATCAAGGGCTGGTCCTCCGCAGGAACCGGCTGGGCGATGCGATGACGGCACACGCCATCACCAACTTTCTGCTCGGCGCGTGGATCGTGTGGCGCGGCGAGTGGCATTTCTGGTGACGCCGCAGACCGGACCGGTGCCGCCGCCTACCACAGGTTGCCGGTGGCGGACGAGTTCTGCGGCGAAGATGAACTGTGCGGCGCGGATGAAGCAGACGGTGAAGACGGGTCCAGGTGGATGCCGTCGCGTTCGAGCGTGCTGCCTTCCTGGGCGGCGAGGTTGGCGAGCGCCTCGTTGTAGTCGGCCAGCGAGCGGATTTCCTGCGCCCGCGCCGCCGTGAGGTTGTTTTGCAATTGCAGCACGGTGAAGGTGGTGCTTTTGCCGACGTCATATTTTTTCTGCTCGGCGTCCAGCGCGGTCTCGGCGTAAATGCTCGCCTGCTGCGTGGCCTGCACGCTTTCATAGCTGGACTGCGCCTGTTTGACGGCGTTGTCAATCTCCACCATGATGTTCTGCTCGAGCTGTTTCAACTGCACCAGCAACTGTTTCAGCGTCACCTTGCCGGCCTTGTAGGTGTTGCGCGCGCCGACATTGCTCAACGGCATGGAAAGCTGCGCGCCGTAGCTCCAGAACGGCGCGTTTGCCTGGTCGAATTCGTTGAACGTGCCGCCGAAATTGTCGCCCGAGCCGTTGTAGCCGTAGGAGCCGATCAAATCCAGCGACGGATAAAGCTGGTTGTAGAAATATTTCAACTGGATGCCCTGCTGCTCCACGTTCAGCCGGGCCTGAAGCAGGTCGGGCCGTTCGGTCATGCCCTTGTTCCAGCTGTCCTGCAGGTCAAACAACTGCTCCGTGGCGGTGAGCGTCTCGGTCGGCTGGATGAGTATGTCATGCCACCGGGCGTAATCGTCCGTCAGCAGGCTTTTCAGGGTGTTCTCGTCCATGGACTGCGTGTTTTCCGCCGCAATCAGGTTTGCCTTGCTCGTGGCCACCTGCGCCTCGTCCTGCTCAATCGTCCCGCCGCGCTCGGCGAGCACCTTGATCTCCACGCGCTGCCGGTCCTGGTCCAGCTGCGTCTGCGCCAGATCCAGCGCCTCCTGCTGCACCATCACGTATCCCTCCGCGTAGATGAGTTCGTAATAGGCGTTCTCGACGGCGGTGACGCTGGTGATGATCTGCCCGCGCACCCCCTGCTCGGAATATTGCAGCCGGTTTTTGGCGACGCGGACGTTCAGCCGCGTCTCGTCAATCCAGAAATTTTTCAGCAACGGCTGGGTGAGCGTGAGCGCGCCGACCTGGCCGGAGGATTGCTGGAACGGGCTGGAGTAATTGGTGCCACCCAGCGTCGCGCTACTGGCCCCTTTCGTGCTCGAAACATTGCCGCCCAAATCATAAATCGTCCCCCACGGCAGGGTGCCGTTGAAGCTCGAACTGAAGTTGTCCGCGTTGTATTCCGAGCCGGCGATGTGCTGGCCGTTTTCAAACGATCCGCCGCTTTCGTTGTAGTTGTGCTGCCCGGACATATTGAACGTCGGGTCATAGCCGCCGTAAGCCCCATACACGTTATACAAATCAAATTGCGGATTGTAGCGCTGGATCTGCAGGTCGAGGTTGTGCTGCATCGCCTCCTGGATGCAGTCCGACAGCGACATCGCGTGCACCAGGCCCGTGACCGCGTTCGTCTGCGCGCCCGCGACCAGACCGGTCAGGAAAAAGAACGAGATGACGCCAAAATGTTTCATGCGTTTGCGATTTTGCGGTTTCAAGCCGCCTACATCAAGCTCAAGATTCGCCGGTGCCCCAGGGTAACCATCCGGTTA
>Ga0302324_100021556_pt1 | contig 12560 bp, 7 predicted proteins | sample Palsa_T0_1_FD_201949 | JGI IMG/M metagenome (GOLD analysis project Ga0302324, IMG submission 201949) | Peat permafrost microbial communities from Stordalen Mire near Abisko, Sweden - Palsa_T0_1 | ecosystem: Environmental > Terrestrial > Soil > Palsa > Peat permafrost | place: Sweden: Abisko...
CTGCGGGGCGGAGTTGACGAGGAAGTTCATCCTTCCTTCGCCGTCTATCAGGTTCAACCGCGATTTGCAGGCGCTTGCGGCAACGTTTACCCAGGCGACTGTGCGAGTTGCGTACATTCGGTCACTGCCTGCTTTAATCCTGCCGGCCCGCAAATCGTATGCCGCTTGGATGTCCCCATTGGGCATCGCAGTCACGGCGGGCGCATTTATGACAGCTATCCGCCCAGTAACATTTCTGGTCTGACGAATTCGCGTCACGAACCCGGTCCGAACCAGCTTGCCGGATCAGGAGGTGACCAAAATGGATTGGATCGTCCAATTGCTGCTTAGTCTCACGCAGCAAGGTACCGACACTGGAGACTAAGCGCCGCCGCGAGGGGGGCAAATCGCCCTCCTCGCTTCTGCTAGAATTACGGAATTCCCGATGAAACTGCCGCTGTTTATGCTCGGGCTCTGTTGGGGGAGCGCGGCCCTCGCCGAAAATTGCAAGACCATAGAAGCGGGACAAACAGTAAAAGCGGCCTGCTTTCGTATTATCGTAGGACAGAACGAAGCCGCACTTCTTTCCGTCGAGCAGCCGGTGGATCTTGAAATAAGGATCGACAGTCAAACGATATTTGACGGGTTCAATTTTGGCCGGGAGACGGCGACCCTGACGGCGGCCGGCGAATATCGTATTGAGGTGCGTGCGATTTCGGAAAACAACCCTCATTCCGCTGAATTCCTCATGTCGCGCGCGCCTCTGCCATTACACGCTGCGCTAATTCGCCGGGAAGCGGAAGAAAGAGCGACCTTCGCGAAGAGGTACGGCAACACCGAAGACTTGGCAGTCGCGCTTGAAAGTTGGCAGAAAACCGGCGATCTTTCAGCCATTGGTCGACTTCGGCTCGATCAAGGGGACATCGCCTTAGCTGCCGCAAGACCGTTAGAGGCGCGAAGCAATTACGAAGAGGCGCTCACGGCTTGCCGATCCGCAGCGGATCGGCGATGTATGGCCGAGGCCATGAACAGTAGTGGTCTTGCATCCCAACAGCTCGTGGATTTTGAACAAGCGAGAACCAGGCTGACCGAAGCCGTCGAAGAATTCCATCACATCAGGGAACGCATGTCTGAAGGACAAGCCCTATCGAATCTTGGGCTTTTGCTGCGGCAAGCCGGTGACTATCAGGGCGCGATCAGCGACTACGGCCGCGCCCGGGCGATTCTGCGATCGCGCGACGCGGTTGCGAACGCCCGAGTATTGAATAATTTGGGCGTCTGTTATCAGGCGCTGATGCAGTACGATTTGGCGCAAAACTATTTGGAAACAGCGCTTGCGGTATTCCGCACCCATCGCGTGGCACGGGAAACTGCCCGCGCGCGATTAAACCTTGGCCGGAACTTTATGTTACAGGATAATCTGGCCTTGGCTCTTAGGACTCTCGGCGTCGCGTTGGCGGAGGCCACGGCAGCACAGGATCGCGCAACGCGTGCGGATGCTTTACTGAATCTCGGTGAGGCGCTGATCAAGAGTCACTCAAAACAGTCAGCGGAAGCGCGTCTCGATCAGGCGCTAGCGTTACATCGAGCGGCCGGAGACCGAAGACGCGTCGCCACCGATTTACACTACCTCGGCGTGGTAGCGGGAGCTCGGGGGAACTTTGCTGCGGCTCGCGAGAAGTTCAATGAAGCTCTTGAGATCCGGCTGTCATGTGGACTGCGCGACGCTGCGGTGGACTCCTTATATGCCCTGGCCGATTTGGAGAGGACTACCGGCAATCGAGATGGCGCTCGCCATCTTTCCGAGCGTGCGCTTGACATACTCGAGGCGGTGCGTAGTCGGGTCCCCGGCGCGGCTCTGCGTGCCTCCTTCTACGCCCGACGCCGACAGTTATTCGATCAGCTGGTGGACTTGGAAAACGCCAAAAGTCCCGGCGATGGTTTGTTGGCGGCTGAACGGTCACGCGGCCGTGCATTGATGGATTTATTGGCTGAAGGTTCACTCCTTCGCCAAGTCCCCGCGGATTTAAAGGAGCGGCGCCTGGCGTTGCAAAAGCAAATGGATCTGTTGGCTCTACGGCTCTCGACTGCGCCGGACGACCGAGTTCCTGAGCTACGCCGTCAAGTGGAGCTTCTTGCAGGAGAAGATGAAGAAATCGAGTCCAGAATCCAACAGACCATTGCATGGCGCCCCCTCGGATATAAGCTCGCATCCATCGATGACTTACAGCGCAAGTTACCTGGGCAAAGCGCTCTGATCGAATACCATCTCGGCGAAAATCAAAGCTATTTATGGTTTGTCGATAAGAGTACGCTCCAACTTCATCTCTTGCCCAAGAGGGCGGACATCGACGCTAAATGCGCCCAGACGCTCGAATTATTTCACGATATTCTCGGGCGAAAACGGTCCGCAGAAAAACAACAGCGATTCGAACGAGTGCTGCGTGAACTCTCGCTCACGTTGGCCGGGCCACTGCGCAACACGCCTTTACCCCCGCGAATTATCGTGATCGCGGACGGCGGACTAACGCAATTTCCTTTCGCGGCCTTGGAATTTGCAGCCAACGAGTCATTGGGCCTGGAACATGACGTCGTCCAGCTTCCCTCCGCCGCTTTTCTCGGCGCCGGGCGGAAGCCCACGAACCTTACCGAATTCCCTCGCACTATTCTCGCCGTCTCAGATCCTGTTTACTCCACGAAAGATCCGCGCGTGAGGATAAAACTGGCGTCGATTGGCCAGACGCAAGGGCCCGCTTTGGCGCGCTTACCTTTTACAGCCGAGATCGCGGCGCTTGAAACCATGATTCCAATATCACAAAGGTGTGTTTTGCGCGGGTTCGATGCAAATGTGAGCGAGGTAGAAAATTCTCACCTCGAAGATTACGCCCTAGTTCACTTTTCGACCCACGCCCTGATCGATGATCGTCTCCCCGAGCTTTCACGCATCGCACTCTCGATGGTGGATGCCGCGGGGCGACCGGTAGACGGGTTCCTACGGCCATATCAGCTATCGCGTTTGCCGCTGCAAGGTTCAACGGTGATCCTTTCGGCCTGTGACACGGCGCTCGGCAAACAAGTCTTGGGAGAAGGATTAATGGGTTTTACGGCCAGTCTCTTTTCGGCCGGCGCAGCCCGTTTGGTCTTGACCCTCTCCGCGATTGATGCCGAGGGTTCATCGGAATTCTGGGTAAAGGCATACCGATCAATGTTTGGCGAGCCGCGAGCCAACCTGGAACACGCTGTCACGCTGGCCAGGCGAAACCTGGCTCATTCGGCGCGCTGGTCCGATCCGTATTATTGGGCATCGTATGTGGTTTACGGTCTCCCTTCAGAACATCTATAATTCACCCGACATGGACATGGTTACTTGTCGCTCCGTTTCCGAGGCAGTTTGGAAGCAGGCTCGTGAAGCTCTGATCTTCTATTTTGCGCACCGAGTGGGGTTCACGAATGCGGAGGATCTGGCTCAAGAAACTCTAATGGCATTTTGGAGGCGCGACGACTATGAATTCGAAGAGGAAGGAGACGTTCCGAGGATATGCTACGCATTTGCCCGTAGAGTACTAAGAGCCGCGCTGAGAACCGACAAAACATACTTGAATGCCGCATTGAACGACGCTCTTCAAGCCCCCGAAAAGAACCTGTTCGGCCTCAATTCAACGGAAATGGGCATCTATCTCGACGAGGTGCTGGCCGCCGCCAGATCCGGCATGTTAGAACATGAGTGGCGCTCCATCGAGAATCGCGCGAGATTCGAAGAGTACGGCGAGGCTGCATCGGTGGACGAGGCGGAACAGAATCGTTTGCGGGTGCAATTTCATCGGGCCAAAGGAAAGCTCGCGCTCCTAATGAAACGCGGAAAAAAACAGTAACGCACTCATGCCAAACCGACATAGACAAACTGAGGCCGTGAGATCGTATCTGCTTGGGACACTCGATGAGCGGGACGCGGAAGCGCTGGAGTTGAAGTATTTCTCGGACCCACAGTTCCTTCAATGGATGAAGGAGGTCGAAACCGAGTTGGTGAATGAGTACTTCGAGGATCAACTTTCGACAGCGCAAAGGGAGCGCTTCGAAGAACGCTACAACGTTAAAATTCCAGAGTTGCGGCAACAGTATGATCAAACTCATAGTCGGCCACTTCGCCAGTCGCCAAGGACGATTACGACCCTGCGCTGGAAGTACCCGGTAGGGGCTCTTCTGGTGGCCGTGGTAGTCATCTCACCGTTGGTCGTTTGGCGGCTGCGTTCGCGGAATCCATCGTCCGGCGACACGCGCGTTCTTTTGGCTGTTCATCTTACTCCCGGAGTCGCGAAAAGCGAAGACAGCAAACAAGTGGAGTTCGCCTCGCCGCAGAAGGGACAGGTGCGATTTTCTTTCGAGCTGCCAGGCAGGATATCTTCCATTGATTCAGTGGTGACTCTGCGGTTGGTAGATGCCCGCGCCGAAGCCACGCCTTCCTGGAGTAGCCCGATTACGCGATCGCACAACCAGGAGCTGAACGTGGAAGTTGACAGCGCACTGTTACGTCCTGGCGACTATATTGCACAGGTGTCGACGCAGGGTACGGTAATCGAAGCGTATTCATTTCGTGTCTTGCCTTGAGCTACGGCGATGAATGAACCGGTGAGAAACGATGCTGTCGAACGCCAATGGGCAAAAGAACATTTCCGTTCGTATTTGCTCGGACAGCTAAACGAGGATGACACCGAGCGGCTGACCATGGCTGTTGCCATTTATTCCGGACTGGTGGACGATCTGGAGGATGTCGAGTCGGAGTTGATCGATGCATATCTTGACCGGCGCCTGGTTGCCGATGAATACGAGTCTTTCGAGCGGCAGTACGTTCATACGGATGTTCTGGACAACCGAGCGAAATTTCAGGTTCAGCGGGCATTGCGGTCGAAGGAGGTCGAGCGCACCATACGGGCAGCGGCGCCAGTTCCTATGAGCAGTCTGCGGCGCCCCTTAGCATTGAGCCTCCTAGCTGCCAGCGCGGCTTTGATCCTGGCAGGTGTGCTCGGAGGTCTTTATTACACTAAATCACGGGCGCTTGATCAGGCACTGGCGGAGTTGAAGGTGAAACAAGTGCGCCCAGGGCCAGAGATAGAAACTCCACCCGAGCAGCCTGCGGGTTCTTCTACGCCCGAGGGCTTGATTCTCTCAGCCAAGATCTCTGGAGTGGGTTCAGCCGTTGTGACGGCGCCACCTGAGCATCTGATCTGGACACCGGTGCCGGATTATCGCGACCTATACCGTTTTCGCATATACTCGGCCGGTGGTCAAGAAATTACAAGTCCGCTGCTCAATCCCCAGAACAACACAATCACCTACGCGGTACAGAATTCATCGTCCCTAACATTGCCGTGGGATGTCTTCGTTCTTAACGGCGCCACGGTGGCCGAGCACGCATTGGCGCACTATGTCATTAGAAGGCGATAGCCGATGGGTATCGAACTCATTCCAGTAGTCTATTGGGTCTCCCAGGATTCCGAGGTCGGATACACCGAGACGCTGCTTGAACTGGTAAGGACACTCCGTCCCTTCGCGACGTCGATTCTACGCCGCTACGCGCCTCCTGAACGAAGCGGCCTTTGCCCTGAAGCGTTGATCTACGGCGGGCTGATGGAGTTGCGGCACAAGATTCTGGACCAGTATCTCCCCGTGGTTGAGCCGAACCGCGTCAGAAGCGTAACATGCGTGTGGCCGTGGTGGGACAACACCGGGATCAAAGTATTAGCGAGCGGGTACGTAGAAACTCTAAGGCCCCTTCCCGCAGCGAGTGGAACAACTAGTTCCTTGGAGGGCCGAGGCTGGACATATAAGTTCTACCGCAATGACGATATTGAGGAGCGCCGTCGCTGGGTTTGCCATCTGATCAAGGAGCAGGCGCGTGCGGATGAACGGTCTCTGGGTGACGAAGTGCCGCTCGACGAGAATGTCGCGCAAGCTGGCGGACCGATCATGAAGCGCGGCGAGTTCGGCAGCAAGAGCGACGTAAGCGACCTGGTCTCGATCACCGATCCGGCGGATTGGCGCGACGCTCGTGCCAAGGGCGATTCGAAAACGCGAAAACGTTGTCAAAGGGCAACCGAGCGGCTCCGCTCAGCTTACAAGATCCTGGAGTTGTCGCTAACCCAGTCCTTCGCAAAAGCCTATTTACATCGCTTGGTTGAGGCGGAAGGAAGGGAACGACAATCCATTCTGAACGAGTTTTTCAAGCGCTATATGAAAAACACTGCGGATGATGAGAAATGATTCGCTGCTCTTGGCTGCTTCTCTTTGCTCAGATCGCGTTTTCGCAGGACCTGAACAGCAGGCTTACCCAATTAGAGAAAGAATTGAAGACTACCTCTCCGGCAGAAATTATCCAACGGCTCCGATCAGTCTGTGGCGTGGCGAATCTAGCCCGTTGTGAAGATTGGGGGCTGCAAGTAGGCGCCGCGCTGCAGGAAAAAGAAGACAACGCTTCGCTGGAAAGGGAGATCGCGATATTCGATGCATTGCGCGATCTGCGGCATCAGGCCAACGGCACGGATTCGGAAAACGCCGCAGTGTTAGTGAAACTTGGTGAGACGTACTTCCTAAAAGGGAACTACACGGAGGCCGAACCGTTGTTCCGGCGCGCGTTGGAAATCATGAAGTTGCAGAGCATCGAAAACGGCTCGACGGCCGACGCGTTGGACGGTCTAGCTTCGGTCCTCGAAGCGCGCGCCGATTACGCGAAATCTATCGAGTTGTACCAACGGGCACTCGGAATTCGCGAGACAATCTTCGGCACGAACAGTCCAGAGATCGCCCATAGTTTTCTCAATCTGGCGGATGTTTATGAGACGATCGGCAGTTTGAAACAGGCGGAGACTTTGGGACGGCAAGCGCTGGCGATCCTCGAAAAGGCCGATCCCACCAGCGCCAAAACAGCAGTGGCTCTAAATAACCTTGCCGAGTTGTACCATACTCAGGGCAGATTCGCCGAAGCCGAGCGAATGTATCAGCGTGCGCTGGCCATCATGGAAAAGCTGAGCGGTGAAAGTCCGGATACGGCTACGGCTCTTAATAATCTCGCCAGCCTATACGACAACGAGGGGCTCTACGAAAAAGCCGAGCCACTTTGGTTGCGGGCTTTGAAGATCCTCGAATCTGCGCGGGGGCTGGAGCATCCCGATACCGCAGGCGTCATGTCCAATCTGGGCACGTTGTATTACAATCGCGGCGATTACAAAAAGGCGGAGGAGAATTATCAGCACGCGCTTGAGATTCGCGAAAAGATTCTGCCGCCGGACCATCCCGATACAGCCGCCAGCATGGACAACCTGGCACAAGCCTGGGTAATGCTTGGCGAGTATGCCAAAGCGGAGCCGATGTATCTGCGGGCTCTTGCAATCCGTGAAAAACGACTCGGCCCCGCCCATGCCGATACCGCTAGGACACTCAACAATCTTGGAGTATTGTATGTCTCCCTGGGCAATTATCCGCAGGCGGAGCGTATGCTCACTCGTTCGGTCGAGATTCTCGAAAAAGCGCTGCCTCCGAACCATCCCACCACGGCAGACAGCATCAACAACCTGGCGTGGCTATATCGACAGCAAGGCGCATACGCAAAAGCCGAACCGCTGCTCAAGCGCGTTATCGAAATGCGCGAGGCATCGCAGGGCCCGAATCATCGCGATACTGCTGTGGCGTCCATTAACCTGGCGAATCTTTATCGCGAGCACAAAGAGTATGCCAAGGCCGAGCCCCTTTGTCAGCGCGCCGAGGCAATCCTCGAAAAGGCACTACCGGCCGGACATCCCGATATCGCGACAGCTTTGGATGATCTGGGCTTGGTGTACTTGGAGGAGGGCGCCTACGAGAAAGCACAGCCGATTCTGGCGCGAGCGCTAGCCAAGAAGACGGCGGCGTTAGGCGGGGACCACCCTGGATTGGCGCCCACGCTGAACAACTTAGCCAAGCTGCACTTTCTGCAAAAAGACTTCCCCGGCGCCGAAGCATATTTCGCCAGATCGCTCGCAATTTTCCAGAAATCAGTCGGAGCCGATAATCCAGATACTATTAGCGTTCGCATCCACGAAGCGCGCGCGCTGTGGGAGATCGGTAAACGCGGAGAGGCGCGCGATCAATTGATGGAAGCCAATCGCTGTCTGACTCGGTTCTGGTCGGGCGCGCTGGTCGCCGTGGAGGAGACGCGGCGACGGTCCCTGGTGGAAAAATTCGACGACTTGCTGCCGGTTTCGTTATCGATGGCGGCGCAGCTTTCTAGCGACGATCCAGCGGGGGCGACGAAGCTGGCTGCGCTGGCCATCATGGCGCGAAAGGGAATTCAATCGGCGGCGCGCCAGGAAGTGTTCGCACGGCTTCAACGCGGGAAGGATAAGCAAAGTCTGGCGCTGGTGCGCCAGTTGATGGCGAACGCCGAGCAGCTGGGACGCGCCGCGCGGCTGCCCGAACCGCAATCGCGAATCCGAATGGCCCAACTCGAGGTGGAGGAGAACCGAATCGAGCAGGAATTAATCGGAAAGAGCGCCGCATTTCGCGAGTGGCGCACGCCCCTCGAACCTCGCCGAATTACCGCTGCGCTGCCGCCGGGCACCGCGCTAATCGATATTCTGCGCTTCCCACGCTTGGATCTCGCAACGGGCGCAGTGTTGGAGCGCGATTATGCGGCGGCGGTCTACCGGTCCGGCGAAGATCCAAAACTGGTCTTTCTCGGCGCTGCGAAGCCGATCGATGACGCTGTCGCGGCACTCCGCTCGAACGTCGACAATATTTGGACGACGTGTTTACCCCAAGATCATTGTGCCGAAGGTGCGCAGCGAAGACTTCTCAACGATGCCCCATTCGAAGCGAATCTTCGTCATACCGAAGCCGATTGCGCTACTCTATACCGTCTAACGATGGCCAAACTGCTGCCGGCAATACAAGGACGCAAGCAGCTATTGATCTCTCCCGATGGAGAACTTGCCGAAATTCCTTGGGAAATTCTACGCGACGGCGGATACCTGGTCGAAAAGGGTTATCGCATCCGTTATCTCGATTCGGCGCGAAGTATTGTGGATCCGGAACCGGCGAGCGTGCCGCGTACATCGCCGGTGGTGATCGCCAATGTCGATTATGACGGCAATCCGCTGATGTCGGGTTTAATACCCCCCGCGGAATTTCCCGGCGGCGACACCGAAGAGCTTCCAGCGGGGATCTCCGCCAAATGGCTTCCTCTCCGCGGCGGCGATGAGATTCTGCGGACCCTCGGAGAACTGCATCGCGAAGGGAAGATCGGACCATTCGAAAAGCTGCCCTATGGAAGCGAGGAAGAGGTGCTGGCGCTGCGGCAACCAGTGGCGATTTTTGCCCACACGCACGGCTTTTTCAATGCTCGCGCCAATGCCCTTTCCGGAGGCTTGGAAGCGGGCATCGTTCTCTACGGCGCCAATAAAGCGGACCAATCCGGTCATCGCGGACGAGATGGCTGGCTCATGGCAAGGGAAGTGATGCTGCTGCACCTCGAAGGTACTCAATTGGTCGCCCTATTTGGCTGTGACACCGGATTGGGCGCGGAGGCCGGCGAAGGAGTGCAGGGGTTGCGTCATGCGCTCGCAGTCGCCGGGGCTCGATCGACCATTCTGACCCTTTGGGACGTCGGCGATCTCAGCTCGGCGAGATTCCTGAATGAGCTGTTGGTTCGCCTGGCATCGAATTCAAGACCGACCATTGAGGAAGCGTTGGTGGAAACGCGCTTAGCGTTTCTTAAGGGCGACGTTCACGAGGCCGGGGCAACGACGGCTTCCAATCGATGGCGGCATCCGTATTTCTGGGCTGCCGCGACGTTGGCAGGTACCGGTGGCGTCTTGAACCTGCGTTTGACACCGGAAAACGCACCAAGAAACTGAGGTTCCAGTTCCCGGGCTGGCGTTCTCCGTGACAGCTCAATTACTTTGTCGGCTCACAACCACGTCGGGGAGCCTAGAACATTTCCGAGTACCTTAAGAAGGCAAATAGTACCATTTCCTCCCTCCCGATGTAATGACGCCAATGATGGCGGACATAAAAGAACAACGTGCATAGAGAAATCGAGTTTCCTTGTCACGGCAAGGTGGCCGTATTGCTAGTACGGGCAGAGGCGGGAACGAACAGTCTTCCCGCTCGGGATTGAGAGGGACGATCGATGGTCAGAGGCACAACGCTACTTGTTTTCACCGCACTTCTGGGGAGTGGGCACGCTGAGAGTATTGTTATCGCATCCGTCGGCGGCCGCGCCGAGCTCGCGGCGAATCAGGCCTTGGTGGTGTTCGTGCCCGCCAAAACCGACACCGCCGGAGACGCGATCAAGGATGGGGCGCTCTCGGGTGCGCAAGACAAGGGCGTTGCCGCAACACTGGTACGAGCGCTACCGATTCCCATTGTGGGGCCGTTAGCCGGTCCTTTGGTTGGGCATTTGGTGAATAAGCTGCACCCCAAGCCGGTTACAGGCTTCAGTGTCGCTTTCGTAAAAGGCCTATCCGCCTCGACAGCGGTCGCACCAGGAAAAATCAGTTTCGAGATCCCGTCGGAATATTTGGAAGGCGCAACGCCCTCGCTGCTACGAATCAAGCCCTCTACAAAGGACTCGACAAGAATCGTCCGCAGTCTTCGTCTCAGCGTGAAAGCAAGCGGCAGTAGCGTTACTCCTGACGAACATAACACGAAAGTGCTCGGTGACGATCAGGATTTAGTACCAAGCCATACGGAAGTTCGCAACGGCAACACGCTACTGATCCCAGAATCTCCTCTGGAGAGTGGAGAATATGCCGTCGCTTTGGTGCCTTCGACTCAAGGGGTCATGATGCCAGTGGGAAAGGTTTGGGATTTTCGCGTCGATACCCGCGCTGTACCTTCCGTGAAACCACCCGAAACCCAAACCATTGAACCTGGCCAAAGCATAGCGCAGGTGACCGTTGCGTGGGGAAGCCCGCAGAAGATCGCAAAACTCGGAAATAAGCAAATCTACTACTACAAGGATTTGAAGGTGATTTTCGTCAATGGGAAAGTCACCGATGTTCAGTAGCGACTGGAGAATCAAATGAAAGTGAATAATTGGATCTGGGGCGTGATTCTGATAGCGATAGCGTTTCCGGCCGCGAGTTGGGGGCAAGGGTATACGATTACGCTGGTCGCGGGCGGCGGAGATACCGGGTTTAGCGGAGTTCCGGCCACGCAAGCTCCCGTTGCGCCGGGAGGCGTAGCAGTCGATGCGGCCGGAAACCTGTACATCGCGCAAGGCTCTTTCGTCAGTAAGGTCACTCCTAATGGGATCATTTCGGTCGTCGCTGGGAGCCCGGAAACCCCGGGGGGGTTCGCGGGAGATGGAGGTCCCGCGACAGATGCTGAGTTTAGCAACGAGAACTTGGCCCAAGCCGGGATTGCGGTGGACTCCCATGGGAACATGTACATCGTTGATAGCGACAATAACCGCATACGAAAAGTCGATTCCAACGGCATCATCAATACTGTAGCGGGCGGCGGAAGCCAGTTTACCGCGATGGGCGGTGACGGAGGACCTGCTACAGCCGCCTACTTGATTTTGCCAACCAGTGTTGGAGTGGATTCGGCCGGAAACCTCTACATCGCTGATGATGAGAGCGTACGCAAAGTAGATGCCAAGGGCATAATCACGACCGTGGCTGGCTGCGTATTCTCCAACTTCGCTTGCGCGACCGCGTACGCTATAACAGGGTCAATCGGTGATGGAGGCGCTGCCACGAACGCCTACATTGGGCCTATCGGCCTGGCGATCGATGGCGCTGGGAACCTTTACATCGCAGATTCGGTTGATAATCGAGTTCGGAAAGTATCCACCAGCGGTATCATTACGACAGTCGCGGGATCGGCATCGGGGAACTACGGAGGGGATGGAGGGTCGGCCACATCCGCGGGACTGAATAACCCATGGGCTGTTGCGGTGGATGCTGCCGGAAACCTGTTTATCGATGACCGGGGCGACTTCCGGGTCCGAATGGTTACGGCAGGCGGCACCATCAGCACAATCGCTGGAAATGGCGGCCAAGGCCAGGGCGGCGCGACCGCGAGCGGCGCAGTACCAGCCACTAGCATAAGCCTAGGGCGTATGCTCGGAATTGCTACTGGACCCGGAGGAACGGTCTACGCTGGCGATGTCGATGACGGCGTTTGGCTACTTAAGAACGGAGAATCCTCAGGGGGCGCTCCTCCTTCGATTAGTTCCGGTGGTGTGATCAGCGCCAGTGCGTTTGGATCGTTTACTTCAGTCGCGCTAGGGTCGCTCATCGAAATCTATGGACAGAATCTCGCTTCCGACACGCGCGGTTGGTCCAGCAGCGATTTCACCGGCGACCAGGCGCCAACTTCTTTAGATGGAACTTCAGTCACAATCGGAGGTCAACCGGCCTATGTCGCGTATATTAGCCCCAAACAGGTTAACGCGCAGGTTCCATCGAATATCGGGACTGGTGCCCAACCCTTGACGGTCAACACTCTCGCCGGCGCCAGCACAACCTACATGGTTACGGTCGACGCAACGGCGCCGGGGTTGCTTGCACCTTCGTCTCTCAAGATCGGAGGGAAGCAGTATG
>Ga0302324_100021557_pt1 | contig 12560 bp, 5 predicted proteins | sample Palsa_T0_1_FD_201949 | JGI IMG/M metagenome (GOLD analysis project Ga0302324, IMG submission 201949) | Peat permafrost microbial communities from Stordalen Mire near Abisko, Sweden - Palsa_T0_1 | ecosystem: Environmental > Terrestrial > Soil > Palsa > Peat permafrost | place: Sweden: Abisko...
TCTATTTCGGCTTCCAGGCCAGCATTCTCAAGGGCGTTTTCGAGCGTCATCTCGCCCCAGCTTCCTCGAACCACCGGCTTACGAAGGGCATTGGTGAGTGACTCGCTGGCACCGGCCAACCGCTTGACCTGATCATCGAGAAGAGCTTCCGCCTTTGTCCTGGCGAGATCACTGTCTTCAACATGCTTATCCAGCCGCTTAATGGTCTCCTCGACGGGCTTGAGCATCGTTTCAATGTGCTGTTGGTGCAACTTAACATCGGCAGCCGTCTTCTCTCCGTGTTTTTCGATGAGACCGTCAGCGGTCTTAATAAGTTGCGCAGAAACATCCTTCAGGGCATCCGCCGATAACGCCTTGAACTCGGTTGTTAGCACATCCCTCGCTTGCGTTATGAACTCATTTAGTTTCGCGATCTGCTCGTTCTTCGCGCTGACTATCGCTTGCTGAGCTTCTCGTTCTTTGGCAACCAATTCGGTGGCGCGATTATTCGCGGCCTCGGCATCCTTGAGTGCCTCAGCCTTTTCGCGCTCAAGATCCGTGATTCGAGTGTTCAAGGATTGAAGCTGAGTATCTCGTTCAAGAAGCACCGCTCTTGTTTTTGTGACGCGAGTCGCTTCGTTCTGAAATTGGCCCTTCCCCTGTAAGACGAGTTTTAACTCGGCAGAAATTTCTTTTTGTCGCTGCTCAGCTTCCGTTACCTTCGCTTTCGCCTCGTTCTCACGTTCGCGAGCGTCGCTGATAGAGTTGCGCAGCGCTTCCTGGCGGGCGTCAAACTCAGCCTTAGCGGTTGAAAGTGCCGTCCTAGCTTCAGCAAGTTCACGGCCAACCACATCTACTTGTTGTCGGGTTTGTCTCCGGGTCAAGAGGTACGTAATCAGCCCAACGGTGGCAGCAAACAAGATCGTGATGATTACATTTATTCCCATTTTCGATGTCCTATTTCAGTGGCGCGCCGAGTCCCGGAGCGGATTAGGGACTCATGTATATAGTTCCCAAACCTCTCATTGTCGTGTCCCCTACTGATCAATATACCGGCCCCCAGCAGTGGCGCTCAGTTGCCATCCCACAGTCATGCGTTGCGGGCGGAGGATTCGTCATATACCGTATTCAATTCTTCCGTCGGCTGCAGACTTTGTAGATGTGGATCGCGAAGCCCACCACACATAAGAGCGGTCCAAATTACACGCGGCCAGTCCCCTCAAGGCTGTAAACGGCTGCAAAAAACAATCTCACGGCTGAGTTACTGTCAGATTCAGCGCTGCGGAATGCGAGAGCGATCCGCTGGTCGCCTGAACGGTGATCGCATAAGACTTGCTTGTGGGTCCGGAGTTGCCTGTGCTCGATCCTCCACATCCGCTGAGCAAGCAGAATGTGATTGCCATGGGCGCGAGGAGCAAATGTATAACCCACCTTCTCCTGCGCCGAAATGGAATCCATCCGAAGAGCAGAGCCAATGCGCTCATTGAGGCCAAGGACGCTATCGGAGGCCGTCGATTGGACGCGATCGTTGCTGGCAACGAGACAGTCAGAGTCGATGAGCCGTTGCCATTGACGGTAGCTGGTGAGAAGGAGCAAGACACACCCGCCGGTTGTCCCGAACAGGAGAAGGAGACGGTTTGTGAGAATCCATTGGACGGCGTCACGGAGACTGTTGTTGTCGCAGTTTGACCCACATTCGCAGACAGCGAAGTTGGGTTGGCCGAAACAGTGAAGTTCGGCGCCGGAAGATTGAGCACGTACGTCGCGGAAGCAACCGAACTCGCTGAATCACCGGGGGCGACGGCAATCGCTTGGATTGTCTCGCTGGTACTTACCTGTATCGGAAATCCAGGAATGTAGGGCGAGTTTCCGACAGTTGGCGCACTGCCGTCGGTCGTGTAGTAGATGGCCGCGCCACTGGTCGCGCTGCTCGGAGTTACGCTCTGCGCAGCGGAGTAAGTCCCCGCAGCGGGCGCGAACGTTGGGGCCGCGGTAGCGGCCAGCGGCGTGATGTTTACGGTGACCGATCCCGTGCTGTCTTGATCCGCAGCGCCCTTGAGCGTGCTCAACTCTGCGGTTATCGTTTGGGCTCCGACTGGCAAGACGCCTCCAGCTCCGAGCGTTCCGCTTGTCCACGTTGCTTGGCCTACGCTGTTCAGCGCAGTAAACTCGAACGACGTTGAGCCTAAATCGAAGAACACAGAACCTTGAGCAGGTTTGCCTGAAGCGGTCTCGACAACTGTCGCCGTGAAGGTGATGGCCGTTCCATAAGGAGCGGAGGAAGTATTCGCAGTGATGGTCGTGGTCGTCGGAATTTGGTTGACAGTTTCTGTGATCGAACCGTCGCTTGGGGAATTGTTGGCGTCCCCGAGATAATAGGCCACAACCCCTATCGAACCAGATGGAAGTGCATTTGTGGTGAATTGGGCTGCTCCTGAGCCATTCAGGGCCACATTGTTCCAGGGCCCGAAAGCATACGGCGTACCGTTTGCAAAAAGTCCCTGATATGAGAACCCCACAGTTCCGGTTGGCGTGCTTCCTGAAGAGGGTTTAATGGTTGCAGTGAAGGTGATCGGCTGTCCATAAGTCTGCGGATTCGGGCTTGCCGTGACTGTCGTTGTTGTTAGGGGAAGTTGCTGCATCTCCGCGCCATTAAACTTCGTGACGAAAGCCGAAGCTCCATATTCGCTCGAATTCTGGAATGCCCCCATCGTGGTTGGAAAGTCCGTGGATATTGTGCGGCCAGCAACGTATGCGCTTTGGGAGCTATCAAGAGCGATACCGTTTGCGCAGTCGCAACTGACTCCGGCCTGATCGCCTGACTGGTCACCGGTACCCGTCAGAAACGTCGAATAGAGAATCGCGGAGGCGTTTGGATTGATCTTGGTTACAAAGGAGGCCAAATCCTCAGAGACTAATTGAGTAATGTTTTGTGTTTGCAGCGCACCCGCTGTAACTGGGAAATCAAGATCTCCAGTGGTTCCGGCAATGTAGGCGTTGCTGCTGCTGTCAACGGCGATCCCTAATCCTACGTCGCCGTAGGCTCCTTGATTGTAGGACTCTTTACCACCCAGAAATGTTGAGTAGACCAGTCCGGAGCCTGCCGTGTTCAGTTTTGTGATGAACACATTCGACAGTCCAAACGCAACCCCAGGTGGTAAAGCAGGCTGGAACACTCCTGAAGTTGTCGGAAAATCAGGTGAAGTGGCAAAGCCCGTGACGTAGGCGCTTCCCGCCGCATCCACGGTGATTGCGAATGCTACGTCCGTGTAGCTTCCGTCAAGATATGTAGAGTAAACGAGAGCTGATCCGGCAGGATTTAGTTTGCTTACAAAGCTTCCTCCGAGAAGATTAAAGATTGTGGCCCTGTTCACTGTCTGGAAAGCGCCTGGCGTGGTCGGGAAGTCCGGCGACTGCGTTCCGCCTGCGATGTAGGCGTTCCCAGTTGCGTCAATGGCAATGCCGTATGGAAGGTCCCACTTACTGCCGCCGATATACGTGGAGTAAAGCAGCATTTGACCGCCTGCGGCTACCTTAGTAATAAACCCTTTGCCGCCAATAATTGGATTCGCCGGGCTAGTTGTCTGAAAAGCTCCCGGAGTTACCGGGAAGTCGAGGTCGGCGGTGAAACCCGTGACAAACGCATTGCCGGTGCTATCGAGTGCAATCCCCATAATCGAGGCTTCCTGCGAACCACCTAGAAATGTGGAATAAATCAGTCCTGAGCCGGAACTGTTGAGCTCAGTAATAAATCCTGTGCCATCTCTACCAGCATGGTTGGAGGTCTGAAAAGAGCCCGTAGTGACAGGAAAATCCGGAGAAGCAGTCGCGCCAGCCACATATGCATCGCCGGCGGCATCGACTGCAATGGCATCGGCTGCGTCATTTTGAGAGCCGGAGAGATACGTGCAATAAATAAGTGCCGTGCCGGTGCTGTTGAATTTGGCGACGAATGCCGCGGTATTAGTGTAGAGGGAGCTTCCGACCGGGGTAGGGTCGCTCTTTCCCGTGGAAGGAAAGTTTGGCTGATAGCTCCCTGTTGTTGTCGGCATGCCGGAGCCGGCATAGCCCGCGACAAAGGCCTCTCCCGCCGCATCCACAGAAATTGACGAGGCGGTACTGACGGTGCCCAGATATGTCGAGTAATCCAGAATCGGGTCGATGATCAGCGGCTGCGTATGGTCGTAGCTCCCTAGTGCAAATCCCACGGTGCCATCAGCGAAAATGCGGAATCCTCCCTCGACAGGAAGTTGTGCATTGTCCGCTTGGAGTTGGTAAATAACCGGTTTGTGAAAGCTGATACTTCCATGTTCAGCAGTGACGGCAAGATTTCCGTTCTTGTCCAATTCCATTCTTTTCGACCCGGCGAATTGAAGGCGAATGCTAGATGCCGCGGCTCCAGGCGCAACCTGAAAATCAAACTCCAGTTTGCTCGGATTCCCGTAGTAGACGAGATTGATGCCCGGATAGATGTTGCTGTATTGCACTTTGGAGAATGTCGGGATGTGTGTATGCCAGTGTGCGGGGTCACTTCCAGAGAAGTAGTTTACGGCGCCGGGCAGCCGGTCCAGACCTGACAGTTCGGAACCTTCTCTCGCCCCGTGAAGCCGCATACGGAGCATATCAACATTCGAAACCCGCGCCGCTCCAGGGGTCTGGCGATAGGCCGCAATAAGTGAATTACCTGGTAGCGAGGCGGGTTCTCTCTTTGCCAGAATGAAATCCACTTCATGATCCTGAAAAAGAATGGAATAGCCCGTTCCCCGAGATAGATAGCGAACTGCCGGATCGGTTTGGCCCATATTCGGCTCAAAACTCTGCGGGAGCGAATAGAGTCTTTTTGTTACCTCGACGTTTTTAGTTAACGGCGCAGACTTGCCAGCAAATGCGAGTGGCAAAGGGCACCACAATAGCAAAACTAGCAAGAGGATCGGCGATATGCGCGAAACGAGCGCCGCCTTCACAGCAAGCCGGGATAACTCTCCAACGACGGGAGAGGGTCTTGCGGGCATCGGGCGGACGGTCAAACCAGAAATCATGGCTCGCACATAGACAGCAGTTGAGCACAACGATTTCCTACGGTGAACGATTGATGACGCTCGAGTAGCCATATTGGCGACCTGAACCTCCGATTTTCTACTGATTGTAGTCGACCGTGGCAACCTGCTCAAAACCACCAAGAAGTTGGGTAGTTTCTCAGTTTGAAATCGCGGGAGATGGCGGGAAGGCGCGGGATGTGGCAGGATGAAGTCATGCCGATTCGCCCGCGCGATCCAAACCATCGCTGGCGATTGCCTCACCAACTGTAGGGCTGCCCTTGATTACGTCGTTTGGGAGATGGCCGAGAAGTTTTCTGGGCGAATACTCGCCGGTCACCGAATTTCCTCCAATGGTATTCAAATTGCATTCTTCCTCAGGCCCAACGGACTTTCTTGAAAACGGTACTTGACGGCTGAGCCGATCGTGCTACGCTCGGTGTTATTTCGCTAGGCGGAAGGGAAAGAAGTTGCCCCTGTGACATCGAGGCGTGCGTTGGGCCTGCTGCTTGTACCGGCGACCTTGAGCCTGGGTACCGCGGCGTTTATCGCCCATCGCGTCCACCAAACTCTGCGAACTGCAGCCGACTCTGTGCGGCGGAGATCTGACCTGCCGTTTGAACTCCACACATTAGCCTCGTCGAACGGCCTTGGTTTCGAACCTGTCTCGAGCGCCGGGTTTGAGCATGCCGTCACCGCTGGAGGCGAGCTTTATGTCAGCGGCGCTGCAGGCATTACGGTCTACAACGCGGACGGTACGCCGCGCCACACTTGGCGTACCGGCATCGACCTGCCAGCCGGTCCGGTTCGCGTACTCGCGGCTGGTCGGCTACGTAACAGCGACGGTCTCGCCATCATCGCCGCGACCGCCGGTGAAGGGATTGTCCTGTTCGAACAGGGGGGAAAGAAGCTACAACAACTCCGCCCGTCCGATCCGGGCCTGCGCGAGATCACAGCTCTACTGCCCATGCCCGGAGGCGACCTCCTGCTGGGAACCCGCAATCGTGGCGTGCTGGTCTGGACCGGTGATCACCTTCGTCCCTTCCAACCTCAGTTGACGGATCAGCATGTGACGGCACTGGCGGCCGGGGCGGGCGTCTGGGTGGGTACGCGAGACGCCGGTCTGCTGCACTGGACGGGTGGCACGGCCGAGTCCTTCAGTGCCCCTGATGCTCTGCCGGATGCGGACGTGGAGTCGTTGGCGGCCGACGGCAAGCGAGTGTTTGCCGGCACTCCCCTCGGCGTTCGGGAGTTTGTAGATGGCCGCCCCGCCCGCCTGCTTGCGCCGGACATCTACGCTGCCGCTTTATTAGTGCGCGCGGATGACCTGCTTGTGGCATCGGTGGACCAGGGAACCCGTGACGCTGCATTGGAGCCCGCGTCCCACCCGCGCCACCACCCTTTCATGCCGATACTCAGCGGTGATGTTCGCGCGTTTACCTCCAGCGGGGATGACGGCACCGACTATGCTGTTCTACGCGACCGCATCCTCCGAACAACCCCAGGGGGCCGCTGGGAGGACTTTGTGCATACGCCCGAGGCCGCACTGACGGATACCAACATCAGCTCGCTGGGGTTCGATGGCGACGGCCGTCTCTGGGTCGGTTACTTTGACCGCGGGATCGACATTCTTGATCACGACCACACGACCCACATCGAAGACGACCACGTCTTCTGCATTAACCGTCTGCGTTTCGATCCCGAGCGTGGGAATATGCTCGCAGCGACCGCCAACGGACTGGTGGTCTTCGACCGCGCGGGAAAACCGCGGCAGGTGCTCAAACGCCGTGACGGCCTGATCTCCGACCATGTAACCGACATCGCCTTCCATCCGGGGGGCATGACCTTGGCAACCAGTGCCGGCCTGACGTTTATGGACGCCGGTTCCTCGCCTGCCAGCCTCTATGCATTCCAAGGGCTGGTGAACAACCACGTCTATGCTCTCGCAACGCAGCCGGATGGCAGGGCGCTTGCCGGGACGCTGGGTGGTTTAAGTCTGCTTAAGGATGAGCGCGTCACTCGCAACTTCACGGTTGCCAACTCCGGATTGAAGCACAACTGGATCACCGCAATCACAGCCGAACCGGGCGGCTGGAGCGTAGGTACCTACGGCGGCGGGGTATTGGAAGTCAGCGCGGCCGGCACTATCACGCCGCGTACCGCTCCTTTTGTTGTGAACCCCAATGCCATGCTACGCACCCCCTCGCACCTGCTGGTGGGCACGCTGGACGACGGGCTTTGGGTGGAGTCGCTGCCCGGCGGCCGCTGGACGCAGATCACCGCCGGCCTTCCCTCACGCAACGTCACGGCGTTTGCCGAACACGACGGCACCCTTTATATAGGTACGGATGCCGGACTGGTGACGCTGTCGGAAAGGAAGCTTCCGTGATCAAGGCCTTGGGTGGTGCCTTGTTACTGGGCGCCTCGTTGTTGGGAACCTTGGCGTTCGCTGACACCGGCGTTCTAATTCCGCGCGACAAGGATGCGCCTGACCCAAGCATCATTTCGATCACCGAGCTGCGGGTTGATGTGCGCATCGATAACGGGGATGCCCGTGTGCGCATGGTCGAAATCTTCACCAACCACACCAACGGCATCCAGGAAGGGACGTTCCAGTTTGCCCTGCCGGACGGCAGCACGGTGAGCGACTTCGCCGTGTGGGACGGCGCCGTGCGAATTCCCGCGGTCGTGCTCGAGCGGAAACGCGCTGAAGAGATCTACATTCGCGCTCGCGCCCAGGCCATAGACCCCGGCTTGCTCGAAATGGGCGAGCGGACCGACGACCCTGCCACCACGACTTCTCTCTTCACTGCGAAGATATCTCCCATTCCTGCATATGGAACGAAGCGCGTCGAGCTTGAATACCACCAGCGGATCGCGGTGAACAGCTTCAAGCAGGTCTTCGTGCTACATCTCAAGCCGGATGCCTACGGCAAGCAGACAACCGCGCACACGTCCCTGCATTTCGAACTCGAGTCCGCGCATGCAGTGCAAGGCTTTGCCCTGGTATCGCAGCTCTTTCCGCTGCAGTTCTCCCATAACGATGCCCATACTGTGACGGGTGGCTTCGAAGGGGATCAGGTCGCGCTCAATGAGGATTTCGTTGCCCGCTGGCAGCTTGCGGAGACCGATGCGGATGCACTGGACGTCATCGCGTTCCGCAGCCAGAAGGCTCCGTTGCCGCAACTTGATGAAACCTCGCCGCAAGCTCCTCAGGTTGAGCCGGGCTTCTTCGCCGCGCAAATGCTGATCGGCAATGTGGCCGCGCCCCAGGCAAACAACAATGTATCCCCGCAGACGGTCATCCTCCTCTTCGATTACTCGCTTTCCATGCAGTGGGACAAGCTGGAGCGCAGCTATGCAGCGTTTGAGGCAGTGCTCCACACGTTGCGTTCGTCCGACCATTTCAACGTATTGCCTTTTAACCAGGACGTAACCGAGTGGAAATCTGTACCAGTGGCCGCCGATGCCGCAGCGGTTGTGGCCGCACGAGATTATGTACGCTCGAGCAAACTGCGAGGCGGGACCGATATTGGCAAAGCCCTCGCGGCCGGATTGAAACAATGTGACGCCGAGAACTGCACGCTGCTGTTGCTGACCGACGGCGGCTCCGATCGCGGCGCATCTATACTTCCCGGCAAGATCGCAATGGCGTATGCGTCCGCATGGAAAGCGTCACTACACCAGCCTCGCACCGCGATCTTCGCGGTCGGTGACGATGCTCACTTAGACCTGCTCAAGCTGCTCGCACGGAACAACGGCCTGATGGAGCACGTCACGTCCACCGAGCCGGTGGAATACAAGATCGAGGCCTTTTTAAGCAAGCTTTCGCACCACCCGGTTTCTGGAATGAAGCTGGGAACGGCTCCTGATCTCACGCGCATGGTGTATCCACTGGATCAGGATGTCTTTACCGGTTCCATGGCTACCTGGGTAGGTCAATACACCAGGCCCGCGAAGAATGTGCGCTTCACCGCGTCCGCGGTTCGCGAGGGCCGCCCGTTCACCGCTGGCACCTCGGTGGACCTTCCCGAGACGGCGGAAGAGCACGTGCAGCTTCCCCGTCTGTGGGCGCAGGCCCGTGTCGATGCGTTGCTCGCGCAAATTGCAGCCGAAGGCGAATCGCGCGCTGCCATTGACGAGATCATCCGGCTTTCCCGCCGCTACAAATTCGTCACCCCGTATACTTCTTTCCTAGCTGTGCCCCGTTCGTTGCTCCGGCCGAGAGTGATCCGTCCCGGCGATCCTGTACTGCGCGTCCGCACCGATCCTGCGATCGAAAGCGTTATCGCCCTTTTCCCCTTCGGCCTGAACAAGCCCTTGCGCCATCTCGCGGATGAGGACACCACCGGCCTCGAAGGCGGCAAGCTGTGGGAGACACGCTTCCTTGCGCCGCCCGAGATGAAGGACGGTACCTACAGCGTTCGTCTGCTGCTCCGCGATGTGCACGGCAACACCTACCGTGAGAACAAGACCTTTGTAATTGCGAGTTCGCCGCCAGTGGTGAAGCTGCAGATGGTCAACCACACACTGCACCGTGGCGAACTCGTCGAACTTCGCGCGCAGGCATCGAGCTCCACACGCACGCTGACGGCGCGCCTCAGCGGGCCAGCGTATGCCTCACTCCCGGTCACGTTGCGCTGGACTCCCGCCGTTTCGCTCGACACAGGGAAGCTCCCGGTGCCGGCGGACCTGCCTGCGGGCCGCTACACACTGGTGCTCACGGCTGAAGACATCGCGCACAATCTCTCCACGGAGGAGGTCACGGTCGATGTCCTCCCGTAATCGCACTCAAGGCTGGCGGTTCGTTGTGCCGGCCCTCGCCTTGTCCACACTGTTGGTCGCGCACGCCGAACTACCCGAGTTTCTGCAGCACGCCATTAGCGGATCCACCATTGAAGCAGCGCTGTATCGCATGATGCAGTTGCCCGGCGGCAACTTTCTGTATCCCCGGCCGCCAAAAGAGGCACAGGCCGAACTCGGCAAACTCCTCAAGGCTGACCCCGGAGCCGCGGAACTCTACAGCCTGCGTGCGATGACGGACGAGCAGGCCCTCGACTTCACCGCAGCGGAAGGCGACTGGCAGGCGTATGCCGCGCATGCAACCGACAAAGGTCACGCCGAGCTCCAGCTCGCCGACTTCTATGCGCGCCGCGTGCAGCCGCAGGCGGAAGTACATGCACTGATGAAAGCGGCGAAAGCTCCCTCCGCTGTTGCGGAAAGGTTCATGCCGGCCAACCAGCAGGCAAGTTGGCAAAACTTTGCGCGCACCACGCGGGTGGCGAGCAAAGACGACCTGCCGCCGGATGTGACGCGCGCGGCCTATGAAGCGTGGTGGACACGCTATCCACACGAACCGGCTGTGCCGCAGATGTATTTCCAGTGGCTACTTTCTGCAGGGGTTGATTCAGCTGCGGCTGCACTGATTGACCGCTACCGAACGGTTTTTCCCGGTGACGCCGTCTTTCCGGTGAGAGCCTTGGCGCAGTTGGCTGTGCGCCGTGGAAAGCAGACAGATGCGGTGGCCATTTATGACCATGCCTTCCAGCCACTGTGGCCAAAAGAACTGCTCGATTCCTACTTTCTCCTTTTGACTCAACAGCATTCTCAGCGCGCCTTTCTGGCTGCTGCCCGCGACCGTCTCGCAAAGAACCCCGACGACCTCGAAGCTCTGGCCCGGATCTTCTGGTACAGCCGTGAGAACAACCGCAACGCGGCGCAACATGCCGTCGACGAATACCGGGCCTCGAAAGAGAACCGCCACGCGAGTTGGAGCGCAGACGAGGCTTACACGCTGCTGACGCTGATGACGCGTACGGGCAACTACCCCGAAGCGGCTCGTTATGCGTATGCGCTTTACAACATGCCGGCGAATCCCGCGATTGCGGGCAGTACCGCGCAACAAGTTGGACTCGCCGCGATGTGCGACATCCTGCTAACTGCCCCCGAGCAGCCCATCGCTCTTGGCTCGCATAACCTGTCGATGTACCGCGACATCGCAACGGTCGATCAGGGGCCCGGCTTCTGGAACGGCATCCTGTCGCTCTGGCTTAATTCGGACTCCCCGACCTCCGAGCTCAGCCGGGAAGAAGGCGAGGCACAACCGTACTTCCGCCGCAGCGAAGCAGCGTCCTTATTGCGGATGCTCGACGCTCGTTTTCCTAAGGAGCCCACACGTGCGAGCTTGCGCGCACGCCTGATCACGGCTCTTGCTGAGTATGGCGAGTCCGATGCAGTCATCCAGTCCGGCGGGCAGTTCCTCAAGGAGTTTCCTAAGTCCGACAAGCGTGTGGACGTGGCCCTGCTAATGGCCGATGCCTACCAACGCAAGCAGGACAGCACATCAGAGTTTGCGCTGTACGACAGAATGCTTGCCGAGGTGAACGCGCAGACCGAGGGGATGCCCCTTACCGCGGCTTCCGCCGCGCACGAGCCATTCCAGTCCCCGGAATCTGACTCAGCGGATTCACAAGAGGAAGCCGACACTGCACCCGATAACGCCACAGAGACGACGCAAGATACCACCGAAACTTCCGAGGTAATTGCTCCCACTCCGGCACGCGTGGTGCCCGGGGCGGCCGCATATAAGCAACTGCTGGAGCGTTATCTCGGCCGTCTCGCCTCTACCGGGCACACAGAGCAAGCACTCGTTGTTCTGCGCAAACAGATCGACCGCAACCCCAATGACCCGGCGCTCTACGAGCGTCTCGCAACGTTTCTCGACCAGAACAACCTAAGCGCCCAGCAGGAAGAGGTCTATAAAGTCGCAATGGCCCGCTTCCAGGACAAAAGCTGGGCCAGTAAGCTTGCACGCTTTTACATAAGGGAGAAGAGACGGGAAGACTTTGCAGCGTTGACGCGGCGCGTCACCGATACTTTCTCCGGCACAGATCTTGATGCGTACTTCGAGCAGTCGGGCGGCGTCGGGCCGCAGATGTTTCTTCAGGTCAATCTGTATGCCAGCAAGCGCTTCCCCCACGACCTGGTGTTCGTGCGTAACCTGCTCCAGGCATACAGAGCGAAGGCGACGCTCAACGCAGCCGAGGCGGACGCGCTCCTGCGCGCACACTGGTGGGAAGCTGACGATTTGCGATCTCGTTTCTTCGAGCACCTGCAAGGCACAGGAGTTCTGCAGGGCGAACTTGAAAAGCTGAAGGCGTTTCCGAAGGCAGAACAGAATCCGGCCGCGGCGCGCGAAATGGCAGAAGCCGAGATGTGGAGCAGCCATTTCGAGCAGAGTGCAGCCCCGCTGGAGCAGGCCGTGCGTCTTTATCCGGCGGATGTGGAGCTCGGCACCCGCGGAGTCAGCATCTTCCGTTCGCTTGCCTATTACGATCCTGCCAACACCGCTCGCGCCGTCGCGATCCAAAAAAATCTCATCGCCGAAGATCCTTCCGACTTCACGCGGCAGGCGATCGCCGGTGACATCGTGGCCGACCGCGGGGCGGAAGGTACGCCAGGCCATGAAGACCTCGCGTCCGCAGCTTCGTTCTGGCGGCAGATGGCACACGTACACCCGGGCGATCCCGACGGGTACCTGCAGTC
>Ga0302324_100021558_pt1 | contig 12560 bp, 16 predicted proteins | sample Palsa_T0_1_FD_201949 | JGI IMG/M metagenome (GOLD analysis project Ga0302324, IMG submission 201949) | Peat permafrost microbial communities from Stordalen Mire near Abisko, Sweden - Palsa_T0_1 | ecosystem: Environmental > Terrestrial > Soil > Palsa > Peat permafrost | place: Sweden: Abisko...
AAGGTAAGCCGATGAAGACGCGCTTGACCGAGAAGGAAGTTTCCAAGACGCAATACACACTCAAATATGAATCGTCCACAGATGGCGGCCGCCTTTTGATTACGAATGCGTGGGGTCAGATCCCTTAACTGCGAGGTGACCGAACAAGCAAGCGGAAGATCAGAACGTGCGTCACCAGGAGCGGTGGCACGAACGCCGTCACGATAAAGAACGCCGCTCCCAGCATTCCAGGTTGAATCCCGACCTGTCCGCCCTGATAGAAAGCGAATAGAAAGTCAGCAGTGCCCCACATGTTGAAAAGCCATACGCCTTGGGTAGCCCACGATGTGCGGTTCGCGAGCGCGATCGTGGCCACAATCGCCAGGAGGCCGGCGATGAAGTCGCCGTAGGCTGCCGGGATCGCGAATCCAGCCGGCAGCAGCGGAGAAACAACACCAGGCACCAAGAAGCTCAGCCCGATGAAGCGAAGGAACATGTGAGGCGCGACCAGCGAAGTGAGCGCGCGATTGCGATCGGTGTTCTTAAGCCGCGGCCACGCGAACAGTCGCGCCGCGACCAGCGAACTCACAAAGCTCGCCAGGATGCTGACTCCGAATAGTGCGAATGCCTTCATCGGTCACCTCCTTGGGCCTTCACTTGTTCGCGCCGGAGTTGTTCGAGCCGGGCTCGAACCGCCTGCGTGCGCTCATCGAAGGTGGAGAGCGGGGCGACGGTCGTTTCCATTCGCGGCCAAACCGGTAGACTCGTGAGCAGGTCGTCCAGTTCCTGGGCGGATTCAGCGCTCACTATCAAGGAGAGCGCAACGGCTCCGCTCAGCGGCCCTCCGGCAACGATCTGCTTCTCCGCCTCGAGCCTTTTGCACAGTTCCAACGTTGGCAGGATGAACATTTTCCTCCTCAATACTAAATAGATGTATATGCATCTAATAGGGTGCAGGAATATTGCCAGAAGGAGTGAGATCGATGTATATACAGACTATGAAACAGCCTGGATTGAGCCCTCGAAACGAAATTGTTTCCCTGCCGTGTGCTTGTGCGAATCTTCGCCGCGCTGCCCGTATCGTGACCCAGCGATACGATCAACAACTGCAGCCGGCTGGCATAAAGGCGACGCAATTTACCCTGTTGCAAGCCCTGACACGTACTGGAGGCATCTCGCAGGGTAATCTGGGTGAACTGCTTGGGCTTGACAGCACGACTCTCACGCGCACGCTCGCGCTGCTGCGAAGGAAAGGGTGGATTCAGACGAAACCTGGTCAAGACCGCCGAGAAGTCCGATTGACTCTAACCGCGGAAGGAAAACGTAAATACCTGAGTGCGCTGCACTACTGGCAGTCAGCCCAAAGGCAATTGCGGAGAGTGCTGAGTGAAGCCGGTTGGAAACAGATGATGGAGTCGACGATCTTCACGGCCGCCCTTGCGCAGCAACGGTGATCGCGTACCGGTCTTGCAGCGGCCGGAACGAGACTGAAACCTGAATGCGGCCCTCTGCCTCTCTGCCAAATTTAAGGTCGTAAATATTGAACATCTTGGGCGATTCTTTCAGCGTAGAGACAGGACCCCAGCCCAGCGCTTTGTTTCTAACATATGCCCCGATTTCCCTGGGATAGCGCTGAAGATAGCCTCGCTGGAACATGCTGCCATCTGTCAGCAATTGATCCATCCCTCCCCCCTTAGAGGATACTGTTTGTGCTCCGCAGCGGCATACCGTGGGAGATGCTGCCACAGGAACGGGCTGCGGTTCTGGCATGACCTGTTGGCGGCGGTTACGAGACTGGCAAGAGGCAGGCATCTGGCAACTGATCCACTTCTCTTTGCTGGATTGGCTGGCACGCTACGGCGGAATTAATTGGTCGCGGGCCGTCCTGGATGGCAGTTCGATTCGGGCAGTTTTTGGGGGCGGCAGACGGGGCCGAAACCTACTGACCGGGCCAAGCTGGGCAGCAAGCGACACCTAATCTGCGATGGCCAAGGCGTTCCACTAGTAATTCAACTCACCGGGGCCAACCGAAACGACTCGCAGCAAGCCCTCGCACTGGTTGACGCCATCCCAACCTTGCAGGGAGGGCGAGGACGCCCACGCCATCGTCCTGATTGTGTAATGGGCGACCGCGGCTATGACGCTGAGTCCATCCGGCAAGGTCTGCGCGACAGACGCATCATCCCGTTTCTAGCGAAGCGCAACACAGAGCATGGCAGCGGATTGGGGCGATGGCGCTGGGTGGTCGAACGGACTTTCGCTTGGCTGAATCAATTCCGGCGCCTGCGGGTGCGTTACGAAAAGCGGGCGGACATTCACGAGGCATTCTTGTCCTTGGGGTGCGCTCCGATATGCTGGCTCTTCCTGCGAGCTGCTTGGGTGGCGGGTTGAAACGTTGAAACTGAGCTTTGCTTGCAATGTATTGACTCGCCGCAGTTTGGCCTTTTAACATGACTGCTCAAGAAGCGGCCTCTTCCAGTGATCGGCCAGACAATCTCGCATTACCGCATCATCGAGAAACTTGGCGGCGGCGGTATGGGCGTGGTCTACAAAGCCGAAGACGTGAAGCTCGGTCGCTTTGTTGCCCTGAAGTTTCTTCCCGACGACGTAGCCAAAGACCCGCAGGCACTCAGCCGCTTCCAACGAGAAGCCAAAGCTGCCTCTGCTCTAAACCATCCGAACATCTGCACCATCTACGAGATTGACGACCAGCACGGCGAAGCGTTCATCGCCATGGAGTTTCTCGACGGGCTGACGCTGAGGCATCGCATCGGCGGACGTCCGCTGGAAACTGAGTTAATTCTGTCTCTGGCTATCGATATCGCCGATGCGCTCGATGCTGCGCATGCCGAAGGGATCGTCCACCGCGACATCAAGCCCGCCAACATTTTTGTCACCAAGCGCGGGCACGCGAAGATTCTGGATTTCGGTCTCGCCAAGGTGGGTTTAAAAGACGCCTCCTCCAGCGGCGAGACGGAAACCCTCGACACGCCTGACCAACTGACCAGCCCCGGCGCCATGCTGGGGACGGTGGCGTACATGTCGCCGGAGCAGGTTAAGGCCAAAGAACTCGACGCGCGTTCGGACCTGTTCTCGTTCGGCTCCGTGCTCTACGAAATGGCGATGGGCAAGATGCCGTTCGAGGGATCGAGCGCGGGCGACATCTGCGGCCTGATCGTTCATCAAGAGCCGCCCGCGATCTCCTCGTCGAATCCCAACGCTCCGGCGGGCCTCGAGCCGATCATCCGCAAGGCGCTGGAGAAAGATCGCGAGCTGCGATATCAGCATGCGTCGGAGATGCGAACAGACCTACAGCGGCTGAAGCGTGACACCGAACGCCCTCTCATTGCGACGGTGGGATCGAACTCGGGCGCGGTGGCTGTGGCTGCCGGCGGAGTTTGGGCCGAGAGTTCAGGAAAGCCCAAGGCCCTCGACGCGCCATCCAGCCAGAGCCGGGCTGGCACAGCGAAGAAGAAGCGCTGGCCGATCATCGCCGCCGCATCGCTGGTTGTCATCGCCGCGCTGGTTGGCGGTCTACTCTATTACCGCTCGCATCAAGCTCTGCGGCTTACTGACAAAGACAGCGTCGTTCTCGCCGATTTTGCCAACAGCACGGGCGATGCCATATTCGACGGTACGCTCAAGACCGCGCTCAGTGCCTCTCTGAATCAGTCGCCGTTTCTGAATTTGGTGTCCGACGGCAAAGTCGCGGAGACCTTGCAACAGATGACTCGTCCACCCGATACGAAGCTCACGCCCGATGTGGCCCGCGAGCTTTGCCAGCGGGCAGGCAGCAAGGGTTACATTGCTGGAGCGATCGGAAGTCTCGGGACCAAATATGTACTGGAATTGAAGGCGGTGAATTGCCAGAGCGGGGACTCGCTCGCCGAGCATCAGGTGACGGCGGAGTCCAAGGAGAAAGTGCTGGACGCGCTGAGCGAGACAGCGTCGAAGCTGCGCGGTGAGTTGGGCGAATCGCTGGCCTCGGTGCAGAAGCTGGATGTTCCGCTCGCACAGGCCACCACGTCTTCGCTCGAAGCTCTGAAAGCGTACAGCTTTGGAGCGGGTTCCGATCAACGAGCCGAATCCCTGGTTTATTTTCAACGTGCCATCGAGCTTGATCCGAATTTTGCCATGGCGACGCACGAAGCTGGGGTGTGCTATGAGAATCTCAACCAACCAGGGCGGGCTAAAGAGTATTACGCCAAGGCATTCCAGTTGCGAGAACATGCCAGTGAGCGGGAAAAGCTGGCGTTCACCACCGACTACTATGAGGTTGTAACCGGGGAACTAGATAAGGCGGTACAAACATATCATGAGCTGATTGCCACTTATCCACAAGCTAGAATAGCCCAAAATTGGGAAAACAACTTGGCCTTATTGTACGGCAAGCAGGGGCAGTATGAGAAAGCAGCGGAAATCTTCAGACAACTGGTGCGCGATTACCCGGGAGATCCGGAGTACGAGTCGAATCTTGCCTCCGAAGCTCTTCACCTGCAACGCCTCGACGAGGCGCGTCAGGTCGTCCGCGCCATGCAGGCGAAAAAAATAGATTATGCGGGTCTCCGGGAGGTTCAGTATGCTCTTGCCTTTATTGGTGCGGATTCGACCGCTATGTCGGAGCAGTTACAGTGGTTTGCGAGCCAGCCTGAAAATGCGAGCGAGGGTCTAGCGCTGTCATCCGCCACCGAGGCGTATGGCGGTCATCTTAGTAAGGCGCGAGGATTGACCAAACGGTCGGTGGATACCGCCATTCGAACGGACAGCAAGGAAAGTGGGGCGATCGGGCAGGCGAGTGCTGCGCAGTGGGAAGCCGCTTACGGCAATCCTGCTGAAGCGCGGCAGTCCGCGGCAGAAGCTTTGAAGCTGGTTCCCACCAGTCAAGCCGTCGAGGCCGAAGCCGCGCTTGCCTTTGCCCTGGCGGGCGATACGGCACGAGCCGACTCGCTGGCACAAGACCTGAACAAGCAATCTCCGCTCGATACCCAGATGCACTCGCTTTGGCTGCCTGCGATTCAGGCTCAATTGGCGTTGGATAAGAAGAACCCTACCGCTGCCCTGACTGCGCTGCCAGCTGCGGCTTCGCCCATCGAATTGGGGGAGGACTGCCTCTATGCGCCGTACGTGCGTGGCAAGGCGTATCTGTCAGCCGGACAGGGCAAAGAAGCGGCGGCCGAGTTCCAGAAGATTCTCGACCACAGCGGCATCGTCCGGAACTGCTGGACCGGAGCTTTGGCGCATCTGGGAAAGGCTCGTGCCGATGCGTTGCAGGCGAGAAATTCGCAGGGAATGGACGCCGACGCTGCACGCGTCCGCGCCCTCGCTGCGTACAAAGATTTTCTCACGCTCTGGAAAGACGCCGATCTCGACATCCCCATCTATAAAGAAGCCAAAGCCGAATACGCGAAGCTACTGTGAAGTTGTCTTATTTCCTTGATTTAGCGCTGCAGCAGCGGTTTTGTTAAGGCTCTTAAGGCCTTGATGGATGACAACGATGTTAGCCGCATACATTGGGCCTTTGGCCATCAATGGTTTGGTGGCTTCTGGGGAATTTGGATATGCCTCAGTAATCGCTGGGCGCTTCGGGTAGTGAGCGTCCCAATTAATGAATATCCGGAAAATGAAACCCAATTATCGCTGGGAATCGAGATCGCTGACGCTCTCTATGCGGCTCATGCCACTGCCGTACTTTGCTTGGCTGCACCATTTTCGTCGCTGGGATTGAAAGTGCAAAATGAAAAAGGGCGAGTCGCAATGTCTCGCCCTCGGTTTCAAATGCCCGGTTGGTTTACAGAGTAACGGCAGCAGTCAAAGTAGTCGTTGCACCACTGGCTGGGACTTTCCGAGTGTCGAGTGGATACCGAGAAGTGGTGCGGGTATTCGCCCCCGCAGTGCCTGTCGTTCCGATTACAGTGTAGCTGGTGGTCATCGAGTCGTTGGGTTGAGTTGCGAGGCTCCAGGAGTAGTTTATTGCCAGCTTGCATGTTCTTGTGGCACCCGTCCCGGTGGCAGTTACCGAATCAGACTCGTCATAGGAAACGGGGACTGTCGTAGTACTATCAGCTGTGGAAGTCGCGATTTGGCAGGTCACGTTCGTGATCGTGGTGGTCTTCAGGGTGACTGTGATCGTCACAGATATTGTCCCCGTAAACACGGTCGCCGCAGCAGGTTCTGCATCATCTGCCGGAGCTTGAGGCAGAGGACGGAACACCCCGGTGTGCGGGTCGAGGTATCCCAGAATCCCGGGCTTGGCCTGGGTATTCGCCGCTTGTCCCCAAACTGCCGGCGCAGCAATGAGGCAGCACATGCAAATCAACAACAGCTTTGCAATTCTCATATCGTCTCCTTTCAGTTGTAACTGTTGTAACTGCTTGAACCGTCGAACTTAGGAAAGAGAATACGGGTGGGGGATGACCCGATTTCGGGCACAGTCTAGCACAGTGTCAACCAATGACAAGGCGAAATCGCTATCCAGGCGAAATCGCTATCCAGCTATCCAGCCGGGACTCCCGGGTACATGGCGCCGGAGCAGGCGGCAGGCAAGGCCACTTCGATCCGCAGCATCATTTATTCGCTGGGCCTGGTGTTCTACGAGCTGTTTACTGGGAAGCGGGCGTTCGAGGGGTCAATCGTCGCCGAGTTGATCCGACGGCAGGAAGAAAGAGCGATCGCGCATCCGTCGTCGCTAGTGCTGGACATGAATCCGGCAGTAGAACGGCCTAGGCCATGTGCGAGGGTCGGTTACATCTTCGAGTGACTTCATTTTCTCGTTGTCACGCAACCCGAGAGTGCTTTGTACCAGCCTTTTGATTGAATTCGTGCTAAAGTTTTGACATGGTAGTCACAGTCAACATTCCCGATGAACTCGCGGTGCAGGCCAAGGCGCGAGGTTTGTCTCTCGAAGCCTACGTCCAAGAAATTTTGGCCCAACAGCTAGCGCGTCCTGTGGAGACTCGGCAGCCCCGTACACAAGAGGAGATTCGTGGCTGGCTCGACTCCCTGGCCCAATTCTCGGACAAAATTCCCCCGTTGCCTGGAACAATTTCGCGCGAGTGGCTTTACCAGGATCCCGACTAAATGGCTATTGCGTCGTGTCTCGTGGATACCAACATCCTGCTACGCATGACACGCCGCTCAGATCCTCAGCACCTGCTCGTAGACACGGCGCTAGCTCGACTCGCTTATGAGGGCACAGTTCTTCACTATACACACCAGAACATCGCTGAACTTTGGAACGTAATGGTCTTGGTTTGACGGTGGCAGAGGCAGAATGCCAGGTGTCGGCAATCGAAGCCGGCATGAGTTTTTTACCAGATAGTGAAACCGTTTATCGAGAGCGGCGCAGGATTGTCGTACAGTACGGAGTATTGGGTGTTCAGGTGCATGATGCGCGATTGGGCGCTGCCATGCGCGTTCATCGGGTGAGCCATATACCTACATTGAACATCACTGACTTCGTACGTTTCAGCGGTCTCACCGCAGTGCATCCCCGCAGCATTCCTTAGCCGGTCCGGGTTTCATGCCGGAAAGTTTCCTGATGCCATCATGACGGATGCCGCAGCCTCACCCGTGCGTGGGCCAGGTTTTACGCGCTGCAACGAATCACCCGGTTCGATCTTCGATCCGCTGGCCCGGGCGTTTCGAAACCGGCGCTGGTGATTTCGCTTTGTGCCGCCTGTCACGCCATTGTCGAGCGGTTGCAGTTATACGCGACTTGATTGGTCGAGGAGTTCAGCCGGCCTTTCCAACTTGTTTTTCGAGTCTTATCGCCCCATCCTTTGGGACGAACGTCCCGTCGGCTCTGCTGCATAGAACGATCACACTCCCTTCTGATACGAACTCCTCAACCTCGATCCAATAGGAGGGCGCGATCGTGAAATATCTTTGCCATCCATTCCGCGCGGCGGAAGTGGGGGCCTTATCCGTTTGACTTTGGAATTGCTTGATAACCGATAAGGCCGGAGCAAGGCGTTCAACGAGCGCCGAACCCAAACATCGAGCGGACCCTTACGATACACCGCCCAGTCGAGCATGCAGCCTCCGTTAACTTGCTGGATAAGACGCGCCAGCGCGCCCGTGTCACAAGGCTCCAATTCACTGACAGCGATGGCATTGTCGAGCAGTTTCTTGGCCTCGGCATGCACGATCACGAATTGGGCCAAGAGGACCGCGTGGAATTCAGGATCAGTAAGGTCGATTTGAAAATAAGCGAGGAAGTACGCGACGGATTCGGGAGTCGCGAGGAAGGCGCTTGAACCGGCAAAAAATTCTATTAACGCCTTGAGTGGTGAGCCGTGCTTCGTCCGGACCGAAGCGAATTGGCTTGCGACTTCCGCAGTCCATGATTTGCAGTTGGCCAGAAGCAATTCGCGCTTAGTCCCGAAGCGCTGGATCAGCGTGGCGGGGACGACTCCGGCCTCTTTGGCAACGTCAGCCAGCGTAAGGTCGAGGGGGCTACAACGCTGCATGACGCGCGCAACGGCGGCCAGGATTTCCGAATCGGAAGTCTCGCGGGGTCGGGGCGACATCGGTCTGAATGGCTCCCGTAAAGAAGTTAATGTTATGGCACAGCTGAGAATAACTGAATGACTGTTTATTTTCCAGTTGACATTAATAAACAGTTGTTTATTATTGAATCGTCGGGCGAGAGCGAGGGTTCATATCCGCCCCCATAAGCTCTCGGATCTTGATCTGCAAGGATCAGAATATTATGACAGTGTCCGTTTTCATCGGGACGAGCGTCGATGGCTTCATTGCGCGACTGAATGGGGAACTTGACTTTCTGCCGCCTGGCGGCGGCGAACCGCACGGCTACGACGAGTTCATTGCAACCGTCGATGCGCTTGTAATAGGCCGCAAGACCTATGAAACGGTTCTGGCCTATGCGGAGTGGCCATATGGCAATAAGCAGGTCATCGTTCTGAGTAACCAGCCCATCGACTTGTCCGCAGCGCGGGGAGGACGCGTTGAGCAGATGGACGGATCTCCGGCTGAGATTGTTTCGCATCTCTCTGCTCGCGGCTTCCACCATCTATATGTAGACGGTGGTATTACGATTCAAGGTTTTCTACGGGCGGGCCTAATTCAACGTCTTATCATCACCCGGGTCCCTGTTTTGATTGGAGCCGGAATTCCTCTCTTCGCTGCGCTGCCGCAGGACATTAAACTCCGTCACGTCGGGACTCAAGGCTACGCAACCGGTTTGGTCAAAAGTGAGTACCACGTTATTGCCTAAGGGCTGAGGTGATGAGGCCTGACAAAAATATTGGATTCTACTTTGATCTCAGTGGTCAGCCATGAAGCTGGTCGGGAATCAGCAGGTAATACATCATCGCGGGAATATCCGGGTTTGGCGGATACAACTTGCGCCGGGAGAGGTGACCCCTGGCATCGCGATCCCTTTCATCGAGTAACAGTAGTCTTGAAGGGTGATTTGCTCGCAATAGAGTTCCGCGACGGAGGAGAAACTGCGCAATGGAAGATTATTGTTGGCGAAGTGGATTGGTCGGAACCGAGTGATCGTGTGCACCGCGCAGTAAACGTTGGGGAAGAAATATTTGAAGGGATTACAACTTTTTTTCTTGATCGAGACGAGGCAGTCCCGCAGCCGCTTGAAGACTCGAACTAGTTGACTGTGGCAGTGAACTGGTTAGCGGAGTTTTGATTTGGCACCGCGGCCGGTTGGGTGATCCGTCCGGTCTCGGCGGACTCGTGTAGCCGTACCTGGCTTTCGTGGCAGACAGTTTGGCGGGCATACAAGCAAAAACGGTCTTCGGTGCCAATGCAGAACCCGGATTAGTGAAGGATCTCGAGGTCTTATTCGATTACGGATACTGGGCAAACGAGCAGCTTTTCGGGGCGTTGGCGCTCTTCTCCGACCTCAGGGGTCACCCAAAAAAGCAGCCAATGAGGGTCACCTCAAAACCGGCCTACGAAAATGGGGTTCGCGCTCTTGCCAAACGCGAACGGCCCGCGGCCGAAACCAGGCTGCGCATGGCCCCCCTCTCACCCCACAACTTTGCATGCTCTCCCTCCTTAATTAAGGGTCTTATCACGGCCGCGATTCCGGTGGCACCATGTTGTTGGCGCGATAGTACACCACGAGCTGGCCGTAGTGCTCGCCGCTGTCCTCGATGACGAACATCCAGTTGTAGGAATTGTGGACTAGCATGTTCCCGAACGGAAATTTCGACGTTTTGTCCAGCCCTGCATCGCCGTGCTGTTGAATCAATTTCGCTCCATCCGCGACTGCCTGCTGAATCAGCGCCACCACATCGGCTTTCGTCTTGTAAACGTCTCGCGACGGGTTTACCACGTCCTTGCCGAGGTCAGGCCCGATGTTCGACCCGAAAGCTGTCCGCATCAGGAGGTAATCGACCCCGGCGACGTGGAGAAGAGTTTGGGCAAAGGTGCGCTGGTCTTTCTGCAGCTTGAAATCGTATTTGTCTTCGGGAAAATCCTGGGCCATGGCGATGAGTTTGTTCCCGATGCTGTTCCACATTTCCACCGTCTCGTCTGCTCGCGAACGCGCAGGACTCGGAGCTTGATTCTGCGCTTGGCCTTGACTGTAGAAGCTGGTTCCGACGACGGTAAGCAGAGTGACTGCAACTAGCACAAGCGAAGACAGCCTCATGGTAAATTTCTCCTTTGGATTGGCAATAAACTGCGAAAAAACATCCACCCGAGGCTGCGCCTTCCTATACAACCGCCTAGGCCCAGTTTTGCTCGAGTTCCTTGACCTGATCCTCGACACGACTCGTCTTGGACGCCTTTTGACCGGAATCCCCCTTCGACTGTTTAATGTGCATAGTCCGAATCCCAAATGTTTTCAACTTTCGCGCAAGGCGACGATCGGGTTCACTCTGGCTGCGCGCCGCGCCGGAATGTAGCTGGCCAGGAGTGCAACCACCAGGAGAATGAGCGGCACGGTGAGAAACACCCCCGGATCAAGCGGTCGAACTCCGTACAGCAGGGCGGAGATCATGGGAGCCATTATTCCGGACAATGGCAGGCCGATTACCACTCCGATGCCGGTCAGCCCCACGCCCCGGCTCACAATTATTTTTCCAATGGTCGAGGGCATCGCACCCAACGCCATGCGTACTCCAATCTCGTGAGACCGCTGGCTCACCATATAGGCCAACAGGCCATAGATTCCCACCGACGCCAGCAGAAGCGCCACGACTGCGAACCCGCCCACCAACTCAGCGGAAAAGCGGCGCGAAGCCAGAGAACCGTCGATGACCTCATTCATAGTGCGGACATTGAAAACCGGGAGATTGGGATCGATTGCCTGTATCTCACGACGTATCTGCGGCTCCAGGCTGGTGGCAGACAAAGAGGTTCGGACCGCCACGCTTAAAACTCTGACTCTTGGAATCTGGTAGATCGGTAAGTAGACGTGTGGACTCCCGGATTGGTCGAGACCATCATTCTTGATGTCCTTAATCACTCCCACGACGCTACACCACAGCAGGTTGGTGACCGCGCGCCCAATGCCAATGCTCAAACGTCGGCCGATCGGATCGCGGTCCGGCCAGAAGGTACGAGCCGTACTTTCATCGACCATAACCACCAATTGTTTGCCGGGCTGATCGTCCTCCGCGAACAAACGTCCACGTACCAACGAAGCCTGCAACACCTTGAAATACTCAGGGGTTACACCGGTGGCTTCGGAAAACAGACCTTTGCGCGACTCGTCCGGACGCTCCTCAATGTTGATGGGGACGCGCCGTGATAAATGGGTGACTGGTAAATCGGTGGTCATGGAAGCAAGGTCAACTCCCGGGATGGCACGCACGCGCCGCACCGCTTCCCGCACAAAAGTATTCAAAATTTCAGGCTTGGCGTAGCGATCCATTTCAGGATTGTCGGGTACTGGAAGCCAGAGACTGGCAGCGACAATTCTTGATGGATTGAAACCGGGATTTTCCTGAAGCAATCCCCAAAACGTGCGCAAGAGCAGACCCGCTCCCACCATCAGCACCACCGCCAAGGCCGACTCTGAGGCGATCAGCAAACCGCGCAAGCGGTTAGTTTTTCCACTGGTGCCCGACCCCCGGGCTCCTTCTCGGATAGCGACAGCAATGTCTGCTTTCGAAGATTGAAGGGCCGGAACCAATCCGAACCCCAGCCCAGCAAGAAGAGAGACCAGCAAGGCGAAACCGAGCACTGTCCAGTCCACCTGCACCTCGGCCAGCCGGGGAATTCGCGTCGGGAGAAACTGCACGAAATGCAAAGCTACCAAGGCCGTCAGCACCCCGACCATGCCAGAGACCAGAGACAGAATCAGCGACTCGGTGAGCAGCTGCCGAATCATGCGCGCGCGGCTTGCGCCCAAGGCCAGCCGCACGGCCATCTCCCGTTGTCTCCCAGAAGCCCGGGCCAGGAGCAGGTTCGCGACGTTGACTGAGGCCAGGAGGATGATCAGTACCACCGCGCCCATCAACACCAACAACATGGGCCGGACATTGCCGACTAGCGAGTCCTGCAATGGTTCAGCCTCGATCGACCAGTCTGACTTGGCAGGATAGTCGTTGGCGAATTCCGCTCGCAGCTGGGCCGCAAAGGCATTCAACCTG
>Ga0302324_100021563_pt1 | contig 12557 bp, 11 predicted proteins | sample Palsa_T0_1_FD_201949 | JGI IMG/M metagenome (GOLD analysis project Ga0302324, IMG submission 201949) | Peat permafrost microbial communities from Stordalen Mire near Abisko, Sweden - Palsa_T0_1 | ecosystem: Environmental > Terrestrial > Soil > Palsa > Peat permafrost | place: Sweden: Abisko...
GCCGGGCCCCGGTCGCGGACGGGGCTGGGCCTGCGGCGCGAGCAGATCCAGCCGGTGCGCGGCTGGACAGACGATGAATGGGACCTGGCGGCGGCCCGGCTGGCCGGGCGGGGCTGGGTCGACGGCGAGGGCGCCGCCACGCCGGCCGGCGCGGCGGCGCACCGCGCAATAGAAGAGGTCACCGATCTCGCCGCCGCCCGCCCGTGGGCCCGGATCGGGCCGACGGCGACGCAGGAACTGGCCGCGGTCCTGCTGCCGGTCGCCAGGGCGGCCGCCGCTGTTATGCCATACCCCAATCCGGTCGGGGTCCCGCCACCGGAGGCCGACGCCGCCACGGGCTGACTGGCTGACTGGCTGACTGGCTGACCGGGATCAGGCCAGGAAACCCCGCAGCAGGGCGGCTGTTCCGTCCAGATGCTCGGCAACCGCCCGGCGGGCGCGCTCGGGCTCGCCGGCCAGGATCGCCTCGACGATAGCGGTGTGCTGGCCGGCCGTATGGTCGATGTTGCGCTGCAGTACCGGGATCGCGCCCAGCAGGTCGTTGAGCCGCATCCGGGCGTCGGCGCAGGCGGCCGCCAGCAGGCTGGACCCGGTGAGCTCGGCGATGGACAAGTGGAACAGCGTGTCGAGCCGCCGGTAGTCCTGCGGGCTGGCCCCGTTGACCTCGGCGAGCCTGGCCAGCAGGACCTCCCGTGCATCCTGCCAGCCGTCCGGGCGGTCGCCGGCCCCCGGGTCATCGCTGCGCTGGCGCGTCAGCAGGGCGGCGAGCACCTGGCTGGCGCCGGTCTCCACGGCCAGCCGGAACGTCAGCGCGTCGGCGAGCTTGCTCTCATCCGCCCGGGCCAGGCGGCGCAGCTCCCCCTGGTCGGGAGCCGGCGGCGTGTAGGTGATGAACGTGCCGCCGAAGCGGCCGCGGCGCGACTCCACATATCCGGCCTGCTGCAGCTCGCGGATGGCATCGCGCAAGGTAATACGGCTGATCCCGAGCTGAGCGGCGAGCTCGCGCTCGGCCGGGAACCGCTGGCCGGGAGCCACCAGGCCGAGCTTGATGACCATCAGCAGCCGCTCGACCGTTTCCTCGAAGGCATTGCCCTGGCGCACCGGCCGTAGCAGGCTGGTGAGATCGACTCCGGTGCTCGCCACCTAGCCCTCCGCCCGGGCCGGCAACGCCAGCCCGACTGTGCGGCGCCCGCCTTATCCCGGCAGGACGGTGACCGCTTCGCCGTTTGCCGCTTCGGGTGGGGCGCATGTGATGAATCTTGCCCGGGGTCTTGAACATTGCCCTCGGTCGCCTCCATCATTGGTCTGATATTAGACCATTGACGCGGCAGCGTGGCCAGCCCTGATGGCATCAGTTCCGCCTTCCCTTCAGCACTCCCCCGTGACGCAAGGAGCACGCCATGGCGGTCAACGAGCAGTCGGCATCAGTGCCGCAGAGCAGCGACGAGGAAACTCTCCACCAGATGGGCTACGCCCAGGAACTACGCCGGCGAATGTCGGGCTTCTCGAATTTCGCCGTCTCCTTCACCATTATCTCGATCTTGTCGGGCTGCCTGACCCTGTACTACTTCGGGATGGATGAAGGCGGCCCCGCCGTCATCGTCTGGGGGTGGCCGGTCGTAGGGATCATGACCCTGCTCGTGGGCCTTTCCATGGCGGAGGTCTGCTCCAGCTTCCCGACGGCAGGAGGCCTGTATTACTGGTCGGCAAAGCTTGCGCGGACCAACGGCCCGGCCTGGTCCTGGTTCACCGGCTGGTTCAACTTCCTTGGCCAGGTGGCGATTACCGCCGGCATCGATTTTGGTGCCGCGCTGTTCGTCAACTTCGAGCTTGACCTGTGGTTCGGCTTCAGCGTGTCGACGCACTGGCATACGGTCCTGATCTACGCCGTCGTGCTGCTGGTGCACGGCCTGCTCAACCAGTTCGGGATCCGGCTGGTGGCGCTGCTGAACAATGTCAGCGTCTGGTGGCACATCACCGGCGTGCTGCTCATCGTCGGCACGCTCACCTTCGGCCTGAAGGCGGGCGCGCATCACGCCCCGGCCAAATTCGTGTTCACCGACCTGCAGAACCTGTCGGGGTTCCATATCGGCTGGTGGTACATCGTGCCAGTCGGGCTGCTGCTGGCCCAGTACACATTCACCGGGTACGACGCCTCTGCCCATATGACCGAGGAAACCCACCGGGCATCACGCAGCGGCCCGCGCGGCATCGTCATGTCGATCCTGATCTCGCTCATCGCGGGCTGGATCCTGCTGATCGGCATCACGTTCGCGATCCAGAGGTCGAACTACGTGGGAGAGGCGACGGCGGTCGTCGCCCCGGCGCAGATATTCATCGACTCGATCGGCCGGACCGGCGCTGAGCTGCTGTTGCTCGTGGCGATCGGCGCCCAGCTGTTCTGCGGCATGTCCTCGGTTACCGCGAACTCGCGGATGATCTACGCGTTCTCGCGTGACGGTGCGCTGCCTGGCTCTGCGGTCTGGCACCGGGTGAACAAGCGCACCAGGACCCCGACCAACGCGATCTGGCTCGCCGCCGCCGGGGCGCTCATTCTCGGCCTGCCCTATCTGTGGAACACCGCCGCGTACGGGGCGGTGACGTCGATCGCCACCATCGGCCTTTACGTCGCCTACGTGACGCCGACGTTCCTGCGGCTGCGGCAGGGCAGCAGCTTCCAGCGCGGGCCGTGGCACCTGGGCCGGTGGACCTACCTGATCGGCTGGACGGCCGTGGTCTGGGTTGTGTTCATCACGATCCTGTTCATGCTCCCGCAGTTCGGCCCCATCAGCTGGACCACATTCAACTACGCGGTGGTCGCCGTGGTGGTAGTGATCGGCTACGCCGGCATTTACTGGCTCGTCTCCGCGCGCAACTGGTTCACCGGGCCGCGGGTGCAGGGCTCGGCGGCGGAACTGGCCGCGATCGAGCGGGAGCTCTCCGCCTGAGGCTGAGTCCAGCCAGGTGGGGACGAAGCCGTAACGTGGACTGACGTCTTCAGGATCGGAGGCTCATGGCCTTGTACCGGGGTCACGGCCCGTACACCACCCAGCGCGGCATGCTCAGCCTGGAGCGGCTGCGGGTCGAGGTCGGCGAGGGCGGGATCGACACTGTCGTGCTCGCCTTTACCGACATGCAAGGCCGGCTGCAGGGCAAGCGCCTGTCGGCGGAGTTCTTCCTCGACGAGGTGGCGGAGCATTTCTCCGAGGGGTGCAACTACCTGCTCGCCGTCGATGTGGAGATGAACACCGTCGGCGGGTACGCGATGTCGTCCTGGGAGCGCGGCTATGGCGACTTCGTCCTGGTCCCGGACATGGCCACGCTGCGGCGGGTGCCGTGGCACGAGGCCACGGCACTGGTCATCGCGGACCTGACCTGGCTCGACGGCACGCCGGTCGTGGCCTCCCCCCGGCAGATACTCAAAGCGCAGGCGGAGCGGCTGGCGGAGCGCGGCTGGGTCGCCATGGCCGGAACCGAGCTGGAGTTCATCGTCTACCGGGACTCCTACGAGGACGCTGCCGCGAAGGCCTACCGCGATCTGGTGCCGGCGAACCAGTACAACGTCGACTACTCGATCCTCGGCACGTCAAGGATCGAGCCGCTGCTGCGCCGGATCCGGCTCGGGATGGCCGGCGCGGGCATGTATGTCGAGTCCGCCAAGGGCGAGTGCAACCTGGGTCAGCATGAGATCGCGTTCCGCTATGCCGACGCCGTCACCAGCTGCGACAACCATTCGCTGTACAAGACCGGTGCCAAGGAGATAGCGGCGCAGGAGGGCATGAGCATCACGTTCATGGCCAAGCCCAACGCGCGCGAGGGCAACTCCTGCCATATTCACCTGTCGCTGCGCGCCGAGGACGGCGAGCCCGTGCTCGCCGGTGCCGGGCCGTACGGGCTCTCCAAGGTCGGCGAGCACTTCCTGGCCGGCCAGCTCGCCGCCCTGCGCCAGCTGACCCTCTGCTATGCGCCGAACATCAACTCCTACAAGCGCTATGTGCCGGGCAGCTTCGCGCCCACATCGGTCCGCTGGGGCGTTGACAACCGGACCTGCGCGCTGCGCCTGGTCGGCCACGGTCCCTCGCTGCGGGTGGAGAACCGTACCCCGGGCGGCGATGTCAACCCCTACCTCGCCGTAGCAGCGATGATCACGGCCGGGCTGGACGGCATCGACAACGAGCTGCCGCTGGAACCGGCGTTCGAGGGAAACGCGTACGCCGATACCGGCGCGCGGGTTCCGCACACGCTGAGCGACGCGCTTGAGCTGTGGCAGAACAGTGAGCTGGCGAAGCTCTCGTTCGGCGATGAGGTGACCGCTCATTACGCCAACTACGCGCGAGTGGAGCTCGCCGCGTTCGACGCCGCGGTCACCGACTGGGAGCTGCAGCGCTGCTTCGAGCGGCTCTAGCGGCCGGACCGCAGGCACCTGACCACGGCGGGGGGATATCGCATGTCCGAGTACACGGTCGTCAATCCTGCTACCGAAGAGCCTGTCACGACCGTCACGCTGACCTCGGCGGTGCAGACAGACGCCGCCATCGGGCGGGCAGCCGCCGCGCAGCAGGCCTGGCGGGCCGTTTCTCCCGGCGATCGCGCCCGGCTGCTTCGCCGGTTTGCCGCTGAGGTCGATGCGCACGCCGGCGAGCTGGCCCGGCTGGAGGTTGCCGGGTCCGGCCATCCGATCGGCCAGGCGCAGTGGGAGGCCGAGCACGTACGCGACGTGCTGCTGTATTACTCGGCGGCACCCGAGCGGCTGCTGGGCAAGCAGATCCCGGTACCTGGCGGGCTGGACGTGACTTTCGCCGAGCCGCTCGGCGTCGTCGGCCTGATCGTGCCCTGGAATTTCCCGATGCCGATCTTCGCCTGGGGGATGGCGCCAGCGCTGGCCGCCGGCAACACGGTCGTGGCCAAGCCAGCCGAGATGACGCCGCTCACCGCGATGCGGATCGGCGAGCTCGCCCTGGCGGCAGGCCTGCCCGAGGGCGTCCTGCAGGTGCTGCCGGGCAAGGGCAGCGTCGTCGGCAGCCGGCTGGTCGACCACCCGGCCGTGCGCAAGATCGTATTCACCGGCTCCACGGAGGTCGGCCGCCAGATCATGACCGGCTGCGCGCGCCAGGTGAAGCGGCTCACCCTGGAGCTCGGCGGCAAGAGCGCCAACATCGTCTTCGCCGACTGCGACCTGGAGCGGGCGGCGGCGACGGCGCCGTACGCGGTCTTCGACAACGCCGGGCAGGACTGCTGCGCCCGGTCCAGGATCCTGGTGCAGCAATCGGTACTCGACCGTTTCATGGAGCTGCTCGAGCCTGCGGTGCAGGGCCTGGTGGTCGGCGATCCCGCGGTGCCCGGCACCGAGATGGGACCGCTGATCTCGGCCGCGCACCGCGACCACGTCGCCTCCTATGTGCCAGCTGACGCACCAGTGGCGTTCCGCGGCAGCGCGCCCGACGGCCCGGGTTTCTGGTTCCCGCCGACCGTCCTGGCACCGGTCAGCCAGGCTGACCCGGCCTACACCGAGGAAGTATTCGGGCCGGTGGTCACCGTGACGCCGTTCACCGACGAGGCCGACGCGGTGGCGATCGCCAACGACACCCCCTACGGTCTGTCCGGGTCGATCTGGACCGGCAGCGTCGGCCGCGCGATCCGGGTGGCGCGGGCAGTCGAGAGCGGCAACCTGTCGGTGAACTCGCATTCGTCGGTCCGCTACTGGGCCCCGTTCGGCGGGTTCAAGCAGTCCGGCCTCGGCCGCGAGCTCGGTCCCGACGCCCTGGACTCGTTCACCGAGACCAAGAACGTCTTCATCGCCACCGACGAGTAAATCGCCACCGACGACTGAGGAGCCAGATGGAGCGCTTGCAGGATCGCGTCGCCGTCGTCACCGGAGCTGGCAGCGGCATCGGCCTGGCCAGCGCACGCCGGCTGGCGGCCGAGGGGGCCACGATCGTCGCTGTTGACATCGACCAGGCCGCGGGGAAGGCAGCGGCCGCGCAGACCGCGGGGGTGTTCATCGCCGCGGACGTCGCGCGTGAGGACCAGGTCCGGCAGCTGTATGAGGAGGTCGCCGCCCGTTTCGGCCGGGTGGACATTGCCTTCAACAATGCCGGGATCTCGCCGCCGGAGGACGACTCCATCCTCACGACGGGACTGGAGGCCTGGCGCCGGGTGCAGGAGATCAATCTGACCTCGGTCTACCTGTGCTGCAAGTATGCGATCCCGCATATGCAGCGGCTGGGCAAGGGCTCGATCATCAATACGGCTTCGTTCGTCGCCGTCCTCGGGGCGGCCACCTCGCAGATCTCCTATACCGCATCCAAGGGCGGCGTCCTGGCGATGAGCCGTGAGCTCGGCGTGCAATTCGCCCGTGAGGGTATCCGGGTGAACGCGCTGTGCCCCGGGCCGGTGAATACGCCATTGCTGCGCGAGCTCTTCGCCGCCGACCCGGAGCGGGCCGCCCGCCGCCTGGTGCACGTGCCGGTGGGCAGATTCGCCGAGCCGGAGGAAATTGCCGCCGCCGTCGCGTTCCTGGCCAGCGATGATGCCTCGTTCATCACGGCATCATCGTTCCTTGTTGACGGCGGTATCACCGGCGCCTATGTGACACCCTTGTAGCGGCCGGCAACGGGTGAGAAGAGGCTGTGGTGAGCGATTCGGCAAATGGCAACGGCAGGCGGGCGGCGAGGTCAGCCGGCCGCGCCGACCGCCCGGTGATCGGGATCAGCGCCTACTGCGAGCCAGCCCGCTGGGCAGCCTGGGATACCGAGGCGGTACTACTGCCCCGCCGTTACGCTGACCGGGTGGCCGAGGCCGGCGGCATAGCGGTCCTGCTGCCGCCGGTTCCCGGGATCACCGGCGCGCTCCGCCGGCTCGATGGCCTGCTGCTGTCCGGCGGCGGCGACATCGACCCGGCGCGGTACGGGGCCGACACCGAACCCGCCACCGGCAGAATCAGCCGGGACCGCGACGAGGCAGAAGCGGCTCTGTTCAGCCAGGCCCTGTCACTCGGGCTGCCGGTCCTGGGAATCTGCCGGGGTCTGCAGCTCATCAACGTGGCCAGGGGCGGAACCCTGCACCAGCATCTGCCCGGCGTCGTCGGCCACGACGAGCACTCGCCCACGCCGGGCAGATACGGCACGCACGAGGTCAAGGTGGCCCCCGGCAGCAGGCTCGCCGGGATACTGGGCCGGACCGATCTGGCCGACCACCTGCCCGTCGTCGTGCCGACACATCACCACCAGGCAGTCGACCGGCTGGGCGTGGGCTTGTCGGCGACAGCGTGGGCCACAGACGGCATCGTCGAGGCGCTCGAGCTCGATCCCGCCGAGCACACCTTCGTGCTGGCCGTGCAGTGGCATCCCGAGGCTGGTGACGACAGGAGCCTGTTCCGCGCCCTGGTGGCCGCCGCGGCGGGCCGGCCGGCCACGACGATGCTGACATCCCCCCGGTCCTAGACTCGCCAGCGTGAGCACCGCCCCGGCCGTCGAGATCATCGGTCTGGTCAAGCATTACGGGCGTACGGCCGCGGTCGCGGGGCTGTCGCTGCGAGCTGAGCACGCGCAAGTAACGGCAATAGTGGGACCCAATGGCGCGGGCAAGACCACCACCGTGGAGATATGCGAAGGCTACCGGCGGCCTGATGCGGGCACGGTGCGCGTGCTCGGCGGGGATCCGGCGCGCGATGCCAAGGCGCTGCGGCCGAGGATCGGCGTCATGCTGCAGTCCGGCGGGATCCCGACCTCTGTCCGGGCCGGGGAGTACCTGAAGGTGATGGCCAGCTTTTACGCCCGGCCCATTGACCCGCAGCTGCTGCTCGACCGGCTCGGGCTGGCAGCATCTGCCCGTACCCCGTTCAAGCGGCTGTCGGGCGGTCAGCAGCAGCGGCTGTCGCTGGCCGCTGCGGTCATCGGCCGCCCGGAGCTGGTGTTCCTTGACGAGCCCACCGCTGGTCTCGATCCGCAAGCGCGCCACGTGACCTGGGATCTCATCGCGGCGCTGCGGAAGGCCGGCACCGGCGTCATCCTCACCACGCATTACCTGGAGGAGGCCGAACACCTGGCGGACCGGGTGGCGATCGTCGATGCCGGGACGCTCGTGGCATGCGGCAGCCCGGCCGAGCTGACTGGCACTGTCGGGCAGGTCCGGTTCCGCGCGGAGCCCAGCCTGGACATTGACAGCCTGCTGGCGGCCCTCCCGGCCGGCAGCGCGGCCAAGGAGTCGCCGGCCGGTCACTACATACTCCAAGTGCAGGCACTGGTGGACCCGCAGCTTGTCGCCGCCGTGACTGCCTGGTGCGCCGAGCACGGCGTGCTCGCCCAGCACCTGCGTATCGAGACCCGCAGCCTGGAGGATGTTTTCCTCGAGCTGACCGGGCGGGAGCTGCGCTCGTGACAACCGAGTCGGGTACGTTCCCTGACTGGCCGGCGCCGGCTCCTGGTGCGGCGCCGCTGGCCCGGATGATCGCCGCGCAGACCGGCCTTGAGATCCGCATCCTGCTCCGCAACGGCGAGCAGCTGCTGCTGACCCTGATCATTCCCGTGCTGCTGCTAGCCGCTTTCGGCCATGAGCCGCTGGTCAGCGTCGGCCGGGGCAGCCGCATTGACTTCGTCGTGCCGGGGATCCTCGCGCTCGCGGTGATGTCGACCGCCTTTACCAGCCAGGCGATCGGCACCGGCTTCGAGCGCCGTTACGGCGTGCTCAAGCGGCTGGGCGCCGCACCGCTGACCCGGCAGGGCCTGATCCTGGCGAAGACGCTGACGGTTCTCGCCGTCGAGCTGCTGCAGGTCATCTTGATTGTCGTGGTGGGCCTGGCGCTCGGCTGGCAGCCGCACGGCGGAGTGACCGGCGTGCTCTGGCCGTTCCTGCTCATCCTGGCCGGCACCGCGGCCTTTAGCGGTATCGCCCTGCTGCTCGCCGGCACCCTGCGCGCCGAGGCCACCCTGGCCGCAGCCAACCTGCTCTACCTGGTCATGCTCGGCATCGGCGGAATCGTGTTCCCGCTGACGAAGTTCCCGTCAGGCGTTCAGCCCATCCTGCGGCTGCTGCCCGCCGGCGCGCTTTCCGATGGTCTGCGGTCGGTACTGCAGCACAGCAGCGGCCTGCCGGTCCGCGACCTTCTGGTGCTTGCCGCCTGGGCAGTAGCCGGGATCGCGCTCGCAGCACGTGCCTTCCGCTGGGAGTAGGGCCGTTACCGCGCAGCGGCGCCGCAGGCCCGGCGCTGAGCTGGGCATGGTGCCGCCCTCGGTCCTGGTGTGCACCGGCATCGTCTCGGTCCAGCTCGGGGCCGGCCTGGCCGGGCGGATGTTCAGCCAGGTTGCCCCCGCCGGGGTAACGGGGCTGCGGCTCTGGTCGTCGGCGATCCTGATGGCCGCCTTTGGCGCCAGCGGCCTGATCCGCACCGTGCGCGAGATCGCGGCTGACCGCGCCTGGCGGGACGCGGTGGTTGCCGTGGCCTTCGGCCTCACCCTCGGCGTGATGAACTACTCGATCTACCAGTCGTTCGCGCGGATCCCGCTGGGGATCGCGGTGACGATCGAGTTCCTCGGGCCGCTAGCGGTCGCCGTCGCATCGTCGCGCCGGCCGCTGGACCTGCTGTGGGTCAGCCTGGCGGCAGTCGGAGTGCTGCTGCTGGCCCGAGGCGGCACACCGCTGGCGCACATCGCGGCAGGCCAGCACGCCGGGGCAGGCCAGCACGCCGCGGCCGGCACCGTCACCACCGGAGTGCTATTCGGGCTGGTCGCCGCCGCGTCGTGGGCTGCGTATATCCTGCTCAGCCGGTCCACCGGGCGCAGGTTCAGCGGCTCGTCCGGCCTGGTGATCGCGATGGCTGTCGCGGCCGTGATCGTCACTCCGGCAGCGGTCGCAGCCGGCGGCCGGGTGCTCCTGCGGCCAGGCGTGCTGAGCTCGGGTGTCGCCATCGGGCTGCTGTCCTCGGTGATCCCCTACCGGCTGGAGTTCGAGGCGCTGCGGCGTATCCCCGCGCGTGTCTTCGGCATCTGGATGAGCCTGGAGCCGGCGGTTGCGGCGCTGGTCGGCCTGGTGCTGCTCGGCGAGGCGCTGGCCGTGCGGGAATGGGCGGCCATCGGCTGCGTGATCCTCGCGTGCGCGGGTGCCGCTCGGGGTTCCCTGCGGCCAGCCGCCGGGTAACGACCCGGCCCGGCCTGCTCCTACGATGGGTCCGTGCCCGCAGACAGAGGGTCAGGGCCCGCGGATACGACGGTGGCCGCGGATACGACAGCGCCCGCCGGTAGCACAGCGCCCGGCTGGGGCCGGACCGCCCGGCAACAGGGCCACGCGCTGCTGACGCCGTCGACAGCGGTGCTGCGCCGGATCGCGCTGGCGGGGGTCCTGGCCTCCGCCGGGATCATCCTGACCGGCGCGGCGGTTCGTCTCAGCCAGTCCGGGCTGGGCTGCCCGGACTGGCCGGCCTGCACCGCGACGAGCGTGGTGGCCGGCGGCACCACCGGCGACCCCCTGATCCATCGCTGGATCGAGTTCGGCAACAGGCTGGTGACCGTTGCGATCTTCGTAGTCGCCGTCACTGTCTGCGTCGCCGGCTGGCGATTCAGGGACGGCAGCGGCCGCCGCCGCCGCGATCTGGCCTGGCTCGCCGCAGCTCAGCCTGCCGCGATCGTGCTCCAGGCCGTCCTGGGCGGGATCGTCGTCCTGACCAGGCTGAACCCGGTCTGGGTGTCGGTGCACTTCCTCGCGTCCATGGCCCTGGTGGCCGCTGCGGTCGCGCTTTACGTACGGTGCGGCGAAGGTAGCGCGCCCGCCCGGCCGCTGGTCCGGCCTGAGGTCAGGCTGCTGGCTGGCGGCATGGTCGCCGTCGTGGCGCTCATGCTCGCCGCGGGGACGGTCGTCACCGGAACCGGTCCGCTGGCCGGGGCCAGGTCGGTCGCCCGCTATCAGCTGCCGCTTAGCGGAGTTACCCAGCTGCACGCCGACATCGGCTGGCTGCTCGGCGGCCTGGTGATCGCCCTGGTGCTGGGCCTGCGGCTGAGCGGAGCTCCGGGACGGGCAATGCGGCTGGGCTGGCTGCTGCTGGCCCTGGTCGGCCTGCAAGGTGCCATCGGCTACATCCAGTACTTCACCGGCCTGCCCGCTGGACTGGTCTGGGTGCACGTCGCCGGCTCGGTGCTGATCTGGATCACGGCATTGCTGCTGCTGTTCGCGCTCCGGGAGCGCGGCGCCCTTTCCCCCGCCCTTTCCCGCGACCTGCCGCTGCGATAACTTTCCGGTCATGCCGACCGCTGAGGTGAACGGGACCGACATCGCCTACGCCGATAGCGGCGGCGACGGCCCAGCCGTCCTGCTGAGTCACGGCTTCCTGATGGATCACAGCATGTTCGACCAGCAGCAGGCCGCGCTCGCCCCGGAGTTCCGGGTCATCACCTTGGACGCGCGGGGATTCGGGGCCACCAGGGCGATCAGCGCCTTCTCCTACTGGGACCTGGCCAGGGACGCGCTGGGGGTGCTCGATCATCTCGGCGTGGACACCGCGGTGCTCGGCGGCATGTCCCAGGGCGGGTTCGTCAGCCTGCGGGCCGCATTGCTGGCCCCTGAGCGGGTGCGGGGGCTGATCCTGCTGGACACCCAGGCCGGCCAGGAGGATCCCGCCATCGCCGAAAGTTACCAGCAGCTGGAGGCGACCTGGCTGGAACACGGCCCGGGGCCGGTCCAGGAACTCGTCGCCTCGATCATTCTGGGGCCGGTCGAGTGGGCGGAGTGGTTCGCCAAGTGGGCGGCCCAGGACCCGGCTGAGCTCACGCTGGCATTTCGCTGCCTGATGGACCGCGATGACGTTACCGGCCGGCTCGGCGAGATCAGCTGCCCGGCTCTGGTGGTGCATGGCACCAGCGACGCTGCGATCCCCGTCGCGCTCGCCGAGGTACTGCGGGCCGGGCTGGGCGGGGCGGCTGAGCTGCTGCTGATCGAGGGCGGCTCGCACGCCGCTAACCTCACCCATCCCGCTCAGGTCAACGCCGCGATGCTCGGCTTCCTGCGCGGTCTGCGGAGCGGCTGAGGCCCGATTGCCCGGGCTTCACCTACGCTTAACGGACGGGCCAGGTTAAGCGTGAGCATCGCGGGATAGGGTCGTTCCCGTAGCTGGTTGAGCGGGAAGGGGCCTGAGCCACGGTGAGCAGCAATGTGCGCGCTTCGCTGGACTGGACACAGACAGATGCACGGGCCGTGGACCTGATCCGCGTGCTCGCCATGGACGCGGTGGAGAAGTGCGGATCGGGTCATCCCGGTACCGCCATGAGCCTTGCTCCGGCCGCGTACGTGCTTTTCCAGCGGGTGCTGCGGCATGATCCGGCAGATCCAGGCTGGCTCGGGCGGGATCGTTTCGTGCTGTCCTGCGGGCATTCCAGCCTGACGCTGTATATCCAGCTGTACCTGTCTGGCTACGACATGACCTTGGATGACCTCAAGCGGCTGCGGACCTGGGGCAGCCGGACGCCCGGTCACCCCGAGCACTGGCTCACCCCTGGGGTGGAGGTCACCACCGGCCCGCTCGGGCAGGGGCTGGCTAATGCCGTGGGCATGGCAATGGCAGCGCGCAGAGA
>Ga0302324_100021564_pt1 | contig 12557 bp, 4 predicted proteins | sample Palsa_T0_1_FD_201949 | JGI IMG/M metagenome (GOLD analysis project Ga0302324, IMG submission 201949) | Peat permafrost microbial communities from Stordalen Mire near Abisko, Sweden - Palsa_T0_1 | ecosystem: Environmental > Terrestrial > Soil > Palsa > Peat permafrost | place: Sweden: Abisko...
GCAGGCGGCCATGGAATCCGGGGAGGGCCCCCTTTGGGCGATTACGTCGTAGCATTCGCGCTCCCTTGACACACGATATAGTACCTTCCAGAGCCGACCCACTAAATATCGTCGTCCACCCGCTTTACTTTCCCGACGGTCGCGGGTAGTATGGTATGGTCCCCCCGAGAGATTGATAATAGGAAGGGGCTGTACTTTGCTGAAACTGAAGCGAGTTGAGATCCAGGGCTTCAAGTCCTTCTTGGATCGAACCGAGATGAAATTTCCCGGTTCGGGCATCGCAGCTATCGTTGGCCCCAACGGCTGTGGAAAATCCAATCTGAGTGACGCCATCAGTTGGGTGCTGGGTGAGCAATCGGCCAAGAGTCTGCGCGGAGCCCGGATGGAAGATGTCATCTTCGCCGGTACGCGTGATCGCAAACCGCTCAGCATGGCCGCAGTCACCATGACACTGGTGGATCCCACCGGCGACCACGGTCACCATCTGGCCGAACAGAACGGCCCCGCTAACGGCAATGCCAACGGCAATGCCAACGGCAATGCTAATTCAGATCGCAAACCGAGCGAAGTCACTATCACGCGCCGTCTGTTCCGTTCGGGTGAAAGCGAATACCTGGTTGACGGGAAGTCCGCGCGTCTCCGCGATATCCAGGATTTATTTATAGGCACCGGCTTAGGTCCGGAAAGTTATGCCATTATCGAACAGGGACGCATCGGCCAGATCCTGAGCAATCGCCCTCAGGACCGGCGCGCCATCATCGAAGAGGCCGCCGGCGTCAGCAAATTCAAAACCAAGAAGCGCCTGGCGGAGGCAAAACTTGAAGGCGCCAAGCAAAATCTGGCGCGCGTGTTCGACATCCTGGAAGAAGTGGGCCGGCAGGTGAACTCGCTCAAGCGCCAGGCATCCAAGGCCAAGCGCTACGAAGAATTGAAAACCGAGATGGTGGCGCAGCTTCGCAAATCGCTCACCGGCCGCTATCGGATGCTGGAGCGCGAGGCCGCCAAAACCGCGCTCGACCTGAATCTCGCCAACACGGAATTTCAGAATCTTTCCAATCACGTAGCCGAACAAGAGAAAGAACATGTTCAGCTGCAGGAGACCTGCTACCGCAACGATGCCGATCTCACTCTGGCTCGCCAGAAGCTAGCCGACGCGCAAATCGAGCAAGAGCGCACGCGCGGCAAGCTGGATTCCCAAGCGAAACAAATTGGGGCCATCGAAGAGCGTCTGACATTGGGCGAATCGGAAGCACAGGAGTTGGAGAAAAGGCAGGCGCAGTTCCAGCAGGAATTGGAAGCGCACCTGCAGTCGCTGGCCTCGCTTGAATCGCAAACGGAATCGGCGCGGGATCGGCTGGCGATTAAGAGCGCGGAGCGGGAACGAATCCAGCAGGATTTGCAGGATCGCGCCAAAACGCTCGAGACCGGCCGTCAATCCGTTCTCCGCTTGCTGGGCGAAGCCTCGGCGCTGAAGAACCAGCTTGCGCAGGTTGCCGAATATCTTTCCGCTATCGAGCGTGATGCCATGCGCTCGAAGCGTGAAGAACAGACCGCCACCGGAGACCTGGAACGGTTGAATTCAGTCAAGGTGGATCTATCCCGCCAGATGGCTGCACGCCAGATGGAGTTGGAATCCACAGCCGACCGCAAACGCGCGGTAGAAGAAGAATTGGGCGTTCGCAAGGCTCATGCTGCCCAGGCTCGGCAGAATCTGGATCATCTGCGCACCGAAGCATCCCGGCTGAAAGCGCGTAAGGATTCGCTGGAGGAAATCCTTTCCCACCGCGCCTATACGGCTGAAAGTGTGAAGCGCCTCTTTACTGCCATCGAGCAGGGCGAAACCGACAACTTCCGCCCCGCGGGCGTGCTGGCGGACTTCATCGAAGTAGAACCGGCTTACGAAAAGGCAACCGAAGATTTCCTGCACGAAGAACTGGAATATGTCGTGGTGCAGAACTGGAGCGATGCGGATCGCGGCATCGACATCATGCGCACGGATTTGGACGGACGCGCTACGTTCCTGGTTCATCCGGAGCCCGAAGCTCGGTGGGCCGCCGGCGCCGAGCTCGCTACCTCGGAAGGTGTGGCCGGCCGTTTGAGCGATCATCTTCGCTTCACCAACGGATTCAGCAGTGCTCCTGCGCATCTGCTTCCCCGCTTAGCGCGCTGTTATCTCGCCACCGACCGTTCCGCGGCGCAAAAGCTGGCGGTGGAATATCCCGAGGCGTTCTTCCTTCTGCCGGATGGCGTCAGCTACCAGGGCCATGCCGTGAGCGGCGGCAAGAAAACCGGCAGCGGACCGCTGGCTCTGAAGCGCGAATTGCGCGAGCTGACCGGCGAAGTGCAGGTGAAACACCGGGCCGTGGAAGAGACCGCGGCATTGTTGGAGCGGCTGGATCGTGAGATTGCCGCCTATTCGGAAGACCTGGAGACCCTGCGAAGCCAGCAACAGAATCAGGAAAAAGAAGCGCTGGCGCTGGACCACGAGCATCGCAAGCTGGCTGAGGAATTCGCGCGTTCTTCGTCGCGTTTGTCGGTGGCGCGGCTGGAGCTCGATCGTCTGTGGATGGAAGGGAGCCGCTCGCGTACCCAGCAGGAGCAGGATCAGAGGACGCTCGAAGAAAAGGAAGCTGCCCGCGGCATCGAAGAGCAGGTGCTGGAACAATCCCGCGCCGATCTGGAAGAATTGCAGGCCGAAGCGCACCTGCTGGTGGAAGCACATGGAGCGTTGCGCGCTGAGCTGGCCGGTTTTGAAGAACGGCGTCGCGCCGAATTAGCTACGCAGGCCCGCTACCAGACGCAAATCTCGGAGATCGCCGCACGCCGGCAGGAAATCTCAGTGGAAATGCAGCGCCTCGGCATCGAGCGCGCACGGCTACTCGGAGACAACATCGAGCTGGACCGGCGAGCCGGTGAACTTTTGGAAGAAATCCGGCTCGCGGAAGAATCCGTGCTGCGGCTGGCCGGGCAGGAGACCAGCCTGCGCGCGAATCTTGCTGGCCTGGAAGAGACTCTCAAGCAGCTGCGAATTGAAGTCCAGTCCGCGCAAGAGCGCCGTTCGCAGATTGAACTGGAACTGGTGAAAAAGCAGGCCGAGTTGAAATATCTGGACGAGACCAGCCGCAAGGAACTGAACGCGCCGCTGGAAGAAATCGCGGCCGCCGAAGAAACCGTTCTCGACGAAGCCGGATTGGAAGAAGCCGAGCAGAAGTACCAGGAAGTGAAAGCGCGCATCGAAGCGCTGGGGCCGGTGAATCCGCAGGCGCTCGAAGAATTCCAGGAGGCGCAGCAGCGTTACGACTTCCTGAACGCCCAACGGCAGGACTTGCTGGATTCCATCCGCGACACCGAAACGGCCATCAAAGAGATCGACGTGGAGTCACGCAAGCGCTTCACCGATGCATTCGAAGCCATCAACGGGCATTTCCGCGAGTTGTTCCGCACCCTGTTCGGCGGCGGCACGGGTGAAATGCGGCTCACCGATGAAACCAACATCGCCGAATCCGGCATCGATATTGTCGCCTCGCCTCCCGGCAAGCGGCTGCAGAACGTGCTGCTGCTCTCCGGCGGCGAGAAATCACTGACGGCCATGGCCTTGTTGATGGCCATCTTCCACTACCAGCCCAGTCCCTTCTGCATTCTTGACGAAGTGGATGCCCCGCTGGATGAGCCGAATATCGAACGGCTCACACGCTTGATCCGCGAAATGTCCGGCCAGACACAGTTCATTGTCATCACGCATGCCAAGCGCACCATGGAAGCCGCGCAATCTCTCTACGGCGTTACCATGCAGGAACCTGGAGTCTCGAAGCTGGTTTCGGTGAGGTTCGGAGACGCCGCGCCGGCCCACCCCACGGAACAATTGGCCCTACGCAGCACCGCATAGGGTGCAGGGGCTTTCGCGTTACCATGTAACTCAAGAGGTCGTCGTATATGGGGAGATTTTTCGGCGTTCTTTGTTTGATCGCCTGTGCTTCTGGTAGTGTCGCTGAGGCGCAGACTTTTCCAAACTTCGAAGCGACGGTAGGTGTACCGTACTCTTTGGACTACTCGGCCCTACTCCAACTGAACGTGCTTTCCGCGATTTTCTCCGGCACCGATATCACGTTCACCTACAACTTCGCCGTTGACGCCGGATCAAGCTTGCCTCCAGGCTTAACGCTGTCCGCCGGCGGTTTGATCAGCGGTACTCCGACACAAGCGGGCAATTTTCAGTTTCAAATCGTCTTCAACTTTACTGTCAGTTCGTCGGGCGTCAGCGAGCCGGGGTCGATTCCACTGCCTGGATTCCTGATTGTAGACGGAAACGCCGGCCCTCCCGTCGAAGCGGTGCCCGGCGCGCTCAGCTTTACGTTGACTAAGGGTTCCTCAGCCGGCGGATCTCAATCTATCGTAATTACCAACAACGGCGACCAGCCCCAGACCTTCAGCGCCTCAGCCTCCACCAATTCCGGCGGTGACTGGTTGTCCGTAACCCCGGCCAGCGGGACTGTTGCACCGTTCTCATCCAGCTCAGTTTCGGTAAACGCGAGCGCCGCCAATCTGAACGCGGGAACTTATTTGGGATCAGTTTCGGTTTCCACCTCTCCGGCCACCCAGTCAATTCCCGCAATATCCGTCATTGCCACCGTCAGCGGAGGCGAACCGGAGTTGCGAATCTCTCAATCCGGACTCTTTTACCAGACCGTTCAGGATGGAGGCGCGCCGCCAGCGCAATCCATCAGCGTGCTGAACGCAGGCTCGGGTACCTTGAACTTCTCGGTTTCTACATCCACCGTTTCGGGCGGCCAGGGATGGCTTTCGGCATCCCCTGCTTCAGGGAGCGCAAACGCAACGTCGTCAGCCAGTGTTACGGTTACTATCGATCCCACCGGACTTCAGGGTGGGGTAGATTACTACGGGCAAGTGCAGATCGCAGCTTCCGGAGTAGCCAATTCGCCGCAGTCCGTCTCGGTGGTTCTGAAGGTAGCGGCGGCCGACGCCGACCTGGGAGCATCAGTATATCCCACCGGCTTGATTTTCGTAGCGCAAGCCGGCGGAGCCGATCCAACCGCCCAAACCGTGTCTTTGACCAACCCTTCCAATACGGCGCAGACTTTCGCCGCGGTTCCGTTGCTTGGACAAGGAAATACCGCGCTCACGGCTCAACCTGCCAGCGGACAGGTGAGCGCGGCGAACCCGGTTCAGATCACTGTGCAGCCGGACATTACAGGACTCGCGCCGGGCGTTTCTATTGGCGAAGTGGGCCTGCAGTTTTCCGATGGCAAGACGCGGCACGTCGCCGTGGTGCTGATCGTGGTGCCGGGAACGGGTTCCACTAATAAATTCGCCGGCACGGCCCCGCATGTAACAGCAGGAAGCAATTGCACTCCGACCACCTTGATACCAGTGTTTACCCAGCTCGGCGCTGGATTCTCAACCGTGGCTGCCTGGCCCACGCCGATTGAAGCCACTGTGGTGGACGATTGTGGAAATCTTTTAACTGCCGGCAGCGTAGTAGCTTCTTTTTCTAACGGCGACCCCGCGCTGCAACTGAACTCGCTCAACGACGGACGCTGGAGCGCCACCTGGCAACCGCAAAACAGCGCCGCACAGGTAACTGTAACCGTGCAGGCGGCGGAAGCTGCGCCACCGCTACAAGGCACTCAATCCATCGGCGGAACGCTGCAGGACAATCCGACTACCCCGGCCATCTATGCCCGTGGCGTGGTCAGCGCGGCAGCGTCCACACCAGAGCAGCCGCTGGCGCCGGGCGCCTTCGTGTCAATCTTTGGCCTGCATCTGAGTGCCGGACAGAATCTTGCTCCGTCATTGCCGCTGCCCCCGCAGCTTGGGGCCACTCAGGTGGTCCTGGGAGGTCGCCCGCTTCCTCTGCAGTACGCCGGGGACGGCCAATTGAACGCTGTCATCCCCTATGATGTACCACCCAACAGCACCCAGCAACTGATCGTGACCAACGGTCCGGCGCTGTCGGTTCCGCATCCGGTCGTGATTGCGCCGGCCCAGCCCGCCGTATTCACGCAGGGCGATGGTTCGGGCGTGGTCTTCGACGTGAAGCCCGGCAAGACCGCTCAGATCCTGGTGGATGCAAGCCATCCCATGAGCGCCGGCGATGCCATCGTGATCTACTGCGCCGGACTCGGACCCGTGAGCCCCCCGGTCACGGCAGGCAGCGCCGCGCCGTCTTCCCCGCCCGCTATGACAACGAATAATGCAACGGTAACCATTGGTGGCAAGTCCGCGCAAGTTTTCTTCGGCGGCCTGGTGGGCGGATTCGCCGGCCTCTACCAGGTGAATGCGTACGTCCCCAAGGGCATCACGCCTGGAAACACCGTTCCGTTGGTCGTCACCGTGGCCGGCTTCGAGAGCGCGCCCGTCACCGTTGCCGTGAAGTGATGAGAACGGGTTTCGCCAGCCCGATAGCGTTTGTGTCGGTGTTGCTGGCGTCCGCCTCCGTCCTGCATGCTCAGACGGAATTCAGCTTCTCGCAATGCGCCCTGGCAGGAGCGAACTTCTCGGTCACCGGCAACTGCACTGTTACTCCATTCGGACCGATGACCGTTACAATCGGCTTCGTTGGCAGCCCCAACAAGGTTGCGAATATTACCTTTACTTTTTCCTCCAGCCTTGGCATGTTCACAGCAACCGGCCTCAATCAGCCCTACGCCGTTAATGGGTCGACACTGACCGTTGAGGGTTCTGCGAATATCACCAGCGGGTCCGGCGCATTCGCCGGCGGCTCCGGAGGTTTTGCCTACACCTTGCAGGGAATAACGGCGGCGGATGGCGCGCAAACGGCCACCATGAGCGGCTCCGGCAATGTGGATGCCCAAATCTCGTTAACGGCCGCGCTTCCGAATGCCATGGTGGGTGTTCCCTATTCAGTCAACGTGGGACAAGGCCAGAGCCAGATTCCGGCGGGCGCGCAATTTGGACTCGCGGCCGGCTCCAGCTTGCCTCCGGGTTTGGCGCTCTCCGCCAGCGGATTGTTGAGCGGCACGCCCACCGGGACTGGCGACTTCAAGTTCAGCCTATCCTTCGGTCCGGGCGACACATTGCAGGCGTCCCTCACCGTGGCGGGAAATCCAGGCCCAGCCATAGCGGTCAACCCGGTTGTTCTGAGTTTCTCGGCGACTCAAGATTCCACTTCGGTTGTGACAGAGTCCATCGTGATCGCCAATAGCGGAAGCTCGCTGGAAAACTTCACAGTCACCGCGACGCCGGGTTCCGGCGGCAACTGGCTCTCCGCGTCGCCCAGTTCCGGCGCCGTCGCGCCCTTCACCAACAGTTCCATTTCCGTAAACGTGGACCCCAGCCGATTGAAGGCCGGCACCTATTTGGGAACAATCTCCATCGCGATTTCGCCGGATAAGCAACAGTTCGATGTGGCCGTGCTGGCCACCGTGAGCAGCGGCGAAGCGCAGTTCAAGTTGTCGCAATCCGGCTTCCGCTTCCAGGCTCAAAACGGAGGAGGCAATCCGCCCCCGCAATCTCTTACCATCCTGAATAGCGGGTCCGGATCGTCGACATTCGCGGCGTCGGCATCCACCACTTCGGGCGGCGGCTGGCTGTCCGTCACGCCCGCTTCGGGCACTGTCAGCTCATCTGAACCGGCTTCGGCGATTGTGAGGATCGATACAACGGGGCTAAAGACGGGCAACTACTACGGCCAGATACAAATCTCGGGCGATGGTGTGGAGAACTCGCCGCAAACAGCAACCGTGGTCCTGAACATCGCCGGCGTCGCGACAGACTTGGGCGCTTTCGTTTATCCCACTGGGTTGATCTTTGTGGGCCAGGCAGGCAGCGCCGATCCCGCCGCACAAACCATCTCGGTGACCAATCCGTCAACGTCCACGCTGACTTTCAGCGCCGCGTCATTTTTCAACCAGGGAAGCAAATGGTTCACGGTTCAACCAGCCACGGGCACGGTCAACTCCGGCAACCCGGCCACGATTACCGTACAACCTGCGCTTTCCGGGCTCGGCACGGGAGTGTACTTCGGCGAAATCGTGCTGCAGTTCGCGGAGGATAATTCCACACGGTACATCGCAGTATTGTTGGTGGTGACCCCGGCCGGGGCCATCGGCGCCGCCGCGCACGCGGTTTCGGCGGCCTGTACGCCCACCAAGCTGCTGCCGGTGTTCACCGAACTGGGCTCGAACTTTGCCACGGTGGCCGCGTGGCCGACACCCATCGAGGTCACCATCGTCGACGATTGCGGCAATTTCATCACCGTGGGCAACGTCACCGCATCGTTTTCCGACAGCGATCCGTCGCTGCCGCTCACCTCGCTGAACGACGGGCGCTGGAGCGCCACCTGGCAGCCCAGCAGCGCAAGCACGCAAGTGGTGATTACCGTGGACGCGCAGCAGAATCCTCCGCCGCTCGCGGGCACGCAAAGCATTGGCGGCGCTTTGCAAGCCAATCCAACTACGCCTGCCATCAATGCCGGCGGCGTAGTGAGCGCGGCGAAATACGCGAACAACCAACCGCTCGCGTCGGGCAGTTTCACTTCCATCTACGGCGTGCATTTGAGCGCCGGCCAGAATCCGGCATTGTCGCTGCCGCTCGAAACTCAACTCGGCGCCACGCAAGTGGTACTCGGCGGGCGCGCGCTGCCGCTGCAGTACGCTTCCGACGGCCAGGTGAATGCCGTGATCCCCTATGACGTGCCGCCCAACACCACACAGCAATTGATTATTGCGAACGGCCCGGCTTTGTCGGTGCCCCTGTCTGTTGTCATCGCTCCCGCTCAGCCTGCCGTATTTGCGCAAGGCGATGGCGCCGGCGTTGTGTTCGACGTCAAGCCCGGCCAAAGCGCGCAGGTGCTGGTGGATGCGGCGCATCCCATGAGCGCCGGCGACGCCATCGTGATCTACTGCGCGGGCCTCGGACCAGTGAATCCGCCAGTCGCGGCTGGAAGCGCCGCCCCATTCTCTCCGCCCGCGATGACAACGAATCCGGTAACAGTCACCATCGGCGGAAAATCCGCGCAGGTATTCTTTGGCGGACTAGTGGGCGGATTCGCCGGCCTCTATCAAGTGAACGCCTACGTTCCGAAGAGCATCACGCCGGGCGACGCCGTGCCGCTGATCCTCACGGTAGCAGGCTTTGAAAGCGCTCCGGTGACCGTCGCGGTCAAGTAAAGCATCATCCCAGCCAACAGTTGAGCATTTTTGACCAGACCACAGGGTTTGGCGGCCCCATGATGGGCTAAACACATGTTTAGATCTATGTCGATCGTTTGCGTACTCGCCATTCTGTCCATCGGCGTCCTCGGAGCCCAGACCACCGCTACGGTAGCGCTGCCGGACGCCACGGTTGGCGTACCATATTCTGTTAACTTTTTCGATCAAGCCGAGCTTGTTGACCATGTCGCTTCCACCGGGTTCGCCGCGGGAAATTACACATACGCGCTAGCGCCCGGTTCGACATTTCCCGCGGGTTTGACGGCAGCTTTCAGCGCCATCAGCGGAACGCCTACCCAGGCGGGAAAGTATACCTTCAGCGTCAACTTTGCTTTCTTGTTCACGTTCAACGGCATGACGAACAGTGAAGAAGAGACCATCGTATTTTCCCTCAACGTTGCCGCCAACCCAGACTCGCCCGTAGTTGTAAAGCCCCCATCTCTGACTCTCTCTTTCACGCAGGGCTCGCTCACCCCCGTGACGCAAACCCTAGTGATCAGCAATCGCAGCAGCGCGGCTCAGAATTTCACCGCTATCGTCATCGTGGATTCCAAGGACATCTGGCTGTCGGTATCCCCAGGAAGCGGAACCATCCAGCCTGTCGCTACTGGGATTGTTACCGTTACCGTGGACCCCAGTAAGCTCGGAGCAGGCACGTTTTTAGGAACCGTATCCATCGTCCTTTCCCCAGACAATCAAATCGACGTCTCGGTGACCGCCGCCGTGAGCAGCGGGCCGGCGCAATTGCAGCCCTCCCAATCCGGACTATTCTTCCAGACGATCGCCGGCGGTACGGCAAATCCGCCTTCGCAGCCCATCTTCGTTCTCACCAGCGGACCAGCGTTAAATGTCTCAACCTCTTCGTCGACTCTGTCCGGCGGAAAATGGCTGGCGGCGGCGCCGTCCTCCACCACCGCTACGTCGGCCTTGCCTGCTACGGTGGAGGTCAATATCCAAACGCTGGGATTGCAGCCACCCTTGGCGGCCGGCGATTACTACGGCCAGGTGAACATCGCATCAGATAGCGCAGTAAACTCTCCGCAATCGGCGATCGTGGTCCTAAACGTTGCGGCGGCCGGGGCGGATCTGGGCGCAATTGTTTCGCCGACAGGTTTGCTCTTCGTAGGACAGGCGGGCGGACCGGCTCCCGGCCCCAAGACGGTCACGGCCACCAGTACCTCTCCTTCCACGCCTGGGAGTTTCATCGCTGAATTGTCTTTCGGACAATCCAACGCCTGGTTTACCGTCACGCCGACCAGCGCCAAGGTGGACGCCGCCGATTCGCCGACGATTACCGTGCAGCCCATTGCCGGATTAGCGGCGGGAGTCTATCGGGGCGATATCCAACTGCTGTTTCCGAACGACGGCCCGGTCGGCTCTTCGCGCTACATTGACGTGCTGTTGGTTATGACCGCGGCCGGCACAACCAGGACGGGCCAAGTGGTGACTGCCGCAGCCTCTACCTGCACTCCAACAAAGTTATTGCCGCTGTTCACCCAGCTCGGCGCGAACTTTGTAACCGCGGCAGCCTGGCCGGCGCCGCTGGAAGTAACCATAGCCGACGATTGCGGAAATCTGATGACCGCGGGCAGCGTCACGGCTTCTTTCTCCAACAGCAATCCGTCGCTGCCGCTTACATCCTTGAAAGATGGGCGCTGGAGCGCCACTTGGCAGCCGCGCGGCGGGAGCGCGCAAGTAGTGGTCACGGTGGATGCCAGCGAGCTGGCGCCGGCGATCCAAGGCACCGAGAATGTCGGTGGATACCTGGCCGCGAATCCCAGCGTGCCATCGGTCAACGACGGCGGCGTAGTCAGCGCGGCAAAATACGCACCGAATCAGCCGCTCTCGCCGGGCGGTTTCACGTCCATCTACGGATTGAATCTGAGCTCCGGGCAGAATCCGGCTTTGGCACTGCCGCTCCCTACAATGCTGGGCCCCACTGAAGTGGTGTTGGGCGGCCGCCCACTGCCGCTGCAGTACACCACAGCCGGCCAAGTGAACGCGGTCATCTCCTATGACATGCCGCTCAATACCATTCAGCAACTCATCGTCACCAGCGGTTCAGAGCTTTCCATGCCTCAGTCTGTCGTCATCGCGACGGCCCAGCCCGCCGCGTTCGCGCAGGCCGGTGGCGCAGGCATCGTGTTCGACGTCAAGCCGGGCCAGACCGCCCAGGTGCTGGTGGATGCAAATCATCCCATGAGCGCCGGCGATGCCATCGTGATCTACTGCGCCGGACTCGGGGCTGTGGATCCATCCAGCACGGCCGGGAGCGCCGCTCCTGTCTCGCCACCAGCGCAAACCACGAACGCCGCAACGGTTACCATCGGTGGGCAGGCCGCTCCGGTTTTCTTCAGCGGATTGGTGAGCGGATTCGCCGGCCTCTATCAAGTGAACGCGCATGTCCCCAAAGGCATCACTCCCGGCGACTCGGTACCGCTGATCATCACGGTAGCAGGCTTCGAAAGCGCACCAGTGACGGTGGCCGTCAAGTAGACGCTACTTCGTTCGATGTATACTTGCAGCGTGCGGCGGATCACGCTGCATTTAGGCCATGGAGACAGATCCGAGCGGGCCGCCTCGCGATTCCGCGGAGTCCGGGCCCACCGGACAGCAAGTTCCCGAACGGCCGGAAATCGCCCATGTGCTTTTTCTGGACGTGGTGGCCTTCACCACGCTCCCCATGGAAGAGCAGCGTGAAAATCTTAAGCACCTGCAACAAATAGTCAGCGCCACGCCGACTTTCCGGCAAGCCGAGCGCGAGAAACGCCTGATCTCTCTGCCCACCGGCGACGGCATGGCGCTGGCGTTTTTCACGGACCCCATCGCGTCGGTCGAGTGTGCGTTCGAAATCGCCGAGAATTTGCTGACCCATCCGAATCTCAAGGTCCGCATGGGCCTGAATTCAGGTTTGGTATACCAGCATCTGGATATCAACACCAACCTCAACGTCCAGGGTGGCGGCATCAACGAAGCGCAACGCATCATGGATGCGGGCGACGCGGGCCATATCCTGGTTTCCAAAGGGACCGCCGGGCTGCTGCAGCACCTCAAGCGTTGGGCACCGCACTTGGATGACCTGGGCGAGCACGAGGTCAAGCACGGCAAGAAAATCCATTTCTACAATCTCTACGCCGGCCAGTTGGGGAATCCCGCGCTACCGGCAAGATTTCGCGCCGAACGCGATCGCGCGCGTCGCGGCAAGGCATTCCGTTTCGGCTTCGCTATAGCTGTTTTGGTCGGCGTGGGAGTCGCCGGATTTGTGCTTTATCAAAAGTACTCGCCCATAAAGCGCAAGCAGTATGTCGCCGTGATGGGATTTAGAAATGTCACAGGGAACGCAGACGTGGCATGGGTGGACGGCGA
>Ga0302324_100021565_pt1 | contig 12556 bp, 9 predicted proteins | sample Palsa_T0_1_FD_201949 | JGI IMG/M metagenome (GOLD analysis project Ga0302324, IMG submission 201949) | Peat permafrost microbial communities from Stordalen Mire near Abisko, Sweden - Palsa_T0_1 | ecosystem: Environmental > Terrestrial > Soil > Palsa > Peat permafrost | place: Sweden: Abisko...
GTCGACTCGCCGAGCAAATGAGCAATCTAATGCCTGTGTCGCACAGAGTACAACTCTCTCACACGCGATCGCATGGTTACAATACGGCGTTAATCGGCTTTCATTTACCCACAAAATGGTATTCTATTTGAGAGTGTTATCGTCAACGCACTTCAAGGATTCTTCAACATCAACAGGCGCCGCGTACCGCGAAATAACGGATAGCTGACAAGCAGGATGGCAAGCGCAATCGCGCTGTGATGCGGATCGCTGAGCGCAACGCCGACGATAAAGGCGAGTCCAATAAGGATTGCAATGCCGGTGGTCCACGGATATCCCCAGGCGCGATACGGCCGCGGTGTATCTGGCTCCCGCCTACGCAATACGATCAGTGAGATGAACATCAGCAGATAGTTCACCGCCAGCAGTAGAGCGATTACACCAAGCACCGCCCCGAAAGTCCCTGAGAATAGGAACGCCCCTGTAACAACGGTACTCAGCAGCAGCGCCGTCGTCGGCGTACCGCCAGCATTGACACGCGTCGCCTGGTGCGCAAAAAGACCGTCGCGCCCCATCGCTAGCAGCACGCGTGCTGTCATCAGCACTCCCGCATTGATCGTGCCCAGTAGCGAGACAATTACGATGACACGGATGATCTGATCGCCATGAGTGCCAAACAGGACCGCTGCGGCCGCGCCACCGACAAACGGCTCGTCTGCCATCCTCGCCATGGGCAGCGTTCGTAAAAACGCTGCATTTAGCAACAGATACGTCGGGATGATCACCGCAAGTCCGCGGAATATCGCGCGCGGAATCTCGCGGCCGGGATTGTGCAGCTCCTCGCCAAAAAAAGTCACCACATAATAACTGTCGTAAGCAAATATCACTCCCTGCATTGCGAGCATCCAGGCAGAGATCAGGGCGATACCGTGGGGCGTAGGTAGGCTGATGGCGCCATGTGCGCCAGCTGGCTGGGGCATGATAAACGCGGCAACTATCACGGCGCCGAGCGCAAGAGTTTTCGCAACAGTCGTGATTATCTGTATGCGGCCGCCTCCGCGAACGCTGTGCCAATTCAAAATCGTCATAACGATCAGCGTCGCGAAGGCGACTGCTACGGCATGGCCGGCCAGTGACGACACCAATACGTAGGAGTACTCGCCAACCAACAGCAGCAGCGCAGCGTCCGAAGCGCAGTCCAGCGCCCACTGCGTATAGCCAACAAAAAAGCCGGCATAGTCGCCGAGCGCGCGTCTGGCGAAAGGGTAGGGGCCGCCGCTTAGCGGAATCATCGCGCCGAGTTCGGCAAACACCGTAGCGCCTAGCAGTGCGTTGATGCCGCCGAATAGCCACACCGACATATACAGCCACGCGTTGGGCAACAACGCGGCAATCTTTCCCGGCGCATACAGGATCCCGCCGCCCATCGTCGTTCCGATACCGACTGCGAGCGCAAATGCCATGCCCAGGACGCGCAGGAGGCTGCCACGGGACGACATGTTGCCCGCTTCTAGGGGGAACACTTTGATTACAGCCTCCTATTGGAATCAGGGCGGCGATCGGGATGGTAGCCGTTTTGGTTGGTCTTCGCGCCTAAGAGCGCGGCTGAGCCTAACGCCGAATTTAATAGGTTCTTGAGCGCTGGCGATTCAGTCCTAGAATTTCCACGTGGCCGAGCAGCGAGGTCTAGCGACATTCGCGTCAAAGCATGCCCATCGTGACGTCAAAGTCGACGAACAACACCGAAAGGCAAATGCGCCTCTACATATCGAACCACTGAGTCTGGTCTCTGAAAGAACATCAATGGAATTCCGATCGTCCGGTCGGGTACCTTCGCCCTTGTGGGTTGTTTTGCTTTTTGCGCGCGCATGAGCCACACCGCAGTGTCGTTGAGCGGCAAGGGCCAAGAAGGCGATCGCCTTCTTGGCCCTTGCCTGGTTCGGATGGATCCATGCCGGCAACTCTTAGCAGATAAGCGCGGGTTTGGCGAAGGATTACCGATCGTTGTTCGTCTACTAGTAGATGACCAATCGCCATAGCTGCCAATACTTAATGGCCTTTCTACTATCGATGCATTGTGCTGTGAGGCGGCATGGACTGATTTTGACAAATAGTCGCGCTGAGCGGTTGACTCTAAGTGACTTCTACAAAAGGAGACGATCGATGAGCAGAGTGTCTTTACTAGTGGCGCTGGTTGGTGTAGGGGCCTTCGCAAGCTCGCCGAAAGTCGCATCGGCGCAGACTTTCATTGAATTCGATGCGCCGAACGCAGGGACAACCGGTTACTTAGGGACAATACCCACAAGCATCAATTCATCAAGCGCCATTACGGGGTACACCCTAGACGCCGACAGCGTCACCCGCGGTTTCGTACGGTCGTCAAGTGGGGACATCGTGGAATTTGCCGCGCCGAACGCGGGAACTGACTCCAGCAGTGGCACGTTTCCATGGAGCATCAACTCGGGCGGTGCGATCACAGGAGATTTCGCGGATGCTTTGCACGTATACCACGGATTCATCCGAGCACCCAGCGGCGATATTTCCGCATTTGACTGTCCGGGAGCCGGCGGTCAGGCGGGGAACGGCACTTTTCCTGTCAGTATCAATTCAGCCGGCGTGATCGTCGGCTCGTACAACGACTCTAATTGGGTGACGCACGGCTTCATCCGCGGGTCAAACGGCAACGTCATCGACCTGGATGTTGCTGAGGGCAGCCGCGGCACCAGTCCGCTGAGCATAAACTCAGCGGGCGTCGTGACCGGCTCTTTCGATGACGTAAATCAGATCAGCCATGGGTTTGTCCGTACCGTAGATGGAACTATCACGGCGTTCGACGTTCCGGATGGTGCCCATGGTACCAATCCGACTAGCATCAACGATAGCGGCGCGATCACGGGATCCGCGCGCAATTCAAACGAGGTCTTGAGGGGTTTCGTGCGGTCACCCGATGGAACCATCGTGGAGTTCGACATCCCGGAAGATACCAATGGAGTGATTCCCACCAGCATTAATAACGACGGGATTGTCGCGGGATATTTCAAGGATGCATCTCTTAATCAGCATGCGTTTGTGCGAGCGGTCAGCGGCGATATCACGGTCATTGATGAACCGAAGGGAAATGCCTCTCCGTTACTGACGTCGGCGGACAGCATCAATTCAGACGGATCGATCACGGGCACGTATCTTGATGCGAAGAATGAACGGCATGGATTCGTTCGAATAGTGGCCGACAGTGCTAGTTCGACGCTAGGAAGCGACACTACCGTATCAACGCCGGCATCAGGTGAAAGCGGCGGCATCGCAACGCAGACTCAAAGTCAGTCGACGGGTGGAACGGCCGGATCGACTTCAGGCGGCGGCACAATGGATCTCTTGTGGCTGTTAGTTTTGCTGGCACAGGTTGGGGCGGCCGCCATCGGGCGCACCCAGTGGCGACTGCGACGATGACGGTTACTTCCGCAGCGTTACAGCTGTTTCTGTTTGTAGCTGTTGCGATTTTGCAGGAGGCGTCATGGATGGGTTGCCGGATACCGTTGACCGTTAAATCGAATTGTGATCACCACGACGCGCTGAACCTTGGCGCGACAGGCCGCGTGAAGGACGCGAAGTGCGCCATCGCGAGCCGGGACGATCAGTGTTTCACAACTTCAGCGACGGCAAATTGAGAATCAGGCGTTCGAGTTGGCTGCGGCTTTATGAATCCGAGTTGCTTTGCGACCACGGCGTCTAGCATTCTCGCGGGGAGAAGCCTCGGTAAAGTCCAGTTCTTGAAGCGTTGCTTGATGACTGCGTAGCGCGCCTTCGGTTTTGCGGTGCTGAGTGCTAGGTGGACCGCTTCGCCCAGACGCTCAGGGGAGAAACCCTTGCGTCCTTCGGCGACGATGAACTTCTGAAAGTTCTGCACCGCGTGCCAATACTCGGTCGGCTTAAACTCACTCAGATCCTCTTTTTCGCCCTTGTCGTACATCGACGTGTTCACGAAGCCCGGTTCGATCATTACGAGGTCGATGCCAAATAACATTAGTTCCAACCGCAGTACGTCCGACATTCCTTCAAGACCACTTTTCGAGGAGCTATACGCGCCCAAAAGCGGGATAGGAACTTTAGCGCCGCTAGAGGTGATGTTCACGATGCGCCCGGTGGGGCCCCGCCGCTCCTTATCTGTTCCCAAAAGAGGAGCGAAGGCTTGGATTACGACCAGCGGAGCGACCATATTGACATCTAACTGCCGCCGGTACTCGCTCGGCCGCAGATAGAGCAGTGGCCCACTCACCACAATTCCGGCGTTGTTCACCAGGCCCATCAGATTCCGGTCGCCTATCATAGCGCCGACCATATCGGCAGCTTGATGTACAGCCTCGGCGTCCGTAATGTCCATCATGAGAGGCACGAAGGCGCTACCGAACTCTCTTTGCAAACGATCGGCGTCAGCCTGCTTGCGTACGGAACCAAACACGCGAAATCCCTTCGAAACAAGCACCTTTGTGGTTCCCCAACCAATTCCGGTCGAAACCCCGGTTACCACGACATCTTTGCTGTTCGCCATCGCATTTCTCCTAGAGATGATCGCGGTTCATCTTCAATATATGCTCCATGCACTGAATTCAGGGTCGCGCACAGGTAAATCGTGTCCCGACTCTATTCATCTACCAGTGTGCTGTACGGTCGTCTGTTCGCTGCCGCACGCCAAGGATCATTCGGCGCCGAACGCCTTAGCGCGCGTATGCTGCTTCTTCGCAGGGCAAAGAAGGCGATCATGTAGGCGAAAAGGCCTTGAAGGGTCTTGGTCGACTGACTGCTTTCTGGAGATCTGCGCGCCGGTCGTGAGCGCCCGCTTGTGGGCCGCCGGCGGACAGATTGGCCTCTACTGCCCTTGTTGATCCTCTTCTGCCGTTGATGAGCGTCCGCTCGGGAGTCCGATTAGAGCGCGCTATATGGACGATGGCTGACCGGCAACGGTGTGGTGAAGTCCGGATCCGTTCACCACAGAACAGGCCGTCAGCTACGCCGAACTAATGGGCTTCCCCCGTATTCTCGGACACCGTCCTAAATTAAACCTTCGGCTTTTGCGTAGGCTGCCGGGCGGGTGTTAGCAGCCGGGTCAGCCCAGTAGGGGCGCCCCAAGAGCGGGCGCTGAAAAATACCCGGCACTGGCCGGGCTTCGCCCAACCCACCATGGTCAACGATTGCTTTGAACTGATCCGTTCGAACCGAAGGGGTAATGACCATCGTGCGTCTAACCGAAAATTAGCTCAATGGCTGGGGCTGCGCCCCACCGCGTTCGAACTACACCACTCACTCCGCAGCCCCGGTCCGCTGCAACGGGCGGTTAGCCTGCGGCGTGGCAGGAGTTGAAGTGATAGCCGGTATCACGTGCTTGGCAGTCCGTCGCGCCAGGCGATCACTTCAAGCTCGCCGCGGACCGCTTGCTCGACAGTGATTACGGGGTGTACTTCGAATACAAAGGCGGGAAGCATCGAACAGAATTTGTGAATGGTCACCAGATCGTCGCATTCCATGAGCATGTGGCCGCCCCATTCGCCCACTCGGATACGAAAAACTCGATCTTGAAATTGGCAGGAGCCTTCCATTGCCCGAAAACCTGAAGAATTCACTTTTGGGCATTTTCGTACTCGATGGGCGAACCCTATGAGCGTTCGAACTATTCAGTTGAAATCGATCGAGCGACTGCTGCTTGGATGGACCAACGTCCAAGTTGCGCCACGCGCAACATTATTATTGTGCTGCCGTCGAGCCCTGTTGAGGCGAGGTCTTGCTATCGCAATCGGCTTGGCGAGGCTTTAGTTGACTCGCAGCCGATCGGCTTCTTTCTTGACTACGGCATAACACTCGCACGAGAGGTGTTCGAGCTGATCCCGGTCCAGCACCGTAATAATCCCGCGACTGTACGTGATCACGCCGAGCTTCTGCAACTTGCCAGCGGCGTCGGTGACGCCCTCGCGGCGTACGCCCAGCATGTTCGCGATGAGCTCCTGCGTCATGGCTAATTTGTTGTCCGGCAACCGGTCGAGAGACAGGAGCAACCAGCGGCACAGCTGCTGGTCCACAGTGTGATGCCGGTTGCAGACCGCGGTCTGCGCCATCTGCGTGATCAAGGCTTGGGTATAGCGCAGCAGAATGTGCATCGTTTCGCCCTGACGCTCGAATTCCTGCGTGAGACTCGTGCCCTTCAGCCGATACGCCGAACCGCTGCTTTGTACGATCGCGCGGCCGGTCGTTGTTTCGCCACCCATGAACAGCGAAACGCCAATCATACCGTCATTTCCGACGACACAGATTTCAGCCGTATGACCGTCCTCGAGCACGTACAGCAACGAAACTATGCAGTCGGACGGAAAATAAATGTGATGCAGGGCGTCGCCCGGTTCATAGAGGATCTTGCCGAGCGGCAACTCGACAAGCCGCAACTTCGGATAGATTCGTGCGCGCGCCGCGTGCGACAGCGCCCCCAGGAGCTGATTATGTTGTGGATCGTGAGGGCCGAACATGAAGGACCTCGCCGCAGCCCAGCCAAACTGAACGATTGCCCTAGTATAGGCCACTCTCGACCCCGTATTTGCTGCGCCGCACACATGAAGCAGTTATGTGAGTACGGGCCGCCGTAGTAGGCTTGAGGTTCACCGGGAGTCGACAATGCTCGCAAAGAATAAGCGCCCGCCCGCAATACCCGCGCATGTGCGGGCAACGCGCCTGGCATACGAATGGGTAACGAAGTCCATTGCCTTGCGCGAGACCGGCAGGGCGACGCAGGCGAAAGCTGCAGAGCAGAAGGCACGGCACTGGCTCAAGAAAGCGATAGCTCTAGAGACCATGGTCGCTGGCTCACCGCGAATCGGGGCCCGCGCATAGCGCGTAGCGTTACCGCCGGACGCTCACCGACCGGGGAATAGAACCCGTTAACGTGTGTGACCGGACTGCTTAAGAAGAGCGGGACTGGAGAATTGTGTCTTTCGTTTCCGGTCCTAACCGAGCTGCAAAACGATTTGCGGCCCCAGTCGATCTCGTAAGGCTCCGTAGTTACCCCAGAAGCTTGAGAAGACCAGAAGCATTACAGATGCCTATAGATGCGAGGCGCCCTAAGGCACCTCGCAAGGACATGCGCTCGCCATTTTTGATAATTGGGTTCAGATGGAGGCGCGATTGTCTAGAGCATGACTACACCACACGCCGATGCCCGCCGTCAGTGCGGTGGAGCACTGAGGGTAGAGTCGCAGCCCAGGTGCCGCTCTCTGCATATGAGAAGGCCAGTGTCAGTATGCCGCGCGCCAGCGCGCCCGCCTGAGCACGCGTATGAACTGGTAGTGACTGTGACGACCGTCCGCCAATCGTTTCCGGCTTTCTGGGAGGCGAGCACGGCCTGATCAATTGTGCAAAGCATCATGGTCTTTCCCAATTGTGGCCGACCCGGACTTCCGATTTTCACCCCAAGCGGCCACCCGCGTTGTAGCGGGGTGCTCCTTCATTCACTCGTTCTTCCGGTCGCTCGATGATTCGCAACTGAATTTCGTCATCATCCTCTTTGATGAGTAGTCGGCGTTCCTTATTCGAATCCTTAATCGCGAATTTCCGACGCTGCGCAGCCAATGAGATGAAAAAACTCCAGTAAGCGCGCTAGGCAACCGACAAGCCAGTTGTTCGATGCGTAGCATCGACTCTTCGGTGTGACGGTTAGCCGCATAGACGGCGCCGTCGGCCCGGCCAGAAGCCTCCCTCGCTAAACTAACTGAGTATCCAATCATGAATTCGGAACTATCTCGAAAGATCATTGTTGCCAGCGGCATGGCCGTTGTTGTCGGCATCATCGCCGTCACGGTCGCGCTGCGCTCCCACCACCCTGCCTCGGTCGCTCAGACCTCTGAACCCCCTCCCGCCCTCGCCCAGGTTCCCGACGTCCCGACCCCAGTCGCTCCGACCTCGGACGTCCCTGCCGCGGTCGCTCCGATCCCGGATGCGTCTGCCGCGACCGCTCCCAACGATAGCGTTGACGCCAAAATTGCCGAAACTGCCGTTGCCGTCGAGCCCAAGGTCACTGGTAACCGGCATCAGGCCAAGGCGCGTATGAGCGCTGACACTACCGACGGTACCGTCGCGCCAGAGTCTACCGTTGACTCACGCGCGAAACCCGCAGACGAGACGCTCGCCAAAAGCGTTGCCGGCGTGACGAACGTCGTTGAGCTGACGATCCCGCCGACCGACGGCACCACGGCCACCGCTGCCCCGGAAGGCGCAACGGGCAACGAGCCCACCGGCTCGGACAGCCGAATTACCACCGAGGTGAAATCCCAGTTCGCTGCCGACAGCATTAGCAAAGACGTCGACATCGGTGTGACCACGACGCAGGGTGTCGTCGTACTGACCGGCACACTGGTCACACAGGACGCCATCGATCACGTCCGGAACGTCGCCGAGCAGGTTAAGGACGTGAAGAGCGTAGATACTTCCGCGATGAGGGTCACCAGCACTTAACGACCTGAAAAACCCTGGCATTTCGCGAGGAGCACTCAACTCGCTGCGGCGAAGACACAGCTGCCGACCTTCAGCGGGAGCCTGCGGGGCGGACACGCGTTCGCCGGGACAGCCCTTGATGAAGGCGAGCAGCTCTTCGCGGCGGAAGGAAACTTCTCCGTCCACATCGGCGTGGAGAGAGTTCCAACGTTGATCCATAGAGCACGTCAAGAATCGAGCGGCGGTCAAGCACACGGGTTTACGGACTTCTCAGCTTCTCGTTGTACCATCCGCCCCCGAGTGCTTTGAACACATCGATTTGAAGCTGGATCAGGCTGGCATCGGATGAGGCGACCGCCGCGTCGAGGGCCACGAGGGACTGTTCCGTGGTGAGCAAGTCGAGGTTGCTGACGGATCCGGCCGCATACTCCTCATGCGCGATGTCGAACGAGCGATGGATCTCGCCCTGCGCATCAGCGAGTGCTTGCCGCCGGTCCAACGCGGCGCTGTATTCAGCTAGTGCCTGTTCGGTTTCCTTGAGGGCTGTGAGTACAATCGAATCGAACGCCGCCAGCGCGGCGGCCTGCGAGGCATTGGCTTGCCGTACGCGGGCGCGTGGCCCGGCCTGATTTGGAAACGTCCAGCTGATGGAAGGTCCGAGGCCCCACACGAGTCCGAGACTTGTCGTCAACTGTGAGGGCTCGGTCGCAGCACCTCCGTAAAAGCCAGTGAGGTGAATGGTGGGGAAGAGATCAGCGGTCGCGACACCGATTTGCGCAGTTGCCGCAGCGAGTCGACGTTCTGCCTGGCGTACATCAGGACGACGGCTGAGCAAGGCTTGTCCGTCGCCTACCGGAATGAGGGACGCCACTCGTGGCGGCGTGATGCACATTTCGAGCTCTCGGGGCGCATTCGTGGGGGTTCGCCCCAGGACCGCGGTCAGCTCGAAAAGCGCCGCCCGGCGCTCTCCTTCGAGCTGGGGGATGCTCGAACGAACCTGGCCGACCAGCGCCTGTGCGCGTGACACGTCGAACTGCGAACCTCCTCCGGCTTCGTAGCGCTGCTTAGTGATAGCAGCTTCGCGGCTCACTACGTCGAGTGAATGGCGTGCAACGTCAAGCTCCTCTCCAAGCGCACAGACCGCAGCGTACGAGCGCGCAGTGCTCGCCGCGACCACTACGCGCACACTGTCGCGAGCGGCGGCGACGGATTCGGCATTGGCATTTGCTGCTTCGATGGCGCGGTGGATACGACCGAACAGATCCACCTCGTAAGCCACCTGAAACACATCCTCGTACAACCAGATGGTCTGGGGAGGCCGAGCGGTGAGTTCGAGAATCTCGTCCGTAACCGGATCGCGACCGCGCACGGCGCCGGCAGACATATCGGTCGACGGATAGCGACGGGCATGCACTTCGGCCACCGCAGCGCGCGCCGCGGCTAGATTAGCGTCAGCGACGGCGAGGTCACGGTTCGCCTGCAGCGCTTCCTGCACTAGATCGTCGAGGCGTGGGTCGCTGTACAGGTGCCACCAAGCATCGGGTGGTGGCGTCGGAGTCTCAAGCGCAGTATTCACGCCGACCAGCGGTGCCGCCGCGCCTTCGGGCAGTGCTGGTGGCCGATAATTCGGTCCAACATGACATGACACGAGGAAAAGAATGGTCGCTCCCGCTACGGCACCGGCGCGCAACGAGCTGCACGTCAAGCCAATCATTGCGGTTTTCGTCCCTGCACGCGAAAGAGCGGCATCGGGGATGCGGGGCCTTCGGGAGCTGCGCTGCGATACACCACGAAGAGCAGCGCTACAGCAGAAAGAAACGCGACCACAACGAAGCAATCCATCACAGCTTGGGTGGTAGCGGCAGCGCGCACTGCGTTACCTAGAACGAGCGCACCACGATCGGCTGCACCGGCCGGATCCGTTACACGCGTGGTCACGGCCCCGTAGGTGCGGATGCGCTGAATGACCTGCGCATCACCGATCTGAACATGCAGCCCAATTAAGTGCGAAGCAACCTGCTCACGTACTCGGGCCAGAGTCGTCACGAATGCCGAGCCGATCTCTCCGCCGAACAGCCGTGCCGTTTGCAGCACCGCGCCGAAAGTCAGTGCGTCCTGGGGCCTGAGGTGCAGGATTCCGAAGAAGATCACGCCTGAAAGCGCAAAGCTTTGCCCAAGGGCTTGCAACAGCTGTGAGGGCAGGAATTGATAAGAGCCCCAGACGGGCGTGAGGTTGTACGCCACCATTAAGCAGGCAATGCCGATGAAGATGAATCCGATAGAGGTAACGAGCCTCGCATCCGATCGCCGCAGCATGAGGGCCGCGAGGGGACAGAAAATGAGCTGCGGAATCGCGATCCAGATCAGAGTCTCGCCTACTTCAAGGTCGCGATAGCCGCGCACCGATCCGAGGTACAGGGGGATCAGATAACTGGTGGATAGAATCGTCAGGCGAAGGAATGAAATCAACAGAAACAGGGCGGGAATAGGTGCGCCGAATACGACCTTCAGGTTGAGCAGCGGGCGGATAGTACGGGCTTCGTGCACGAAGAAGGCCACCAAGACGAGAGCGCCGGAGCCGAGTAGTCCCCACACCAATCCCGAGTTAAGCCAGTCGAGCCGATTGCCCTGGTCGAGAGCCGCATAGATCAACGCGAGCCCGGTCCCGCCCGCCACGAGACCAAACAGATCGGACGGTGGCCTGACTGTAATGGGCTTGTTGGCGATGCCCCGCCGCAGACACAGCGACATGAGCAAGGCGAGCGGGACGTTTTGCCAAAAGATCCATCGCCAGGAGTGGTGTTCGACGTACCATCCCTCGAGCGAGGCGGAAATGTTGAGCGAGAGCTCGAGATTGAGCGCATAGATTGCGATCCCGAAAGCCCAATATCTCGGTGGCATATTGAGCAAAAGAAAGCTCAAGGTCAGGGGAATGAAGAATCCGCTTGCCAGGCCGCCCAGGAACTGCAACGCCAGCAGCATGGGTAAACTTGCCGAGTACGGGATGATGAGCGAGATCACCGCAAACGAGAGCGAGGCCCAGATCAATACTCGCCGAGGGCCGTAGGCGGCGCCCATCCATACAGCAATGAGCGTAACGAACATCTGAGCCACGGTTTGTGCGGTCGTGATCCACGCACCTTCATCGAAGCCAGCGCCCACCGCACCCCGTATATCGGCGAGTCCGAATGTCGACAGCCGGGCATTCAGGGTCGATATGAAAGTCCCCATGAGCACGGCCACGAGCCCGAGCCACGGGATCGATGTCGGCGGCGAAGGGAGCGTTGGGGCGAGCAGCCCTGACTGCGCCGCCGGCGCGGACGCGTTCATCTTCGGCCCCCATCCCGCGCGTTGACACTTGCTTCTACCGACATGCCCGGAACCAATCGATCGGCGAGTCCGTCCGCATCATCGATGAGGATCTTTACCGAGATGCGCTGCACGACTTTGGTGAAGTTGCCGGTTGCGTTATCAGGCGGAAGCAGAGCGAATTCTGCACCCGAGGCCGGCGCGAATGCCTGAACGTGCCCGCGTAACGTGTGTCCGGGAAACGTATCGATGGTAATTCGTGCCGGTTGCCCAACCGCCATGTGGGTGAGTTGCGTCTCCTTATAGTTGGCAATCACCCACACGTTAGGCAGGGGAGTAAGCGTCGTGATCTGGCTTCCGACGCCCACCAGCTGGCCGGGCTTGACCTGGCGCTGTCCGATTACACCGTCCTCAGGTGCGATGATCGTCGTGTATTGCAGGTTGAGCCTGGCCACGACGAGCGCGGCCCGAGCGGCGGCGCTGGCGGCGTCGCTCTGTGCGATTTGTGCTTCGAGAACAGCGAGCTCGCGCTGCGCGGCCTCCGCCTGGGCTCGGTTCTGCATTAGTTGCGCCTCGAGTTGCGCGTGGGTGGTTTCAAGCTTTTCCTTTGCCTCGGTGGAGGAGGAACCGGTCTGAAGTAGGTGCTGCTGTCGGGTGAGATCGCGGCGATTCTGCTCACGCAAGGCATTGGTCGATGCGACAACTGCGCGCGCCGCCTCAATATTGGCCTGTTGCAACTCGTGCTGTGCCTGCAGCGCACCATGCTGTGCCGTTGCGCTTAGGATGTTCGCGTCCGCCTGTG
>Ga0302324_100021567_pt1 | contig 12556 bp, 12 predicted proteins | sample Palsa_T0_1_FD_201949 | JGI IMG/M metagenome (GOLD analysis project Ga0302324, IMG submission 201949) | Peat permafrost microbial communities from Stordalen Mire near Abisko, Sweden - Palsa_T0_1 | ecosystem: Environmental > Terrestrial > Soil > Palsa > Peat permafrost | place: Sweden: Abisko...
GAGCCAGGTAATTTCGAACCAGGGATGGTTCTCGAGGAGTTGAATGAATCGCTGGCCGACCATGCCGGTCGCGCCGAGGATACCTACCTTGCGCCGTTGGTGCATTTTTGCGTGCTGCCGCCGAGAAGAAGACTTGCCAGATTCGGGCTCTGTGTGGAAGCCGATCGGCTGTGCTCTCTAGTGTATCGTCTTCGCGGTAACATACAGCTCCGAATTAGAGCAGAACCAGAATAGGTGTTCCCGATCCAGTTCCGGGAGGTTGGATTTTTCTTAGGGAAAATCCAGTTCGGCGTTCTATCCGCTGGATGTGGTATTTCTGGTTCCGCTCCTAGCGCATTTGACCGTTGCCAGTGCCATAAGTGAAATCCGCGGTTGCGGTTTGTTTTGAGGCGACGGTTACCTGGGCGGTTTGTTGGCCGAGGACTTCGTGGTCGGCGACGAGGGTGTAGGTGCCTGGAGGAAGGCCGCTGATTTCGAAGTGCCCGTTCTCGTCGGAGACGGCGTAGAAGGGGTTGGGCGAGACGTTGATGAAGGCGTTCATCCAGGGATGGTTGTTGCAGCGGACGGGGACCATCAGCTCCGGCTTGCCGAATACCCGCTGGGTGGTTCCACCCATCGGTGGCTGGGAGATGTCGACTTCGGGATTGATGGGGGTGTCGGCGGTGGTGTGGATGTTGTGCATGGTCGGGTCGCTGTTGGTGAACTGGACGGGTTGGCCGATCATCACTCCGATGACATGAGGGATGTAGCGGCAGCCCTTCTGGTCGAGCTGCACGGGCGTTCCCGGAGCGGGATAGATTTTGTTGCCGAGGCCGTCTTTGACGTAGATGAAGACGTTCTGGAGCTTGCCGTCCTTCACCATGTACTGCTCGGAGTAGTTGGGGGTGCTGCTGAGGGAACAGGCGGGGTCCTGGGCCATGTCGATCTCGATGCGGGGCGGGGCTTTCTTGGCGAACTTGATGGTTCCGGTGATGGTGCCGGCGGTGCTGGGGTCTATTTGGGTGTAGGTGGGTGTTGATGCCCCGGGTGAGGCTTCGTTGGTGGCGGATTTCTTGCAGCTGACGGGTAGCAACGCGCACAATACGAGGGCCGATGCGACTTTAAGATGGAAAGCTTGCAGCGGATGCATATTCCTTATTCTCACACGCGACTTGATTGCAGCGCGGTGATTCCGGAGAGACCGGCCAGGTCGCTTCCATTGATGTCAGGTGCGTTCACTGGATCGTCTCACTCCCCTTCATGAGATCTTTCAAATCGATTGGGCGCCAAGTTGGACCGACTTTCTCATCAGGCTCAGTCAACGAGTAGATTGCGCCTGTCTCAATTTCGCGGAACCATTTTTCTCCAAAGCCTGGCTTCATGGTTGCAATCACTGGAATTTCCTCGATATGGCCTCTGGCGATTGCTTCTCCGAGCATGCGTTGCAGTTCTGTATAGTCCCGCCTAGTTGGGAAGGTCCTTTGTGGCCACATCTCACGAAAGATCGACATGGGCATTCTGTCTAGAGCGCCGAGAGAACCGCGTCTGCGAATGCCTTCGTTCCTGCTGTCCCGTGGACGTCGCGGGTTAGTGTTTTGGCTTCTATGTAGACCTTCTCTAGTGCGCTTTGGATGCGGTCAGCCGCAGCGTCTTCGTCGATATGGCGGAGCATGAGGATTGCCGACTGTAGGAGCGCGGTGGGGTTGGCGATGTCTTTGCCGGCGATGTCGGGGGCGGAGCCGTGGACGGCTTCGAAGATGGCGGCGTGGTCGCCGATGTTGGCTCCGGGGACGAGACCGAGGCCGCCGATGAGGCCGGAGCACAAGTCGCTGACGATGTCGCCGTAGAGGTTTTCCATGACGAGCGTGTCGTATTGATACGGATTCATGACGAGCTGCATGCAGGTGTTGTCGACGATGTGTTCGCCGTAGGTGATCTCGGGATATTGCTTGCTGATCTCGCGAGTGCACTTCAGGAACAGACCGTCGGACAGCTTCATGATGTTGGCTTTGTGGATGGCGTGGATCTTGCGGCGCTTGTGTTTGCGCGCGTATTCGAAGGCCCACTTGGCGATGCGGGTCGAGGCCTTGGCGGTGATGATTTTGAGCGATTCGACGACGCCGGGAACTACTTCGTGCTCGAGGCCGACGTAGAGGCCTTCGGTATTTTCGCGGACGATGATGAGGTCGACGCCGGGGTACTTGGTTTCGAGGCCGGGGAGGTTCTTGATGGGGCGGAAGTTGGCGTAGAGTTCGAACTGTTTGCGAAGCGTGACGTTGATCGAGGCGAAGCCGCCGCCGATGGGGGTGGTAACGGGACCCTTCAGGCCAACGCGTGTGCGCTCGATGGATTCAGACAGCTCATGGGGGATGTATTCGCCTTGCTGCGCGAAGGCTTCAGCGCCGGCGGCGAAGCGTTCCCAGGCGAACCTGACGCCGGTGGCTTCGCCGGCCGCTTCGAGGATGCGGACGACGGCGTCGGTGACCTCGGGGCCGATTCCGTCGCCGGGGATTAGGGTGACTGCGTGGGTTCGTAGATCGGTCATTCGAACTCTTTCTTAAGAGCAGTTGTTAGTTTTCAGTGGTCAGTCTTCAGTTAGGGTTGAGTAGGGTTGAGCGACTGAAAACTATCCTCTGTTTCCCAGCAGCTGCTCGAGCTCTTTCTTGAATTCTCTTACATCTTTGAAGTCGCGATAGACGCTGGCGAAGCGGATGTAGGCCACCGTATCCAACCCCTTCAATCGTGTCATGATGAGTTCGCCGATCTCGCTGGTGGTTCGCTCGCGTTCGGGAGAATCCATGAGGAAGGTCTCGGTTTCGTCGACGATTGCCTCGAGCTTGGCGGCCGAGACGGGCCGTTTCTGGCAGGCCTGGAGGAGTCCGGAGAGCACTTTTTGGCGCTCGAAGCGTTCGCGGCGCCCGTCTTTCTTGACGACCATGTAGGGGATTTCGTCGATGCGTTCGTAGGTGGTGAAACGGCGGTTGCAACCCTCGCATTCCCGTCGCCGGCGAATCGAGTCCGCTTCTTTACTCTCCCGCGAGTCGACCACACGATCCTGCGCAAAGCCGCAATAAGGACACTTCATCTTGTAGGTTGATTTTAACAGCCTGCGTTAGGCCGGGGATTTTCATCAGCTTGGAACCAACCGAGGTTTCCCGGCGTACTATTCGTCACAAGGAGTCTCCGCCATGAAAGCCCTACAACTTATTGCCTCGCTCGCCGTTGCTTCCCTGCTATCGCTTACCGCCAGCGCACAATCTGACAACCACTGGGACAAAACGTATAGTCTTTCGGGCCAGCCAACGCTTGCGCTGACTGTTGGGGACAGCAACCTGAACATCAAGTCCTGCGGGGATTGCAAGACTGTCCGCATCACTGTCGACGCGAAGAACCAGAAGCTGAGTGACTACCGTCTGGAAGAAGACCAGAGCGGCGACACAATTCATTTTTCGCTAAAAGAGAAGGGCCACCTGGGCGGGCACGTTCATATTAGTTGGCATTCAGAGTCGGTTTCGGTGCAGGTGGAAACGCCGGCGAACCTTACTCTTCATGCGGAGACGGAAGATGGCAACCTGGATGCGGCCGGGCTGAATGGTGCGATCAATCTTCGCTCGAGCGATGGACGGCAGACGATTGCCGATGTCTCCGGCACGCTGCATGTGGAGTCAAGCGATGGGGCGGTTGAGCTGCGCAATATTGCGGGGACGCTGAACGCGCATACTTCCGATGGGAACCTGAGTATTTCTGGCAAGCTGGACGGCCTGAACGTCTCGACGAGCGATGGCAAGATCGATCTTGAACTGGCGAATGGATCAAGTTTGAAGAATGATTCGACGCTGCATGCTTCGGATGGCACGGTCACTGTCCGGCTGCCGAAAGACCTGGCTGTGAACCTTGACGTGTCGACCTCGGATGGGAAGATCGATTGCAATTTGCCGCTGACTTTGGATGGGTTCCATAGCAGCGGCGGGGGCGAACACTCGGTTCGCGGGAAGCTGAATGCGGGTGGTGCGCTGTTTTCTATTCGGACGAGCGATGGGACGGTGCATTTGTCGGCTCTGTAAGCATTCCCTCGTCAGCTGAAGCCGGATCGGTTTGTTTGTTGCGGCATTCATTCTTGGCTCGCAGGGAACTGCCGCTCAGAGACGTTTACCGACCAGGCCGCACTATGCCAGGCTCCGATCATTGGTCGAGGGCGCGAGGCAGATTCCAATGACGCCACAGGCCGAGTATTCGCAGCACGAAGCAGATGACGGCGCCAATGACCGCCGACGCGTTAGACGGAATGCGCATCTTCCGGGCGGCGATCATGCAGGCGGAGCCGAGGAGGGCGGCGGTTGCATAGATTTCGAAGCGCAGGACGTTGGGGACCTGGTTCAGGAGGACGTCGCGGATAGTGCCTCCGCCGACGCCGGTGATAGTGCCCAGCATGATGGCGACGAGGGAGTTCATCTTGTGCAGTTTTGCCTTGATCGTGCCGGCGATCGCGAATAAGGCGAGCCCGGCGGCATCGAGGACCTGGATAACCTGCATAGGGATGGCCCGCACATTGCGATGCAGGAAGAAGACCACGAATGCCGTAGAGAAAGCGATGGCGGGATAACGCCAGTCGCGCAAGGCCGCGGGCGGCAGGGCTCCGAGCAGGATGTCGCGAATGACTCCGCCGCCCAATGCGGTGCAAAAAGCGAGAACCATGATGCCGATGAGATCGAGATTGCCGTTGACCGCGGCCATGGCGCCCTCGACGGCGAAGACCAGGGTGCCGGCGATGTCCGCTGCGAACAAGAGGCGGTCGGGGCCAGTCATTGCCAATGGCGATCTAGAATGCGGCAAGCGATCTGTCCCCCGAAGTCCGTTTGGGTATATGCTCCCCTGAGCTTTGCCTCACGATTTTATATCTGAATTGCCGCAAATCCTGCTAAACATTTGGATCGCAAAGAGGCTCATGCTACGAGCTTGGGGTGATGGGAGGTGATGGTCTTGCCGAGGGGAGCTGACGATCTGCGTGGTGGGTTACAGGCCCTTTCGCACCAGCCGACGGACGAGGTCGGTGGTGATCCCGTAGATTGCGTGGGTGACCCATTCGCTTTGGCGTTCCTGAGTGCTTTGACGCATGGTTGGCTCGACGAGACCGGCCTTGGGTAGCAGCGATTCATGGGTCAATTTGTTCAGGGCTAGACCGAAGGCAGCGCCGCGCCATGCTCCGGCCTTTGGTTCGAGTTCAACGGCTGCTCCGTAGACGGCACCGGCTAGCGCGCCGAATGCCCAGTGGATGCCCTGGGTCGCCACTCGTTTCTGCGCTTCCGATAGGGGATGGCCGACGATGCGCTCAGCCAGCAGGGCTGGTGGGGACGTCTGACCGTTGACTCGGGGAGGATAGATTTTTTCGGCCAGGGCTTTTGCTCCGGAACCGACGATGCCTCCCACAAGTCCGGCGAGTGCGCCCTTGAGGATGGAACTCTTTCTGCCTGCAAATATCTTCTTTGCCACCTTTGCCATCCTTATCTCCCGCAGATGCTTGCTCTCAGGAATTTCGATGCGGGGCAGCGACGATTCGCTGTACTTACTTATTATTCACCACCGGTAGGATCACTCCGGAGGGATGGGCGGCGTCGGCGACGATGGTGATTTTGGCCTTGCGGTAGTCCTTAGGCTCGGCGGTCATGATGTTGGGGACGAAGGTTTGGGGGTTGCGGTCGTAGAGCGGGAACCAGGTGTTTTGGATCTCGACCATGACGGTGTGGCCCTTCTTGAAGACATGGTCGACGGCGTGGAGGCTGTATTTGAACTCGGTGATTTCGCCGGGCTTGAGCGGTGCGGGTTGGTCGAAGTCTTTGAGATAGCGGCCGCGGAAGATTTCTTCGTTGGTCATTAACTGGTAGCCGCGCATGGTTGGGTCGGCATCATCGTTCGGATACTGATCGATGAGCTTGACGACGACGTCGCCATCGCTACCGGTGGTGGCGAGAAAGATGTCCGCGAAGACTTCGCCGGTGAGGGTGAGGTCCTGGTCGACGGGCATGGTCCAGACGGCGACGTCTTTGCGGCTGGTGACGAAGCGTTGGTCTTCTGTCATCCAGTTGTACCAATTCGAGCCGGGGCCATAGGTAGGCTGGATTGGCCGGTGACGATACGGCACGGGATTCTTGGGGTCGGCAGTGTAGGTGAACTTGGAGGGAGCGGCGTCGGGTTGCCAGTTCAGCTTTTTGTTGGCTTCGAGATACAGCTTGGTTGGCGTCGACTCGGCTGGCGGGAAGTGAGTGTAGCGCTTCCAGACGTTGGAGCCGGTTTGGAAGCTGGCGGTGTCTTCGAGGTCGAAACCGGGTTCGTCTTTGAGATATTTGGCGAAGAATTTGGCTTCGATCTGGGTGCGATACTCGCGACCTATCGGCTCGCCATACTGGATGGCCCCAAGATGGCGGGTGGTGGCGGCCCAGGAACCGTGCCGCCAGGGGCCGAGGACGAGGAAATTTTCGTGGTTGACGTCGTGGGGTTCGAGCGAGGCGTATTCCTCCTGCGGTCCCCACATGTCTTCCTGGTCGTAGTAACCGCCGACGGAGAGGGTTGGCACGGCGACGACGTTGAGATGATGCTCGACTCCCCTGGAATACCACGGCGTGTCGTAGGCGGGATGGTCGAGAAAGAGCTTCCAGGTTGGGAGGGTGTCGCCGGACGGGGTGTGGGCTCCCGACTGCTTGACATCTTCGGTGAAGGAGCCTCGCTGGAGAAAGTAATCAAAGCCGTCAACTCCTTTGCCGTAGCTGACGTCGGTTTCCTCTTTGCTGGACTCGAGGCCCATCGCGTAGTCGTAGCCGTAGGTTTGGCGAAATGCTCCGTTGTGGAAGAAGTCGTCGCCCATCCAGACGTCGATCATGGGCGCCTGGGGTGACACTGCCTTGACTGCGGGATGTGGGTCGATGCCGGCAGCCATGGCGAGGAACCCGGGGTAGCTGGTGCCGAGGACTCCGACGCGGCCGTTGTTGCCGGGGATATTGGTTAACAGCCAGGCGACGGTGTCGTAGGCGTCGGTGCTTTCATCGACTAACTTCGGGTTGGAGGGATCGTGGTGATCGACCATAGGGCGGCTCATGATGAACTCGCCTTCGGATTTGTGGCGTCCACGGATGTCTTCGGCGACGTAGATGTAACCGGCGCGCGCGAGTTCGGGGCGGCCGCGAAAGAAGCCGGCCATGGTGGTGCCGTCGACGCCGTATGGAGTGCGCTGCATGAGAAACGGAAGCGGGCCTGCCGGATTTACCGGCTTAAGGATGATGGCGTGGAGCTTAATGCCGTCGCGCATCGGGATCATGACTTCCTGGCGGTCGTAGGCGGGGAAGTCATGTTGGACGGCTTCGCCGGTGCGTTTGAAGACGGTTTTTTCGGATTCACCTTCCTCGCTTTCGGTGACCTGGAGAGTGTGGCTGGAAGCGTCGCCCGAAAAGGCGAACGTGATCTTGTCTTCGGGAACGGAAAATTCATTGGCCGCTACTGACTTTAGTTCCTGGGGAACAAGTCGTTCGCTTTCGACGAGGAGTTTGCCGTCTTTGGCGTAGAAACTGAGTGGGGTGTCGGGTTCGGAGGGGTTGGTGAATTCGCCGGAGAGGGCATCCAGCTGGGCTTGGGTTGGCTGGGGGGCTGGAGTTTGAGCAGAGGCCAGGTGGAATTGGCAATAGGAGACCAGCAAAAGAACGACAGACAGCGAACGCCTTACGGGCAAGTCGGAACCTCCGGGAACGGGGCTAGCTTATCACGGATGGTCTTATGGTGAGGCTTGGAAGCAGCGGCGGTCGTTTATCTACTGGAGGCGGGTTTCGAGGACTGCGAGGCGCTTCTCGACGTTGATCATTTCCCGGATGTGGGCGACTTCTTTGCCGACCGATTCTATACGAGTGATAACGCCGTCGAAACGGAAATCCAACTTCTCATCCGTAGCGTCCATCCGCGTGGAAAGCTTAGCGTCTATAGCGTCGATACGACCGGAGAGCTTTGCGTCTACAGCGTCGATACGCAAGCTTAGCTTCGCGTCTACATTGTCGATACGCAAGCTTAGCTTCGCGTCTACATTGTCTATCTTTGCGTCGACACGGGCGATCTCGGAGCGAACTGCCTTTAGCTCGCCTTTGATCTCTTCGAGTTGCGGGGCGAGAACATCTCCGATGGCCTGCTTGACGGTCTCGTAGATGTTCGCCATAGGTTTGATTATGCTCTTCGCTCTGGGAATTGCAACCAATCTTGTCTTGTTTGGTTTGGTCTGGCAGTTGTGTGTTCCGAAGTGACAGAAATACCCGCGAATGGCCGCCGATTATTCAACCGTCACGGACTTGGCCAGATTTCTTGGCTGGTCAACGTCGCAGCCTCGGCGGACGGCAATGTGATAGGCGAGGAGTTGGAGGGGGACGACGTCGAGCACTGGCAGGAGCAGCTCGGGGGCGGCGGGCACGTATAAGACGTGGTCGACGAGCTGGCCGATGTGGTCGTCTCCTTCGATGGCGATGGCGATGACTTTACCGGAGCGGGCGGTGACTTCCTGGATGTTCGACAGGGTTTTTTCGTAGCGGAGTTTGGAGCCGCGGTTGGCTTCGTCTTTGGTCGCGAGCACGACTACGGGCAGCGTTTCGTCGATGAGGGCGTTGGGGCCGTGCTTCATTTCTCCGGCGGGGTAGCCTTCCGCGTGGATGTAGGAGATTTCCTTGAGTTTGAGCGCGCCTTCGAGGGCGATAGGGTAGTGGATGCCGCGACCGAGATAGAGAAAGTCGCGAGCTGTGGAGTAGACCTTGGCAAGTTTTTCACAGGCCGGGTCGGCTGTGCGGAGGGCTTCTTCAATTTGCTGCGGAAGGCGGGTTAGCGCCTCGACGAGGGCTATGCTTTCTTGTTCGTCGACCGTGCCTCGGATTTGGGCCAGGTAGAGGGCGAATAGAAACAGCGCGGTCAATTGGGAGCTGAAGGCCTTGGTTGAGGCAACTCCGATCTCGGGACCGGCGTGGGTGTAGATGGTGCCGTGGGCTTCGCGGGCGACCATGGCGCCGACGACGTTGCAGATGGCGACAGTCTTGAGGCCTTTGGCGACCATTTCGCGTTGGGCAGCCAGGGTATCGGCGGTTTCGCCGGATTGGGTGATCAACATGCCGATCGCCTTGGGATCGATGATGGGGTCGCGGTAGCGGAATTCGCTGGCGTAATCGACCTCGACGGGGACGCGGGCGAGGCGTTCGATCATGTATTTGCCGGCGAGGGCGGCGTGCCAGCTGGTTCCGCAGGCGGCGACGTCGATGCGGGTGGCTTCGCGGAATTCCTGGTCGGCGATCTTCATTTCGCTGAGGAAGACTTTGCCGGTATTGAGGGATATTCGTCCCAGGGTGGTATCGCGGATAGCTTGGGGCTGCTCGAAGATCTCCTTGAGCATGAAGTGCTTGTAGCCGCCCTTCTCGGCCTGGATTGGGTCCCAGGCGATGCGCTGGATTTTGAGCGGAAGCGGGTTGCCGTCGAAGTCGGTGAGGTGGACGCCGTCGCGGGTGAGGACGGCGACCTCGCCATCGTTGAGGAAGTGGAGATTGCGGGTGTGGTGGAGGATTCCGGGAACATCGGAGGCGACGAAGTATTCGCCCTCTCCGATACCGATGACGGCGGGCGGGCCGTTGCGGGCAGCGACGATCTTATCGGGTTCATCGGCGGAGATGACGCTGATGGCGAAAGCTCCGGTCATCCTATGAGCGGCGCGGCGGACGGCCTCGTCGAGCGGCATGGTCTTGCCGGATTCGGCGGCTGACTTGATCTCCTCTTCGAGGAGATGGGCGATGATCTCAGTGTCGGTCTCGGTGATGAAAACGTGCCCCTGGGCCTGCAGTTCCTTTTTCAGTTCGAGGTAGTTCTCGACGATGCCGTTGTGGACGACGACGATACGACCGGTGCAATCGCGGTGGGGGTGGGCGTTTTCCTCGGTGGGGCGGCCGTGAGTTGCCCAGCGGGTGTGGCCGACGCCCCACGAGCCGCCGTTGGACTGATCGGTGCCGGTATGGTGTTGGTGAGGGAAAATTGGTTGCTGGCGAATGACCTCTTCGAGGTTTTTGAGCTTGCCGGGCGCGCGGCGCAGCTCGAGCGGCTGGCCTGCGGCGCCAACCGCGATTCCGGCTGAATCATAGCCGCGATACTCCAGCCGGCGCAGCCCTTCGATGATGATCGGGACGACTTCCCTAGGGCCGACATAGCCTACGATTCCGCACATAATTGGGCTCTTTCCAGCGTGAAGCTAGAGCATTTTCACTTCTAATGAACTGGCGAGAATAGTGAAGTGTGGCTTTTTCTGGGGAAAAAGCCACGATGGGCAAGGTTACGCTGTAAGCACCGGAAGTGAAAATGCTCTAGTCCTCCAGCCGGAATGAAAATTCTTCGATCACGGGGTTAGTGAGAACTTCGCGGGCGATGCGCTCGATCTCGGCGTGCGCGGTGGCTGCGTCGAGGGCATCGTCGAGCGTCAGGACAAAATACTTGCCTTGGCGGACATCCTCAACTCCTTGATATTGCATTTTTCTTAACGCGCTCTGGATCGTCTGCCCCTGGGGATCGAGGACGGTGCGTTTCAACGTGACGTAGACATAAGCCTTCATTTTGCACGATTATAAACGTGTATCCGCGGCACTCCTGCCCACAACGCGGACCCGAGTTCTCTCGCTGGTAATATTTCGTCCTCGGACTCTTCTTTTCTTTCGATCTTTTCAACTATTGGAACAGGGAGCACATGATCAATTATCTGGAATTGCCGATTGGCGAAAAAAGCCCGGAATCAATCAACGCGGTCATCGAAATCCCGGCTGAGGGAATCAACAAGTATGAATACGACAAGAAGCTCCACGTTTTCCGGCTCGACCGGAACCTATATTCGCCGGTGCACTACCCAGGGGACTACGGATTTATTCCCTCGACGCTGAGTGACGATGGCGACCCGCTCGATGTGCTGGTATTGGTGGACGCGGCTAGCTTTCCGGGTTGCGTGATGGAAGTGCGCCCGATCGGGCTGCTCGAGATGCTGGACCAGGGTGTGCTCGACGAAAAGGTTTTAGCGGTGGGCAAGGGGAATCCGCGGTACAAGGATGTTTGGAACTACTCGGAAATCTACCCGCACATGCTGCGGGAGATCACTCATTTCTTCTCGATATATAAGGACCTGGAGGGCAAGCGGGTCGAAATCAAGGGCTGGCACGACGCGGCCTATGCCCGAGAACACGTCCTGCTGGCGGCGAAGCAATTTGACGAAGCCAAGGCGGGTCTGCCGGTTGTGGTGGGCAAGTCGATAAAGAAATAGATTTTCCCTCTGGGGGCGGTTCGACGACAGAGAAATCCCTCGGCTTTCCTTGAAAAATTCTTGCAAAAAAGCGCCAATTCCCGGGCGGGCGCCACTCGTCCCGCATAGATTTTCCTGATTGAGTCCATAAAAATCTTGAATCGGCAGAGTGCCCTCATCATCGGGCGCTACACTCTAATTTCACCCAGCATTCAAATAAATTCCGACTGGATGCCCTTCGCTCTTCAGGGCCGCGCAATTCCCATATCCGCCCGTCGCTGTCCGTACGTTGAAGTCCTGTAAGTCACTGCGAAGGAGAGATTGCATGGCAACCAACCCCGCCCCCGAGATGAAAAAAACCCTCGGCGTCACTGGCCTGACCATGAACGCAATGGCCTTGATCGCGCCTGGAGCGTTTCTCTGGTTGACCTTCTACTCGCAGGCGACCACCGGCGCGACCGCACCCTCTATGTGGATGGGAATCGTGATCGCTCTCCTGCTCTGCCTGGCGACCGCGATCTGTTACTCGGAGATGGCCAAGATTTACCCGGGCACCGGCAGTTCCTATTACTTCGCGGAGCAGGCCTTTCTGAACCACCACGGCGCGTGGCGGTTTGCGCGGCTTTCGAAGTTCATTATTGGGTGGGGCTCGCACCTTTATTACTGGATCTATCCCGGCGTCATGGTGGCATACATGGGAATTCTGACGGGATACGTGGTGGGGACAATCCGTCCGGACATCATGAGTGCGTCGAATCCGGGACCGGTCTTCATGATGCTGGTGGCGGTGGTATTTTCTTTCGTGATCGCTTATATCGCGCACCGGGGAATTTCGGGCGCGACGTCGGTGAACGTAGCGATCAATTTTGTGCAGATTACCGCTCTGGTCGTCTTTTCGGTGATGGCGCTGGGCTACCGAATGCATCATCCGCCGGGCTCGGTGGCGTACCAGTTCGATTCGACGAAAGGTGAGGCATATACCTACGAATTTGCCACGACCAGCGCGACGGTCGGCGGGGTTACGACGGATACGATCATCCGCGATGCGTCGGGTACTCCGCAGGCGAAGCTTGACGCCGCGGGCAAGCCAGTTCCTTACCACATCAGCTATCCGACTACCGACGAAAAGGGGAACTTCCTTACTCATCCCACTGCGGCTTCAGTGGTTGGGGTGCACAGCGTTGCCTGGGCATTCATACAGGCGACGGTGGCGATCCTGATCCTGGTGGGTTTTGAATCGGTGACGGCTATGGGAGGCGAGGCGAGGAATCCCAAGCGCGATGTGCCTATCGCCGTCAT
>Ga0302324_100021568_pt1 | contig 12555 bp, 9 predicted proteins | sample Palsa_T0_1_FD_201949 | JGI IMG/M metagenome (GOLD analysis project Ga0302324, IMG submission 201949) | Peat permafrost microbial communities from Stordalen Mire near Abisko, Sweden - Palsa_T0_1 | ecosystem: Environmental > Terrestrial > Soil > Palsa > Peat permafrost | place: Sweden: Abisko...
CTACTCGCCAGATCGGGGGCGGTCTGTTTGTGGGTTCATGCGATTTGGCGAGGCCGCCCGGCAAACCCCGGCTCAGGCGGAGCTTCGCCCTACCGCGCCGGGCCTTCCCGCGTCGACCTGCCACTTATTTTAACGCCTATAGGGTAAACCCTGGGCTATGCTTTCTTGACCCTTCGGGCTGCAGAGAACAACGCTAAACCCACGCAAACCGGTTCAGCCAGCATTATTCCCTGAACCTATCCAAATCGGCCTGAGATATAATCTTCTGTTTGTTTTTGGACTGGATTGCTGAATATTTTCTCCGTTCGATCAAACTCGATCAACCGGCCGAGATAAAAGAACGCCGTAAAGTCGGAGCAGCGAGTCGCCTGCTGCATATTGTGCGTCACGATGACGATTGTGTAACGCTCCTTGAGCAAATCAATGAGCTCTTCGACTTTCGCCGTGGCGATCGGGTCGAGCGCAGAACAAGGCTCGTCCATCAAGATGATCTCAGGTTTCGCTGCGATCGCGCGGGCGATACACAGACGCTGCTGTTGACCCCCGGAAAGGCCAAGCGCGCTTTTGCGCAGGCGATCTTTGACTTCGTCCCAAAGCGCCGCACTTGTTAGGCTCGCCTCGACGGTCTCGTCTATTCTTTGGGTGTCACGAACACCTGCGATCCGAAGTCCGTAAGCGATATTCTCGTAGATCGACTTCGGAAACGGATTTGACTTTTGGAAGACCATTCCCACGCGCTTACGCAGCTCGGTCACATCCACGTCCGACGAATTGATATTCACGCCATCGATCCGAACCTCACCTGCCGTAACTCTAGCGCCGTCGATCAAGTCGTTCATCCGATTAAAGCAGCGCAGCAGTGTCGATTTCCCGCACCCGGACGGTCCGATGAAAGCCGTCACCCTTTTTTCGGGGATCTTGAGATTAATGCAGTGTAATGCTTTAGAGGCGCGATAGTAAAAGTCAACTCGATCCACGTCAACTACCGTCCGTGCGGTCGCGACCAACGACCCCAAGGCGCCGGAAGCGTTCGGACGCGCGGGGCCAGGAGTTTCACTCATGATATTTCGGGCAATTCTGGTTTCTTCCATACAATCAATCAGCCGCGCTGCTTGCACCGATTTCCCATGGGACTTTAACGAGGGTCATCGTTTCGAGGATGGAAAGAGAACACTTGATACCGGGTATCGCTACCACTCGAATGTCACAATTTAGAAACAATCCGATGATTGCGTTTCGCGACGCCGCTGTTATCGTCGGCACACTTTATGGCTCTCGGCGGCAAGCATTCGTTACCTGGCTTCGATCGATCGCTAGAGGAGCTTCGGGCAGATATCCTCTTGATGGCGTCGCTGGTGCGTCGCAGCGTGAGCAATGCCAAGACGGGTTTTATTGAGCGAGATGAAGACGATTGCTCGGCGGTCATCGCTGATGATGAAGAGGTGGACCTTTTAGAGAAACAGGTGGATCGGGCTGGAACGAACGTCCTGATCCGCTTTCAGCCACTTGCCTCGGACTTCCGTACGGTGCTCGCGAGCATTAAATTGGCTTCACACTTGGAGAACATCTCTGATCAGGCTATGGTCATCGCCCGGCGCGCCCGCGTGTTGATTCAAGAAAGTGTCTTGGACGGAGACGAAGGACTGGCTCCTTTGCTCGAACTGGTTGATCAGTCGTTCACAGAGGCGTTGGCGGCCTTCTCTGCGTTTGATGACAGCCGAGCCGACAGGCTTCGCGGTCAGATGGAGCCGCTGGCTGAAAGCGCACGAGATTTAATGGAAAAATTCAGTGACGCTGTGGGTAAGAATCCGGAACGCTCCGGGCTGTACGTGAACCTTATCATCATGGCGCGGAGTCTTGAGCAAATTATCTATCTGATCGAGAGCATTGCGGAGGACATCATTTACGTCGCCGAGGCAAAAGATATTCGGCACGCAAATAACCGCCTTGCGGTAGAGAGAGAAGAGTAGACGCCGAGTCGCTCACTCGTTTTAGGTATTTTGCCGGAGGTCAGTTGACTGTTTTTCACGGCGGTCCATGCCGGACTGGCGGTAGAAGCGCCCAGATCTGAGTCATACGGGTCGAGCGAGCAACGTGGAAAAACAGCCAACTGGCCCCGGCCCAAAGGGTTGCGATGAAATTGGGCCGGCGGCCCATTTTGATCGCACCAAAATACCTCGTATTTTGGGGACAGGACACTAGGATATCAGCATTCTGGGCACCGCCAGCGAGGGTATCCGCTTAGTCAGCGAAGTGCCTGCTTCAGTGCCCGCTCAAGAAAATTGTAGCCATCGATCAGAAACGGAAACGGCCCGCCTGTCAGCCGCGGCCGCCGCTGCATGTGTCGAGGCGACAGACACAATCTAATCCGGATGCTAAAACGAAAATTAATCGCTGTCACCTTGATGATCGTAATCTTTCTATCGATGATCGTGATCTTTCTATCGATATACGGTCTGCTAAGAATGACTTTCGTGGCGCAACCAATACGATCGACCTCTACCAGAACCGTCGCGACCGGGCCAACATCAACTCCGAATTTGCTCCCGGTCTCGACGGCGCCTACGCCCGAGCCCGCTCCCACGTCAACCCCTCAGCCTACGCCTACGCCCAATCCCCTAAAGAGCCGAGTCGTAAAACATCGGCCAAACCAGTTCCGCGAGGGAGCAATAAGTAAAGAAGAACTCTCCGCCATCAAGAACGCCATAAAGACTATTCAATGGAGCCGAAATGCGGATCCTAAAGCAGCTGCAGACGAAGATTATGCAGCCATCGCAAAAGAATGCAATAAACGTAGTGCGCACTATCTCTTGTTAGATCTAATAACTGAAGCGGCAGGCAACGACTACCAACCGCATAACGAGGCAGCTAACAGTGCCTATATCACCGAGCTAAACTCCGTTTTTGAAAAGGGAGTTAAAGACGAACCAGAAGCGCAAAAACCCAGTTCCAAGCGACAATAGCGGCAACAGACAAGCATTGGGTGATCCCTCTGCCCGATCAATCGCCTTTCTGCTGGGACGGTGACGGAGCGATCTGCCTGATCAAGTTCCATCGTTATCGAGACCAAATCGCCAGCCTTCGCTTTGGCTCCCTCCTTGCAATTCCTTGTTGACCGGCATCGGATGCGTATTGTCTGATAAATCCGTGCCGAAGCGGAACGCGTGGGCCATGTCAGAAAGAATGCATGCCACAATTTCGACGCTGGTCTTCTATGGATGCTTGCCATAAACTGCTTCTCGCCCGGATTAGAGAGAAACGTCGAACCCCACGCTGCAAACATCCATGCTATCCCATCGTTTTTCACCTTCGTCCATTTGCTTGATTGTGAGGCGTTTACGATCCACCTACGTCTGCCAATCCCCCCTCTGTTGATCTATGAAATCGAAGCACGCCCCCAATCCTCGCCAGTTTTCAGGACCGATGTTAGATGGACCGGAGCGAGCTCCCAGTCGCGGAATGTTGTACGCGGTCGGGTTCAAGAAAGAGGATTTTCAGAAGACAATCGTCGGAGTGGCGTCCACCTGGAGCATGGTCACGCCGTGCAACGTCCATATCGACGGGCTAGCCCGGGAATCGGCGAAGGGCGTGGACGAAGCCGGTGGGAAATCGATCATCTTCAACACGATCACGGTTTCGGATGGCATCTCGATGGGAACCGAAGGGATGAAATACTCCCTTGTCTCCAGGGAAGTGATCGCAGATTCGATTGAAACCGTCGCGGGCTGCGAGGGGTTCGATGGGCTAGTCGCAATTGGTGGCTGCGACAAAAACATGCCGGCTTGCCTGATAGCCCTTGCACGGTTGAACCGACCTTCGGTGTTTGTCTATGGGGGAACGATCCTCCCGGGCTGTATAGGGAATCAGAACATCGATATCGTCTCGATTTTTGAAGCCGTTGGTGCCCATTCCAACGGAAAGATTTCTGATCGCGAACTCGAACAAGTCGAATCATGCGCGATTCCGGGCCCCGGTTCGTGCGGCGGGATGTATACCGCAAATACAATGGCCTCTGCGATCGAGGCGCTGGGCATGAGTTTGCCCAATAGCTCTGCCCAAGCAGCGATTTCAAAGGAAAAGCTGGCCGATGCGGCTGCAGCCGGGGCGGCTGTCGTGGAGTTGATCAAACGCGGAATTCGTCCTTCTGATATCATGACGAAGGAAGCGTTTGAGAACGCAATGACAGTGGCCATCGCGCTCGGTGGTTCGACCAATGCCGTTTTGCACCTACTCGCGATGGCTAATGCGGCAGGCATCAAACTGAAGCTCGACGACTGGACACGCATTGGCAAAAGAGTTCCGGTCTTGGCCGATCTCAAACCGAGCGGTAAGCACGTGATGTGGGAACTTGTACAGATCGGCGGGATCATGCCACTGATGAAAATGCTGCTTGGCAACGGTCTCTTACATGGCGACTGCCTGACGGTGAGCGGGAAAACACTGGAACAGAACCTCGCGAAAGTAGAGGATTATCCGACAGGGCAGACGATCATCCGCGGGTTCGACGATCCGATCAAGTCGAGCAGCCACCTTGTGGTGCTTTATGGAAATCTGGCCCCGAATGGCGCTGTCGCCAAAATTTCTGGTAAAGAAGGGCTCCGTTTCGCAGGGAAGGCCCGAGTTTTTGAGTCCGAAGAAAAGGCGCTCCGAGCAATCCTGGATGATAAGATTCGGAAAGGGGACGTCATCGTCATTCGCTACGAAGGTCCAAAAGGAGGACCTGGAATGCGCGAGATGCTGGCGCCGACCTCCGCAATCATGGGCAAAGGACTTGGAAAAGATGTTGCGTTGATGACCGATGGAAGGTTCTCAGGGGGCAGCCACGGGTTTGTGATCGGACATGTGACACCGGAAGCGTTTGTCGGCGGGCCCATCGCGCTCATCAAGAATGGTGATCCGATCGAAATCGATGGGGAGAAGAAGGTGATCGACCTTAAGATTTCGAAGGCCGAATTTGCCGCACGCCACAAAAAATGGAAGCAACCAAAACCAAAATACGTAAAGGGTGTTCTGGCGAAGTACGCAGCCCAAGTTAGTTCGGCGTCGCTTGGGGCGGTGACAGATTAGCCCAAATTTCCTATGGCCTCTGACCCTATCCGCCTCGCGGTCGTCGTCATTGCGATCCTCGCATTGATTATTCTCATTACGAAATTCCGCATTCACCCGTTCATCGCATTGATTCTTGCGTCATGGTTTCTCGGAATTGCCTGCGGCTTGCCGCTCGTGGACGTCATCAAACATTTTGAAAAGGGCTTTGGTGATGTTCTTAGCTTTGTCGGGATTGTCATCGGACTTGGCGCAATGTTAGGAGGGATTCTGATCTCTTCGGGGGGCGCCGATGTCTTGGCAAATGATCTGATCGCTCTCGGTGGGAAAAAATGGATCCCGTGGACGATGTTTTTGGCCTCCTTGCTGATTGGACTTCCTTTGTTTTTTGAGGTTGGTTTCGTTCTCCTGGTGCCGCTCGCTTTCGTTATCTCAAAGCGGATGGATACACCCATTTTGCGGGTTGGGTTACCGATGTTAGCAGGCCTCTCGGTCGCGCACGCTCTTGTTCCACCTCATCCCGCCCCGACTCTGGCAGTCGCCACTTATCATGCCGACGCCGGAAAAACGATTCTTTACGCAATCTTAGTCGGGATCCCGACCGGCATTTTAGCCGGCCCTATCTTCGCCAACTTCGCAGCGGGATGGGTTCATTCCGGATCCACCGCTGGCGCCCTCTTCCCTGGCCCGGAATCGGCCGCGGCGGAGACGACCCGAGCAGAACCGCGCTCGTTGGCTGCGCCAGGACCCTCCCTTCGTGCCGTGCTGACCACGATCCTTCTGCCGCCCGCCCTCATGATGTCTCGCTCGATAGCCGACGCTTTCCTTCCCGGGCAAAGTTTTCTGAAGAGCTTGATCGATTTCGTGGGTGATCCAGTCGCTGCTCTCTTGATTGCCCTCTTCTTCGGGATGTACGCTCTCGAATTGAGGCGGGGACTCTCCATGGATCGTCTCGACGGAATTTTGAATAAGAGTCTGGGCGCGATCGCTGCTGTGGTCCTCATCGTCGGAGCAGGCGGCGGTTTTAAGGAGATGCTGATCGCCACCAAAATCAGCGAACTCATTGGCCAGTGGGCTACGCAAGCGCACATCTCGCCACTTTTACTTGGCTGGGCCGCCGCAGCGGTAGTCAGGATCGCAACTGGTTCTGCCACTGTGGCAACCATCACCGGGGCAGGAATCATGGCCCCGATCGTGCAGGCAAACCCAGCCGTGAGCAAGGAGTTGATGGTCCTTGCGACCGGGTCCGGATCGATCATCCTATCTCACGTCAACGACGCGGGCTTCTGGCTGGTAAAGGAGTACTTCCAGTTGAGCCTTCCCGACACCTTCAAATCCTGGACCCTGATGGAGACCCTGTTGTCGGTACTGGGCCTAATCTTCGTACTTCTGCTTAGTCTAGTTGTCTGATTACCGCGCGACTTTTCAACCCAGACACCGAAGAAAACAGATAAACCACAGATTTCACCGATCACACAGACGACTGAGGTCAAGGAGTTTGGCTGCGGAGCTTTAACCCACGCATGCAGATTTTAGAGAGTTATTTTCCGCTTTCGAACTCGTCAATCCCTGAGTTCCTGGAAGATGTCCCTGAGATCGATAGTCTGCTGGGTTCCGACCGCTCTCAATGGATCGCCCGCGAGGTCGGCGATGGTAATCTCAACGCCGTTTACATCGTACGCGGCGAGGTCGGGAGCCTGGTCGTCAAACAGGCGTTACCCTATCTTCGTCTGGTTGGCGACGCGTGGCCGTTGCCCCTCGAGCGGAGCTATTTCGAGTATCTTGCTTTGACGGAAGAGGCTGCTTATGCCGGCAAGCTGGTGCCTAAAATATACCACTTCGACAAAGCGATGGCCGCTATCGTGATGGAGTACCTGTCTCCTCATATCATTCTCAGGAAAGGATTCATTCGTGGCATTATCTACCCACAACTTGCCGACGATCTCGCAGAATTTGCGGCTCAAACCCTTTTCAAAACATCGGATCTCCATCTCCCAGCGGCTACGAAAAAAGCTCGCATGCAAATATTCTGTGCGAATACGGAACTTTGCAAAATCACGGAGGACCTCGTTTTCACTGACCCGTACCGGCACGCAAAACTCAATCGATGGACTTCTCCAGAACTCGACGAAACCGCGGCAAATTTCCGCCGGGACACTGACCTTAAGGTAGCTGTGCAGAGATTGAAGTTTAAATTTCTGACCGCCGCCGAGGCGCTGATCCACGGCGATCTACATTCCGGTTCCGTGATGGTGACGCCCGGCGAGACTAGAATAATCGATCCCGAGTTTGCATTTTACGGCCCGATGAGTTTCGACGTAGGCGCCCTCATCGGGAATCTGCTTCTCGCCTACTTTTCTCAGACGGGGCACGAAAGCGCGCCTGGGATACGGGATGGATACCGCGAATGGCTCTTGACGCTTATCGAGAAGTTCTGGAACGGATTTTCCTCCAGATTTCTTGTTTTGTGGGCGACAAATCCACTGGGTGACGCCTTTACCGGTGGGCTATTTGACTCATCCGATGAACGCCGGGCGATCGAAACGGAGCGTCACAGATTCGTCTCTAACCTGTTCGAGGACTCTCTCCGTTTCGCAGGAGCGAAGATGATTCGGCGAATTTTGGGACTCGCGCATGTGGAAGACTTGGAATCGATAGGGAACAGCCGGGTCCGGGCTGTATGCGAATTGAATGCGCTGGCGTTAGCGCGGAAATTGGTTCTCGATGCGTCCTCGTTCGGTCAGGTCAATCACGTCACTGCCGCGGCGCGGGCGATCTACGACAATCGATGAACATAGAGGGCAAACATTACCGGACGATCTGGTCAGACGGCGAATCGGTTTTTGTGATCGATCAGACGAAACTCCCTCACAAATTTGAGGTAGTCGTATGGCGTTCCGTCGAGGATGCCGCTCACGGGATTCGGTCGATGATTGTTCGCGGCGCACCACTCATCGGCGCCGCAGCGGCTTACGGGATGGCGTTAGCGATGAGGGCGAAGCCTTCGGATGAAGCGCTTCAACACGCATACGATTTACTTGTTCGGTCGCGACCTACCGCGGTCAATCTGCGATGGGCACTCGACCGGATGTCTGGGCTTCTCAAGGCCCTTTCCCCTTCTGAACGCACCGACGCCGGCTATCGCGAGGCTCTTTCGATTGCTGATGAGGATGCCAAAAATTGCTCCGTACTCGGCGAGCGTGGATTACTGCTGTTTAGCGAAGCGTGGAATCGCCTGGATCAAAAGCGACCACTTCAGATCCTGACCCATTGCAACGCCGGATGGTTGGCGGCAGTCGATTGGGGAACCGCGCTCGCGCCAATTTACAAAGCTTTCAATGCCGGGATTCCTCTCCACGTCTGGGTCGACGAGACTCGGCCCCGCAACCAGGGAGCATCGCTGACCGCATGGGAATTGTCGCATCACGGAGTTCCGCATACGTTGATTGCTGATAACACGGGTGGACATTTGATGCAGCACGGTATGGTTGATTTGTGCATCGTTGGGAGCGACCGCACCACAGCTGCAGGTGACGTATGCAATAAGATCGGAACCTACCTGAAGGCGCTCGCCGCGCACGCTAACGGTGTTCCATTCTATGTAGCACTTCCATTTTCGAGCATTGATTGGGAACTCCAAGATGGATTGAAAGAAATCCCGATCGAGGAGAGATCCTCGGAGGAAGTCACTCGGATCACCGGGAAAACGGCAGCTGGGGAGGTTGTAACCGTCACGATCGGCCCGGAGGGAACCCGAGCGGCGAATTTTGCGTTTGATGTGACCCCCGCTCGCTATGTAACCGCGTTAATTACCGAACGGGGAATCTGCACTGCTTCGGCGAAAGGACTGGCCCAGTTGCGAGATCGATAATCTGTGGTTCATCTCTTAATTCCGGTTTTTGGGTTTAGCCGCCTTCACCTTAAGAACGCCGCGACATTGCCTCCATCCACCGTGATAACATTTCCGGTCGTTTTCAGGGCAAGCGCCTGATGAACGAACGCTTGCGCGACGTCCTCAGCAGTCACTTCGCATCCGAGGAGATTGCCGGACATGTACTCGTTTTCTGTCATTCCTCGAGATTGCGCCCGTGACCGGATCATCTCGTCGTTCAGGAGACCACTACGGATTCGATCAGCATTCACCGCATTCACCCGAATTCTGTCGCGGCCATGCTCCAAGGCGTACTGCCGCGCCAAAGACAATGCAGCGCCCTTCGGGATACCGTACGCCCCAAAATCGGAACCGGGATTGATCGCCTGTTTGGAAATATTAAAGAGGATAGCACCGCCGGTTTCTTGCCAGCGCATCACGCGCACCGCATTCTGCGCAACCGATTGATGGGCAAAAAAGTTAATCTCGAAACTCGTTCGCAAAAGGTCATCCGAGATCGTCGCAATCGGTCCGGACCACGCCGCGCCGGCGTTCGACACTACGACATCGACACCTCCAAAGCGTTCGCAGACCCGATCAAAGAGCTCTCTGACAGACTCCGGGTTGGTCACGTCGCAGGCCACACCCAATGCGGTTTTATTGATCGCTTGGGCTACCTCCGAGGCCTTCTCTCCGTTCAAATCAGCCATGGCAATTTCTGCGCCTTCCCGCGCAAACGCTCTTCCGATCGCGCTACCGATCGTTCCGGCGCCGCCAGTAATCAGCACCACTTGTCGAGCAAGACGCGGTTCGGATAGGCCTCCCAATTTAGCCTGTTCGAGGGACCAGTATTCGATTTCAAATTGCTGGCTCTCATCCAATGAAGAGAACCGGCCAATCGATTCGGCTGCGGTCACGGTCTCTATCCAGGTTTCTGCGATATCGGCCACGATCGCGGCTTCCTTGGCCGATTTCCCGATCCCAAACAGGCCGCAGCCCGGTACTAGAGCGATTCGAGGATTTGGATCCAGCGGCGATTTCGATTGCGAACGTTGGGAATTGTAGCGATCAAAATAGTTTCGGTACCGAACGTTGTAGTTCGCGATTGCACTGACGGTTTCGCGCCGGAATTCCGGCAGGTCATCAGCCTCCGGGGAAGACAAAATAAGAGGAGCGCTTTTAGTCCAAATCAAGTGATCCGGTGTGACCGTTCCACGGCATCCGTAATCCGTTACATCCTTGCCGTTCACGAATTCCAGAATCTGGTTTGAAGAGCGGTAATCCAAGATCCAACGGATCGGACTGCTCGTTTGCCCTGCGTTTGCCAAGCATCCTCGGAGAACAGGAGCGATATCCGCGCTACGCCCGACTACTTTTTCCGACCAGGAACGCGGAATGAACACGAGGATCCGCCGGTTTTTTCGGACAAACTCGGCCGCCAAATTATTGAGATCGAGCGTACGAACGTAAGATTGTTGTGCGGTCTCACCGAAAGTGAACAATCCATGTTTCATGAGCGCCAGTCCTTCGACTTGCGGATTGCGGCGATACTCGTGCGCCGCTGCCTTGGCGAGAGAGAATCCCGGCGTGAGATAAGGAACATAAGCAACACGGTCCCCAAAAGCCTCGCGCGCTAACTTTTCACCGCTCTCTTGATCGACCAATGCCAAGACATCTGCCGCGTGAGAGTGATCAATGTATTTGTGCGGAAGAAAAGCATGCAGGAGAGTTTCAACCGATGGCGTGGGCGCCGAGGAGTCCATGAGGCAACCACGCAGATAGTTGACCATGGCTTCGTCGGACAGCTGTTCGAGTCGTTCCAGTTTAAGAAGTGGCTCCAGCCGCACCGCAGGCAGTCCAACCGGTTCGATTGCTGATAGATCCCACCCGTTGCCATTTACCCGCAGAACCGTGGTTTCGATCCCGAAGAGATCTTTTTCGGTTGTCTTGACGGAAGTGTTGCCTCCTCCATGCAGTACCAGCCGCGGTTCTCGGCCGAGCAGCCGAGAGCTATAGATTCGGAGAGCCACATCCGGATTCGTGTAACGGGTGACGTGGTCGGTTGCGTCGGCGTCACTCCATTGATTCTGGATCATTTGATTACCAAATCAGAAGTGCTCGGAGCTGTCGGACTTCAGGTTCTGGGTCTCGTTGAATGAATCCTGCCCTGGAGCCGGTTGACGACCATCACGGTGACAAGCAAAGCGCCATAGGTCAAATCGCGCGCATAGACGTTGACGGCCATGATGTTGAGGCCACTCGAAATGAACTGAAGCGACAAGACCGCCAGAATCAAACCGAACACAGTCCCCGATCCGCCATTCGGATTGACTCCCGCCAGAATATTAATGAGGACGCTCAATAAGAGGTACGATGTCCCGTAGTCTGCGTTGGCGCTATTTGCTCTTGCCAGGATGACAAGGCCTGCACATGAAGCAATGAATCCGCTCAATGTGTACGTCGTGACGACCACCCGAAATACCGGGATTCCGGCAAAAACCGCGGCACGCGAGTTAGTTCCAAAGAGGCGCATCTGCTTGCCCAACGGAGTGCGCGCCGTGATGACATAGATGAGAGCTCCGGTCAGCAGAAACGCGATCAACGGAGTGGGAACCCCGAATACCGAGCCATTCAAGATACTCGAATAGATCCCCGGAATACCGGTGACGGAAGCGCCGGAGTCGCCCGTTGAATAGGCTAGTACGACCGCGATACCAGCAAACAATTGCATTGTTCCCAGCGTCGCCAAAATCGCAGGAAGCCCACTTGCCACTAGAAGCCCGTTGATCGCCCCTGCCACACAGCCAATTAAGAGGCCGATGAACATCGCCAGCAAAATGAATTGCGGCGGCAAACTACGCATCGTCAGTGCGGCAATGATCGCGCTCAGATTAGCGACGCTCACGACGCTCAAATCGATTCCGCCGGTCAACATCGTCGGATGAATCGCCAGCGCCAGCATCGCGAACTCCGGCAATTGATAAGCCATCGAACTAAGGTTCGCCGTCGACAAAAAACCGGTCGGACTCAAGGTGCAAAAGAGAAGAAGAATCACGACCGCAAAAGCTCCCAGACGAATGAGATAGCGAGCTTCGGTATTCATGGATGAAGCAAAAGAGAAGGGGTGCCCTCTTTGTAACCAAAGAATGCACCAAGGCAATCATTAAAAGGAAGGAGTCAGGAGTTGCAGGAGTTGCAGGAGTTGCAGGAGTTGCAGGAGTTCAGGAGTTCAGGAGTTCAGGAGTTCAGGAGTTCAGGTCGCGACATGAAAACCCAGAATGTGAGGAAGAGGATGAGCGCTTTGTTTGAGATTGACGCTTGATGCGAGGCATTTCTGTTTCTCTGGCGCGTAGAAGATTTCATTCGACGGGCGACACGAAAATCCAGCGCCTGCAGGGCACGACGCACTGTAACCCCAATTCCCAATTCAGACTCCGGCCTTCAATCTGCGTAATCTGTGAAATCTGTGGTTAAACTTTCGGAACGCGTTGGTGAAATCGACGGGGCCGGTCGGGTTGGAAAGCTTGACAAGACGCCAAGTCACCGGATAGACGAAGGGACTCGCGAACGGATCTCCGGAAACTTTCGCGAACCCTCTCGGCCCCCCAAAAAAATGAAACATCCAATTTGTTTGCCCA
>Ga0302324_100021569_pt1 | contig 12554 bp, 13 predicted proteins | sample Palsa_T0_1_FD_201949 | JGI IMG/M metagenome (GOLD analysis project Ga0302324, IMG submission 201949) | Peat permafrost microbial communities from Stordalen Mire near Abisko, Sweden - Palsa_T0_1 | ecosystem: Environmental > Terrestrial > Soil > Palsa > Peat permafrost | place: Sweden: Abisko...
TTCTCGAAAAACCCAGAGTCCAACCGGTCCGCGGGTGTGATAAACAGCGCGTCAGCACCATCGGCGGCCGAGAGCAGCTTCTGCTGGCTGAACGGAGTCTGGTCCGGATTTCGCCGTGCGTCGTAATCGCGGTCGATACGGTCTTCAACTTCCTTCGGATAACGGCTGGTTACCACCAGGATGGGTTTGGTCATGTTCAACATATCCTTCTACGGCCGAGGCAACGCGAGACTCCTCGGCCGCATTTCGATTGCTATGACGGTCTTCGAAGGGAGCTCAGACGATTCCTACGTTTCGCTCCATCTCCTTGATCACCGTACCCAGCCTGCCGCTCAGCACTTGCCGGGCGAAACTGAGAGTGAACCCTTTGACAGTGTGCAAGGGTGAATGGGACGGCATAGCGAGCGCAAAGGGATCCACAACTGCGTCGACAACAACCGGACCATCCTTATACGCGAGCGCTTCCGCCAGACCTTCTCGAACGTCACCGGGCTCTTCGATACGAATTCCTTTCGCTCCCATTGCCTCAGCAACCTTCGCGAAATTTGGATTCTTGAACTCGACGCCAAATGGAACGAAGCCGGCCTCCTGTTGTTCGATATGGACGAAGTCGAACTTCTCGTTGTTGAGAATGACTTGAACCATGGGAGTTCGCCGTTCTATCTGGGTCAGCAGATCGCCCATTCCCAGCATCGTGAAGCCTCCATCGCCGCACAACGCGATGCACTGTCTGCCGGGATATGCCAGGGCGCATCCGAACGCGTTCGGCGCAGCATTGGCCATGGACGCCCATGAGAATGAGCCGAAGAGCCTACGGTTTTTTCCCCCGAAGATATGTCTCGCGAGCCAGATACAGGCCGTACCGGTGTCCGCAAAAAACATTGCATTATCCGATGCCAACTCGTTGAGCGTCGCGGCCAGGAATTCAGGACGTATCGGTTTTATCGACGGTCCCTTCTCGACATAGTGCTGCAGTTGCTTGTGGAAGGATTCCGTACGCGCAATCTGCCTCGCTAGAAACTCTCCGTCCGTCTTTTCACTCACCGCTGGAAGCAACGCACTGACCGTCGACTTGATATCACCGACGAGACCGAGATCCAGCGCGGTACGGCGGCCGATGTGCTTCGGGTTCTTGTCAATCTGAACCTTCTTCACACTGGCGCCGGGAAGAAATTCTGAGAACGGAAAATCCGTGCCCAGCATGAGCAAGAGGTCGGCTTCATGGATCGCGTTGTACGCTCCTCCATAACCCAATAGCCCGGTCATGCCAACGGCGTTAGGATTGTCGTGCTCCAGCCATTGCTTCCCGCGAAAGGCATAGCCGACGGGAGCCTTTAGCTTGCACGCCAGTTCGACCACTTCGTCGCGGCCTTCTCTGCAACCGTCCCCACCAAAGATCGCCACCGTTTTCGCTTCGTCGATCATCCTCACCAATTTTTCGAAGTCCGTGTCGGAAGGTCGCAGGATAGCCCGGCCTGGGATGGTGAAGTCCGTGGGCTGGTCCGGAGCATCGGCGGACGCGACATCGCCAGGTATGGCAATAACGGTGGGACCTTTTTCCAGAACAGCCGTGAGGATGGCGGTGTTGATGACTGCACGGGCCTGCTCCGGATTCACCAGCCGTGCGGTATAGAGAGAAGCCGTCTCGAAAAACTTGTACGGATTCATTTCCTCGAGCGTGGATGTGTCAAGAAGGCTCGACTCCACATCCCCGGCGATGGCGATAATCGGGGCTCCTTCTTTCCGTGCGTCCATCAATCCGTTGAACAGATGGACAACTCCGGGGCCGGCAGTACCGCACACCGCCACTGGGTTACCAGTGAAATAAGCCTCCGCGACCGCGGCGAAGACTCCATATTCTTCATGACGAACGGGAACAAACTCGATTGCGCCATTTCGGCGCAAAGCCGCTACTACAGGATTCAGGGCGTCTCCGACGATTCCATAACAGCGCTTGACGCCGGCCTTCGCCAGCATCTCCCACAACACGTCTGCGACTTTTTTCGACATAAACCCTCCTGAATGTTTTGTGGACCTAGTGTCGGTGCCGCGCAATTCACCCCAGCGCGTAGATCGCGGATAACGCTCGGCCTGCCACCCAGTCCATGCAATTCCCCTGCCATGAAATTAGCGATCGCAAATACGCTTTATCTAGATCGGGCGGAGCCTGGCTTCCACGATTGTGTGACAACGCAGATGACACTTGACGCAAGAGGCACAGGAATGACACTGACCGGTTCGCCACATGCCAGTCGCCTCAATTGATGTTCGGGATTTCGTGAGCATTGGTCTTTATCGCGGTTCGATGCAGTCAATACGAGTGCCTCTCTCTTTGGTAGCACGCGTGCTCTTCATTCAATCGAATTCTGTGCGGTAACGATTGTGGCGCGCTTTGCAATAGGCATTAGAAACAAGTGCGAAGCGTGGCATAGCGCGCATTTCGGAATTGAGCGGGAGAAGAGAAGTGTCGACGTTCAGAATGAAATCTTCGACATTGCGGATCCTTGCGCAGACGATGCTTCTTCTGTTTTGGTCTGCCGTGGCGGGGTGGGCAAGCGAGCCAAAAAGCTCGTCTCCCAACGGGACAAATATCTTCGCTCCCGCCTCAACTCCAGCCAAGTCAATCGCTGACTTATCTGTCTTTGTACTTGTCACCACCGGAATTATTTTTGTCGTCGTATTTGTGTTACTGGTTTACTCCGTCGTTAAGTTCAGAGGGCGAGCGAAGGATGCCGGCCGCGAACCGGCTCAGGTCTACGGAAGCACGCAGATTGAGCTGGCCTGGACAATCATTCCGATTCTGATCGTCGTCGTCCTATTCTTGGCCACCGCACGAGTGATTCACGCGATTCAGGATGCTCCAGAACCGGCGGGCGCTGTAGATGTCACCGTTATTGGACATCAGTACTGGTGGGAGTTTCGCTATCCGAAGCTGGGGATCGTCACCGCCAACGAACTACACATCCCCGTCAGTGAGCCTGGTCATCCGACACCAACGTTTCTGCAATTGCTTTCGGCGGATACGGACCACAGCTTTTGGGTTCCGGAGTTGGCAGGCAAAACCGACCTGATTCCGAACCACCCCAACCGAATGTGGATGGACCCGCAGCGTACAGGCGTCTTTCTTGGCCAGTGCGCACAGTACTGCGGAATACAGCATGCGAAGATGCTTCTCCGCATTTCGGTAGATGCGCCGGAGGACTTTGCCGCCTGGGTGCGTTCCCAACAGAAACCAGCAATCGAGGACGCTGGCGTGCTCGACGGCAGGCGAGTGTTTGAACGTAATGCTTGCATGAACTGTCATCGAGTTGACGGAACGTCAGCGGACGGACGCTTTGGCCCTGACCTGACGCATTTGATGAGCCGCGCCACGATTGCAGCGGGCGCTGCTGACAACACCCACGACAACCTTCGTCTTTGGATACAGAATCCCCGCGCTATCAAACCGGGGTCGCTGATGCCCGCCATGCAGTTGAGCGATCCGGACCTGGATGCCGTCGTGAATTACTTGGAAACCCTTAACTAGAACGCTCGGAAGAACTGACTATGGCATCAGACGCGATCACCGTTCCAGTCGGCCAAACAGAAGCCCGGCCTTGGGTTGACGAGCTTCATCAGTGGCTGACCACTGTCGATCACAAGAGGCTGGGGATTCTCTACATTGTCTCGGCTCTGTTGTTTCTCGTGATCGGTGGAGTCGAGGCGCTCATCATTCGCATTCAGCTGATGCATTCACACAACAACTTCGTTTCGCCGGAAGTCTTTAACCAGATGTTCACCATGCATGGGACGACCATGATCTTCTTCGTGGCCATGCCGGTCCTGTTCGGATTCGCCAATTACCTGGTGCCATTGATGATCGGCGCGCGCGATATGGCTTTTCCGCGCCTGAATGCCTTCAGTTTTTGGCTGTCGTTTCTGGGAGGACTTCTTCTTTACTTCAGCTTTCTCGGAGGAAGCGGCTTGTACGGCGCAGGAAGCGCACCGGACGTGGGTTGGTGGTCATACGCGCCATTGGGCGCGCGAGCTTTCTCGCCCGGTCATAGTTCCGACTATTGGACTCTCGCGCTGCTCGTCTCCGGGTTTGGAAGTATCGGAACGGCCATCAACATCATTGCGACCATCCTGTGCTTGCGATGCCCCGGGATGAAGATCAATCGTATGCCGCTACTGGTGTGGATGAACCTTGTAATGGCAGGAATGGTTTTGCTTGCGATCACGCCATTATCGACCGCTCAAATCATGCTGCTCATCGATCGCTACCTGGGCGGCCATTTCTTCGATACTCAGGCTGGCGGGTCGGCCGTCCTCTGGATGCACTTCTTTTGGATCTTTGGACATCCGGAGGTCTACATCCTGATCATTCCTTGTTTTGCGTTCATGTCGGAAATCATTCCCGTTTTTTCACGCAAACCGATTTTTGGGTATCCGGTGATGGTTGCCGCAACCGTGTGTATCGCGTTCGTGAGCATGAGCGTTTGGGCGCACCACATGTTCACAATCGGAATGAATTCCTACGCCAACAGCTTCTTCACCTTGACCACGATGGCGGTGGGCGTCCCCACCGGAATTAAGATTTTCAACTGGATCGGCACGATGTGGGGTGGCAGAATTCAATTCAAGACGGCGATGCTGTTCAGCATCGGATTTCTATTCCAATTCCTCATCGCCGGTTTGACCGGCATCATGATGGCCGCGTCGCCTTTCGACTGGCAGCTTAGCCTCTCCTATTTTGTAGTAGCGCACTTTCATTATGTGATCGTGGGCGGAATTTTATTCGCTCTTTTCGCCGCATTCTATTACTGGTATCCCAAAATGACTGGCCGAATGCTGAGTGAACGCCTCGGCAGGTGGCATTTTTGGCTGTTCCTGATCGGGTTTCACCTGACGTTCGACGTCATGCACATTCCCGGTATTCTGGGCATGCCTCGTCGGATCTACACCTACGAGCCAGGGCGAGGCTGGGATTCTTTGAACTTCATCATCACCATCGGTGCATTTATCCAGGCCCTCGCGATTCTCGTCTTCGTTGCAAACCTCATCATTTCTTATTTCAAGGGAGCCAGAGCCGGCAACGATCCCTGGGACGCATGGACGCTGGAATGGTCCATCAGTTCTCCGCCGCCTGCGTATAACTTTGCAACCGTTCCGATGGTCGCGAGCCGACGCCCCTTGTGGGATCTGAAGCATCCTGAAGATCCCGATAGCCGTTATGAGTGAACGAACCATATGAGTGCACTGACAACGACACCTTCATTTCCGAACACGGTAGCCGAGTGGCATCTGCCATCTCGCGGCAAAGTCGCGATGGCCGGCCTCATCATCGCTGAGTCGGCGATCTTCACGATTTTCGTCGTCGCATATCTCTTCTATCTGGGGAAGAGCATCACGGGACCGACGCCGGCAGAAGTGCTTGAGACTCCGATCTTCTACACGATCTGCTTGTTGTCGAGCAGCCTGACAATTCACCTTGCGGCGAAGGCATTGGAGCGCGACTATAGACGATTATTCCTCCTCTTGTGGCTGCTGACCATTGCGCTCGGCGGCCTGTTCCTCTTCGGCACGGCCATGGAATGGCACCGGCTGATTTACGAACGCGGACTCACAATCTCGACCAACCTGTTCGGGACGACCTATTACTCGCTCGTCGGCTTGCATGCCTTTCACGTCACAGCGGGTTTGATCATGCTCTCGCTGGTTGCGATATTCGGATTTGCCGGCCGCGTGGGAGTCGACCAGTCAGTCCGAATCGAAGTGCTCTCGATGTACTGGCATTTCGTCGATGCCGTATGGGTTGTGGTTTTCACCGTAGTTTACGTTCTCGGACGCTGAGGTAAATATGGCAATAACATCCGCGACACGGCCATTGAACGAGACTCCGCGCGAGATTGAAGTCCCCGCGCCGACCGCGTGGCCGTTCCTTTTGGCGATTGGAGTGGCGCTGCTGTTCGCGGGCCTCGTGACGAGCACGTCGGTAAGCTGTCTTGGCGCCCTGCTGTCGTTGGCAGGCTCAGTCGGCTGGTTCCGTGAAGTCCTTCCGCGCGAGCATGAAGAAGTTGTACCAATCCTTCCCGAATACACTCGCTTAACAACTGTGCGGCGAGCTGTGGATCGACTACCCGTCCTGCCGGATCATCTGCGAGCGTGGCTCCCGGTTCGCACCTATCCGATATCAGCCGGTGTCAAAGGCGGACTAGCGGGCAGCATCGCGATGGCAATGTTGGCGTGCGCTTACGGGATACTCAAAGCTGGCAGTGTCTGGTATCCGATTAATCTGCTTGCGGCGGTTGGTTATCGAGAATCCCTAAGCCTCGGGCCGGCACAGCTGCATTCATTTCATGCTGATGCTTTCGCGATTGCCTGTGTTCTGCACGGCGTTGTGTCCATCTTTGTTGGGTTGCTCTATGGCGCAATGCTGCCCATGTTCCCACGCCGTCCGATTGTGCTCGGAGGACTCATTGCCCCAGTGCTTTGGTCAGGGCTGTTGTACACAATCCTCGGACTGCTGAATCCACTGCTCGCCAGTCACATAGATTGGCTGTGGTTCGTCGCTTCGCAAGTGGCTTTCGGAATCGTCGCTGGACTTGTAGTCGTGCGCCAGCCAAGTTTTCCTACCCGCGAGAATGTTTCATTTGTCTTACGGGCAGGAATCGAAGCGCCCGGAACCATGCCACCACGAGAGGGCAGGGAGAATCGCTGATGAAGATGAAGCCGAAGCGGATCAGAACACTCTCTGCGCTCGCGGTCGTCAGCGGGGTCCTCTGCTTAATGCTGCTCGCTGCTTGCAACACTCCAGATGGCGAACCGCGAGCCAATTCGGAACCAGTCGCCCCGAGCCAGGTTTTGGACCTCGACACTCTGTACGCACAGAATTGTGCGGCATGCCACGGCGCGCAAGGCCGTGGCGGAGCGTCGATTGCCCTCGCCAATCCCGTGTATCTGGCCATCGTCGATGAAACCACAATGCGCAAGGTTGTTGCCAACGGCGTCCGGGGAACATCGATGCCTGCGTTCGCGCAACGTGCAGGCGGAATGCTGACGGAGGAACAGATTAATGTTATAACCAGCGGAATTGTTTCACGCTGGGGCCGCAAGGGAGTTCTCGATGGAGCCAATCCACCCGCATACGCGGCTAAAGCCGCCGGAAATGTCGATCACGGCCAACTTGCCTTTCGAACATATTGCGCATCTTGCCACGGTTCTGAAGGCGGCGGAACGCCCAAGGGAAGCGCCATCACGAATGATTCATTCCTGGCGCTGGTCAGCGATCAGGAACTGCGCACGATCGTGATCGTCGGAAGGCCGGAATTGGGCGCGCCCGACTGGCATGGCAATGTCCAGGGTCATCCAATGACTGATCAGGAAATCACAGATGTAGTTGCCTGGCTGGCATCTCGGCGTGCGCAGAATCCTGGTCAGCCTTACTCCGCTTTGAACTCTCCGCGACAATCGCAGACGCAACACTGGGAGAAAAAAGATGTCAACTAACCCCGTGATGTCCCCGCCCGCTGACGCTAGCCTTTCGCGACGCGGATTTTTGATGAAGCTAGGAATCCTGTTCAACGGATTCGCCGCGCTCGTATTGGCTCTGCCGGTTGCGCGTTTTCTTATTTCCTCCATCACGCGTGGTCGCGGGAATGGCTATCTTTCATGGGTGCGCCTCGGGGACGTCAGCAACTTTCCCGAGGGAGAGACGCGAATGGCTACTTTTCGCAATCCACTGGTCATGCCAACCGACGGAAAGACTGTAGACACAGCGTGCTGGGTGCGGCGCATCGCGGGCAATCAATTTCAGGTCTTTGCGATCAACTGTGCACATCTGGGGTGCCCCGTTCGCTGGTTCCAACAATCCGGTCTCTTCATGTGCCCGTGTCACGGAGGAGCATACTACCGCGATGGTTCACGGGCGTCTGGGCCGCCAGAGCGCGGGCTTTTCGAATATCCCTACAAAATCGAAAACGGAGTGCTCACGATTAACGCCGGACAGTTGCCAACCCCCGGCGACCCCGTGGCAAGTCTGAATTCGGAGAAGCCGCCATGCGCGTGATCAGGAAAATTGGCGAATGGTTCGATCACCGTTTGCAACTCGCAGCACCCATTCGTGAGGCCGTGGAACATCCCGTGCCGCGCAACACGGCGAGCTGGTTCTACGTCTTTGGCAGTGCCGCTCTCACCGTATTTCTTCTGCAACTGGTCACTGGAATTCTATTGGCGCTGATTTATGTGCCCTCGGCCGGCGAAGCATGGAGCAGCCTGCAGGCCCTGAATCATCAGGTTGCGCTTGGCTGGTTCATCCGCGCCATGCACGGATGGGGCTCCAACTTCATGGTCGCCATTGTTCTGATTCACATGGTGCAGGTGTTTCTCTTTGGAGCCCACAAATTTCCTCGCGAACTGACCTGGATCATCGGAGTCTTTCTCTTATTAATGACTCTCGGCATGGCGTTCACCGGTCAAGTCCTGCGCTTCGATCAGGACGCCTACTGGGGGCTAGGAATCGGAGCGTCGATTGCCAGCCGTGTTCCGATTATTGGTCCTTTTGTCGTGAAGCTCATGCTGGGTGGGCCTATCATCGCAGGCGCAACGCTCTCCCGATTTTTTGCGCTGCACGTATTCGTGATTCCCGGATTGCTGATCGGGTTCGTCAGCATCCATCTCTTAATGGTATTGAAGCTGGGGATAAACGAATGGCCAATGCCGGGACGCATCGTAAGGCGAGCGACCTACGAAGCCGAGTATCACGCTTTGACCAAGAAAGACGGCGCGCCATTCCTTCCCTATGCGATATGGAAAGATATGTTCTTTGCCGGATTCATCGTGCTCGCGGTCGCCGCATGCGCTTTCTATTTTGGTCCCTTTGGGCCCACCGGGCAGCCTGACCCGACAATCATTCAGACGGCCCCCAAGCCCGATTACTTTTTCCTGTGGCTGTATGCGCTACTTTCGCTTCTTCCTCCATCGCTTGAGACGCCATTCCTTCTCATCTGCCCGCCTTTAGTAATTCTTGGCTTGATTCTTTTGCCATTTCTTTCGGGAGAAGGAGAAAAAAGCTGGAAGCGCCGTCCGATTGCGGTTGTTACCGTGCTCATGATCGCGATCACTCTCGGTACATTTACTCGCATGGCCCAGTTCACGCCCTGGAGTCCGCACATGAACGCCTGGAGCGGCGATCCAGTGCCCGACCGTTACATTCATGGCACGACTGCGCTTGAGCGGCAGGGCGCGCTCGTGTTTCAGGTCAAGCAGTGCCGCAACTGCCACTCTCTCGGCGACGCGGGTGGGCAAAGGGGACCATCCCTGGACAGCGTTGCGGTGCGCCTCACGCAGGACCAACTCATCCGCCAGGTAATTCAAGGCGGGGGCAACATGCCTGCCTACGGGAACAACTTGAGTCCGGCAGAGACCACCGCGCTAGTAGCTTTCCTCGAGACCTTGCACCCAGCAACACAAAATTCGGCTCGCGACGCTGCAAGGGAACTGGTACTGAGCAACGGCCAACTGCAGACGTCCGGGACTCAACCATAGGCCGCCGATGATGTCACACATTCATCTTCATCACAGCTCGTTCGAGCCACTCTGGGTCTCCAGTGCCTTGATCTTCGCCGCTTTTCTCTACTTCCGTGGATGGCTCGATGTTCGTAAACAGGACCATGGCAACGTTGAGGTCTGGCGCGCTTGTAATTTTCTAGTAGGTCTCTTGCTTATCTGGATCGCGATGGCTTCACCTCTAGCTGTACTCGATCACGACTTGCTGACGGCGCACATGATTCAGCATCTTCTTCTCATGACGCTTGCGCCTCCGTTGATCTTGCTCGGCATGCCTCGAAAGGCACTCGTACCTGTGCGATCAAAACCGATGCAGCGATTGGCAAGCGTGGTAACCCACCCGGCATTTTGCTGGTTGGCAGCGGCAGGCACGCTAGTTGTGTGGCATATCCCTTCGGCGTTTATGCTCGGCTTGCGATCGCAAGCGTGGCACTCGGTCGAGCAAACGTGCTTTCTTGCCTCAGGACTACTGTTCTGGTTGCCCGTGGTACGGTCCTCAGCAAGCACTTCGAAATGGCCAGAATCGTCCATGCTCTTGTATCTGTTTCTAGCTACCTTGCCCTGCGATATTCTCTCGGGATTTCTGGTGTTCTGTGATCGCGTGATTTACCCCGTGTTTCTGTCGTCCCCCCGCTCTTTTGGCTTCTCTGCTCTGGAAGACCAGCAATGCGCCGGTGCATTGATGTGGACTTGCGTGACCGTTGTCTACTTGGTCGCCGGGGCAGTCTTCACCGCGCGTTTACTCTCGCCCCAGCGACCCGACGAACGTTCCCTCCCGCAATTCGAGTCGCCCAGAATTGCGGTATTGCATGCCGACTCAAAGGGGATGGAGACAGTCTGAAATGTCAAGCCGGTCCGCGCTTACCGAGTGTTCTTCCGCCGCGGAGCAAGAGCGCCATTTGTTGGCATCCGCACTGCTCTCGGACTACTGGGCGCTCACGAAGCCAGAAGTGAATTTCCTGATCTTGATCACAACGTTTGTAGGGTTTTACTTGGCTTCGGCAAGTGATGGGCGATTTTCGTTCGCAGGACTATTCAACACTTTGCTCGGAACGCTGTTGGTAGCAAGTGGGACTGGAGCGCTAAACCAGTACGTCGAACGAAAGTTCGACGCACAAATGCGCCGAACCGCCCGGCGTCCAGTAGCCGCGGGCCGTCTCACACCGTCTGCAGTCTTCGCTTTCGGGACAGCATTGGCAGTGACTGGCACCATCTATCTCGCGACCACTGTCAACCTGCTCGCGAGTGGGCTCGCAACGTTGACGTTGCTGATCTATCTGTTTGTGTACACACCGCTGAAACGAAAAACACCAATGTGCGTTCTCGTCGGAGCACTTCCGGGTGCTATGCCGCCGCTAATCGGATGGGCCGCCGCCTCAGGTCATCTCGCCTTTCAGGCGTGGACTCTCTATGCCCTGCTTTTTCTCTGGCAATTCCCACACTTTATGGCTATCGCCTGGATGTACCGCGATGACTATGATCGTGCCGGCTACTTGGTCTTGCCTCATGATGGCGGCGCCAGAGCCCGTTTCGTGAATTGCCAAACCCTGCTGCCGCTCTTGGCGTTGGCGCTGTTGAGTTTACTTCCAGACTTGGCAGGTGCGTCGCACATCATTTACTGGATCGCAGCCATGTGCTTGAACCTTGGATTTCTGTACTACGGAATGCAGTTCGTGCTCAAGAAGTCAGGAGGGGCCGCTCGTCGGCTACTTGCAGCATCCATTATTTATCTCCCATTACTATTTTTGCTGATTGTCGTTCCCAGAGGTTGACGCATGGGGGAGACGATGGTCAAGAATCTGGGCATCAACGGGCAACTCGGTGCATGGATCATCGCCAGCGATAATCCACCCTCTACGGGATATACGGCTCAGACCGCAGTAGCAGCGGTTGTGTCTTACCTGATCGCCCACCTGTTCCGGTTGCCTGAAGCGTACTGGGCATCCATGTCGACGTTAATTGTCATGCAGTCGACCCTGAGTGCGGCGCTGCCCGTTGCCGTGCAGTATATCGCGGGTACCGCGGCGGGAGCAGCAGTTGGCGCAGTCGCCGACGTTTACTTCCCCGCAAATGTTGGGGCGTTTGGTGTGGCGGTTTTCATAATCGGATTGATTTGCGTTGTTTTGCGAGTTGAGAGAAGCGCTTATCGGTATGCGTGCATTACCGTTGCCATCGTGATGCTCGTGTCGCGATCCAGCAGCGGTCGACTAGTTGCACTGCATCGGTTTTTCGAGGTGTCGATAGGCATCGCGGTTGGCCTTCTATTCTTTGGGTTGTGGTCAAGAATCGCTTTGCGCCTTTCAGCCAAGGCAAGCTCAGCCTTGTCTGCGCACTGAATCTCACACGGTCTTGGAGTAACGGTTAGTATGGGCTGTGAAAAACCGACGCTAATGAGAAGCCAGGCTCGGCATCAAAATCAACAAATATCAGTTCATAGTCCCTCACGCTAGATGAATCGATTCCACGATCTCGGCAATGATCGTGGGTTGGGGATCATGGGTTGGGATCATGGGTCAAGCACGGTTCTCTCGATGCCATAAGTTATTGGGAATGATTAGTTTTAAATCGGAAAGCTGAATGGCAGACTCCAGCCCGGCCAGTGCTACGTTAAGCTGTCGTCTCAACAATTTGAGTGACTCCAGGTGGCCGCCTAAGGTCCTGTAGAAGACGCCAGTGATCGTCGGGTTATGAGTACCACAATTAACAGAACCTAATGGACTTACGCGGCGCAAAGAGTAACGTAACGTCCTTATTTGAAACCCGTTGGAATTGCCCTCCCGTTGCCCTTGTGCACGCATGGCAAGCCGCTCTAGCAAGGATGTCTCATGCTCCACTAATTGCTGCAACCGTAGCCGGACTGCCGGGCTCGCTAGGCTCGTGTGTTTAAGGTTTCAAGAGACGAGAAAATATGGCGGAGAAAGTGGGATTCGAAACCATCGTTCAACGTAGTTTTATGTAGTTAGCTTGCGGCAGATGGCTTCTAACGCGGCTAATTCCATGCAATGCAG
>Ga0302324_100021570_pt1 | contig 12554 bp, 10 predicted proteins | sample Palsa_T0_1_FD_201949 | JGI IMG/M metagenome (GOLD analysis project Ga0302324, IMG submission 201949) | Peat permafrost microbial communities from Stordalen Mire near Abisko, Sweden - Palsa_T0_1 | ecosystem: Environmental > Terrestrial > Soil > Palsa > Peat permafrost | place: Sweden: Abisko...
GCCGGGGGCCGGTGATCTCGGCGGGAGTGTCGTAGCCACCGGTACGCCGGCCGTGGTGGCCGCTGCGAATCGCGGGCGAACGGCCCCCTACCTGGCGGAGTGGCTGCACGCCGAAGGCATGGAGCCTGCCTAGAATTCTACAAAGCACCTTGCTTTGGAAAACGACACGTGTCATTTTTGTCGGCGTGAGCGAAACTACCAAACCCGTCGAGAGCGACGTGCCGCCCGCCCGGCGGCGCGTCGGACGACCCCGGCGAGGCACCGAGCAAGCGCGCACCGATGCGCTCATCGCGGCGGCAACGCGCGTGTTTCTCCGGGACGGTTTCGGGGCCGCCAGCATCGACAAGGTGGCACATGAGGCGGGCGTCTCGACCCGCACCATCTATGAGCGCTTCAAGAACAAGGCGGATCTGCTGATATCGGTGATCTCGCGATTGGTGGAGCGCGATATGGCGGGGGTTTTCGCCACCGCGGAGCTCGATCGAATGGAACTGCGCCAGGCGCTGACGGCCATCGGCCGATCCATCACCGGTCGTGCTTGCGATCCGCAAGCAGCGGCGCTGTTTCGCATCGTGGCGACCGAGGCGCAGCGTTTCCCGGCCCTGGCCGAGCAAATGCGCATCGCCACCAAAGATCGCATCCTGAGTGCGGTGGCACAGTATTTTCGCGGGCAGGTCGCTCGCGGGCGGCTGGCGCTGAGCGACCCCGAGCGCGCCGCCGCACTGTTCACGCACATGCTCAAAGCCGAGCTGCAGGAATGCATGTTGTTCGGCTCCATTCAGGACGTCGCCCGGCTCGACTTTCAGAGTCATATCGAGCTCGTGGTCGAGATCTTTCTCAACGGCGCCGCGGCGCGCGGACGCAGCCACGGTGTCTGAGGCGATCGAGCACGTGCGGCGCCCGGTGGGCGTCATGGCTTGCCTGGCGCTCGCGGCGGCTCTCCTGGTCGCCTGCGCCGTGGGACCCAACTTCAAGCCCCCGGCGGCGCCCAAGGATGCCGCCTATCTGCCGGCGGAGCCGCCCGCGGCCACCGCATCCGCACCGGTCCCCGGCGGCGAAGCGCAGCGCTTCATCGCGGCGCAGGACATTCCTGGGCAATGGTGGACGCTGTTTCAATCCCCCGAGATGAACGCGCTGCTCGAGCAGGCCCTGCAGCACAATCCGACGCTCGAGGCCGCGCAGGCGGCCCTCAGGCAGGCGAACGAGAATCTCGCCGCCGAACGCGGCGCGTTTTACCCGAGCTTGACGGGCACCTATCAGGCGCAGCGTGCCGATGCCTCGCTCGCCTCGTTCGGTCTGCCCGGCAGCGGTAACTATCTCTATACCTTGAACAGCGCGAGCGTGAACGTCGCCTACACGCTCGATGTATTCGGCGGTATTCGCCGCCAGGTCGAAGCGCTGCAGGCGCAGGCGGATTACGAGCGCAGCTCGCTCGAGGCAAGCTATCTCACGCTCACTGCCAACGTGGTAACCGCGGCAGTCACGGAGGCCTCGCTCCGGGCACAGGTCGCGGTGACGGAAGAGGTCGCGCGGTCGCAGCGCGCGCAGCTCGACATCACCCAGCGGCGGGTGACGGCGGGTGGCGCATCCCGCGTCGACGTGCTCCAACAGCAGGCGACGCTGCAGGCGACGCTCGCGACCTTGCCGACGCTGCGCACCCAGCTCGCGCAGGAACGCGACCTGCTCGCCACCTATGTCGGGACCCTTCCCGCGCGCTATGCGGGTGGATCGTTTCAGCTCGACGCGTTGCACCTGCCGCAGGATTTGCCCGTCAGCCTGCCTTCGCGCCTGGTGGAGCAGCGGCCGGACGTCCGCGAATTCTCGGCTCTGCTGCATGAGGCGACCGCCCAAGTGGGCGTCGCCACGGCGAACATGCTCCCGCAGTTCAACCTGACGGGCAGTTACGGGGCCGCCTCGGTGAAATTCTCGGACCTGTTCACACCGAGCTCGGCCGTGTGGAACCTCGCCGGTGGGATCACCACGCCGCTCTTCAAGGGCGGCCAGCTGCTGCATCAGCGGCGCGCGGCCGTCGCCGCCGCCCAACAGGCGGCGGCGAACTACCGCGCCACCGTGCTCACGGCCTTTCAGAACGTCGCGGATAGCTTGCTGGCGCTCGAGGGCGATGCGGAAGCCCTCGCGGCACAGACGGGCGCGGAACAATCGGCTGAGGAGAGCCTGCGATTGGTGCAAGTACAGTACAAGGCTGGTGGTGCGAACTACCTGCAGGTGCTCACGGCCGAGCAGGCCTATCAGAACGCGACGCTTGCGCTGGTCAAGGCGCGTGCGCAACGCTTCCTCGACACCGCGGCATTGTTCCAGGCGCTCGGCGGCGGCTGGTGGAATCGCTCCGACACGAACGCTCCGGTCTCGGCAGCGCAAGGAATCTCCTGATGATGAATAGCCCGGTGCTCGAGAGCGGCCGCTCGCCCGGACCTCGGCGGATGGTGGTGGCCCTGATGGTCGTGGTGCTGTTCGTCGCCCTGATCGTGGGCGGCGTGTTCGGCTGGCAAGCCATCGCGGGATCGTTTTTCAAAAAGTTCATGGAACAGGCGGCGGCGGCACCGCAGACCGTGTCCACCGTGACGGCCGCAAAGACTGCGTGGCAGGCGCAAGTCCGCGCCATCGGCTCGCTGCGCGCCGTGCGTGGCGCGGACCTCTCCGCACAGGCCTCCGGCATCGTGGATTCGATCGAGTTCGACTCCGGCAATGATGTCCCGGCCGGCAAAGTCCTCCTGAAGCTCAGACCCAACGATGATTACGCCAAGCTCGACCAACTCGAGGCCGCCGCCGAGCTTGCCGGGCAGACCTTGAAGCGCGACCAAGAGCAATTTGCCGCCCAAGCCGTCAGCCAGGCCGTCATCGACACGGACGTCTCGACCCTCAAAGCCGCACGCGCCCAGGTGGTCGCGCAGCGCGCGCTCATCGACGAGAAGATCGTCAAGGCGCCCTTCGCCGGGCGGCTCGGCATCCGCCAGATCGATCTCGGCCAATACCTCGCGGCAGGCACCACGGTCGTCACCCTGCAAGCCCTCGATCCGATCCTGATCGATTTCTACGTGCCGCAGCAGGCACTCAAGGACGTGCACCCGGGCCAAGGGGTCAGCGCGAACGTCGATACGTTCCCCGGCGTCGACTTTCCCGGCGTCATCGAGTCCATCAATTCCAAGGTCGACCCGGCGAGCCGCAACGTCCAGGTTCGCGCCTCGTTCAAGAACGCCGATCACCGCCTCGTGCCCGGCATGTTCGCCAGCGTCGCAATCGATGCCGGCGCGGCGAGGAGCGAAATCACGCTGCCGCTGACCGCGATCACCTACAACCCCTACGGCAACACGGTGTTCGTGGTCGAGCACGGCACGAGCGGCGGCAAGCCGCGCGACACGGTGCAGCAGCGCTTCGTGAAGCTCGGCGAGACGCGCGGCGATCAGGTCGCCGTGCTGAGCGGCGTCGAGCCGGGCGATGTGGTGGTATCCGCCGGACAGATGAAGCTGCGCAACGGCACGGGCATTGCGATCAATAACGCGGTGCAGCCCACGGATGAGCCCAAGCCGACTCCGCCGAACGAGTAGGCCCGGCACCGCGGCATGAAATTCACCGATATCTTCATTCGCCGGCCCGTGCTCGCGACCGTGGTGAGCCTGGTCATCTTGGTCGTCGGCTTGCGCTCGTTCAGCTCGCTGCAAGTGCTCGAATATCCGCACACCGAGAACGGCGTCGTCACCATCTCGACCAGCTTCCCGGGCGCCGATCCGGAGGCCATCGCGGGGTTCGTCACGACGCCCATCGAGGCGGCGGTGGCCCAGGCGAACGGCATCGACTACATGACCTCGACCAGCCAGAGCAGTACCAGCACCATCACGGTGTACCTGCGGCAGAACTACGACACCTCGAAAGCAGCGGCCGAAATCAATATCAAAGTGAATTCGGTTCTCAATCAGCTGCCGACCGGCACGCTGCAGCCGACCATCAGCGTGAAAGTCGGACAAACCATCGATGCGATGTTCATCGATTTCACCAGCCAGACCCTGGCCGCGAACGAAATCACGGACTATTTGATTCGCGTGGTGCAACCGCGCCTGCAGGCAGTCGAGGGGGTGCAGACGGCCGAAATCCTCGGGGGCCAGACCTTCTCGCTGCGCGCCTGGCTCGACCCCAAGAAGCTCGAGGCTTACGGGATGACGGCGAGCGATGTGGCGGCGGCCTTGGCGAACAACGACTACGTCTCCGCGGTCGGCAACACCAAGGGTCAGATGATTCAGATAAACCTGACCTCGACCACGAGCCTGCATTCCCTCGAGGAATTCCGCAATCTCGTCGTCAAGGCGGTGAACGGGGCGAATGTGCGCTTGAGCGATGTCGCGCAGGTGACCCTCGGCGCGGACAGTTACGAGGCGGCCGTCGTGGTCGACGGGCACACCGGGGTATTCATCGGCATCCAGGTGGCGCCCGCCGCGAACTTGCTCGCCGTCATCAAGGGCGTGCGCGATATCTTTCCCGACATTCACGCGCAACTGCCTCGCGGCCTCGAAGCGCACATCATGTACGACTCGACCGACTTCGTGAATATTTCCATTCACGAGGTCGTCGTGACGCTGATCGAGGCCCTGGTGATCGTCATGCTGGTGATATTCGCCTTCCTCGGATCGCCCCGCTCGGTCTTGATTCCGGTGATCGCGATTCCGCTCTCCCTGATCGGCGCGCTCGGCATCATGCTGGCTCTGGGGTTCTCCATCAATTTGCTCACTCTCCTGGCCTTGGTGCTGGCGATCGGGCTCGTCGTGGATGACGCCATCATCGTGGTGGAGAACGTCAACCGTCACCTCGAGGGAGGCATGGCGCCGCTCGCCGCGGCGATTCAGGCGGCGCGCGAGCTGGGCACGGCCATTCTTGCCATGACGGTGGTGCTGCTCGCCGTGTACGTGCCCATCGGCTTTCAAGGAGGCTTGACCGGCGCGCTGTTCACCGAGTTCGTGTTCACGCTCGCGGGCGCAGTGACGGTCTCGGCGGTCATCGCGCTCACGCTGTCGCCAATGATGTCCTCGCGGCTGCTGCGGCCGCACCGCGCGGAAGAGACCGGTTGGGAGAGCCGCCTGGTGCGCTTCATCGACGCGCGTTTCGAGTCGCTGCGCGGCTGGTACGAGCGGCGCCTCGACCGCAGTCTCGACTACACGCCCGTCACCGCCATTTTCGTGGTGCTGGTGCTCGTGAGCATTGCGCTTCTCTATCGCAGCGCCCACAGCGAGCTCGCGCCTCAGGAGGACCAAGGCTTCATGGGAGCCCAGCCGACGTCGGCCCCCAATGCGACCCTGCAACAGAAGCTGCTCTACGCCGGCGAGGAGTACAAGATCATCAAGGCCGAGCACGCCATCCAAAACGTCTTTCAGGTGGCGGCTCCCGGCCAACAATTCGACGGCCTGGTGTTGCGGCCGATCACCCAGCGCGACGGCGCGACACAAGTGTCGCGGCGCCTGCAACAGCAGATGAATTCCGTGGCGGGCGAGAAAATCGTGGTATTCGAGCTGCCCTCCCTCCCCGGCGCCTCAGGCTTGCCGGTGCAATTCGTGATCAAGACCACCGAGCCCTCGGTGCGCCTCAACGAGGTGTCACGCGCCTTTCTCGATGAGGTCAACGCGAGCGGCCGCTTCCTGTTCTTCGACACCGACCTCAAGTACGACTTGCCTCAATCCATCATCGAGATCGACCGCGAGAAGACCGCGCAGCTCGGGCTCACCATGAACCAGGTCGCCGCGTCGCTGGGAAGTCTGCTCGGCGGCGGCTATGTGAACTACTTCAGCATGCAGCAGCGCTCCTACCGCGTGATTCCGCAAGTGCAGCGCGTGTCGCGCCTCAACGTCGGGCAATTGCTCGACTATCCCATCGCGAACTTGGGCGGCGTGCCCGTGCCCCTCTCGACCATTGCCCGCATCCGCACCGAAACCGTTCCCGAGACGCTGAATCACTTTCAGCAGTTGAATTCGGCGACGCTGTCGGGCGTCGCATCGCCCGGTTTGTCGGCGGCCGAGACACTCGACTATCTGCGCAGCGTGGCCGCGCGCACCCTGCCCACGGGTTACACCATCGACTATGCCGGCCCCACCCGGCAGTTCGTTCAGGAATCGACCGGCGTCCTCGGCACGTTCGGTTTCGCGATCGTCATTGCGTTTCTCACGCTGGCGGCGCTGTACGAGAGCTTCCGGGACCCTCTGGTCATCCTGATCTCCGTTCCCCTGTCCATCCTGGGCGCGCTCGTCTTCATCGCCCTCGGGGTGCACGGCGCCTCGCTCAATATCTACACCCAGGTGGGCCTCGTGACGCTGATCGGCCTCATCAGCAAGCACGGCATTCTGATCGTCGAGGTGGCGAACGAGGAGCAGCACAGCGGCAAGAGCAAGCGCGCCGCCATTGTCACTGCCGCGAGCGTGCGCCTGCGCCCGATCCTGATGACCACGGCGGCCATGGTGCTCGGGGTGATGCCGCTGGTTTTCGCACGCGGGGAAGGCGGCGCTTCACGCTACGCCATCGGGCTCGTGATCTCGAGCGGCCTCGCCATCGGCACCCTGTTTACCCTGTTCGTGGTGCCTGCCGTGTACCTATTAATCGGCGCCACCCACGGGCACGACCAGCCCGAGACCGCGACATAATCCGTGCGTCGCTGGGAGCTGGGTACGCGACGTCGTAGTCGGGCCCATATTATTCAATCTCTTAGGATTTAATTGGCAGGTTCTTTCGAAGATAGAGTCCGGGAACGGCTGCCACATCTTCTGCAAACGGCGCGCTAAAACCTTGACAAAGTCCGCGTTGCGTTTTGTCGATTGTCTTGTATATTCCACTCGCAGAATGTTGATTTAACAAGATTCCGAGGCGGGCGAAATCCTCGAAATCACTTTAAGTCCCGCAGCTCGAGGCGAGGTCGTCGGCAAATGGTCAAGCCTTTTGAAAACATGCACTGTGCAACTCTGGAGTTGGTGCGCTCCACCTCGATCAAGCAGCGCTTGATCGCAGCCGCCCGCCACCTCACCCCCCTAGCCGAAGATCAATTGCCGACCGAGACCCGCGGGTCCTTCGCGCAGCTCATGCGCTCGCTCGCCGGTGTGCAGCCGCAGCGCGGCGAGGATGCCGTGGTCGCCTCGGTGCGCAAGATGTCCAACCAGCAAGCGGACGATTGCGCAGCGCTCATTGTCGAAATTTTCGGCGCGCTCTGCCGGATGGATTCGCTCGCGCAGCGTCCGGCCGCGGTCTCCAACATCGTGCAGTTGATCGATCGCCAGCCGGAGGAATTTCAAGTGCCGGTGCTCAGCGCCACCAACTAGGCGGTCGCGTCGCAGGTCTTTAATCAGTCGTCGAGCTTGAACTCGATCGTATCCCAGCGAGTCGTCTCTTGATGCCGTGCCTGGCGTATGAGGGCATCGATCAAGCTGCGCTCGTTCCACCCGCTCACCTCATCCGCAAGGTCCGTAATCGCCTTGGCGAGCGGCTCCGTCGAGCCGAAGTTCTCCATCGCCACGATGGGACGATCTGCGGCCTTGGCAAATTGCATCTGAAATAGCACCAGATCAGGAGCCGCACGATAAGCGGCGGGCAGCACGATGATCACTTCGCACGGTGAAATCTGCCGGCGCAAATCCTCGCGCTCGCTTTCCTTGTCGATCGGCCGCTTGGCGTGCGGCAGACTGGTGGTGTGGTAGTAGAAGGTGCCCGGCGCCTCCAGATATTCGAACACGCGCGAATAATCGTCGTTTTCTTCCCAGGCGTGGGTGACGAACAACCGAATCGGATTGACGCGGGTCGACATGGCCCTAGTGTATCCCATGAGAGCGCTGCGCGAAGCACTCCGCGTCCGATACAATGCCAGGGGTGCGCTTGATGATCTACAACATCCGCTATGCGACCGGAACGGGTCCGGCGTTTCACCTCCCTCTTCCCGGGGCCGGATATCTGCGCTCCAGCCGCCAGGTTCTCTCGCAGATTACCGAATTCATCAAGGCGCAAGACCCGGACGTCGTGGGGCTGATCGAGGTGGACACGGGATCGATTCGCACCGGCATGGTCAATCAGGCGGATTTCATCGCTCGCTCGATCGGCCACTACTCGACCTTCGAGTGCAAGTACGGCCAGTCCTCGGTCAACCAGCTGATGCCCATCGTGCGCAAGCAGGCCAATGCCTTCCTGGCCGCGCCGCGGGTTCGCGGTGAGCGTTTTCACTATTTCGACACCGGGATCAAACGCCTGATCATCGAGCTCGAGCTCGACGACATCGCCATTTTCCTGGTGCATCTGTCGCTGAAGTTTCGCCACCGCCAGTACCAGCTGCGCTACCTGTACGACCTGGTGCGCAAGACCCAAAAGCCGGTCATCGTCGCCGGGGACTTCAACACCTATTGGGGGGATCACGAGATCTACCTGTTCATGCAGGCCGCGGGACTCACCAACGCCAACGCCCGCGGCCTGCCCTCTTATCCGAGCTCGAGTCCGCGCAAGGAGCTCGACTTCATCCTCCACAGCGCGCAGATCGAGGTGAATCGCTTCGAGATCCCGGACATCCAGTTATCGGACCACCTGCCGCTCATTTGCGATTTCACGATCCACGAATCGGCACGGGCGGCGGCGTGACCCCGTGAGCGGCGCCTGGAGTCTCGATGTCGATGCCGATCGCATCGCCTGGCTCACCTGCGACATGCCGGGGAGCTCCACCAACGTATTGTCGGCGGTGGTCATCCAGGATCTGGCTGCCGCCCTCACCCAGGTCGCTGCGCAAAAGCCGGTCGGTCTCGTCGTCTGCTCTGCGAAGCGCAGCGGCTTCATAGCCGGCGCCGACATCAAGGAGTTCGTCGACATCCGCACGCCCGAGGAGGGCTACGCGCTGGTGCGCGCCGGGCAGACGGTGTTCGATCAGCTCGACGCCCTGCCCTTTCCGAGCGTTGCGGCCATCCAAGGCTTTGCCCTCGGCGGCGGTCTCGAGCTCGCGCTCGCCTGTACCTACCGGATCGGTGCCGACGACGCGCAGCTCTCCCTGGGATTGCCCGAGGTCATGCTCGGCATTCATCCGGGGTTCGGCGGCACGGTACGGAGCGTGAGGCTGCTCGGCGTGCGGCCCGCCTTGGACCTGATGCTGAAGGGCAAGCCTTATCGCGGCGCGCGTGCACTCGAAGTGGGGCTCATCGACCGCTTGGTGGCACCCGCCGATCTCAAGACCAGCGCGAAGCGGCTGTTGCTCGAGTCTCCCCCGCGGAAGTCCCCGCCGTTCGTCGAAAAGCTCCTCAATTTGAAGGCGATGCGGCCCTTCATCGCACGCCAGGCGACCGCGGCACTGCGTGGCAAGCTGCGCAAGGAACACTACCCCGCGCCCTATGCCATGATCGATCTGTGGCATCGCTATGGCGCGGTCGGTGCCGAGAGCTTCGAGGCCGAGGCTCACTCCATCGCGACGCTCATGTGCTCGGCCACCTCGCGCAACCTCGTGCGGGTATTCCTGCTGCAAAACCGATTGAAAGGGCTCGGCGGCAAACCCACGGTCGAGTTTCGTCATGTGCACGTGGTCGGCGCCGGCGTGATGGGCGGCGACATCGCGGCGTGGTCGGCATTTCGGGGCATGACCGTCACGCTGCAGGATCGCACCGCGGAGTTGATTCAACCGGCGCTCGACAGGGCCAAGGAGTTCCTGGAGAAGCGTGTGAAGGATCCGCAGGCAGCGGCCGAGGCCGTGGGTCGCCTGCGCGCGGACGTCGCCGGCGAGGGCGCGGCGCTCGCCGATGTGGTGATCGAGGCCATTTTCGAGAACATCGACGCGAAGCGCGCGCTTTATGCGCAGCTCGAGCCGCGCATGCGGCCGGATGCGGTCCTCGCGACCAATACCTCGAGCATCAAGATCGAAGTGCTCGCCGAACAGCTCAAGGATCCGTCGAGATTGGTGGGCATTCACTTCTTCAATCCCGTCGCGCAGATGCAACTGGTCGAGATCGTCCACGGCGCAGCGACTCAGGAGGTTGCGCGCCAGCGGGCCCTGTGGTTCACGCGCAAGCTCGACAAGCTGCCGCTGCCCTGCCGCAGCGAGCCGGGATTCGTCGTCAATCGAATCCTCATGCCCTACCTCAACGAGGCCCTGTTTGCGCTGAGCGAGGGCATCCCCGCCGCGGTGATCGACCGCACCGGGATACGGTTCGGCATGCCCTTGGGGCCGATCGAGCTCGCCGACGTCGTCGGGCTCGATGTGGCGCTGCACGTGGGCCGCGTGCTGGCCGAGGCGTTCAACCGCAAAGTGCCCGACATCCTCGTCGAGCGGGTGCAGCAGAACAAGCTCGGCCGCAAGTCCGGCGAAGGGTTTTACGTGTGGAAGGATGGCAAGGTTCTACCCCCCATCGCGCCCGTTCAGGACCCGCCCGCTGATCTCGAGGATCGGTTGATCTTGCCCATGCTGAACGAGGCGGTGGCCGTGCTGCGCGAGGGTGTGGTCGAGGATGCCGATCTGCTCGATGCGGGCGCGATTTTTGCGACCGGTTTTGCCCCGTTTCGGGGGGGTCCGCTGCAGTACGCGCGCTCGCGGGGCGTGGCGCAGGTGCTGGCGCGACTCGCCGAGCTCGAGCGGCGTCACGGCGAACGTTTTCGGGCGGATCCCGGCTGGAGCTCGCTCGCCCTCGACAGCTCCCCAGTGTGACCCACCCGTGACATGCACGCGGTAGGGACCGCGTATGATACTGTTCTCAGAAATCATGGAGTTGTAAGGATAGCTGCGGGCCCATTCTCAAATGCTTGACCGACCGGTGGACATCTCGATTTTGACTGCCTTCTCGCCGCTCGACGGCCTCAAGGCGGAAAACTTGCACGCCCTCGCCCGCAAGACGCAGATTCGCGAGCTGGACGCTGGCCGCGCGTTGTTCAAGGAAGGCGATACGGAAAAGCGCACCTTCTATCTCGTGTCCGGCACCATCGAGTTGCGCAACGATGAAAAGGTGATGGCCTCGATCCGTTCCGGCAGCCCGGAAGCGCGCCCGCCGCTCGCGCCGGGTCTGCCGCGCAAATTCACCGCGCGTGCCCTCACCGACGTGTCGTATATCGTGATCGACAGCGATCTGCTCGACGTGCTCATCACGTGGGATCAGACCGGTCAGTACGAAGTCGCGGAGCTGAACGGCGACAAGGCGGCGATGACGGGCGACTGGATGACCGCGCTTCTGCAAACGAAAGCGTTTCATCGCATTCCCCCGGCCAACATCCAGGCGATTTTCATGCGCATGCAGCGCATCAACTATCGCGCGCGCGACGTCGTGATCAAGCAGGGCACGGAAGGCGATTACTTCTACGTGGTCGTCTCGGGCAAGTGCGTCGTCACGCGCGAGACGCCGCTCAACAAGGAAGGCATCAAGCTCGCCGAGCTCGGCACCGGCGACAGCTTCGGCGAAGAGGCGCTGATCGCCGAGGCGAAGCGCAATGCCACCGTCACGATGCTGACCGACGGCACGCTCATGCGTCTCGGCAAGCACGATTTTCAGACCCTGCTCAACGAGCCTTTGCTGCAATGGGTCAGCTATGACCAGGCCAAGCAGGTCGTGGCCGGCGGCGGGAAGTGGCTCGACGTGCGCCTGCCCAGCGAGTTTCAGAATCTGCGCATCGACGATGCGCTCAATATTCCGCTGTATTTCATCCGGCTCAAGCTCAACGCGCTCGCCAAAGACATTCCGTACGTCGTGTGCTGCGACACCGGCAGGCGCAGCTCCGCCGCCGCCTACATCTTGAGCGAGCGCGGCTTCGAAGCCTACGTATTGAAGGGGGGTCTCTCAGCCAGCGCCCATTCACGCGGAGGCTGAACGGTGAAGATGCGGTGGAAGGCGGATCTGCCGAAGATGCCGCGATTGCCCAAGATAGCGCCCGAATCCGGAGACCCCGCCCCCGATGCGCTCGGGCCGCCGCCCGCACCGCGCGCCTATCGCGAGAAAAACCCCGCGAGCTCAAAGCCCGCGGAGTACCAGGCTCCAGCGCTGCTCGTCGAGCATCGCGGACTTGCGCTGCTGTTCCTCGCCGCGGCGATTGGCTTCGCGCTGTACTGCTGGCGAGCGCCGCGCCGAACGGTCGCGCTCGATGCGCCGGCCGCTCACAGCGCCGCGCAGACTCCGGGAGCCGCGCCGGCGCAAGCGCCGATCTACGTCGAAGCGGTGCCGGACAAGGATCGCTGAGGTGCGGGCCCCGCGCGGCCTACATGGTATGCGTCGGCTTATCCCCGCCGAGCGCGCCGGCGAGATAGTTCTCGATCTTCTTCTGTGTATTGCCGCGGTCTTGATCACTGAATTGCACGCCGATGCCGGCCGTGCGTTTGCCTTGCGCGCCCTTGGGGGTCATCCAGATCACGCGTCCGGCCACGGGAAGCTTCTCTTCCTCTCCCATGAGATTCAGCAGCATGAAGACCTCGTCGCCGAGTCGGTAGTTGCTGTTGGTCGGGATGAACAAGCCGCCGTTCTTCACGAAAGGCATGTAGGCGAGGTAGAGCGCGCTCTTGTCCTTGATCGTAAGGGTCAGCAAACCGGGCTTGTTACTGGGACTTCGCAATGCGTTTCTTTCCGTCATTT
>Ga0302324_100021571_pt1 | contig 12553 bp, 15 predicted proteins | sample Palsa_T0_1_FD_201949 | JGI IMG/M metagenome (GOLD analysis project Ga0302324, IMG submission 201949) | Peat permafrost microbial communities from Stordalen Mire near Abisko, Sweden - Palsa_T0_1 | ecosystem: Environmental > Terrestrial > Soil > Palsa > Peat permafrost | place: Sweden: Abisko...
ACTGGAAGCTGCCCGGACGGAACTTGGCGCTCGCAGGGTAGAAGATCTCCTCGACAAGCTCTATTACGGTTTGCCCGTCTAGAATGCTTGCCTACCGCATCGCTGATGCGCGGCATCCGATCTTCGACCCAACGGGAGCTATGTTGCACGGCGGTCGCTGGAATTCCGTTGGCGCGCGAGTGATCTATGCTGCGGAGACGTATGCGGGCGCCCTGCTCGAGATTCTGGCCCACTCCAATCTTCCCCAGCCACCAAAGAACCATCGGGTGGTTCGAATTGAAATACCAGGGGATGTGAAAATTGAGAAGGTGGTGCAAGAAGAAGTGCCCGGTTGGGATGCAGAGGACGCAGTTGCATCACGCACCTACGGGGATGAGTGGATCCGTTCCAGGAGGACTGCGGTTCTTCGGGTCCCGAGCGTGATCACACAGGGTCGTGAGTACAACCTTGTTCTAAACACTGAGCACCCAGACTTCAAGATGATCCAAGCAGGAGCGCCGGAGACCGTTCATTGGGATGCCCGGCTCTTCCCGAGGTGAACGTCGAATACCTCCGGATACATTCAAACAGACAGGACGATTACTTACATATTCATAGCTCATAGGTGATCGTCCTTTTTGTCACCTCTTTTTTGGTCACCTCTTTTTTGTCCCGATCGGGCGCGGGTTGCGTTTGGGTCTGTTCGACCACAAGCCAAGCATCCGGAGTGATCTCATACCAGTCCTTGCCTGAAAGCGCGTCGGCGATGTAGTCGGCTCGCGCGATTGTCCGCCACGGGCCGTCAAGCAGATATAGGACCCCTTCTCGTAGCTCCTCGAAAGGCCATCCAGTGCAAAGTCCATAGGGATCGGGCCAATTTTGGTTTGGCAGGGCAAGGTTGCTTCGTAAGAATGTTTTGCCGCGTGGAAAATGGTGCGCCAAACGTCTGAGGAAGGCTTCTCCTTGGCGTTGCGGGGGAAGCTTTTTGAACTCTGCAAGCGTCCGTGCAATCGAAGCTATCGTGAAGGGCTGGTTGAGTGTCATAAATCTTGCTCCTCGATTCGCCAAAACCATTCAAGCGCGAGCGCGAATTGCCGCTGGGACGTCTAGGAATCGCGTCAGGTTGACCCCTGAGCGGTCGGGGGCGTCGGGATGAGGGAATGCTAGCAGGAGAAGACGGCGCAGCAGTGGCCCGTTGTAGCAGCGGCTTGTAGCAAATAGGGTGTGCTGTATGTGAAAAACGTTACGCTAAGGAAAATTTGAGGTGCTTCGCGGCCCGTTGTAAGTGTCGCGTTTTCAAACGGTTGCCCGCTATTCGGAACAAAGGAAAAGGGTTAGACGTTTTCGCGTCCAACCCTGAAAGTTAGAACTAAAAGCCCCTGAGGTCATCTTCTATCAGCGCATAAGAGAATTTAGAGGATAGAAAAAGACGTACCTCAGCGGCTAAAGCCGGGTATGGCAATGTCATTTACGGCACGGCTGAACCCGTGCCCTTCCAGGGACCGAGTTCTCACGCACACTCTAAAGCCCGACGGTTTCTCTATCGTGTGCGGCCCGACTAAAGTCGTGCCCTGATACAAAACAGAGTATTTTCCGCACCCTTAAAGCTGTTTTCCGAGACAAAATCGAGTTCTCACGCAGACTCTAAAGCCCTCAGATTTGTCACCCAACAGGGCTACACCCGGACCAGAGTTTTTCCGCAGCCACCCAGGGTGAGGTTGGTGTGTCTGCACAAACGAAAGTGCTGTCCGAGGTGCTTTTGTCGAGTGCTAACCGGGATTTAATCCGACGGTTCCCTGGAGGTTCGCAACCCAATGCGTCCCTCGACATTTCTCGCCGGATTTGAGACCGCTATGTTTTCCTGACAGTCGGGTTGCGGTTGGATTTATATCAATTTCGATATCGCGCGTGCATACATCGGCGGCGATGCGGATGAACACTCTCTCGCGCTGGCTGAGTTCCGGATCTGCACGGCCATCTCCCCGAAGGTCGGATCGATTGCGAAAACTGGTGCGTTTGCTTCTTGGTCAGACGGCATGCGCATGCTGGGTCACCTGGAATTGGAATTTGGCTCCGGCTTATTCAGCCGCTTGACCGAACTTCGTTGGCAATCCGAAGGCCTTCATGATCGCGAGATCGAGAAGCTTTTCGGGAAGCAGCCTTGCGAGGGTAATCAACATAATCGAATCCTTTCCGGCGGGATAGCGCGTTCTTGGCTTTTTGGCATTCAGGGCCTTTTCCACAACCTGGGCAACAACCTCCGGGGAGCTTCCTGTTTTTTCGTTCTTGGCGAACGCGGCCGCCATTCGGCGAATACCTACGGCATACAAACGGGCTCCTTGAGGAGGCAGCGAAGTGATCTGCTTTTCGACGGCGCCAATGGTTTTCTCGATTGCGGGCGTATTGATCGAACCCGGCTCCACGACGATGACGTAGATGCCCTGGGCGCGCAACTCCAGCCGCAGCGACGAACTCACAGAAGCAAAGGCAGCTTTGGAACTCGCCAGCACTCCAACAAATGGAGGACTGAGATGGTCGACTACCGAGCCGGTGTTCACGATGCGTCCTTTCGCTCTCCGCAACCGTGGCAGAAATGCCTGAATCACGCTGATTTGGCCAAACAAATTCACTTCGTAAACTCTTCGTAACGAATCAACCGTTGTGTACTCAAGGGGAGAAACAGCCCCGATGCCGGCGTTGTTAAATAGTCCGTCCAATCCATCAGTTCCTAATCTCGAATTCACTTGTTCCGCTGCTGCGCGAATAGAGCCTTCGTCTGCGACATCCAGCAGTACAGTTTCAACGCGGTTTGCTGATTCGGAGCGAAGTAACTCGGCGTCCTGTTCCCTTCGAACAGCAGCGAAGACCCGCCACCCGTTGGTTGCCAGCCGGAGGACGGTCGCTTTGCCGATACCGCTGGAGGCGCCGGTGACGACCACGGAACGTTTGCGGTGTGTACTCATAGCAATCTCGCTATGCAAACACTTGTTTGCATACGACTGATTGCATTTATACTGAAAAAGGGCGATATGGTCAAGAAAGCCGATGGCAGCAGAGTGAGAGGCAGCCAATCGAGGAACTCGAAGGCAACCAAGGCGAGAATCCTCGAAGCGGCACGCGAGGCGTTCGCGACACTGGGCTATGAGCGGGCAACCGTTCGCACCATTGCGCAGATGGCAGACATTCATCCATCGATGGTGATGCGGTATTACACAAATAAAGAAGGCCTGTTTGCCGCCTCTTCTCCGTTTAATCTTCACTTGCCGAATTTCTCGGAAGCAGACAGAGGAAACGCGGGCGAGCTGATCATTCGGACCTTCCTTGATCGCTGGGGGAAGCTCGGCGTGGCAGGTGATCTTCCTGCCTTATTGCGGCTTTCTGTAACCCATCCAGAGGGCAGAGACAAGGTGATATCCGTCTATACCCAACAGGTGAAGCCGGCACTTGATCGGCTCACTGCGTCGAAGGGTAGCGCACATGTGGCCCCATTGATCGCTACGCAACTTGTTGGCCTCGCCTTTCTTCGGTACGTACTCGAGCTTCCCGCCGTGGTCGGACTGAGTGACGAAGTTATCGTCAAGCAAATTGGTGGCGCAATACAGGGCTATATCGACGGAAAATCTACCGGAGAGAAAGCGCAGCAAGCTGCCAGACGCCCGAAATCGTCGTAGAAGCTCGATAGCGGTAGAGTATAACTTGCCCGAAGCGGGTATTCGCGGAGGCGATATTGCCGAACAAAGATCGGAGAAGTGCGATGGCCGAAGAGCAGCTTCCCGATCCGGAAGTCCGGCTCGCGACGTTCGACCAGTATCGCGGCCTCCTCTTCTCCGTCGCATACCGCATGCTGGGGAGCGTAGCCGATGCGGAAGACATGTTGCAGGAGACCTTTATCCGTTGGCAGCAAGCCCGCGACCAGGAGGTTCGCTCGCCGCGTGCGTTGCTGGTAACCATCGTCAGTCGTCTGTGCATCAACCATCTCCAATCCGCCCGCGCGCGGCGCGAGGAATACGTCGGCCAGTGGCTGCCCGAACCCATCGTCACCGGTCCGGGAAGCGATCCGCTGGAGATCGTCCGCATCGATGAATCGCTGTCCATGGCCTTTCTTGTCATGCTGGAGCGCCTCACACCGGTCGAGCGCGCCGTCTTTCTGCTGCGCGAGGTCTTTGCATACGAGTACAGCGAGATCGCTGCCATCCTCAGCCAGAGCGAAGCCAACTGCCGCCAGATTCTCAGCCGTGCCAAGCAGCATGTCGGCACTATGCGCCCGCACTTCAAAACCTCGCAACGCAAGAAAAGAGATCTGCTCGAACGCTTCTTCAAAGCCACAAGCAGCGGCGACATGGAGGGGCTGATTGCCCTGCTCGCCAGCGACGTCGTCCTTCACTCCGACGGCGGCGGCAAAGCCATCGCAGCACCCAACCTCATCCGCGGCGTCGACAAGGTCGCCCGCGGCGCATTGGGCGCCTTCCAAAGACTGCTCCCAAAAAATCTGGATATCCGCCTGACGCAGATCAACGGCGATCCCGGCATCGTCAGTTATCTCAATGGCAAGCCATACTCCGTCCTCACCTTCGAGGCAAGCGAAGACCGCATCCACGCGGTGTACGTTGTCTCCAACCCGGAAAAACTTGCCCGCGTGCCCCCGTTGCCGACCCATTCAGAATAGCCCGCATGTCACAAACCTCCCCTCTGCGCTGTCTACTCTTTAGACAGGCTGCCGGTCCCACTGCACATAACCCGGCGGCCACAGGAAGGAAAACTGACATGCCCGTGGAAATGAACCAATCCGCGATACCCGTCCCCGGCGTCCAGAACATCTCGACGCAGAATGCCCAAGGCCCATTCCTCCCTCCCATCGAGAAGCCCAAGGGCTTGATGATAAAGCTGGTGTACTACTTCACCCGCCGCAAGTTCGGCAAAGTGCCTAGCCCCATCGCGATCCTTTCCGCCCGCATGCCGCCTGCATTCGGAATGTTCTATGGCAAAATCGCCCAACTGGACAAGAAGCTGCAGTTGCCGCGGGAGACCATCTTTCTTATTCGCGAACAGGTGGCGCGTATCAATATCTGTCTCTTCTGCGTGGATATCGGCCGCGTATTCGCGACCGAATCGTCGATGAACGTCGAAAAACTCGACGCTCTCGATCGCTACCGCGACAGTCCCCTCTTCACCGACGCGCAACGCGCCGCGCTCGACTATGTCACCGAGCTGACAACAGACAAGAAGGTCAAACCCAGCACCTTCGCCAGCATGTCCCGCTTCTACTCCGAACGCGCCATCTGCGAGATCGTCTGGCTGGTGGCCAGCGAACACTTCTACAACCTCAGCAACCTCGGCCTGAACATCCATTCCGACATGCTCTGCGACATCAGCCGAAAGAAGAAGTAGCAACCGTCCGGCACAGGAGACGCGATGAAATCCAGGAAGATCCTCTACGCCATCACCACAGCATGGGTCGTCGGCGTGATGACAGTCACCGGCGTCCTTTCGGTCGCTCACACCAAATCCATGATGGAGGGGTTCGCGCATCTCGGCTACCCGGCTTATTTTGCAAACCTTCTTGGGGTCGCCAAGCTCCTGGGAGTCTGCGCTCTTCTGGCACCGCGCCGGGCAAGAATTAAAGAGTGGGCCTACGCGGGATTTTCCATCGTCATCGTCAGCGCCTCCTACTCGCATCTCAACTCCGGCGACGGCCTCAAGGCGCTGGAGCCCCTGGCCACACTCGCCGCGCTCGCGGTATCGTACTGGGGCCGCCCCGTCGATCGCAGGGTCTTTTTCCTTTCCACACCCTCCACGTCCAGGCCCACTCACTTCGAGGCCATCAGCAAACCCGAGGGGGCACGGTGAAGCTCGTCGTGCTTGGCGCCACTGGGGGTATTGGGCTGGAGATCGTCCGGCAGGCGATTGATCGCGGCCATTCTGTCACTGCCTTCGTCCGTTTGCCGGATCGGCTGGCGGCCTTTCAGGTTCGCATCGCCTCAGAACAAGGAGATTTGCTGAGCGCTTCGGACCTGGAACGGGCAATCCAGGGCAACGATGCCATTCTCTCTGCCTTCGGTCCGCGATTGCCTCTTATGAAGGCAGACGCGAATCTCTTGCGGGACTTCGCTTCTGCGCTGACATCCGCCATGCGGCGGGGCTCTGTTCGCCGCCTCGTGATCGTATCGACGGCCTTCTTGTTCAGGGATTCGATCCTGCCGCCAACCTATCTGGTGGGCAGGCTGTTTTTTCCCGGCGTGGTCGCCGGTGCGTCCGCAATGGAACGGACGATTGCGGACAGTGGCTTGGACTGGACAATTGTTCGTCCACCCAAACTCACAGAAAAACCTCCTTCCAGGAGGTATCGCCTGCGTGAGGGGCATTTGCCTCTCTTCGGATTCAATATTTCTCGCGCTGACGTTGCGGACTGTCTCATCAAGGCCGCTGAAGATTGTGCCTATGTCGGAAAGGTCCTTGGTGTAAGCAACTGACTTTGAAGCCAACTCAGGGTCGGCTGTGGAAGCGCCGGCGCGAACGCGTTCGCCGCCGCAGCGGCTTCGTTCAAGTCGGCATGGGCCCAGGAATCCGCAATAAGACCGTAAGCTCGTCCGAGCGTTGTTGAGTTGGTTTGACAACTTGTGTCTGCTCTATCCGCGCTTGGTTTGCGGTGTGATCCGCAGGGATCTGTGAAGCAGATACACCACGAAGAATTGAAGGATAGCGATAAAGAGCGGCCCTGCGCATTTCCCAAGATCATGCTCAAACAGACCTATACCGGCGTCCAGCAACTGCATGGTGCCGGCGAGCGCACCCAGGATCAGCAACGCAGACTTCGCCTGCTTGTAGATCGCTCCCAATGCGAACAAAGCGAGAGGAATCGTGCGTGCCGCCGCGTACATCGCCAATATCAGCGACGCCTGCGATGGAACGTATCCCGCAGGGACCAGATATTGCGGACGGATGATCCCCATGATCGAGAAACCGCTCGCGACCAGGACATTGATTGCCGTGACCACTGAAGCCAGCCGGATCGCCTTTATTGTTGTCATTGATTCCTCTCTCTAAGCAGGCTCGTCCGAGCGTAGTTGGGTTGATTTGACAACTTGTGTTCGCACTACGCCTGCGCGTAGTGCGAACCATTATTGCGGAGCGAGATACCTCTTATATCTCTCCCATCAATCGTCAGACTGTAAGAACTACCCTCCCGAAGGGACGGCCTTCAATGAGGTAACGCAAAGCATCAGCCGCTTCGGCTAGAGGAAACGTCTTAGCCACAATCGGCTTGATGGCGCCGGATTGAAGCAGAGCGGCAATAGATTTCCAGGCGTCAGCAACGATCACCTGTGGCTGAGAGAACATATTGAAACCCCGGATGCTGGTCTGCGACACGATGAGACTTGTCACGTCAATAGTTGACTTACGGCTTGCGGAATACCCCAGTGTTATGAGACTTCCTCCTGGCGCGAGCGCTTTGACCGCTTCGCTCAACACCTCACCGCCGATCCCATCGATGATGATGTCTGCGCCGTAGCCGTCGGTGATACGGCGTACGCCGTCAGTTAACTTTTCCACGGAAGTATCGACGACCTCATTGAATCCGAGTGCCTTCGCCTGCTGGGCTTTCGCATGATTGGTCGTGCTCGATATGGCGTGTTTTGCTCCCAGTGCACGCGCCAATTGCGTCACCGCGTTGCCGACCGATCCTCCAATCGCTGGTGCCAGAACCGTTTTGCCGGGACGAAAACCTGCCAGGGTAAGAGCCACTTGCGCTGTGAGATAAGCTACCGGGATGCCTGCGGCACTCACGTCATCGACATTGTCAGGAATTAAGCAGAGGTCTTCCTTCCGCACAGCGATCCACTCGCAATAGCTCCCATCTTCAAAAGCGCCATAAGTGCCCCAGAACATCACGCGTGAGCCAGCGGGAAAATCCGCTCCGCCTCCCCCCTCCACCACGCCCGCTCCTTCGTTGCCCAAGATGAGGGGCTTCTCCGGGATGTGAAAATCGCCGATGAGAATCGTATGATCGAGTGGCGTGACGCCGGCCGCGGTGATTCGCACCAGGACTTTCCCATCTGTAACCGTTGGTTTTGGAAGCTCCACGAGCTTCAACCCGCCATAACCGCTAAATTGCTCCGCTCTCATTGCACGCATCATGGTTCTCCCTTTTCCCTTGCCACTCCCCGGCAGTCATCCTCCGTCTTCGCTGCTTTCAGGTTGTCCCCAAAATGTGGGGGCCGAACCCTCATGAAGGGAATGTGTCGCCAAACATGGGAAGGCCGCTGACGGATTCAGCCTTAGTAGCCTCGTCCTGCAATACATCCCAGTGCTCTGCCAGGAGGCCGTCCTCGAATCGGACAACGTCAGCCGCAATCCAGGCCGCGGGCCTTCCTATCCCGGTGAAACGGCCATGTGCGATGACATAGTTGCCTTCTGCGACGATGAGTTGGTTTTCATAGCGCAACGTATCTGGCGTCGCGCGTACGAGAGCGAACAGCCCTTCGCGTCCCGGAGCGATGTGTGCGCTGTGCTGGGTGTATTTCGGTGACCAGAAGCGTTCCGCCGCTGCGTAGTCGCGTTTATTGAAGAGAGTGTCGAAGGCTTCGAGAACGATTGCCTTATTCTGCTCAGGCGTTGTCTTTGGCATGTTCAGCTCCTTGGATTGTGTTCCGATGATTGGATTTGCTGGGACCAATCAAAACAGTTCTGAACCGTTTAGTTCTATACGATGATGGGGCCGTGGCGAGGATTCAGAGATATTGAACTATTTAGTTCTTCATTAGACAATGTCCGTATGGGGCGTCCGAAGAGCTTTAGCCGGGAAGACGTGCTGGAGAAGGCGATGCCTGTCTTCTGGAAGCAGGGGTTTGCGGGAACTAGCCTTCAGGACCTCGAACAGGCCACAGGTGTGAACAAATCGGGTCTCTATACCGAGTTCCGAGATAAGGAAGATCTGTTTTTGGGGTGTCTTCGGCACTATCTTGAGAGCCTAGGTAAGAGGGAGCTGCTTACGAAGGAGCCCCTGGGCTGGAAGAACGTCGAAACATTCCTCAGGGATGGCCCAGTGAACAAGGCAGACCGGCAGGGATGTTTCGGCGTCAACTCGATGCGGGAGTTCGCTATTCTCCCGGACGAAGCTCAGGGTGCCGTCGCGGAGAGTCGAGCCCAGGTGCTGCACCAGCTTGCGATGAATATTGAGGTCGAAAAGCCCAAGATGGCTGCTTCAGCAATTGCGGAGATGGTGCTGTCGTTTTTCTCTGGACTGTGCATCGAGCGCAACCTCAAATCCGGCAAGGCGTCTTCGTCCCGGAAGGTAAGCAGTTTTATGGCAGCCCTTCGGAATCTCTCATCGAGCGATTAGTCCTCATAAGTCTGGTTCAGGAATGTGGTTGGATCCACCCGGACGTATAACCTGCTTATGGGACACATACTTTGAAGTCTCATCAATCGGTAAGTTTGTAAGTTCTCTGTCGCCAGCCGAAATCACCGAAGCGCGCGTTTTCGTCGCTTTGCCCAAAGGCTCGCTCGGCCACCCGGCAGGGTGCGGACCGCTTGAGAAACAGCCACCAGGGCTAAAGAGTCTGCGTGAGAACTCGAAAAACAGACATCAGGTGGGAGAAATTCGAGAGCGGGCAAGAGAGGCAGGGGCTAAAGCCCAAAATATTTCAATCGTGTGCGGCACGACTAAAGTCGTGCCCTGATACAAAACAGAGCTTTTGCGCAGCCGGTAAAGTTGTCCCCTGAGGGAAGTCGAGTTCTCACGCAGGGGCTAAAGCCCAAAATATTTTCAATCGTGTGCGGCTCGACTAAAGTCGTGCCCTGATACAAAACAGAGCTTTTGCGCAGCCGGTAAAGTTGTCCCCTGAGGGAAGTCGAGTTCTCACGCAGGGGCTAAAGCCTAAAATATTTTCAATCGTTTACGGCCCGACTAAAGTCGTGCCCTGATACAAACAGAGTATTTTCCGCACCCTTAAAGCTGTTTTCCGAGACAAAATCGAGTTCTCACGCAGACTCTAAAGCTCTCAGATTTGTCACCCAACGTTTAAGCGGGTTTGAAGACCCGCTTAAACGGACTGAAGCCCGGGGCTACACCCGGACCAGAGTTTTTCCGCAGCCACCCAGGGTGAGGTTGGTGTGTCTGCACAAACCAAAGTGCTGTCCGAGGCGCTTTTGTCGAGGTGATCCAGGTCCGCAATCAAGTCTTCAGCACCCTCCAGGCCAACAGAGAGCCGTAGCAGCGACTCCGGAAGGCCAGTGTCCAGGAATCCTGAGCGGGGCTCAATGCCGAGATACCGGGACGCTAGCGCGTTTATCAGGACCTATCCGCCAGGCATTGCAATACGCTATCCGTTGTTAGGTCAGGGTTGCGGTAGCGTGCCGAGGAAGTCGTTCATGGCGCGTAGGACCTCGGCTTCGTTGGAGCGGAAAACATAGTGATTGGCGTTTGGCAGACGGATCACCTTAGCTGAGGGAATGCCTGCTGCGAAGGCATTGGACATGTCGGTGCTTCTTTTGAGTTCGAATGCTGCGGCTGCGGCTTGATGAGCGGGATCTGTGGGAACGGCTTCATCATGCGGTACTGCGAAGATAGCGAGGCAGGGGGTCGTTATGTTGGTGTATTTCTGCTCTTCGTTGAAGATGGCGAATGCGGCGTTTGGGGGGGCAGGTGGTTGAGGTGGCGGCGGTGCAGAGCTGCTTGCCGGCGGGAGAATATCTTGCTTCATCTTCAACTCGTTCCGGAGATCCTTTTCCAACTGAGCGAGAGTGGCGAGCAAAGCCTCGACAGGTTGTTTCGGGCCGCCCGGGTCGAGGGGAAGAAGTTGCTCAATCTTGTTGCGGGTGTCGAGCATGTCGAGTTGCGTATCACCAAGACCGGGGGTGTAGAGAGCCGAGTAGCCTGGGTCCAGGTAGATGAGAGCGCTGACCTTTTCCGGATGACGGCTGGCGATTGAACTCAACTCCTCGCCGCCTATGGAGTGCCCAACCAGAACCGGCTTTTGCAGGTTGAGGGCAGCCAGGACGGCAAGCACATCGTCGCCGAGACGGTCGGCTGAATAATTCTCGCTATTGGGAGTGGGATAGCTCGACTCGCCGAAGCCGCGACGGGTGATGCCATAAACGTGGAACTTGCCGGTGAATTGAGGCGCGAAGTGGTCATAAACATGCGCCGTGTCGCCCAAACCGGCGAGGAAGACGAGAGGACGTCCGCTGCCGCCCCAATCGAGCACCTCGAGCTTTACTCCAGGCTCGACGGTAACGAACCGCTCCTTGTGTGGTGTCGGGTCGGTGGGAATCGACCACGCGGTCGCTTTGTTGGCCTTCCGGAAGGTAAAAGGGGTTCTGCCCCCTTGGATCCATGTACCGGTCATGGTGTTGCCGTCAGAGCTGAGCTTGCCTTCGTAGGAAAGCCCGATCATGCCGACTGCAAACGTTATAGTGGAGTCTTGCACTGCAATGGAGTCTACCCAATCGCCCGTGGGCCCCTGATCGATGCTGTAGATCCTCGCCTTCAACGCCCCACCGTCATCGTGTATGACCTGCAGGACCATGCGTAGCGGTTTGCGCTGCGGAGGCGTTATGGTTCCCTGCCAGTCGCCAGTGATGTTCTGTGCGGGAAGTCGGCAGCCTGCGAGAAGGATTGAGAGCCCGCACGCGCAAAGTGTCTTCCGATTCAGCTTCCATAGCAGTTTCATCCATAGCTCCTTGGGAATCGAGAGATTCGGCGTGATTAGCGCTCTGCGGGCATAGTATAGAATACTACATAGGTGGTGTCAAACTTGGAATTCAGGAAACGGGCGAAAAGTCTAATTGTTGGGAAGCTGCTTCAGCTCATGGCGTGAGCGCCGGTTGGGTCCTATAAGTCGGCATTGCTGCAAGCTTTCCTGAAACCAACACAGTCATGCTTGTCCGGATGCTGCGGCGTTTATGAGGACTTAATGTATTAGGGTGTGGGCGGAGAAGGCAAAACGCCGAGCTGGGCCATCATGCCAAGAGTATCCATAATGATGCGAGTGTCCTTAATACGGCCATCCTCCAGGCGATCCATGACAACTCCCCAGACGCGCACAGGCCGTCCTGTTGCGGGAATGCCGAGAAATTCACCGTTGTGGGTGCCGGTCCATTCAAAGCGACTGGCTACTTTATCGTGTTCCGCGACTTGCTCTTGAATGGAAAAGACAATATCCGGAAAACCGGAACGCATGGCGCGAAGGGTATCTTTCAGACCATCGAGTCCGGGACCCTGGCCAGGCAGCGGAACCTGCTCAACCACGTCTTCCCATACATAGTGCGCTGCTGCTTCGATGTTTCCATTTGTGATAACTTCGTCCACAAAGCCGCGGACGATCGAGGCATTATCCTGTACCATTCTCTTCCCCTTCCGATCCTGAATTCATGATTATAGCCATGCTCCATATAGAGAACATCGGCTGCGGCCCTTTGCCCTGGGGTGGAATCGCACGGTATCGAGAAGTCTTAGTGCTGTATCTGGAGCGCCCCGTCAAGTAGCAGTGCCGGGCTGCGCGGTCCTAGAGGGGGCGCTTCTGATACAGCGACTTGAAGGAAGCCGCCCTCCGGGAAGCCTATGTACTTTGAA
>Ga0302324_100021572_pt1 | contig 12553 bp, 15 predicted proteins | sample Palsa_T0_1_FD_201949 | JGI IMG/M metagenome (GOLD analysis project Ga0302324, IMG submission 201949) | Peat permafrost microbial communities from Stordalen Mire near Abisko, Sweden - Palsa_T0_1 | ecosystem: Environmental > Terrestrial > Soil > Palsa > Peat permafrost | place: Sweden: Abisko...
TGACTTCGACTTTGCCCTTCAGCGCTTCACGCATCGCGATGTTGGAGGAGTGCATCGCCGCTTTGGTGGCGTTGTAGGTTGGCGTTGCGTTCAGTGGGATGACGGCCAGTTCCGACGTCACGTTGACAATCGCACCGGCCTTCCGGATGCCACATGCGCGGTATGCTGTTGTCAGAGACGAAAAGCCTGACCATGATGGAGCATCACGAAATCCGGAGATCGAAATGGCATTTACGATGTGGCGTGGCGTGGTTGGACTCGTACGGCCGACTCGCCGCCCCGGCGCGATCGAAGAGCTAATCCGCATGCTGCCTGAGGGCATCGGCGTTCTGCCGTTCATGGTCAATTTCAAGGCCGGCGTTCGGGAGGAATTCAGCAAGGCGATCCCGCAATATGAGCAATACACCGCGGACCTTGCGGAACAGAAGGTCGACCTCATTCTGCTTTCGGGCACGCCGCCGTTTTGCCTGTTGGGCGTGAGGGGCGAGAGTGAATTGATCAAGAGCTGGGAGAAGAGACACCAGATCCCGATCTGGACCGAGTCACAACTGCATGTCGAGGCGATGAAGGCGATGAAGATCCGCAAGTTCGTCGGCGTCAGCTATTCCTCGCTGCAGATCGGGATTGTTTCGGAATACATGAAGGACACCGGCCTCGAATGTGTGGCTTTTGAGCCGATCGAGGTGCCGTTCGAAGACGTCGGACAGATTTCCACCGAATCGGTTTACGCGCACACCAAGAAAGTGTGGCTGCAGAATCCGGGCGCGGACGGAATCTACATCCACGGCGGCGGCTGGCAGACCGCGCGGGTCGTTGAGTTGCTCGAAAGGGACCTGCAGGTGCCGGTCGTGCATGCGCAGGTTTGCAACGCGTGGAAAATCCACAAGCAGCTGATGGTTCGCGAAACGATCCCGGGCTTCGGCCGTCTACTGGCGGAACTCCCTTAGCGCATCGCCGAAAATTCCTCCGCGGTCAGTTCAGGGGCGACGCCATAGCGCGTCAAAGACGTGCGTAACTTAGTTCTACGCTTCCGACTTGGAGCGTTTGTCTTCCAGTAGTAGGACGCTAGAGGTGCCTTCACGGCACCGCTCATTTACCGCTGACGGTAAGTTCAATTCTTTGGCTGGTTGGGGCGGGGGCATCGAACCTCCGAATCGTGAAATCAAAATCCGTTATATTGTAGTCGCGAGCCGCGCTGGCTGTACACTACTTCGGTCTCTTTGCTGGCTTGGGCACCGCGTTGCCCATCTTAGCGAGCTTCCGCCGGAATTTTCGCGCTTGCTGGGAAATCTCCGCGATCTCCCGGAACACCACGTCGGGATCGGCCCCGACGGCCTCACAGACGGACCGGATGGTCATCGGAACGCGAGTCAGCTCGGTCATTACGACCTCTTCCGACGGGGAAATGGCGAAATCGAGGTCTGTCAGTTCGAGGTGCTTCATCGAGAGGCTCAATGGGAAGGGCTTGGCCAACGCGGCGATAAAGTCATCGACTGTTGGCTTGTCACCCTTCCAGAACTTCTTCAAAGCAGTACGGTGCAAAGGCGTGGCGTTCCCGATCCTGTGCGGAACCTTCACTCGGAAATACCCCTGCTGCAGAAAACGGGTCAGCATTGAGGCATCTGTAAAATAGACGCCGTCAATTGGATCGAGCCGCGAATACGGGAGCGAATGCAGAACACACGGAACCACTGTCTTTCCGACGTGCTGGGCTTCGACTTCCTTCTCAACGATGTCAGAATACTTCACCAGCGCATCCTTTAGCCTTGCTGCCTGCTTGGCTTGGCTGTGTACCTCAAGATCAAAATAGTTGGTCTGTGTCGCATCGTTTCCAGATAAGGTCCGGTTTTTACATTCGAACACGAAGATGTAGTCTCCCCATACGACCACGCGTTGACTCGAACTGCCGCATTCAGGGATATATCGCCGACACACTCGAATTCACATTGCTGAAGCCAGGTGCGATTACGACGCTTGTGGGCATGAAAAGAGAGACGACTCAGCGCATTCGAAGCTGGCCGTGCCGACCACGCCGCCGCTCGATTCCACTGCGGTCAAACTTGGCCGGTTCGCCGGCCGAACGTTTGCCGAATTAAAGAAGCGCGTGAAGGAACCGTGAACTAAAAGATTGCCCAGTGCCCCTTCCGGCTGGCGGCGCCACGTTGGACCCGATTCAATTGGGCTGCAGACAGAAGTATTTGGGGCGTCCGCCTTCGCGCCGGGCTCTCGTAAACGAAGCCGTAGTACGTCTCCGCCATTCGGCATCGAACCCTGATGCCGTTACTCTTCCCCACTCATAGTCGACCGCTAACGTAGCACCTTCGTTGAACGCAAAGCACTCCCCCGCCCCGCAACTTCAATGCGACATATATAAAACGCCCCCGAACCATACCATGCTGGCAGCACCGAAGAGATATATCCAATATTCCCCGTGAAAGACGATACGGTTCGCCATGATCTGAAACCTCGATTATGCTTTGGAGAACAATACCGCTTGTGTGCTCTTGTATGGCACTCAGGCAAGTCTCTGAGGTCCTACCGCCGCCAGCGGCCAACAGCTGCGCGTGATCACTTTTTTTGAAGATTGTTTTCTATCAATCAATGCACACCGTTTATTTTGGTTGTATGGCGTCGAATAACCAGAGTTTATCACGAATACGTGCGGGACGACGAGCTTAGGCAGTGCGGTGTGTAATATCGCGCGGCAAACCAATCCGCCATCGGGAGCAGGCGCGACTGCGCAATATCTTCGCGCTCCACATCAAATAAAAACCACATCGCCTATCCGAGAAAACCAACAGCATCAACAAATCTCGGCAACGCTCCTAGAGCGCGCGGCTCTCGCGCCTAATGCGTAGTGAGGCGCTAAGGTTTCTATTGCCACGTCTGGCCTCGCCGTAAGCGAAGGCGGGATAGCGTTGCGCCCTCCCCACTCTGACTTATCCACCCGTCGAGTACTGAAATCCCTTGTTACAATAAAGTACGTATGAGTTTTCTTTCTCAGTTTCTGTCCGGCCTCTTGGCCGCGACAGTGCTTCTTTTTATCGCCGCACCTCACCCCAACATTGCTCCTGTAAGGCACGCGCCAGTTTTGGACGCGGCGGCTGGACACTTCGGCGCTTGCCGGATAAGAGTCCGCCAACACGAAGGGAACCTGATGTCATTTAAGTTTTTTGTGGGGCAAGCAGTTGAGTACATGCCGATCGGTGAGAAAGAGGCAGGCCTTTATACGGTTACCAAGCAGATGCCGACGGAAGAGAACGCCTTCGATTTAAAATATCGCATCAAGAGCGAGGCCGAAGCATACGAGCGCAATGTGCCCGAATGCCAGCTGACTTCCGATGTGGGCCCTGTAGGTCAATATGCCACGACTAAGCCTCGTCTCTCGCAAAGCTCACACTGAATTTGGACATCCAAACACTAGTCAGCCTCCAAACAACGGAGCTGACGGTGGATGCCCTGATTACCGGTCTCGGGGTTCGCGACCAGCCTGCGCTTCGCATTCGGCTATGCGCGCGGCTTCGCGGAGTGCCGTAGCGTCGGCTGTAGTTTTTCTTCCTGCGATCGGCTTCCGAATCGCCAGGACCTTGGTGGGACCCTAGACTTCAATCGCAGATGCCTCAGTAACCTAGGGGAGCATGTCTGTTCATGGCCCATTGCGTCATTTCGCGGCGACGAAACAATTTGGTTGTATAGCGGACGTTGCGGCATCCGCTGACGGTTTGGTCTTGTTCGAGGCTGAGTTCCGAGTTCATCGGCTCAGATCTTTTCGTGTTCGTTGCGCCGCTTCGAGTATGAGTTGATAGGCTGCGCTCAACTCCGGCTTCGCCTTCGCAACCTCTTTCCCTGCGCTGACAAGTGTTTTAAGCATCGACTGCTGTTCCTCCGGCGGCAAACTAATCAATTCGCCGCCGCTGGCCATCCAGTCCCTGCGTGCGTCATCGGTGATTTCAAGCGCCTGCGGGGCTACTGCCACCGACTCCACGTCGCCGTCCTTGTCGACAATCTGTTGCAGATCGGGCGGCAAGGTGTCGTACCATTTCTTGCTGATCTCAATGACAGTGAAGATGGCGGGCTGGCCAATCTCGGTCACGTACTTCGATGTGTCGGAAAAGTGCATTGCGACGAAGTTCTTCAGCGCCGAAATCGCGCCGTCGATGGCGCCCTGCTGGAGCGCCGGCAGCACGTCACCGAGCGTCAGCGCCACGGGATTTGCGCCGAGCTGCCCGAACGGCACGGTCTGGAATTGCGAGGCGAGCACCCTGATCTTTTTTCCTTTTAGATCGGCAAGGTGGCGGACTGGCGTTCTTGCAATCAGCGAGGATGGGCTGGTCATCATGAAGCCGACACCACGCAAACCCTTGTCGGCGCCAAGTGCGAGGATGAACTTTCTGACCGCGGGATCGGCGGCGAGACGCTGTCCGTGCTCCATGGAATCGACCAGGCCGGGAGCCGCCATCACCTCGAACCGGTCGTCGACGCCGACGAAGAACTCGGGAGGAAGAACGGCGCACTGGATCGCGCCGAACTGCGTGCCTTCGATTTGCCGCGGGATCGAGCCGAGCTGGCTCGCGGTATAAATCTCCGGCTTGATCCGGCCGCCGGAGTCTTTCTCGATCGCGGCGGCGTAGTTCTTGGCGAATTGGTGGGTCGGATCGTTCAGGGTCGGAAGCGATATCTTCATCACAAAGGTCTTGTCGTCAGCTGCCCGTGCGACGCCGGGCATGAGCGCCAGCCCGACGACGAATGCACCCTCGGCGGTGACCATTCCCACTGCGATAGATCGCTTCATGGCGTTTTCCTTTGAGTTATTTGAAAAATTATTTGGTTCACATGCATGACCAAACCGCGGGTGGCGACGGCAGCCCGGAACGAGCCAAGATCAACTTCAAGTCAGGAGTCTGCCAGCCTTCCAACCGGCCAGCGGACGAGAATGGTCCGGTCAGCGGGATCACAAGCCCGATCATGACAGTCTCCTGCGCGTTCACCCGGTGTGACGGCCGCAGCATGACGCACGCCAGCACGGCAGCAGTCTGCAGCCTGAGCATCGAATGTATTCCTTATTAGCCTTACGAAGAGGCATGTCCCTCTGGCGGCTCTAACGGGAAGCTACGAAGCCATCGTTGGACCACAGGACGCGTCTCGGATCGTGAAATAGGGTGCAAAGCAGCTGAAATAATGTGAAACTTTATCGTTGGCCTCGGATGAACCCCGACGGGTAGCCGGATGGACGAAATAACCCACACGGTATTCCAGTTCGAAGGATTCACGCTCGACAGGATGCGCCGGCTCTTGCGGGCTGATGACCAAGACGTGGAATTGCGCGCCAAGAGCTTCGATGTGTTGCTGTACCTCGTCGAGAACGCTGGTCGGCTTGTCACCAAGAACGAGATCATTCAGGCGGTCTGGCTGGACGTGGTCGTGACTGATGAGTCGTTGACCCGGTGCATCAGCGACGTGCGCCATGCGGTTGGCGACACCAATCAGAAGATAATCAAGACCGTGCGGCGACGCGGTTACCTGTTCGCGTCGCCTGTTGCTCAGGGCATTCCTGGCGCACTGGCGGTCGCCTATTCTGTGGCAGAGGAGCCGGCCGTTCCGGCAGGCGGCTCCGAAGGCAAGTCGACCGCCGAAGCCTTCGTCTCCAAATGGGTCTTCCGGCCGTGGCACGCGGCGGCCGGTGCGTTAACCGGGATTGTCGCCATGGCGGCAATTTTGTTTTTCCTACATCTGCCCGCTGCTCTCACTCTGCCCGACCGTCCGTCAATCGCGGTCCTGCCGTTTGTCAAATACGGCGGCGATGCCACGCAAGATTACTTTAGCGACGGGATCTCGGAGGATCTTACGACCAATTTGTCAAAATTCGGCGAGCTGTTCGTTATTTCTCGCGACTCAGCGTTCAAGTACAAGGGCCAATCGGTCGACGCGCGCCGGATCGCTCGTGAGCTGGGCGTGCGTTATCTTCTGCAAGGAAGCGTGCGGAAAGATGCAGATCGGATGCGCATCACCGCGGAGCTCGTCGACGCGAGCGCCGACAAACAATTGTGGGCCGAGCATTACGATCGTGCAGTCACAGGTGTTTTCGCCGTTCAGGATGATGTCACACAAAATATCGTGGTGACCCTGATCAGTCACATCACCAAATCCGAGCTCGATCGCGCTTTAGCCAAGCCGCCGGAAAGTTTGGCAGCGTATGAAGACAATTTGCGTGCCAATGCCCTGATCAAGAACATGCCGCGCGATCCGGCTGCAATTGAAGCGGCGAGAGCGCTCTACGAGCAAGCTCTGGCGACAGATCCCAGATATGCGCGCGCCATGCAGGGACTGGCAAACACGTACTACCTGTCTTGGGAAGATCGCGGCTCCCGCGAATTTCAGCAGCAGTCTGCTCTCGATCGAGCACAATCACTTGCGCAACAAGCCATCGACCTGGACGGAGCGCTTTCTGAGGCTCACGCGACGCTTGGTTGGATCCTGAGCCGTCAGGGTCACAACAGCCAAGGCATCGCAGAATTCGAACGTGCCTTCGAGCTCAATCCGAATTTCGTTGATGGACGGTTTGGCCTCTTGCTCTCACATGCAGGTCGGGCGCCTGATGCAGTCGAATACATGAAGCGGATTATGCGTCTCGATCCCTTCTATCCGCCCAACTACACGTACTGGCTTGGCAAAGGCTATTACTTCATGGGCAAGTATGAGCAAGCAATCGAGCTAATTAGATCTGCATCTGCGCGCTTGCCCGGTCACGAACCATCGCGGGTACTGCTCGCCGCCGTAGCGGCTCAACTCGGGCGGCAGGAGGAAGCCCGCGCCGCGGCGTTAGAGGTCATACAAATACAGCCTGATTTCACGATTGCGGGTTGGCTCAAATTTCTCAACCTTTCCGACCCGGCATACGCCGATCGCTTGGCGGAGGGCTTGCGAAAGGTGGGCCTCCCAGACTGATTGGTCAACCGCAGCTCAGCGCGGACGGTGGCCGCTCCCGGCATCCAAGTGCCGTAGGGCGGTTCGCTGCAAATGGCGCAAACGTTCGCTCTTCTTTGTGCAACGCGTGAGTCTCTTCATGGCCCTTAGCGACCAAACGCGACGTTGCAATTTTTTGGTTGCTACTGGTGGAAAAGCGGACATGGGAGACGCGAGCGGTGACTCGTCTCAGTCGAAAATGACCCACAGCGTCATTTCGAACACAAGTTATATGCTGACCGGCAAGGCTGCACCGCGAACGACGCAGCGCCGCTAGTGATGCCCGCTGCTGCCGCCGTCATGATGGCCGCCGCCGTCACTGAAGCCGGCATCGAAAGCGCTGTCCTTTCCGAGAAACATATCCGCGCGTATCGATGATGTAAGCCCGATAGAACGGGCGTAGCGGCGATGTTTCCATATCGTTGGATCGCTCGACCCCGCGGCGTATCCTTGCGCAGCGATAAGTGGGTGCGCGATTCATTATAGTAGGAGGCGTACAGGGTCAGAATTCGGCGTAGATGCGCTTCGCTAAGGATCAGCATTTGGTCGAGGCATTCGCGACGCAAGGTGCCAATCAAACGTTCCACATGGCCATTTTGCCAAGGCGAAGCCCGGAAATTGGCCTGTCTCGTATACCCATCGCCATCACCCGGCGCCGGAAGACATGACCGTAGGCGCGATTGTTGTCACGCAGCAGATAGGTCGGCGCCGAGACCCACGGGAAAGCCTCGGTGATCTGTCGCGCCAACCACTCTGCTGTCGGATGCCGTGTCACCTCGAACCACAGCAGCTGTCGCCGGCCGTGCCCTAAAACCAGGAAGGCAAACAGCAACTCAAAAGTTACCGTCGGCACGACGCACATGTCGATCGCAGCAATCGCGTCCGCATGATTGCGGAGAAATGTCTTCCAGGACTGCGACGGTGGATTTCGACCTCGCGTCATGTATTTGGACACTGTCGACTGGGCTACTTCGAACCCCAGCATGAGCAGTTCGCCGTGAATTCGGGAGCTCCCCATAGCGGGTTTTCCCCGCTCATCCTTCTTATGAGATTGCGAAGCTCAGGATCGACCTTAGGCCGCCGTGCCCTGTTTCTGGATTTCCAGCGCCAAAACGCCTTAAAGCTGGAACGATGCCATCGCAGGATGGTCTCCGGCTGCACCACCTGAGCCAAACCGAGCAGGCTCGGCCAGAGCTTGGTCATTAAAACGATCAGAGCTCGGTCACTACCGCTCAGTCGAACACGCGACGGCATTCGCCGCAACGCGATGTTGAGTTGATGACGTAGAAATAGATTCTCGGCCTCGAGCCTGCTCCTCGACTTAAACAGGTCAACAACGAAAATCCAGAGCGTGTGAAGCACCGCAATCATCGCCCAAAATGATGCGATGATTCTGCCCTACTGTGCCAATCCAGGCCGGATCGAATTTTCGGAAAGGACAGGTCGATGACCCAGATCAAATCAGGGCTTTGGCTAAGTCCTGGCGTAACTGCCTTGGTGAATACCTGCATGAAATAAATGAAGGCACCAGCCTGATTTATTGCTCCACCGAAGACGAGCAACCGACGGCAGCTCTCCTCGGCCGGGCCAACCGACTGGGTTGGGCTCTGGTTGATATTAAGGGCCCCAAGAACGTCGATATCGATCCTAAAACTGCATCACGTCACCACCAGACCTTCGCCCGGGCGGGCATACCGCGATTGGCGGATATCGCAGCTATCAGAAGTCTTCTCTGGCGCAGACACCTTTCGCGCCGCCGATAATATAGGTCACGCTCTCCTCTCTTCATCGCTTTTTGGGTTTGACCGGCGCCCTCAGCAACTCAGCAGCTTCGACCTGCAGAACGGCGGCCAATTTACCGCCTACTCATTGTTTCCGCGTCTTGCGATCTGAACTTATACTATACCCAACTTGAGCCGCGCAGGCGAAGGACCGATAGTTCGGCACAAACTAGAAAGCCGCGAAGTGTGTCGGCACAACGAAGGTGTTAACGGAGGGGTTCACGCTCATGCGCACTCAAATAGTCAGGAAGTTAAATACTTTGCGTTTCGCTCAAGTGTTGCTCGTCGCTGCTGGTATGTTAGGCCTTTGCACGCAAGCCAATGCCGGAGACGTCCTGCGAGTCGGAAAGGCGGTACCGGAAGCATTTTCCTTTGTGCCCCTCGATGTCGGTATGCAAACCGGCATTTTTGAAAAGTATGCGCTGGAAATTCAGCCGGCCGCATTTGCCGGCGATGCCAAACTCCATCAGGCAATGACCGCCGACGGCATCGACATTGCGCTTGGCTCCGGGCCGGCAATGGCATTTATCGCAAAGGGCTCACCCGACAAGGCGATCGCAGCCTTGGCCGGACCGCCGCTACTCCTCGCTATTGTGGTTCGGCCGGATGGGGCAAAGACCATTGCCGACCTCAAAGGCAAGAAAGTCGGCGTCTCCACCGCCGGTTCGCTGACAGCGTGGCTCGTCAGCGAGACGGCGCGCCGTCAGGGTTGGGGGCCCAAAGGTATCGACATCGAACCCCTGGGCGCCATGCCGGGACAGATCGCGGCACTCAAGCGCGGCGACATCGACGGTGTCATCATGGATGTCGGCACCGCCTTTAATCTGGAAAAGAGCGGCTCAGGACGCATCCTGGTGCGCTTCACCGACATCAAAGATTTCATGATCAATGTCATTTATGCCACCAATAAAGACATTGATGGGCGCCCAAACGATCTGCGCAAGTTCTTGAAAGGTTGGTTCGAGACCATCGTCTTCATGCGTGCCCACAAGGCGGAAACCATCAAGATTGCGGCGCCCGTAATCGGTCAGGAGCCGGACATAACGGCGCGCACTTACGATGAACTGATGCCGATGTTTTCTGATGACGGCAAATTCTCGCCCCGGGCGCTCGCGGTTCTATCCAAATCATGGGTGGATCTAGGAGTGTTGCAGAGCGAGCCCGATGTGGCGACGCTTTATACTGAAGAGTTCGTTCCGAAGTAGGCGCGAAAGCCTCCGGGGCGCCGTCAGAATTGATGTTGCGATGAGTGATTCCGTGGAAATGCAGAAAACGGCGGCGCCCAGTTTCCAGCGGCATGTCATCATCATTGGCGGCGGGCCAGTCGGTATGATGCTGGCGATGCAGCTTGACCGGTTTGGCGTTCAGAGCGTGATCGTCAACACCTTGCCTAGACCCCAATGGCATCCAAAGGGCGGCACGCACAACGCCCGCACGATGGAGCATTACCGGCGGCTCGGGCTGGCCGCCGATATTCGAAAGCTCGGCTTGCCGCCGGACCATCCCACCGACGTCGTTTATGTCACCCGCCTAAATGGCTGGGAACTGCAACGGATTACGATGCCCTCCGAACGCGAAAAGATGCGTTCGGTAGCGGAGGCGGAGCTGACCGACCAAGTCCCCGAGCCGCTTCTGCGCTGCAACCAGATGCATGTCGAAGCTTATCTATTCGATCGGATTTGCACCTTGGAGAATGTCGTCAACCGCTTCGGGTGGCGATGCGTCGGCCTCAACGATCACGGCAGCGGCGTGACGGCGGAGATCGAGGATGCTGACACCGGCGAGCGCGAGACGCTAAGCGGCGCGTATGTCGTCGGCTGCGACGGCGGCCAAAGCCTTGTGAGGCGAGCGTTATCTATTCGATACGACGGAGAGCAGCCCGAGCCACAGGCCTATTTGGGCGGTCGGATGGTTTCGACTTATATCCGTTCTTCGGCTCTTCGGGAGCGGATCATCCGCAAGATTGCCTGGCAGTATTGGACCGTCAATCGGGACATCCGAAGCAACACATTGTCTATCGACGGCAAATCCGAATTTCTTTTCAACACCCGTCTGCGTGATGATCAGGACAAACCCGATGACGACTCTATATCGCGCGCCTTCATTGCCAGCGTTGGGCAAAATATCCCGTTTGAAGTCGTGCAGCATTCGACGTGGATAGCCGGGCAGGCCTTGGTTGCGGAACAATTCGGTTCCGGGCGGGTCGTCATGGCGGGGGATGCGGTGCACCTTTTCACGCCAACGGGCGGCTTTGGGATGAACACGGGCGTGGACGATGCAGTCAATCTCGGATGGAAGCTCGCCGCTCTCGTGCAGGGCTGGGGGGGCGTCGATCTGCTCAAAAGCTACGAATTGGAACGCCGACCCATTGCTCTGCGTAATACTGCGGCGGCCAAGCTACTCGCGCGTAATGTTGGTGCCGTGCCCGTCGCGCCGGAGATCGAAGATCACACCGATGCAGGAGCCTTCGCCCGTTTAAAAGCCAGCGAGTTTTTATCGACCTTTGGCGGTGAGTTCGGGTCTCTCGGCATACAGCTCGGCGCGCGTTACGACAGTTCGCCAATTATCGTATCCGACGGGGCTACTCCACCGGGCGACGATCCCTTGATCTATACTGTGAGCAGTGTGCCTGGTGGCCGCGCGCCTCATGTGTGGCTTGAAAAAGGTTTGTCGCTTTTCGACTGTCTTGGTTGGGGCTTCACGTTATTGGCGTTTCGCGAGGACTCTGCGGCGGTAAAGGTTGAGCGCACAGCCCTCTCGTTGGGTATTCCATTCAAGATTTTGAAGTTGTTCAGCGGACCGGCACGCGATCTCTATCAAAGGGACTTCGCTCTTATCCGTCCTGATCAGCACGTGGCTTGGCGTGGCAATCATCTGCCGGAGGACTGTTGGTCGCTACTTCGGCGCGTAACAGGTTGCGGACTGGAGAAATCGTCGTAACTTCGATCCGCGGAGTTACGCAGGATATCCCAGAATTGGGTGTTGGGTCAGTGTGAATAAGGTGGCAGGCTGGTAAGAACCAGACTTAAGTGAAAATATTGACAGCCCGTTCGTCAGAGACGGCAACAATAAGCTTGTCCGTCGTTACGCTGGCAACTTTAGCTAAACCATCAACCAGGTTCACCGTTTCTTTGCCCTGCTTTTTTCCCCGCTTATTGAGCGCCTGCGCTTCAAATAGTTCGCGGGTCCACAATAAGGGGAAAGCCAAAATGGTGCGGCGTCAGAGAGAGCCTACTTACATTGTTCGAGTCCTTGATTGGCTCAAACAGTACTGGACAGACTAAGGCCGACCTTGCCCTTCACGATGGCTTTCGAAAAGAAGACAGCGGACATCACAAATGTACGCCGCCTGTTTAGCAGTGAAGGGACCAATTAATTCGGGGTACATCCATCTACTTACAAGAAGATTGTTACGGCAGCTCGAAAGCGGCGAACGTCGGTAGCGCAGATAGTCGCCGAGAAATTTGCGCGTATATGAGTCCAGGCGAGTATCATATCGCACACCAAAACGTCCAGGCTACGCTATAATTACGGGCTGCGAAGCGCCGAAAAGTTCCATCGCAGCCGCGAGAAGCCTTGATCTAGTTCCCTTCACAACTCATCTTCACCATCATTGCCCGGTTGAAGACGGAGCTGTGAGGAGCCACGTGCTCACTAGCCGACATTCTTCGGCCAACAATGAGAAAACACCATGAAGGACGAACACAACAAGGCGGCGGAACAACACGAAAACGCAGCGAAGTCACATCGTGCCGCTGCCGATGCTCATGGCAAAAACGACCACGCCAAGGGCAAGGAACATTCCACAC
>Ga0302324_100021573_pt1 | contig 12553 bp, 8 predicted proteins | sample Palsa_T0_1_FD_201949 | JGI IMG/M metagenome (GOLD analysis project Ga0302324, IMG submission 201949) | Peat permafrost microbial communities from Stordalen Mire near Abisko, Sweden - Palsa_T0_1 | ecosystem: Environmental > Terrestrial > Soil > Palsa > Peat permafrost | place: Sweden: Abisko...
CCTCCGCTCAGGGCGATTAGGGCTTTACTGAAGCCGGTCTTCTGAACGTAGTCGCGGGTGCCGAGGACGAGGGCGTGATAGGCGGCTTCAGTTTCCTCGTCGGGTTCTGCCTCGGAGGGTACGGGCCGGCCAGTGGTGCAGGCGCTGTCGGCTATGACGATGTCTTCGCGAAAAGACGCGGCCTGGGCGATGACGGCGCCGTCGGCGGCCATGGCGAAAGATGATCCGTCGAAGATAAGGCTGTCGTTGCCGCCGATCTGGTTCGACAGGAAGACCGGAATGCGGTGCCGCTGGGCGAGCGCGGCCAACATGCGAAGGCGGATCTGACGCTTGCCATGCCAGAAGGGCGAGGCGGAGATGTTGAGGAGCAGGGTTGGCTTCTGGCCCATCAGATCTTCAACGGGATCAATTGGGTAAAGGCGCTGCGGCCAGAAGTCCTTGTCGTTCCAGGCGTCTTCGCAGATGGTGATGGCCAGGCGCTCGCCTTCGAATTCAATGACGCGCTGGCTGGTTGCAGGGGCGAAGTAACGCTGTTCGTCGAAGACATCGTAAAAGGGCAGCAGCATCTTGTGCTGTTCGATGAGAATCTGGCCCTTGTCGATGAGGACGGCGGCGTTGACGGCGCGTTTGCCGGAGTCTGCCGGTGCGGGCAGGGCTACGCCGACGAGGATAGCGGTGGACAACGACGCTGTGGCCTGGCACAGTTCGTCGAGAGCCGTTGCGCAGCGGGCGAGAAAGCTGGGCTTTTCGAGGAGATCGGCGGGCCAGTAGCCGCAGAGGGCGAGTTCGGAGAAGATGGTGAGTCTGGCTCCGGAGCCGGCGGCTCGCTGGCTGGCGCTGATGATTTTTGCGAGGTTGCCGGTGAAGTCCCCGACAGTGGGGTTGATCTGGGCTAGCGCTATCTTCACTTCTCTAGTGTAAAACAGGCGCGGGTTGAGGGCGGAGTGGGCTGTGCTTCGAGCTTAGAAAGACTGTAAAGGACTAAAAGACGGTAAAAGACTATAGGTACAAAGTATCCCACCTTAGCCGCAAAGAACGCGGCGAAGATGGGGCACCCATTTTTGTGGTTCATTGGACAGGTTCTTATGTGTCAGTCCTGGCGGAGTGCGACCATTGGTTCTACTGCCATTGCCCGTCGTGCGGGAAGATAGCAGGAGGCTAGAGCCACAAGGCCAAGAACGGTCATCACAACCGCATAGGTGGCGGGGTCTCGCACGCTGACTACTACAAAGCTGCCGACTGCCTGCGCGGCCAGAATTGCGACGACCAGGCCGATTGCGAGGCCAATGGCAACAATGCGGATCGATTGACGGTAGATCATTTTGAAGACCGTACTCCGGTTGGCTCCGAGCGCCATTCGCAGGCCGATCTCATGGACGCGCTGGCTGACCGTGTAGGAGATCACGCCGTACAGGCCAACAATCGCCAGGGTCAATCCGAGGCCGCCCATGACGGCTGCGAGGGACGCTGCTATCTGGAAGAGCAAGAGGCCGTTCAGCGTGTAGAGCGCCTGGTGCATGGTCTGCACCTGAAAGACGGGCAGCTGAGGAGAGAGAGAATGGATTGCTTTCTCGACGGTTGGCGCGAGGGCGAGGGGATCTCCCCGTGTCCTTAACTGGAATACCATCAGGCTGTTGCCGGCAACGTGCTGGGCGTACGGGAGATAGAAAAACGGTTGTTTCTTGGCGCCGCCGGATAGCTGAAACTCCGCGTCGCCGGCGATTCCAACGACGGTAAACTGGCGCGCTTTTTCGCTGTCCCTGTGGAACGTGTGACCGACGGGATCCTGGTTGGGCCAGAACTTCTTGGCTGCGCTTTCGCTGATGATGGCTACATCTCTACCGTGCTCGTCGTCTGCATTGGTGAAGGCACGACCGCGCAGAAGATTGATACCCATCACGGTGAAGTATTCGGGCGATATGACGTTGTAGCCTGCACTGAATGCCGAGGGGTCGGCTGGAGCAGGAGCGCCATCGATGACCAGCGTATCGCCGCCATTGCCGAAGTAGCCCAATGGAATTGAGCTCGCATGGCTGACAGAGTCGACTCCGGCAAGTTGATGGAGGCGAAGCAGGATGTTGCCAGCCAGATCGCGTGTTGGTGCATCCTTCATCCCGATCTCACCTGGATCGACGACGGCATTCAGCACATGATCGGGCTTGAAACCGAAGTCCATGGTCTGCATAGCGGAGAGGCTGCGGACGAACAGGCCGGTCACGACGAGCAACACGAGCGAACCGGCTATTTGAAGGGCAACCAGGCTGTCACGCAGCCAATGGCGGCCTGAGGTTACGCCTCGGCTGCCCTCATGCAGGAAGGTGTTCACATTGGATTTTGCGAGCCGCATGGCGGGGACGATGCCGACGACCAGTCCCGCAAGAAGAGCAACCAGGAAGGAATAAAGGAAGATGCGCCAATCGAATTCAAAGGAGAGCGCAATGGGGATATCAGCGTGCGGATTGATATGACCGAGCGCTGCGCTGGCCCACATGCCAAGAAGTACGCCCATGACTCCACCCATGAGGGCGAGCGAAACTGTCTCGGTGATCATTTGCCGCATCAGGCGGGAACGCTGGGCTCCAAGAGCGGTGCGGATGGCCATTTCGCGCTCGCGCACTGTAGCTCGCACCAGAACCAGATTGGCTACGTTCACGCAGGCCAGCAGGAGCACTAAACCGGCAAGACCCATAAACAGCGCGGCGATGATCAACATGGTGTTGGGATTGCCGGTAGAGATGCGCTGGCTGGACTCGGAGAAGGCAGCCAAGTCGATCTTCTTTTCAACATCCGGATGCTGACGCATCAGGTTCTGCGCAACGACACTCAGTTCGGCACTGGCCTGATGCAGGCTGACTCCAGGCTGCAGGCGCCCGGAGGCGATAAATTGTCGAGTTGTCCAGCCATTTAACACGTCCGTCGGCGTGCCTTCGATTCCGATCTCGGATACAGGTAGAAACGCCGCGGCGGAGATAAAGCTTTGCAATCCGTGAAAGCCTTTGGGAGCTACGCCAATCACTGTGAACGGTTGTCCATCCACGGTGACACTGCGACCCGCGATGCCCGGATCTCCGTTGAATTTTTCCTTCCAGTAGTCGTAGGACAGAACAATCACCGGGTCGTGGCCGAGAACCTCCCCCTCGCTGGGCAAAAACAGCCTGCCTGCCGCTGGCTTAAGCCCCAGCGCATCGAACAGGTTGCCACTGACGTAGGTGGTCAAGATCCGCTGCGGCTGCTGCCCCTGAGTTGCTAAACCGTCGAGTCCGAGCGTGTACAGAAAGACGTCGCTGAAGGAACCCTTGCTCTGATTGCGGATCTCTTTGAACTCGGGCCACGAGATATACGGAAAGAATGGCCCGGTGTTCTGGCGAAGAGTCAGTGCCGCAAGCTGTTCAGGATGCGCCACCGGGAGAGGCTTGAGCAGGAGTGAGTTCACAAGGCTGAAAATGGCGGTGTTTGCACCGATGCCGAGCGCCAGCGTTAACACGGCGGTTATGGCAAAGCTCGGAGACTTCCTGAGTTGACGGAATGCAAAGCGAAGATCCTGAAGCAAGGTTCCCATGGATGCCTCCACGCACACGTATACGCGTGTTTGCTGTTGCACGTTCCTTGCCAATAAGTCTCGAATGGAGGTGGTTCATTTGTGGGCAGATACGGCCATTCGGCGATTGGATTCGGGATGGAAGTTGTCCGAAATTGAGAATGGCTGTCCGGAAGCGAACAGGGTTGCGCGGGAGTTGGGATGGTTTTGGAGAAGCAGATTCCCTGGCGGGAATGACAGACAGAAAGGCAGGGGCAAGGGCAAAGACTGGTTGTCAGGAGCCGGTGCCGGCGAAGACTACGCCTACTGTGCGCAGGATGATTTTGATGTCCAGCCAGACGCTCCAGTTTTCGATGTAGGCGACATCGAGTGAGATGTAGCTGTCAAAGGATGGGTCCTGGCGGGCCTGCACCTGCCAGAGGCCGGTGATGCCGGGGGTGACGTCGAGGCGGCGGAGATGGGCCAGGTTGTACTGGCGGACTTCGCTGGCCAGGGGCGGACGCGGGCCGACGACGCTCATGTCACCAAGGAGCACGTTGAAGAACTGCGGCAGCTCGTCGAGAGAGTATTTGCGCAGGAAGTGTCCGACTTTGGTGATGCGCGGGTCGTTGGACATTTTGAAGAGAATGCCCTGGCGCTCGTTCATGTGCATGATTTCGGCACGGCGGCCATCGGCGTCGCGGACCATGGTGCGGAATTTGTAGCACTTGAAGACGCGCGCCTTCTTGCCGATGCGCTCGGAGGAATAGAGGATCGGACCATGCGAATCGAACTTGACGGCAATGGCGATGGCCAACAGTACCGGGGACGTGACCACCAGAATAAATAAGCCAACAGCAATGTCCAGGAAGCGTTTGAGGATCAGGCCCACTTCCGGGACGTGGCCGCGGTGCAGGGGGATGGTCGGGAACTGGCCGATGTACTCGATGGTGCTGTTCCAGGCGAGGCCGTCATACATATCGGGCACGACGCGGAGATCGATGCCGTTGGCGCGGGCCTGATCCAGGACGCCCTTGATGACGCCGCGTTCGCAGGGTGAGGTGAAGAAAATCTCATCGACGAAGAGCTTGCGGGAGTAGTCGAACAGGCTTTCGAGCGAGCCTAGGACGTCGCCGGTGGTGCCTGGGAGCTGGGTGTCGACGCCGGGAACCTGGACGAATCCCTTGAAGATGTAGCCCAGCTGGCGGATGCTTTGCAGATGATGGCGCAGGGCGTGGGCCTCGGCGCCGGTGCCTACGATGATCACGTTGCGGGTGTTCATGCCCGACTCGAAGCGCCGGTAGAGCAGGGCGCGGTAGACGAGGCGGCGCAGGCTGAGCGAGACGGTCAGCAGGATGATGGTCAAAATGACCACGCTGCGGGGAATCTGCTCGGCTCGGATGAGGTAAAGAGTGCCGGTGAGCAAGAGGCCTGAAACCAGGCAGGCCTGGGCACTGAGGCGCTGCTCATGGAGATGATTGGTGAGGCGGGTGGGGTGGTAGAGGTGCAAGCTGCGGCTGATGACGATCAGCGTGGCGATGAATCCAATCAGCAGGCCGGTGAGGATGCCCATCGACTGGCCGTGAATCAGGGTTCCATGCCAGAAACCGCGAGCTCCGGCAATGGGGCCGGTGTGGAGTTCAATGATGGAAGCCACCAAAGCCGCGCCGAAAACGGTGATGGCATCCAGGATCATCCACATTCCAGCGCTGCCTCGGGCAGTTCGCTGATGGGTGGCCGTCCCGCTGTCGTTCCACTCCTGAGGGGAGGATGGTGGAGTCGCAGAGACTCTTTGCCAGAATTCTGATGTTGCCATATTTGTTTCGCAGACCTCGAAAAAAAATGCAACAGTGGTCGTTAGTTTGGCTTGGTCAGCCATTCCATGGGGGAGAAATACAGACAACAAGTGGTGCAAGGTAAACGTGAAATTGCCGAATGCTAGTTAGACGCCTGACTCCGGATGTCGGGTTGCACTGGAACGGGCGTCCGAATTTCGGGGTTCCACAGTCTGAGACCTACTATGCCTCTTAGCCCGATGCTTGTTCCGTTCGCGGAATCTTTGCTGACGGATCAAAGGGGCGCGAATAGCATCCCGCTGCGACTTCGGTTTCGTGCATGTCCCGTCGTCGGGCAGCACTGGAATGAGGACTGTCTCGCCTGCCAGAGTAACAGATTGGGGGCTCCGGCGAAGCGGATGGGAGAAACTTACCACGTAGTCAGTCTAACCGGTCTTCGATTAAGAAAACGTAAAAGAGGTTTGGGGGGGCAAACTTACCGGCATAACTTCTGACTGAATTGTTTCTAGCTTGTATCAGATGGCTCAGGAATGCAAGGAAAAACTGAATTCCGCGCAATTGACGCCGTCAAAAAACGTCTCAGGCGGCCGGCGGAACGGGCAGCGGAGTGGGGAGGACGTACGCGTCCAGGTTGAGGAACTGCTGGACGTGGGGATCGGTGCAGTTCATGAACTCCTGGATGGTACCGAAGAAGCGGGCGGTGCCGGAGTCGAGGAAAAGTACCAGGTCGGCGAGGCGCATGGCGAAGCGCATGTCGTGTGTGACGACGATGCTGGTGATGCCCAGTTGGAGCTTGAGGCGCTGGATGAGATCGCCGATTAGCCGGGCCATGATGGGGTCAACCATGGTGGTGGGCTCGTCATAGAGGATGGCTTCGGGCTGGGCGGCGAGAGCGCGGGCGATGGCAATGCAGCGTTTTTGGCCGGTGGAGAGGCTGGAAGGCAGAAGATTGACGGTATCGCTGGCTCCGACCAGGTCAAGCAGACGGCTGACGAGCTGTTGGATCTGATCTTCGAAGAGGCCACCTTTTTCGCGCAGCGGGAAGGCGATGTTTTCGCCGACGGTGAGTGAATCGAAGAGCGCCCCGTTCTGGAAGACCATCGTGACGTGCTTGCGGATTTCCTGAAGGCCGCGCTCGTCGAGGCTGGAGATGTCCTGACCGTCGACGCGGACGCAGCCGGAATCGGCTTTGAGGAAGCCGAGCAGGATGCGAAGGGAGACGGATTTACCGACGCCGCTGCGGCCGAGAATGCAGAGCGTCTGACCGCGGCCGAGGTGGAAACTGACTTCGTCCAGGACTTTGCGATCGCCGAAGGTGATGGAGACGCGATCGAAATCGATGAAGGGGGGTGGGGGTGGGTTATCCGGCTCGCCGGCGAGTGGGGCGGGCGTGGAGGCGAGAGTTTCTGAGATGAGTGCGGCTGTCACCGAGGAGGCCATCTCCAGCTCCTGCACGGTGGTGGAGGACTGGAGTTCGTCCAGTTCTTCTCCCAACGACGGCGGGGCTGGGCTCGCGGGCGGGAATTCAGGCTGCTTCGGGTCGCTCACGGTACCAGATTACTTGAGTTTGGCTGTTTGGCGAGTTGGCAAGTTGGCGGGTTAGCAAGTTTCCCGGCGGGGGTGGCGATTGAGCCGGGCGAGCTCGGTTGGGGTGTTGGCGCTTTGGAACCAGAGCAGCGGTGGAAGGTTGAGGGGGTGTTGGCAGTGGCCGCATTGCAGCAGATATTCGACCGGAACTGCGTCAAGGGCGGAGTGGAGAGATGCCGGGATGGTTTGCCAGGCGAGATAGCAGGCGGTCTGGCCGGATTGGAGGTTCTGGGTGAGATATGGGAGAGCGGTGCGGTGCAGGACTGCGGGGAACGGTTCAATGCGGCCGTTGAGTTTTGCCACAGTGACCGGGGCGCCGGTGAGTCTGGCTCTCTGGAGCAGGCAGGCTAACAGGGATGAGGGCATCAGAGGCAGGTCTACGGGGAGGAAGAGGTTCCATTCTGCCTGGGAGACGGATAGCGCGGCGTGGATTCCGCCCATGGGTCCGGTTTCTGGGAAGGTGTCGGGGATCTCTTCTGCGAATGCTTTGAGCGGGCTGCGGCAGCCGGCTATGCGGGCGGGAGCTCCTGCGGCGGCGAGGGTATTCAGGGCGACCTGGACGAGAGGGACGCCTTGAAAGAGAGCCAGCGCTTTGTCTGAACCCATTCGCGAGGAGTGGCCGCCGGCCAGGACGAAGCCTGCGGCGGATTCCGGTGCGTGGGAGTTCTGCACCACGGGCTATTTTCCGTCCGGCTCGGCAGAGATCTCGCCCGTCAGTTCGAGGAACCGGATGATGGACTCGATGCCCTGGTGGAAGTTGGAGATGAGGAACTTTTCATTAGGGGCGTGGAGGTTGTCGTCAGGCAGGCCGAAGCCCATCATGACGCTGGGCAGATTGAGGTGACGGGCGAAATCTCCGACGACGGGGATGGAGCCGCCGGAGCGGATGAAGACTGTGTCTTTGCCCCAGATTTCTTTGAGCGCCGCGGTTGCAGCCTGGATGTAGGGATTGTCGACCGGGATGAGGCAGGGTTCGCCGGAGTGGATGAGCCGGACCTCTACATCGACGCCGTTGGGGGCGATGTGCTGGATGTAGTCGCGATATTGGGCGAAGGTTTCAGTGGGCGACATGCCGGGAACGAGACGAATGGAGACTTTGGCGGTCGCTTTGGCGGGGATTACGGTTTTTGCGCCAGCTCCGATGAAGCCGCCGGGCATGCCGTGGACATCGAGAGTGGGACGAGCCCAGGTGCGTTCGAGGACGGAGTAGCCGGGTTCGCCGGCGAGTTCGCGGGAGCCTACTTCTTTTTCGCGGTACTCTTCTTCGTCGAAGGGAAGGCTTTGCCAGGCCGCCAGCTCTTCGCCGCTGGGCGGGATGATTTTGTCGTAAAGGCCGGGGATGAGGATATGGCCGGATTCATCTTTGAGCCTGGCGATGATCTGGCAGAGCGAGACGAAGGAGTTGGGTGCCGCTCCGCCGTACATGCCAGAGTGGAGGTCGGTGCGCGAGCTGCGGACTTCGATTTCGGTGTAGATCATGCCGCGGAGGCCGACGCAGAGAGTGGGCAGGCCCGGGGCGAACATTTCGGTGTCGGAGACGAGCGCGAAATCGGCTTGGAGCTGGGCGGGTTTGGAAGCGACGTAGGCTGCGATTCCCTCCCCTCCTACTTCTTCTTCGCCTTCTAGGATCACGCGGACATTCAGCGGCAGCTTGCCGGTTGCGGCTAGCAGGGATTCGAGGGCTTTGACGTGCATGTACATCTGGCCCTTGTCGTCGACTGCGCCTCGGGCGTAGAGGTTGCCGTTGCGCTCGGTGGGCTCGAAGGGCGGCGAAAGCCATTCGTCTAACGGATCGGGCGGCTGAACGTCATAGTGTCCATAGAGCAAGGCTGTTGGGGTACCGGGTACGTGGAGCCAGTCTGCGTAGACGAGCGGGTGGCCTGCGGTTTCGATGAGCTTTACGTTTTCCATGCCGATGCGCTTCAACTCGGCGGCGAGGACCTCGGCGGCTTGGCGGACGTCGGCTTTGTGGGCTGGGTCGGTCGAGACGGATGGGACGCGCAGGAGGGATTTCAGCTCTTCGAGGAAGCGGGGCTGGTTTTGCTGGGCGAAGGCGATGGCTGAGGATGACGTGGCTGAGGATGACAAGGAAGCGCTCCTGTTAAAAACGAAGATAGCCAAAGTGGAGTATATGCGTTCCGGGGTAGTCGAGTCTGTGGGACTGTTGACGTGAAAGGTTGGTAATCGTGTTGAGAAAATCCGCTGTCAGGCTGGGTTTGCTTATGCGCAGACTTCGCCCTTTGCTCTTGCTTGCCTTGATGCTCTCAACCTCAATCGCATTTGCTCAAACCCCGCCGGAGAATCCGTATTTCAGCAGGCGAAATACGTTTGGAGTCTTTGTGGCTTACTCCAACGATTCCAGCCATATTCTGCTGGGCGCTGTGGAACAGCGCAGGCTTTTTGACGTGGGAGCAAGCTATAGCCGCAGGCTGTTTCAAAACCGGATTGTGAATTGGCAGTACAACGGCGAAATACTGCCTGTAGCTCTGGAGAGCGATCCGCTGGTGCACCAGGTCGAGACTATTACGTCTCCTTTGCCGGGCTCGTTCAGCACCACCTATGCGCCGTATGGAGCTTGCCATAGCGGGTCCGGCAGTTTTAGCGAGACGATCGACGGCACGACGTTCAGCTATACGTACGTCGATACGTGCAGCCGGCAATGGACGATCGGAGAAGGAATTTCTCCGGTGGGATTTCAGTGGAATTTTCTTCCCCGGCGGAAGCTGCAGCCTTTCCTGATTGGTCATGGAGGGTATATGTATTCCACGCAGGCGATACCGGTGGCACAAGCGGGGAACTTCAACTTTACTTTTGATCTGGGCGTGGGGTTGGAGCTGTACCGGACGAAAACTCGATCCATTCGCGCGGAATATCGATATCACCATATTTCAAACCACGATACGGCTACTGCGAATCCAGGCATCGACAATGGTCTGTTTCAGGTGACGTATGCTTTTGGGCGCTGAGGCTCAATAGCGCGGGATGTGGGTGTCTGCCTGGCAGGACCAGGCGTCGATGCCTCCGGCGATGTTCTGCGCGGCGTCGAAGCCTTGCTGGCGCAGCCAGTTGGTGACACTTTGCGAGCGGGCGCCGTGGTGGCAGAGGATGAGCAGACGCTCATCCGGGTCCAGTTCCTGATGGGCGCGGGATGGTACGTCGCCCATGGGCATCAGGATGCTGGGCTCGATGTGGGCGGTTGCGTATTCCCATGGCTCGCGGACGTCGATGAGTTTGGCTTTGCCTTCTTCGAGAAGGATCTTGGCGTCCTGGGCGGTTACTTCGAAATCGTACATGCCTATAGGATACTTCTTTTCGGCGCGGAGTTCTGTGGTGCTCCTGGCCGATGCACTGGGCTGACACAGAGCGCGCTTTGGCGCTGATTGGACACGAGATCCTCTTCAGGATTGCATCCTACCCTGTACTTGTCATTCTCGTGCAATGGTTCTGCTATTCAGGCAGAAAAGCTCACAGACTTGGCAGGGTAAGTATGGTAGAACGGGGTTTGCCTGTTTGGGCTGTAGTTTGAATTACCAAAAGTTACCATAGGCACCCAAAAGGGCTGATACTGGAGAGAATGCAGACATCTACCAAAGTGCTGATAGTGGAGGATGAGATCCACGCGCTGATGGGTCTGGCGGAGTTGATCTCCGGCTGGGGCTATCGGACGGAGACTGCGCGCGACGGCATTGAAGGGTACGAAAAAGTGCTGGCCTGGGATCCGGCGATCGTGGTTACCGACTTGAAGATGCCCCGGATGGACGGACTTGGATTGTTGACCAAGCTGACCGAGTCCGGCAGCAAGATGGCGGTGGTCGTGCTGACGGCTCAGGGGTCAGTGGAACTGGCTGTGGATGCGATGAAGCTGGGCGCGTATGACTTTATCCAGAAGCCGGTGGATGCGACGCGGCTGAGGACCATCCTGGCGAACGCTACGCGGCAGCTGGATACGGATATTGAGCTGGAGGTGACGCGGAGGCAGTTGCGGCAGAGCGGCGTGCTCGGCTCGATGGTGGGCCATTCGCGGCCTATGCAGGAGGTCTTTGGGCTGATTGAGCGCATCGCGCCTTCGAATGTTTCCGTACTGATTACCGGCGAGAGTGGGACAGGCAAGGAGCTGGTGGCGCGGACGTTGCACGAGTTGAGCGACCGCAAAGGACGGCCGTTTGTGGCGGTGAACTGCGCCGCGATTCCCGAGACGCTGATGGAAAGCGAGATCTTTGGCCACGAAAAGGGCGCTTTCACGGGTGCGGTTGAACGGCGAGCGGGCTGTTTTGAGCTGGCTGAGGGCGGTACTCTGCTTTTGGATGAGCTGGGCGAGATGCCGATTGGAACGCAGGCCAAGCTGCTGCGGGTGCTGGAGGAACGCAAGCTGCGCAGGCTTGGCGCTCGCACTGAGCAGGATGTAGATGTGCGGGTGCTGGCGGCGACCAATCGCAACCCTGAAGATGCCGTGGCTGCCGGGCAGCTGCGCTCGGATTTGTTTTATCGCCTAAATGTTTTTCACATCTATATGCCGCCGCTGCGAGGGCATCCGGAGGATATTCCGGATATGGTGGAGGCGATGCTGGTGGAGATGAATCAGAAGCATGGCCGCCGTGTGGCTGGGATTTCGACAGCGGTGCTGGAGCGTTTATCGCAGCATGAATGGCCCGGTAACGCGCGCGAGTTGCGCAACCTGATGGAGCGGGCGGTGATTCTGGCTCCGGATGGCGGGCTGATCGATGAGGCGCAATTGCCGACGGGCTTTGGACGGGCTGCTGCGCCTGCGACTGCGGTTTCGGATGGGAACAGCGTTTCGGTACGGGTGGGAGCGACGGTAGGCGAGGCAGAGCGGCTGCTGATTCTGCGGACGCTGGAGTTTACAGGGCAGAACAAGACGCGGGCGGCGGAGCTGCTTGGCGTGAGCCTGAAGACGCTGCACAACAAGCTGAAAGAGTATGAATACACGCGGGAGAACGGGGGTTCGCGGGAATGAGTTTGAAGACAAAACTTGTTCTGGCGATCACCAGCCTGGTCTTTCTGGTGACGGTGGTGCTGTCTCTGGTGTATGTGAGCCAGTTGCTACAGTCGGTTGTAAACCAGTCGTATGACACCAATCTGCTGGTGGCGCGGCAGATTCGATATGCGCTGCAACTGGCGCTCGAAAATGGCTTGAGAGACCAGACGGTCAATCCCAATGATCAGACCCAGTTGCGTACGCTGGCGGCCGCGGCGGTGCGCGACAATGCGGCGTTGACAGCGGTGGTGGAGTCGGTCAACCGGTATTCGCCGACTGTGTATGACATCAGCATCAGCGACAACACTAATCGAGCCTTGCTGACGACGGGGCCCAGCGGCGAGGATCAACTGCTGCCGGCGCGTCCTGACTATCAGCTGCTGAAGGAGAGCAACCCGTGGGAACTGGTGAAGGCCGTCATCGGCAAGGGGCGAGTGTATGACGTGGTGGTGCCGCTGGAGCGCAATGGCGAATTGTTTGCCACGGTGCGCGTCGGGGTGCGCACTACGCTGCTGCGGGATGCGTATCAGCCTCAGGTAAACGCGGCTATGACGCTGATGGGTCTGGCTCTGGGAACCTCGCTGCTGGTGGCCTTTCTGCTGGGAAACCTGGCGTTACGGCCGATGGAAGAGCTGAACATGCAGCTGGATTACTGGA
>Ga0302324_100021575_pt1 | contig 12552 bp, 17 predicted proteins | sample Palsa_T0_1_FD_201949 | JGI IMG/M metagenome (GOLD analysis project Ga0302324, IMG submission 201949) | Peat permafrost microbial communities from Stordalen Mire near Abisko, Sweden - Palsa_T0_1 | ecosystem: Environmental > Terrestrial > Soil > Palsa > Peat permafrost | place: Sweden: Abisko...
GGATTCTGCATAAACACCCTTCTCTTCTTTGTGTTTTTCGTGGGATGCATTGAGTTCTCCGACGCTGGATGGAAAGGAGTAGCAACGCTCGTTCAACCGGGCGTCCCAGCCCGTATCGCGATCGCCGTTGCAGCCTTTTCCATGGCTCTAGGCCTGCTGCTCGCCATAGCTGTCCCTAGGGTGGTGATCAAAACGCTCGAAGGCATATACTGCATCCCCGTCGTTTTCTGGATGTGGGTTATTCCCTACTGCGCGTTTTGGGGAACACTGTGGTGTGTAAAGCACATTCCGTGGATGGCTGAAAGGCTGTGCGCTGGGATTGCAGTTCTCCTTCGGTTTGGCGTTACGCTCTTCCGGCTCACGCATTCGGAAATGCGGCTGCTCTGCTTTGTGGACGCAGCCATCGGAGTCGCTATCGGTCATTACTTCGGCAGCGCCATCGTCGGCGGCTTGGCAGGTGGCTTGTGGGGCGCCTTGAACTTCGAGATTTTCTCGATTCGCGTCCTCAAGCTCGTTCCGGCGAGTAGCTCGATCTTCTCTCGGTGATCCCTCGCGGATCACCTCAACCGAAGCCTTGGGAGACAGCAATATGTCTCCTGGGGCTTCTTTTTTTACAAGGCTCGATGCTGGGAATGACACAATAGGTATCCACATAACCCCTAGGAACCTTGCGCTGGATGCAAAATTTACAATCTATCATTTCTTGGTCACTACTATAGGATGAGATACGCTTTCGTGATATCCGAAAGCGTATCCTATAACAACTGCATGACAATGCATTCGCTCCGGATCGAACCGCATTAAGGTCGACCATGTATTAAAGATTCTCACGTCATTGCCTCAAGCCTCTATGGTGTACTCAGAAACGGCGGTTGATCTTCTCGTGAGGGATTATCATGACGAATTTGGCATCTCCATTTCCTATGACGATGCCGTTCGTATGATGATTCTCGTCGATATGCTAAGTGAAGTGTTTGAGAAATACGGAGACGAAGTCGGCGACGATATGCCGGCATTCCTCTCTCCACTTCTCGGCTTCTAATCACTCCTACCGACTGACAGGATTCGATCCTCCCTTTACCCTCGATAGCAAAATTAAGCAGGCGCAGCTTATTTTGACTTGAGCACCGTAGTCAATGACGTTAGAACCTTTTTTCTGGAGAACCCGGCGGTTGAGATTCCTATCCTGCCGGAGATACCTACTCCCCACCCCATACGGATGTAGATCGAATCTCTGCGGGGTGCAGTTCCCAACGCGCCAGCGTCAATTGTAACCACCGCAGAGACAAACAGAAGATTGTAAATCCTGCACCTGATGCGGGTTGTATATTAGGCAGACTATTTCTGCCCTTCAAATACACGAAGACGGCCGTCATGCTCGTGAATCACGCCTGGGGACGACGATGAAAACGGCCTTCAATGAATGAAGGCCGTTTGATTCTCGAATCTCAAGAACCGAAATGAAATGCAAATGGCTTGCGCTAGAGCAGCCGGGGCACTTCGCGAAGAAAGAACTGTTTCACTTCTTCCCAATCGAGCGTCACGAGCATGTGCGGCATCGGGTCCTTCTCGGCGTCGGCAAAGTACGTGAGGGACTTCAGCAGGTGAATCCTGCTGTAGTTGGTCTGCGCGTACTTTTGATCGAACAGCAGCAGAATCTCCGCCAGACCGTAGCGCACAATGCACATGTAGAGATCCACGAAGTCGCGCTTGGTACCACGACTCGCGATGGCGCTTAACTTCATGCACGCGATGTCGTGCGGGTCGGCAACTGGAACGTCGAAGAACAGGTTCGCGGGAAACAGGACAGGATATGCATAGCCCAGAAAACTAACCTTTGTTTCCTGAATCGTAGCGTGGAGGGTGTACGGTGCCTTCGCAACCAATGCGAAGCGGTCTAGGTTCTGGATCAATTGGAGAAGCGAGTTCTCGTCGAAGTGTTCCGTCGAGAAGAAGTCCAGGTCGAGGGAAAGTCGGTGACCGAACTGGAGGGCGAGTCCTGTACCGCCCGCAAGATAGAAGCGGTCCAGGAGGTGCGCATCCCGAAGGCCGCGAAGCGTTGTCTCGGTTGAGGCGGGGATCACCGTGCGGTGCCACGCCCCGTGTTCATGGTTGGTCATGGCAGTTTCCTTAGGTGAATGATGAGGTGGTTAGCGGCTGCCGTTGAGCGCCGCAACCTCGCGGGATGGAACCTGGTAGACGAGCGCCCAGAAGTTGGCGGATTTTCGAGAGAGTCGGCCTTCGGTTAATAGCACCCGGCGAATCTCCGCTTCCGAAAACGTCTGACGCAGCCATGCCACAGCCGCCTCGTCACCCAACTCCAGGACCCGAAAGATCGTGTAGTCGGGATAGGCCTCGGGCGTAAAGGTGTCAAGGTTCGTATCCCAGAAGAGTGCGCGTAAGTGGCTGGGAATCATACAGTTATCAGTATACCCCCTTGGCGAACTAAGTCAAGCTTTCTGTCTTCTGGCGACAACGACGGCGCCCTGAAGCCAACGGCATTCTCTGATCCTTTTGGTTGGACATCGCCAATGACGTTAGATAGGACCTCTTCCTGAAATAGTTCCGCATCCTGCGGCACGCGTCGCGTGAACTTGCGCCCGATGCAAGATTTACAATCTTTTATTTTTGTGTGAACCGCGTACGATTCACGCTGGGCCGCTCGGCGGGTGCCAGCCGCAAGAATAGAGCGAACACGGCTGGTTGGGGCTTCACCGGCAAATCGCTCCATCTCCCATCCGCGCTCCTATGTACGAGCGGCCCAGCTTTCCCTAAAGGTCGAATCAAAGCGAAGGACAATCCTGAAACACTCCACCCATCATTCATGCGAGGTCCACTAGCGTATATCGGCGGCAAGTGTGGAATTGCCAAGAAGATCATCGAGGTGTTTCCGAAACACACAACCTATGTCGAGCCATTTGCCGGAGGCGCTCAGGTTTTTTTCCGCAAAGAGCCGTCTGAGGTCGAGGTTTTGAACGATCTCGACGGCGAGATGATGAACTTCTTCCGCGTCTGCCAGCAGCATTACGAAGAGTTGCTTCGCTACCTGCGCTTTGTCGTTGTGAGCCGCAAATGGCATGAACTTCTGAAGGCCACTGATCCGGCGACGCTCACCGACATTCAACGTGCAGCCCGACACCTGTACCTCTTGAAGAACTGCTACGCCGGTTTGATCCGAAATCTGAATTACAAATGCTGCGTCGTGCAGCCGCCGGGGTTCAATCCAGAAACGCTCCCGGCCATCATCGAGGAGACGCACAAGCGTCTTGCGCGGGTGCAATTGGAAAACTTGCCTTACGAGAACATACTCAGGCGATTTGACCGCTCAGGGACACTTTTCTACCTCGACCCGCCATATTTCGGCCTGAAGCTCTATCGCCACAATCTCACCACGGCAGACTTCGAAAAGATGGCGGAGCGTCTTGAAGGCCTGAAGGCCAAGTTCGTCCTTTCGTTGAATGACGTTCCCGAGGTACGCAGGATCTTCAAGCCGTTCAAGTTTCGCGAGATTGAGCTCGCGTATACCGCCCAGAAGATCGCAGGACGCCGCTACCGGGAAGTGCTCATCACGAACTTCTGAAACCTTCGAAAATCCCTGTCAAACATTTTTCGCGTTGAATTTCGCTCTCCCAAGTTATTGAAATCTATGGCTTCTCGTGTATCCCGCGCGTGTGCTTGTTACCGTTTCTGACGCGGTCCCTCCCATACTCGCCCCATGCTTCACTTCCTCGAACACATCTTCATCTCGTTCTGGAACCGGCTGCAAGGCCGGCGTCGGCGCGGGGCCAAGGAGTCGGCGGGCGGAACGGCGCTTGGGTTCCGGGTGGTCGAGGAACAGGTGACGAATCGCCGAGTGAGCCTGAGCCAGACGCGGCGGACGATGCACCTGGCATTGCTCGGGAAGACGGGAACCGGAAAGAGTTCGCTCCTCAAATACCTCTGCCTCCAGGACATTGAAGCGGGACGCGGGTTCGTCTACTTCGATCTTCACGGCGATGCGACGCCATTTCTCCTTCGCGCGATAGCCGCGCAGGAGTGGAAGCAGCAGGAACACCTGAGTGACCGGGTCATCGTGATCTCACCGAGCGACCGGGAGATGTCGGTCGGCCTCAATCCGCTTGACGGCGAACCGGATTTCGTTGCCCTCGCCGAGATCGCAGAACTGCTCAAGATGTACTGGGGCCTGGACCGCTTTGGTGCGCGGACGGACGAGTTGCTCCGCAATGCACTCTTCGTGCTCGCGGCAAACGGTCTCACCTTGCTTGAACTTGGCACCCTTCTCACCCATCAGGGATTCCGCGCCGGTTGCTTGAAGCGGGTGCCGAATCCGGAGGTCCAGCAGTATTTCGAATTGCGCTACAACCCGCTGAGCGAGCCGATGCGGGCGACCATGCGCGAGCCGATCCTCAACAAGATCTCGGCCTTCACCGCCGACCCACGCTTCCGCCACATCGTTGGGCAGACACAGTCCACCTTCTCGCTCCGCGAGGCGATGGACCAGGGGTACTGGGTCATCGTGAATCTCGACAAGGGCAGGCTGGGTGCACATGCCGTTACCCTCGGCGGGCTGCTCTTCACCATGCTCAAAAACGCGCTCTTTGCCCGCGAACGGCGCTCGCTCTACACCATCTATGCCGACGAAATGCAGAACCTGATCGCGAATGCCACGGACGTCGAAACGATGCTTTCCGAAGCCCGGAAATTCGGCGTCGGCGTGGTCTCCGCCAATCAGTTCCTCGACCAGTATCCCGCACCGATGCGCGCGGCCATTCTGTCCATTGGAACCCACTGCTTCTTCCAGCTGTCGAGCGCCGATGCCGTGGTCGTCTCAGGAATGCTCGACGGCGGCAAGTCGATGACAGAGCGCTTGAAGAACCTGCCGCAGCGGCACTTCGTGATGAAGTCGGCCGCCGACAACTCGGTCGAAGGTTGTGTTCCGACCATCGATGAATCGAAGTCGAGCTACGCCGACCTCCTGAATCGCTCCCGCGCACTGCGCGCCCGCCCTCGCGCCGAGATCGAACGCGAGATTGCCAAGCGCCACGCCGCGCTCACGCGCGCAACAACCGAGGTGTTGCATGACTGGAACTAGGAAGGGTATGGGACACCGGCGCGGCCTCATCATTACCGCTCGTGACGAGCGGACGCTTGAAGAGTTGGCCGTGATGCGCGTCGCGGATCGGGAACAACTGAAGGTCGCCGCAGGGTTCGGATCGACTACCCGAGTCAACGAACGGCTGCTCGCCCTCACTCGTGCCGGCCTCCTGCGGAGATTCTTCCTCGGCTCCGGCGGCGGGCGAAAGGCGCTCTATGCCCTGTCTCCTAAGGGCGCCCAGGTGGTCCAGTCCGCAGCCCGTGGTCCCCGGCGGCGGCAGAACGAGATGCTCGTTGCCGACTTCTTCGTCCAGCACCAGCTCACCATCAACGAGGTCTATTGCACTCTCAAGTTCTCCCCGGTTCCTGTCGCCGATGTCCGCTTCGTGAACTGGCTCGCCTTCCATGAACCCATCGTTCAGGGACTGAGCCTGATCCCGGACGGCTACGTGGAACTCTCGACCCCGGCCGGCATCGACGGCTCCTTTATCGAAGTCGACCTTGGCCACGAGGCGCTCTCGGTTTGGAAGGAAAAGGCGCGGCACTATGTGAAGCTCGCGGTCTCGGGGGACTACGAACGCCGGTTCCGCCATCCGCGTTTCCGCGTGCTCGTCCTCGCAAACTCAGAGCGCCGCATGCAGTCGATCCGGGCAGCAGTTGCGGGAGTGACCGACAAGATCTTTTGGTTCGCAACGCTCGCGGATGCGCAAGGCGAGAAGTTCTTCGCCCCTGTTTGGCTCCGGCCCACCGGGGGGACACATCAACCACTTTTCACGGAACCACGATGAAATATTGCTACCAATGCGGCAAGATGACGGCGGGCGAGCCGCTCTACTGCGGAACCTGCGGCAGGACGTACGATGTCCGGCTCTGCCCCCGCGCGCATGTGAATCCCCGTGGCGCGGAGGTCTGCTCGAAGTGCGGCAGCCGGGAACTCTCGACGCCGCAGCCCAGGATTCCGGTCGGTCTGAAGCTCCTCGCCATCCTTCTCCGGCTCGGGCTTGGACTCCTGCTCTTCTACGCAACCCTGCAGCTTGTCATCGACCTCGTATCGAGCCCTCAGGTCCAGCGAGTCCTTGTCGCCCTTGGGCTGCTCCTTGCCGTGCTCTGGTGGCTCTGGTCGAAGCTGCCGGACTGGTTCCAGGATGCCCTTCGTTCGTTCTTCAAAAACCGGAGGCAACGCGATGACGACTAGCCGAGAGACACGCATGTCGGGTTTCGAGGACGGTCAGAAGCCCTTGGAAACATTCGCGTTTCCGCACGAATCTGGCGGGCAGAACTACCCGCCCCATTACCCGCCCGTCCCGGAGCCGTTGGGACCACCGCTCTCGATCCGCGAGGTAGCCGAATTGCTCGGTTGCTCGGATTGGACCGTGCGCCACAGCCACCTGCCTCAGGGACTGCCGTACTTCCGCTCTGGCCCCGGAGGCAAGCTCATCTTCTTTCGGAACCAGGTCATCCAGTGGATTCTTCAACAGCAAAGGAAAGGAGGGAGATAACCCATGTCGCTCTTCAAGCGCGGTAACACGTGGTGGGCCTATGTCTATATGGACGGCGTCCGCCACCACAAGTCAACCGGCACATCGAACCGCCGTCAGGCCGAAGCGATCGAACGGCAGTTCCGCGAAGAGTTGAACGAGCGTCGCCATCGGCTGCCACAACTGAAACCCGAGATGACATTCGGAGAGCTCACCGCGCACTTCATCGCGGGCGGCATGGGGCGGCCTCACTCGCTCGACAGGCTGAAGCACCTCCTGCCGTTCTTCGCAGAAGTCCAGATCATCGATATCAACACGTCGGCGATCCGTAAATATCGTCAAGACCGCAACCGGCAGCGAACGCTTACCGCCGCAACCCTGAACCGCGATCTCTCCGTCCTGCGCCGCCTTCTCTATTGGGCGGTCGAGGAAGGATACCTCGCCTCGAACCCTCTGGGCCGGCTGCGCATGGAACGGGAGCGCAGAACCAAGCGCCCGGTGCTCAGCCTCCGCGAGGAGCAATTGCTTCTCGGAGCCGCGCCCACGCACTTGCAGCGGATCATCCTCTGCGCGCTCCACACAGGGATGCGCCGGGGAGAGATCCTTTCGCAACGCTGGGAGGACATCGATTTCGACAATCGCATCCTCCATGTCAGCCACTCAAAAACCCCGGAAGGCGAGGCTCGGGAGATTCCTCTTACGAGCCGGCTCTACGAAATGCTCCTCGCCAATCGTCAGCAGCGCGGCCCGGTCTTCACGTATCTCGGCGACCCGATCCGGATCATCAAGACCACCTGGGGCGCGAGCCTCCGGCGGTCGGCGATTCGCCACTTCCGGTTCCACGACCTGCGCCACACGGCCAACACGCGCATGATGCTCGCCGGAGTTCTCCAGGAAGTTCGCCGGGAGATCATCGGCCACTCTTCGCAGCGGTCGCGCGATGTCAACGACCGCTACACCCAGATCGAGTTGCCGGAAAAGCGCGAAGCGATCCGGAAACTCGAAGCCTGGCTCGATAGCCAGGCGCTCCTGCTCCAGATGGGAGAGGCAGCTCCATTGCTGCTCCCGTCCGGAGACTTGACCGCAACCACCACAAAGGACCAACCAGATGACGGACACCAACGCTCAACCTCAGCCGCGTGATCTCGACGAGGCAATCCGCAAGCGCATCATCGGGCGGGTCATGGCCATCAACTCCAAACTTCTGGGCCGGCTCGCAACGGTGGCGGACGATCTCGACGCTGGAGGCCATCGGGCCGCACTCGGCGGGCTCGACGGTCTCGAACGGGAGATCGAAACCATGCGCTCACTCCTGCTCCTCATTTCTTGAGGAGTACCGCTCTTTCACAACTAACCCACAAGCCCTAAGGAGGCTTTATGACACCACCGAAGGCAGCACCCGCAGCAGAGCAGTCAACCGGCCGCAAGGCCTGGATCAAGAAAACCCCGGTCGAGGTCGTCCTCGAGCAGATCGGCAAACAGGAAGAGAAAGTTGCCGCAATGCGCGAGGATCTCGCCCACGAAGAGCGCGAGCTCGAAAAGCTTGATAAGGCTCGCAAGGTGCTCGAAGCGCAGTAATAACCAGAGGAGTTGCACTCAAACGGCAGCTCCTCTTTTTCATATTCATAAGGAGGATTCCATGACAACAACCAGTCGCAATCTCCACCAAGGCAAGCTCAAGCCCCGCCATCTCGAAGCCCTGGCCTTCTACCTTGGCGCACACTCGGTCGACCCAGCGCCGGTGTTGGATGAAATCGAGGCCCGGTTCGCCCAGGAGACGTCGGAGGAAAAGCAAGAACCGCTGCGCAAGCTCCATGCCCTCGAAGCCAAACTCTCACAAGCCAAGAAAGAAAAGCCGGAGGCAGAAGCGCTGTGGCTTCGCATCCGGAAGGAGCTTGGCGAAACGCCGCCGCCGTACTTCCAGGCCATTGTGATGGCCTGCTGCGCCCTCTTAGCACTCGTGCTCGATACGCTCTTCCTCGCCCCGACCATGGACATCCTGAACATCGCAAATCCCGCCCTCCAGTGGGTCGCCGCCGCGGGCTTCGCCGCTCTCTGCACCGCCTACTTCGAGCTCACCGGTATCCTATATATAGGAGCGAAGGGCGCGTGGCCACGGCGGGCGATGGCTATCGCGGTTGGGGCCATCGGCGTCCTGAGCCTTACCGTCTGGGGGCTCCTGCGCGGCTATCAGCTGAGCTTTGCGGCGAGTTTGGCCGAGAACCCGCTGGGCGACTTCCTCGCTGCGCACCCGATCCTGGCATCCGTCTTCTACATCTTCATCACCCTCGCCACGCCGATCATCGGGGCAACGGCACTTTTGTCAGGATGGCAGGAGGTATCGCGCGCCCGGACATGGCGGCGAGTGCGAGCGAAGTTTGAATCCCTTCGCACCGCCGAGATCCAGCTCGCCCGCGACGTTGAAGCAGAAAAGGAACACCTCGACCAGTTCGACAAGCGCAAACAAGCCCACTGCCTCGAATGGCGGGCGATTTTTTCCCAATTCTATGCCCGCGGCCGACAGAACGGCGCTGTTCGCGAGACCCGCTGGTCGGTCGTGCGCAAGAGCGCACTCGGCGGCCTCTGCGCGCTCCCGCTCGCATTCCTCGTGCCCCTTGCCTGGTTGCCGGCATTGATGGCCGTCCCGGCGCTCGGGCTCTTTGTCTGCTTCAACCATCGCCGCCACCATCCGAGCCATGAGCGCTACCTCGCCCAGGAGAATACGCACTTCGCGGTAATCCCCGACGCGCCCAAGCCGCGTGAGATTCCTGCGCCCCAGCAGAGGCTCTTGACGAAAGGAGACGATTCAGATGATCGCGAAAACTAACAGGACACCTCTAAGCGTCGCCCTATTGCTTGTGCTCGTGGGATGTGAGCATCGCACGCCCCAGATGACGGTTGAGGTCATCGACACGAGCATGAGCATCACGCCCCGTGCCGAAAGAGCTGCGCTCGATGCCGTCGTGGGCCAGATTTCAAGAGTGCAGCGCGGGGATCGGCTTGTGCTGATTCCCATCACAGGCGATGCTGCAAATGACGCAGGAGGTCGCATTCTGCGCTTGTCGGCGCCGACGACGCGGGAATCCTACGACACCGACCTGAGTCGGTTTCGGGAGCAAGCGAAAAAGCAATTTGTCGCGTGGAGCGCGTCGCTCGATCGGCATCAAGCCCGTACCGACATCCTCGGTACTCTCGATGCCGCCCGGCAAGAACTGGCCCTGGGACCACCTGGGTCAAGCAAGCGGCTCATCGTCGTAAGCGATTTCCTCGAAGACGACGGCACATACCGCTTCGTCACGGACGGGTCGGTCGCAACCCCCGCGCGCGCCCGCGCACTCGGGGTCCGGCTTCGAGCGCAGCACGCCTTTGCAGTGCCGGGCGCCAAACTCTGCCTTGGACGGCTTGAGAGCACGGACTATGCACCGCTGTCGGCCCAGCGCAAAGAAGCCGTGAATTCATTCTGGAAGGCTTACTTTGCGGGAGATGGCAAGCCTGTCGAGATCCAATTCGACGGTGCGCAAATGCTTGCCGACCCTGTGGGCCGCTAGCTGAGCGGGAAGCGGAGACAGCGCTCGATAGAAAGGAGCGTGACAACTTGACCGCGTCGACTATCACTCAATTCTGGTTCGAACTGCTCGGGCTACTAGCAATGTTTGCCGTCGTCCTGACTGCCCTTGGCCTGATGATCGGCCTCGTTGACCCAGCGGATATCCCAAGGAAACTCGGCACCCTTCTGGCCATCTTGATTGCGTTGATGATTCTCCCGTGCATCCTTATCAGTGCATGGGAGAGAATGTCACTGGGACAACAGATCGCGCTCGCGGCTATTGGTGTCGTCATCCTGACGGTCCTGATTCCCATTCGTAAGAGACGGCACGGGCAGAGAAGTTAAGATTCGTGGCGATGTTGGGCGCCATTGTGCGCCTGGGAATCGCTGGGTTTTGATCGAGAGTGCTCAATCGAGGGGTTGACAGGGCGTTGGAGGAAAATCCCGATTTTCTCAAGAGAGGTTAGTCTCGATTTTTGTTTGCATAAGAATAAACAGTTGCGTACCTTATTGAGAGCAAAGACGCTCCGCGTTGGCCTTTCCAAGAAGTGGGGTTCAAGCGATCTGCGTTGGAGGTCATTTCTCGTCCGGAGGGCATATGGGGATTTCAGAGATTTTGTCGGCGCTCGACATTGAGATTGCTCAACTTCAAAGGGCTCGCGCATTTCTTGGCGTAGCCGTCGAACCAATGAAGAAGCCAGGTAGGCCGAAAAAGAGCGCAATAACTCCTGCCTCTACCAAACCCAATAAGAAAAGGCGGAATCTCACCCCAGAAGGGCGCAAGCGGATCGCCGAGGCCGTCAAGCGGCGTTGGGCGGCGCAGAAGAAAGCTGCCGCAGCGGAATGAACTGAATTACAACCTTGATAGCAGATCACCTGGTGTCTGCGACTCTGCATACAAGAAAACAAAAATTGCTCGGAATAATGGCCGAAAGACTGCGCTATACTTGTGTCGCCGCGCTATCAGGACAAATCTACCTCGGCTCTGGAGCAAGCGATTCATGACTCGTCGTATCTTGTTTGCCGTAGCTCTCTTCATCTCAATATCGCCTTTTTCAACCGCACAAAGCACTTCTCTTGCCTGGAAGAGATTTCAACACCTACAGCACGGCGTGGCTCTCAGTGGCTGGTTTTCCGAGAGCGGAAACTACTCACTTGCTCAACTCCGAGCAACCACGACTCCGGCCGATTTGGAGCACATCCACAAACTTGGCTTCGATCACATTCGCATCCCTGTCGACCCTGTGATCTTTCAGTGCGAGGGCGAATGGGCCTCATGTGAGCGGATTGTGTTTCTGGATCAAGTAATCCAACAGGCGCTCTCCTTCGACCTCGATGTGATTCTCGATTTTCACCCCAACCCGCAATACACTCACCAATTGCTATCGAGCCCTCTAGCCGCCGACGCCTATCTGCGTCTGTGGGGCCGGATCGCCGAACACTACAGCGCAATGAATCAGGATCGAATCGTCCTCGAAGTCATGAACGAAATAAGCTCGAATGACCTACTTAGCTGGTCGGGCCTTCTTCTGCAGTCGATCGAAGTCATCCGGCGTCACGCTCCAAACTCGACCATACTCGTGCAGGGGGCCGGCTTCTCCGACATCTGGGACCTAGTCCGGCTGCCTGTTCTTGCGGACAACAACCTCATTTATAACTTCCACTACTACGAGCCGCACATCTTTACCCACCAGGGCGCCACCTGGGGCCTCGATTACTGGCTTGACGTGAAGAGCCTCCCATTTCCGCCTACTGAGAAGGCTGTCTCTGACGCTATAGAGCACACGGACTCAGAAGAAGCGAAGTGGAGAATTCTCCAGTACAAATCAGACCACTGGGATGCCGACAGGATCGCCGGCGATGTCGAATTCGCCGCCAACTGGGCCCGCCAGCGCAATGTTCCCCTCATGTGCGATGAGTTTGGTGTCTACCGCAACTTCTCGCCTCCGGAGTCTCGCGAGCATTGGCTCACCGCTGCCCGCACCGCATTCGAGAAGAATCACGTTGGCTGGACCATGTGGGACTACCAAGGCGGCTTCGGCGTGGTTTACAAGGAGAATGGCACAGTGCGCGATGACGATTTGGTCCTGCGCAGTCTCGGGCTCAAGAAATAGCCCCTGGCATACCCATCCCTTAAGTTCGGTTGTCGTCAATACCTACCAATCAGAGTACTTGGTCCCATCGAGCGCGGTGCCCTGTGATTTTGAATACACATCGAAGACAGCTTGACCGCCATAGGAGTCCGACTTGGGATCGTCTTGCATCGAATGTAGACCCCACTCCGCCTTGCCCGTCATGGGGTCGATAGGTATCCGGCGCAGAAATCTGACCTTTTTGCCCTGAATAGTAAGCGTCCTGATCTCCCCTCTTGACCTACTTAAGGAGCATCCTTGAAGTGCCCACTACCTTTTTGGTGGGCACCTGATGAATGTG
>Ga0302324_100021577_pt1 | contig 12552 bp, 19 predicted proteins | sample Palsa_T0_1_FD_201949 | JGI IMG/M metagenome (GOLD analysis project Ga0302324, IMG submission 201949) | Peat permafrost microbial communities from Stordalen Mire near Abisko, Sweden - Palsa_T0_1 | ecosystem: Environmental > Terrestrial > Soil > Palsa > Peat permafrost | place: Sweden: Abisko...
CCAGCGCCGCCTGCAGCAGCTCGGCGCGATCTCGGAAATGCCAGTAGAAGCTGCTCCGGGCCGCGCCCAGCTTCTGGGCCAGCGGGTTCACCGCCACCATGCTCGGGCCGCCTGTCCGTAGGGCCCACCACGCCGCGTCGACCCAATCCTGCCTTGTCAGGGACACGTCCGTACAGTACTGTACGGACGTCAGTACACCCCTGTACGGAACGGAGCCATCATGCGCGTCATCGTCCACATGTCCCCAGGTCCCAACTGGCAGCCAGGCCGCAACGTCTTCGAGCAAGGTGAACCCATTGAGGGACACCTGGCGGCCATGCGAGCGCACTTCGACGCCGGACGCCTGCTGATCGGCGGACCGTTCCGGGAGAGGGGTGCAGGCGGGATCGCCGTTCTCCAGGTCGACGGTGTCGGTGAGGCCAAGGCGTTGATGGACGCCGATCCCAGTGTCATCGCCGGCGTGATCGCCTACTCCGTCAACCAGCTGATGCCCGTCTTCGACGAGTTCAACGGAACCCGCTCGGCCGGAACCGTCACTGAGGTGGCCCGCACCCTGGTTTGAGTGCCGTCCAAACGGCGTCCTGTCGGCCGTTGAAAGGATCCAATGTTCACCCAGGGCAACACATTGGATCCTTTGAACGACGCCCGACAGCCCGACGTGCGCCCCGATCCGGTTTTGCGGCCGCCAGGCGCTCGCCCCGCAGTATGGAGTCGCTGCTTCTGAGGTCGCCGTTCGCGAAGCTGCCGGCCGAATGGGCGGGAACGGTGAGCCCGCTCACCAGCAACATGGCGGCCACAGCAACTGCCCCGCCCCGCCCCGCCCCGCCCCGCCCCGCAATGAATCGTCGATTGGTGCGGGTCATCTTGTCTCCTGTCCTCGCCTTGGTCAGGACCGTCCAAATTCGCTGGTCAAAACCAACTGGCGGAGGGGTGGAGGTGCGGGGGGTCCGCGAGGGCTGAAGCGCGCCGTTCTGTGGTGATTTCAGTGACAATTGTATGGTTGTTGTGGCTGAGCAACAACAACGAACCAATTGTTAGTAGAAACACCAAAGAACATGGCCACCCGACGCAATGAATCGGCCGACAGCGAGAGTCATGGCCCTCAGGTCAAGACGGTCGGTTCAGTACCACTCGCGTGCCGTGCCGGGGGCATGTTTGCAAGGGCTCGTTCGGCGGCAGAGATGGCCGCCTCCCGAGGTCGGGGATGATGGCGGACCTGGATCACGAACAAAGTGGCACCCGCCAGAACCCGAAGCGAACCCCGCGCGCTGCTGTAGGTCGCGGCATCACCCAGGCCATCGATTCGCTCGGCGTCTGCGAGACGGCCGCTGTACTCGTCGAACGCTTCTCGAGTGACACTCGCCCCAGCCACCGACAACGAGATCTCCGGTGCCGGCCCCGCGCGGTACGTGGTGGTCTCGTAGACGACCCCGTCGACTTCTCTACGAAGCGTACGAGCATCGGCCAGATCGACCCCCGAGAGCACCACCGCCGACGCGTCGTCCCAGCCCAGCAACAGCGCGGCGCCAACGGGAACGTCGGTCTTCTGCACTAGCTCGCCGCCGACAGCCGTCGGGCTGGCGGGGTCGTAGCCGGACAACAGTTCGATCACCCGCTGACGCACCAGGGACAGGTCTGCCCCAAGGCTCACCAGCACCTGAACGGCCACACCCTCACCCTCACGGACCAGACCAAGCAGCAAGTGCTCGGTGCCGATGTAGTTGTGCCCCAGCTGCAGCGCCTCGCGCAACGACAGCTCCAACACTTTCTTCGCCCGTGGCGTGAACGGCGGCGAGCCGGACGTGGTCGAACCGGCCGGACCAATGGTCTGCTCGACTCTTCGACGGGCCGCTTCCAGCGCAATGCCGAACGACTCCAGGGCCTTGGCGGCGACACCCTCGCCCTCGTGGATCAGACCAAGCAGTAGGTGCTCCGTGCCGATGAAATTGTGGTTGAGCAGGCGTGCTTCTTCCTGCGCCAACACCAGGACGCGCCGGGCTCGGTCAGTGAACCGCTCGAACACAACACCAGTCTGCCCAAATGCAGGTCACTTCACCTCGCACCGCTGGCCGGATGTCTCTGGGCAGCCGCCGGGATCTCCCGGCTGTACGATCCCGTGCCTGAGGTCAGGCCTGTTGTGCGGCCACGACCTCGCGGCACGCCTTAAGGCACTCGGTGCAGATCCACGACTCGTCGCCGGCGGCCATGCCATCGACCGTGTCCCGGTACTTGCCACAGAAGCTGCATCGAAGGTCGCCTGTCGCCTTGGGAACGGGTTGGATCGTCGCCATCGTGATCAGCGGGATCCGAATCCGCCCGGTCGGCATGGGATTGCCAGTTGCAATCACGGTGTCTGACGTGGCGATGCAGGCGTCGCAGATGTAGATGCGCGGACCAGCGATGAGCAGGCCCCCCGGCAGCTTGGGGAGATCGCAGAAGGAACAGGCCACAGCCTCCACATGACCATATCGAGGCATGTCTCCATCCTATCGGGACCTGCGAGGCGTCCGGCGGAGCTCTCTGGCCGAAGCGAGAGAGAAAGGGCCGTTGCTGCAGACAGGCCCTCTAGCCGGATCAGGTACCGGTTCACCGATGACGGCGGATTGTGCTCCTCACGACATTCGCGAAGCAACGCAACAACGATCGGAACGAAATCGCCCGTGCCGCAACGCCGCCGAGGACTGCGCTCGACGGCACCGATGAAGGAGGCACCGGACATTCCGGCGATGGCCGGGGCGAACGGGGCCCGCTAAAGCAATGAGACGGGCCGAAGGGGCATCCGACAGAGCCAGGTCGCCGATGAGCCGGTCGACGTCGGTGAGCTCGGTCGCGAGTCGCCGCCAGTCTCAGCCGTCAGCGCCGAGCGTGCCGGCTACGAGGCGGGAGGTGACGACGTTCCCCAGCATCATGTCCGCGTCGGCGATACCTCCCGGCCGGCCCACACCAGCGTGGATGTCCTCCAGCGGGCCGTCGCGCCACGGTCTGCGATCCGACCCGGCTGCCCGATGGACCGGACCCCGTCGGCCCAACCGCGGTTGTCTGTGCGGCGCTGTGGCCGTGGTCAAAACGGCTCTGCTCCACCCCAGCTGCGGGTATCGCTTCCCCAGTCGAGGTCCATCTCGTCTTCGAAGACGCCGATGGGAAACCCGGCGGAGGTGAAATCGACAACGAACATTCGCCTGCCGCCCCAGTCGATCCAGCCGGGAAAAAGCTCGTCGTCGGGCAGGTCCCCGATACGGCGGCTGGCTGCCTGTCGCCGGCCACGGGAGCGACGGCGGCGACTCACCGCCGCCCACGGAGCGCCAACCAGGTATGGACGCGACACCACCCGGCCCAATCGGCACGGTCACCAACCACTGTCCATCGACGGTAGCTGACATGCAAACCGGGGACGCGGACCGCCGCCGCCCGCCACCCCACCACAACGCCGGGATGACGATGGACTTCTGCAACGCAAACTGGCTTGCGGGTGAGCCGCCAACGGCGGGCGGGGGGCGGATGTCCTCGTCCAGGCGATGAACGCGCGATGAAACCTCGGTTCCCGCCCGATGTGTTCGTCTTGGCCGTCCGATGCTACCTGCGCTATGGCCTCTCGTATCGCGACATCGAGGAGCTGCTGGCCGAGCGAGGTGTCGTCGTCGACCATGTCAGCGTCTACCGGTAGGTGCGGACCCTCACCCCGATGCTGGTCGACGCGGCCGCTGGCGTCGTCATGGTCGCGGGGATGGGTGGTTCGTCGATGAGATCTGCATTCGGGTGGCGGGCCGCTGGATGTACCTGCGCCGGGCTGTTGACCAGCACGGCCAGGTCATCGACGTCATGCTGGCCGACCGGCGTGACCTTCCTGCTGCCCGCCGGTTCTTCCTGCAGGCCCCGGCCGGCTCGACATGTCCGGGCGAGGTGGAGCACCGACCTTGCTGGCATGTACCCGACCGTTATCGTCGAAGTCATTGAGAGGGATCGAGTTGTCATGTGCTGCACGTACCGGTTGCCAATCGGTGGCGGCACTGGAACCTGCCGCATGCGCAGGCTCGCTGCCGCCCCTGATAGTGCAGCGGCGTAGGCAACACGAGGCCCAAGGCGGGCTTCTGAAGAATCCCTGACGGTCTTGACCATCATCGCCCAAATGCGATGATAGCTTGTATGCGATGATGTCTCTGTGGCCGAAGTCGAGCTACATCAAGAGGTTGTGGCATGGCTCGACTCGCTCGTCGCAACTGAGTGGGACCGGGCCGTCGTGGTGATTGATCGCCTGGCTGACCTCGGACCATCGGCACGCATCAACGAACGGAATGAAGTCGCCCGTGCCCGCAAGGCCGCCGAGGACTGAGTTGGACGGCACCCATGAAGGAGGCAGTGATGGCCAACTATTCCCGCTGGGAGGACGTCAAGAACCGGAGGATTCCTGTCGATCCCGAGGTACGGGCGGAGATCAACCAGGATCTCGCCCTCGGCCAACTGATCTACGACCTGCGCACCTGTGCGGGGCTGAGCCAACGTGAACTAGCGCAACGGATGCGCACCACGCAGTCGGTCATCTCCCGTCTCGAGGAAGGTGGGGGGGCTCGGAATCGGCTCGACACCCTTGCCCGTGTCGCAACTGCCCTAGACCGACACCTCGTCGTTTCTTTCCCCGTCGAAGTGCCAACCGACCTAAAAGACGCCATCCAGGTCGCGTAACGGTTAACTTGTTACCGACAAGACCTTTTCTGAACGGTCCATCCCAGCATACGACCCTTGTCGTGTGAAGGCTGCCCAGGTGGATGCCGGGGGACGTCTGTGGTGCAAAGTGACTGGTCAGAGGGGGTGTGCCGTCGGCTGTGGATGGCAGCGAATGGCCTCGTCCGCGGGATGAACGCTGGATGATTCTGGTGGGCGGGTTGAGGGAGGCCCTAAGAGCAGCCAGACGGCTCACGAGCACTCCCCGTCCGCCTGGTCGGTAGCCGCAGGTGACGCGCCGCTCCCTGACTCGGTTGTCTGCGTACACGATGCGCCGTTGCCAGGTGCGCTCACCGAGCGATTGGCCTTTCTGACTAGTCCTCCCGTTCGTCGCGGTCGGTCCAGGTGCAGACACAGACCTCGTTGCCCTCCGCGTCGGCGAGGACCCAGAACGACCTGGCGAAGGAATCGTCCATGAGGCGGCCGCCGGCGTCGAGGGCGCGGCGCACCCGGTCCTCGGACTCGTCGTGGGCCACCGTGATATCGAAATGCACCCGGTTGCGTTGTGGCCGGGGAGCGTCCATCTGTTGAAACCAGATGGCCGGGAGCTGTCCGGCGGGATCGACGATGGCGTCGGTGGGACCGTCCCGGCCAGGCTCGTCGACGTAGGCCATGACCGCCTTCCAGAACGGGCGGATGGCACCGATGTCCACGGCGTCAATGGCCATTTCGAGCATCTGCACCGGCCGTGGCGAACTGGCGGCGGTCCCGCCTGCCGGCCGCAGCCCGAGGGCGTCGATCGCATCAGCGATGCGATATGCGAGCATCGTGTCCCGGCCGGTCACGACGCCTCGCGAGCGGGACTGAACGGACAACTCCACCCGGTCAGGGCGCAGGTCCACCCGTAGGTGACCGTCGGTGTCGCCCTCGCCGGCGACCACTGCTGCGGCCGCCAGCTCGCACCCCTGCGCCATCGACCTGACCGGAACCGAGACGCTCAGCGTGCCCAGGAGATATCGCCAGCCAATGTCCTCCACAGCCTCCGAGGCCGAGGTGCGGGAAAGTGGTGCGTCAGCATCGTCCTCCGTCATGGTGTCCAGGATGCCAGTCGCCCGGCCGGTCTGTCGGTGGTAGGAGTAGGCGGCCGTCCCAGGCTCCGCCCCCTGGTCCACTCTCCGACACCCGGTGCCGGCGAGGTCGGCGACGATGTCCAACTGGCCGAGGTGACGGGCGTACTCCGGGATCAGGTGAAGCAGGACTCGCTCGAGCGTCACCGGTCCGTACGCATCCCAGCCCGGTCCTGGCTCTCCGGTGCCGGAAAAGGTCGTTGGACTCGACCACGACCGGGTTGCGGCGGCTTGGAGGCGCCGCAACCACCAAGCTTGTCGAGGGTCTCGCCGGCCGCCATATACCAGCGCTCGCCCCGGTTGTCCCGGGAAGAGTCTGTCCAGGCCAATGGTCAGACAGCTTGACCGTGTGGCGAACCCTGGGCCGCGGAGATACGGTTCTTGGCGTTCTCCTGGCATGAGGGGTTGGTCTTCGATGCATACGCTCTTGCGGCCGGTCAATGAGTCGCAAGGCCGTTTGTTGACGCTGCTCGGACACACGTTTCGAGATCGCGGGTATTGGCCATCGTGGCAGTTCGTCGAAGCGTCTTTGGATCGCGAAGGCGTCGAGCCGTTTTCGGTGGTCGAAACTTTGCCCGATATTGGTACACGGCAAGGGATTTACGGGCTTACCTACGGGCTGGTCTGGACTCAGGGCATGTTTGGGTCGCTGTATCAGCCCGGCGATCCGATCGGACTCACTGTCGCGGGATGGCAGCAGATACGGGCGAATGATGTGGTCAGACTTTTCTCGATGTGCTCAAGCTGGCGACAACATCTCTTGAGAATTTCACTCCATGACTCGTCGCCACGCTGGACCCCGCCTTTCCGAGTGCGTCCCGGGCTCCCGAGATCGGGACGTCCGAACTCGTCGTCACCAGTGAAGCCCCGGCGCAGGCGTCGCACGATCACCGGGTCGGCGAACTCGATGACCACCCCGATTACGTTCCTGAAGTCCTCGCCACACGGTCCTCCAAGGGCACTTTTTTGGTGCGGCGTTGGACGTAACCGTGCATACCAGTGTCGAAGCTCATTCTCTGAGCACGATCCGCCACAGGGCGTAGCTGGCTTGGCTGTCACCGTCGGGATTGAAACGAACGCGGCAATCGGTCTTGCCGGACCCCGGCGGGGATGGGCACAACACCGCGCACATGCGCCCAGGCGACATCGCTGCGGAGGCGTTCAGAGGCCGGTCGCCGGCGGCGACGAGCAGCAGCGCCGGGTCACCGGGACCGACACCGGGGAAGAAGCCAACAAGCCTCGGGCTACGGCGACCAGCGGACCAAGGAACTCGACAGGCCGGAGATCTGTTCGTCAAGGAACTCCGCTCGACGTCTCGGCTGGCGTAGCGCCATCCGAGTGGCGTAGCCGACCACGCCAATCAGGTTGCCAGGTCGCCAGGTCGGTGAGCATTGACAGACAACTTGGCAAAACGGGCGGAGCTGATGCATCGGATCCATTCGCTGATGCCGAAGGTTCGTTCTCACCTGCGGGTGCCGGCGTCTGGGAACTAGTCAATATCTCCCCCGAACTCAACCCGGGCAGTATCCCGAACCAATAGGCGATCGTACCGACTCACCTCGTCGTAGTTCACACAGCAGACCGCCATGCCTTCCTGCGCATATTCGAAATCGATTGCCGGGTGATTCTCGATGAGCCAAGAGCCGAACCTCGCGGCGTCCTCTTCCGTGGAGAACTGGTAGGTCGCGATCGGAGCAAGCAGATCATCGAGCGTACTCTCCGAGGTCGCACCTCGCACCGATAGCCCTCTCGTGGTCGAATGACTGTCGGACGCCAGGGTTCGAACAATGAATTCATTCAGTTGGCGCAAGTTGCCTACCTCGGCGCGGATCTCCGACAGAAGATCAGAGTCTGACACCTTGCTTTTATCATTGTTTTCGGGAGACGATTCAGCTAGTGCAAGCCGCGCGACAGACAGTGCCTGCTCGAAACGAGGCCAGTGAGCCTCCAGTTGCAGGGCAATAATTTCGTCGGTAGGAGCTATATCAGACTGGCCGAGATCACGTATTGTGGTCAGAAGACCCTTCAGGTCGCTCCGGGAACAGCGGGTGGCTTGAAACTGCGCGAGCGTGGAAGGGAGCTGGTATGGTTCGACATCTATAAGCAGTGGTGTAACAGCGGCGGCCGCGCCGGTCCTATTCATTGCTTGACTGAGGGCTCCGGCCTCGAAGTGAATCCATTCAGAATGCAGGTTTTCGCTGGTTATTATGATAATACCGAAGTGGCAGAGCGCAAGCTGATGCATGATTTGATCAGACCAACGCGATCCCTTCTCAATATCCGCCGAATAAAATGTTTGGACGTTGCCGAGTGCGAGCTTTAGCCACTCGGCAAAGAACCCCCCGAACTCCTTGGCAGCGGCGCCAGACCAGCTAATAAAGACCGAAGTTCCCATTTTCCACCACCTCGCAATGCATCTCCGACCTCCTGGGGTCAACTCCTCATGGAAGGCCGCTCATCATAGTCTGGCGATCTCCAGCTAACCCGCATCTATGGCAGCCTCGGGTCACGGCCCCGACAAGCCCGTTCAATACCGGGCACCGTAGAGCACTATCTTTTCTTTTGCGGCAGCAAGGTGCGGCAGCTCTAGCACCAGTGACCGCCGGGATGAGCCAGTATGCTCAACACCCTCGGGGTTAGCATTGCGCTCAGGCAGTTGGGCCACGTCACAACGTCCAAATCTTCGCTCCGCGCTTCTTCCAACGATCACGCAAAGTAGGGGCCGCTCACCTCATAGCGACTGTCTCTGACTTTGCAGGCCCTGTCCACGGGACTTCTGGGGATGTCCGTGGATGCACAAATGCTGGTCACGGCGTTTTGGCGACGACATGGGACGGCCAAGAACGTCCTCGCTTGTGGGATTTCTGTGGGATCGATGTGGGATCGCCGAGCACCGGCGACACGAACTGCCGCCGTGTCAACTGCATCCCCAGGGGCCAGGCTCACCGACGAAAGAAACGGGCGGATCCTGCCCGTGATCACGAGACGCACGGTTCCACACGCCGTGGCGTACGCCTGTCAGGGAGGCCAGTGAGGGCGTGCCCCTCGGCGTTGCCCAGCCGGGGACTCCCGGCAGACGAAGTGTTGCCGGACGTTCTCGATGAGGATGGCGGTTCGGCCAGGAACGTTGATGGTGGCATCCTCGCCTTTCATCCTTGGCCAGTGGCGGTGATGCATCCCGCGAGGGATCGGGCCGCCGGCACCCTAGCGGGATGAGCCGACATCGTGTCCTGACCCAGCTCCTATCGCGACTTCAAGGCAACTTTCGGGACGCCCAGTGAGACCGGATACCACAAGGACCGGTGGGTGCCCTACAGTTGGCGACTGAGTGTGGTCAGGAATCCAGCCGAGTTCTAACGCTATGGAGGAACCTTTATGCCGGTCGTGATGCCGCGCGTGTTCGTGTCGTATTCCCGGAAAGACTCAGACGTCCTGAAATCGATTTCCGACTCCTTGCAGCGGGCCGGTATTCAGTGCTGGCTGGATACCTTGAGGCTCCAGGTGGGTGACGAGTGGAGTCGCGAGATTGAAGAAGAGATTGCCCAGAGCGACGCGTTCCTTGCCTACATAACGCCGAACTATCTCGGGTCGACCGAGTGCACGAAAGAGCTAGACTTCGCGCTGAGCGCGCAGCGGTTACTGATCCTGCCGTACGCGGATGCAAAGTCCACCCTGGACAGGATCCCAGAGCATGTTAGGTCGAGAATCAACTGTGGGGTGTTGGATGATCCCGGAGGGGAATCATTCCAGAGTTCCCTGCTTGAGCTGGCGGGCCGGGCGTGGGTTTCACTCCAGGTGTCGCGAAGGATGGTCCCGTCGAGAAACCATATCCTTGCTAGCGCCTCAATTTTTGATTCTCCTGGGTTTACCAGGGAAGACATACTCAAACGGACGACGTCAGAATTAGTGCTGGCCGGTTCAAATCTCCGGAGTTGGTTGAGTGACCCGGAAAGCATCGAGGGATTGGTCTCCCTGGTGAAGGAGCGCAAGTTGCGGTTACGACTAATAATGGCGACGAGAGAGTCGCTCCGGGGCGTCTCGGAGGAAGGGGCATTGCATCTCGATCAGAGCGTCCTCGATGTCGAGGGTATGTTGTCGAAGTTTGACCCGGGAGACCGGCGGCGGTTCTCCATCCATTTTCACATCGGCGCGTCCACACTGTCTGCCGTGTTCATCGACCCGATGCTCCGTACCGGCATACTATTCTTCAGTCCGCGCTGGGCAATCCAGTTCCTTCCCCAAGACCGGTTTTCATGCGTCATCGACAAGTCCGTCAACGGAGACGAGCTTTATAAGTCGCTGTATAATAGTGTCCTATTGATGACTCAACGTGACGCCAAGTCGATCGACGACATGCTCGCGAAACTTCCGAGCCGAGTAGGTTGATAGCGCCTTTGTCGCGGTTGGTTGCGACCTGGCACTAACCGCCGCATCCTCCGAGCGGACCAAGGCGAGGAGCGCGGGATCATGTGTGCGACTGATTGGACCGTCTCGGTGGAGACCTGGTCTCGAGCGGAGAGGGTGAACACCCAGCGGGTGCAACACGGCGCCCGGCCGACGTAGTCGTGCTCTTCGCGGGGGACCACGTTGCCGTATTGGCAGATGTCGTAAACACCCAGGTTTGAAGCTGGCACCACCCTGAGGCCGCTCCAGGTGCCGACCTGTTTGCTCATTGGCAGAGCGAGATGCGCCAATGCGGGAACGCCTCACTCAGTGGCGGTAGCTCCGGGGGGTTGGTAGCCCTGGCATGTCGGAAAGGCCGGAAGTCAGTCCCGTGCCAGCGTCGGCCCCGAGTGGCACTCAAGACCAGCAGCGACCCGACCGAACATTTATACGGGTACCGGAGTCGGATGATCTTGGCTGCCATGGATCAACGATTGTGACCCCATCTTCCGGGGAGCACCGAAGACTTCCCGTTTCTTCCGCAACACCCGAAGGCCAGGAAAGTCCGATTTGCTCCCGACAGGCCGAATCGCGTTACCGAGCGGGCCGCAAGTGCCGTTCTTGCTCGGTTTACCGGTATCGTTCCCTGGTGGTTGCGAGGCTTCGTCGCCCGATCGTCGGACGCTGATCGGGCCGAGCAGGTCCGATTAGATCGCGACGATCTCGATTCGTCGAGAGCCGGCGACCCGGCGCATGTCTTCAGGGTCGCTCGTGACAATCGTGACCCGATCGACGGCGAGCACCTGGATGACCGAGCCGATATGAGCGTCGGCAACAGACACCCCAGTACGTGCCCGGATGGCGGCCGCGATATCGGCGTGGACGCCCCCAAGTGGAACGTCGGTAATCCTGAGACGATTCATGAACACCCAGGCGGCAGCTGTTCGGTCCCAGCCTGCTTCGACTCGCACAGCAGTTGGCGCGAGGATCTGAATTTCGGCGGCTCGCCGCTTGCGCTGCGCGACAACTTGGGCGTGTGCGACAACTTGACGATGCTTGGGATGACCCGGACGTCCTAAGGCTTGGATGGCCTCATTGTCCAACAACACGATCTGACTCACCCGACACGAAGGGCTCGGGCCTCGGCCCACAGCAGCGCATCGTCCGCGCTTGCCTCGGGGTGGCGTGCGACGATCTCGACTGCGGCCCGGCGCAGGCGATCGGGTTCAGCCGCCATCGGATTGCCGTCGAGCTCGGCGGCGGCAACCGCGAGGTCGCCGAGGCTCGGCCGGGCCTCGGGACAATGCTCGTAGTGGTCGTCGAGGACCGCCTGCATCACGATCGCCTCGAGCGTCGCTTGCAATGCTTTCGCCGTCAATGCCGTAGCCGACGGCGCCACTTCAAGCTCCTTGACCGCCAGCGCGGCCGCATCTCTGAGCGCCGTGGGGATCCTCATCGAGGTGTTCGACGTATCAGGACCGACATTGTCGAGCAGCTGGTTCAACCGCTCGATGACCTCTGACCGCTTCACACGGCACAGTGTACCACACTCGTGTGGTACACTGCACGGATACCGGTGCAATTCCGCTCCCACCAACGAGTCAAGAGCGACGACCGGCCCAGACAGCCGCCATTATAGAGCACGAAGTAGGTGCCGAAGTAGTGGACAGTCAGAGGCCGATCACGCTTACCGCTTGTCCGTGCGGGCATCAAGGCGCAATAATGAGCGACGTGCCGATCATCTCCGGTGAGGTTTTGGACCTCCTTCGGCACCGTGCGGAGAACGAGCGCACTCGGACGGACCTGGCACCCCTCCAACCACTGCCGGGACAAGCGACAGAGCCGGAAATCGCGGCCGCCGAGGGGTTGCTCGGTTTCGAAGTTCCGCTGCCCCTGCGCGCCGTTTACTTGTCCGTGGCAAACGGTGGATTCGGGCCGGGTTACGGTTTGGTAGGTATCGGGGGCGGAATCCGAGGCTTCGCCCGGGGCAAAATCCGAGGGCGCTGCGAAGAGACGTACGCATCGCTGCGCTCGCGGACAGAATACGACTGGCCAGAAGGGCTACTCCCTGTGTGTGACTGGGGTTGCGGAATCTACTCATGCGTCGATTGTTCGAGTACGGACGGCGGGATCCTCCGTTTCTATAGCGACGCGATCGGTGATGGACTTCCGACGCCGTTCACGACCGAGGCCAATGACTTTCGGGGTTGGCTCGTTGATTGGCTCGACGGAGTAAACCTCTGGGAGAAGCCGATCCGAGACGCCACCCTCTGGTTCCCGCCACCTGACCGTTCCGGCGCAGTCGAACAGTAGGGCCCACCGAAACGTTAGGTCGACCAAAGTTACCGGCGCGAAGAAGGTGCCGTTTCTGCTCCGTCGCCGA
>Ga0302324_100021579_pt1 | contig 12551 bp, 10 predicted proteins | sample Palsa_T0_1_FD_201949 | JGI IMG/M metagenome (GOLD analysis project Ga0302324, IMG submission 201949) | Peat permafrost microbial communities from Stordalen Mire near Abisko, Sweden - Palsa_T0_1 | ecosystem: Environmental > Terrestrial > Soil > Palsa > Peat permafrost | place: Sweden: Abisko...
GTTTTGTGAATGACGGCGGAGGCAGGTATCACGGTGGCGGCGGTGCTGCCGCTGGTCGCGCCTATGCAGCAGGAGAACGCAATGGCCATGCATCGGGTGTCCGAGCTGGTGAAGCGCAACACGCAGGTGGTGGTGCTCGCCCGAGCGCGGCCCATGCAAGCGCAGCACATGGCGCTTCTCATGCCCCAGCAGCATCTCATAGCGCACCGCACGCCAGCGCAGCGCACGCCGGTGGAGCAGCTCACGGTGCTGGAGCTGCACATGGTGGCGGCGGACATGCCGGTGGGGAACACAAATAGCCGATAGCTACTGGATTTAGCGGCAGATAGAAACCCAAAACGGCGGAGCTACCAGCTCTGCCGTTTTGGGTTTTGCGCAGGCATGTGGCACTCACAGCTCAGAATCGAGAGCTGAAGCACCGCCCGGTTGGACTGCTGTGCGATACGATTAAAAGGATGCAGATCGTACGGGTTCAGACTCCTTCGGCTAAGTATCAGATATTTGCGGGCACCGGGCTGCTCGATTCGATGGAACCGCGGATGGTTCGAGTGCTCGCAGGGTTGGGCCGCAAGCTGCCCAAGCGAGTATTTGTGCTGACTTCGCCTGAGATTTGGGGGCTTTGGCACAAGCGCTTTCTGGCATCCTTTTCGGTTGAGCCGGTGGTGCTGTTTCTGGCTCCTGGAGAACGGCACAAGACACTTAGGTCGGTCGAGAAGCTGCTGCGGCAGATGTCCAAGGCGGGCGGAGACCGCAGTTCCCTGTTGATTGCTTTTGGCGGCGGGATCGTGGGCGACGTGGGCGGGTTTCTAGCTGCCATTTACATGCGCGGAATCGACTACTTTCAGGTTCCATCGACCTTTCTTTCGCAGGTGGATTCTTCGGTGGGCGGCAAGGTCGGCGTGAACTTGCCCGAAGGAAAAAATCTTGTTGGAAATTTTCATCATCCACTGGCGGTGTTTGCGGATATGGAGCTGCTGGGGACGTTGCCGGACCGGGAGTTGCGCGCGGGGCTGTTTGAGAGCGTGAAGGCGGGAATCATTCGCGATCGCGGGCTGGTGCTCTATATGGAAGAGAACTCCGCGAAGATTCTGGGACGAGATTCAGCGGCGCTCGAAAAAGTAATTGCGGCTTCAATCCGGATGAAGGCTGAGGTAGTAGGAAAGGACGAGCGCGAGAGCGGTTTGCGCATGATTCTGAACCTGGGGCATACGCTAGGCCATGCGATTGAATCCGTGACCCGTTACAAGCAACTGCTGCATGGCGAGGCAGTGGGGTGGGGGCTGATTGCAGCGCTCTACCTGGGCCGGCGAAGAGAGACGCTCAGCACTGCCCAATTCGACCGGCTGATGCGGCTGGTATATCTCTACGGGCCGCTGCCGGCGCTGAAACTGAACGCGCAGAAGCTGGTGGACGCGACTGCCAAGGATAAGAAGCATCTCGGAAATGTGCGTCGGTTTGTGTTGCCGGTGGGCGTGGGCGATGCGTGCGTGGTCGAGGATGTTTCCGCGGACGAGTTGCTTGAGGCGGCGAAGTACATGCTGGCGCTGGCCAAGGCGTTACCCGACAGGACTGAGAGCGTGGCTTAGCGATGCCTGCGAAAACAATTGCCAGTGGGATCGGAAACGCCGCCGCCAAAGGCGCGACGCCTGAGGGCGCCGCAGATGAGGTGAGCGCTTCGCTGGCTGTGCAATCGATGTTCAACTCGATTGCTGATCGGTATGACCTGGTCAATCATGTGCTGTCGGCGAGCATCGACCGGCTTTGGTGGTGGCGAACGGCGCGGCGTTTTCGTGCGATTCTCGCTGATCCGGATGCTTCGATTCTGGATATCTGCTGCGGCACCGGGGATATGACGATGGCACTGTTGAAGCTACGTCCCAGCGGAGCGCGACCGGTGATTGCGGCGGATTTTGCTCGCGAAATGCTGAGCCGGGGCGCGCGCAAATTCAGTGGACCGTTTGCGAAACATGGAGACGCAGTTGCATTAGAGGCAGATGCGCTGCATTTGCCACTCCGAGCTGAATCGCTGGATCTGATTATTACGGCATTTGGGTTCCGAAATCTGGCCAATTACCGCGCAGGGTTGGCGGAGTTTCATCGGGTGCTGAAGCCGGGCGGACAGGTGGGGATTCTGGATTTCAGCGAGCCGGACGGGCTGTTTGGAAAGCTCTACCAGGTTTACTTCCGGCACGTGTTGCCGGTGATCGGCAGGCTTATCGGGGGCAAGGACAGCGCGTACAACTACCTGCCTGCTTCGGTTAGCAAGTTTCCTCCTCCTGCGGAGATGCTGGCGATGATGCGTGAGGCAGGCTTCGCTGAGGTTCGTTGGACACCGTATACGTTTGGGATTGCCGGGTTGTTTACCGGTGTGCGCGCTATAAATTGAGTTTCTGCAAGAGCTTGTGCTCCATAAGTTCAATGAGCTTCTTGCTTGGCTTGAGCCGCGGCGTTGCGAGACGCTCTCGATCAACGCAATCTAAATCTGAATGTGGTAATTTCGAGGATGGCATTCTATGCCGTAAGGAGTACTTTCTTGGCAATTAAAGAATTTATCAAGCATCATTATCGGCACTTCAATGCGGCGTCGCTGGTGGATGCGGCGGAAGGCTATATCAAGCTGATTGATGGCGGCGGCAAGATGTTTGTGACGCTGGGCGGGGCTATGAGCACGGCGGAGTTGGGGCTGTCGCTGGCGGAGATGATTCGGCAGGATAAGGTGCATGGGATCACCTGCACCGGGGCAAATCTCGAAGAGGATGTGTTCAATCTCGTGGCGCATGACTTCTATGAGCGCGTGCCGAATTATCGCGATCTGACGCCTGAGGATGAGGTAAAGCTGCTGGACCGGCATATGAACCGCGTGACCGATACGTGCATCCCGGAGATGGAGGCGATGCGGCGTATTGAGAAGGTGGTGCTGAAGGAGTGGATGCGCGCGGATCAGGCCAATGAGAGCTATTTCCCGCATCAGTTCATGTACAAGATTTTGCTCTCGGGAGATCTGGAAGCTTCTTATCAGATCGAACCTAAGAATAGCTGGCTTTTGGCTGCAGCGCAAAAAAATCTGCCTATCTTTGTGCCTGGTTGGGAGGACTCAACCTTGGGCAATATGTACGCGGGGCATTGCATCTCAGGCGATGTGAAGAAGGTGCATACGGTGCGCACCGGCATTGAATACATGATGGAGCTGGCGGAGTGGTATACGAAGATTACTTCTGAAACGCCGCTGGGATTTTTCCAAATCGCGGGCGGGATTGCAGGCGATTTTCCGATCTGCGTGGTGCCCATGCTGCACCAGGATTTGCAACGGCCTGAGGTGCCGCTGTGGGCTTACTTCTGCCAGATCAGCGACTCGACTACGAGCTATGGTTCGTATTCAGGAGCGGTACCGAATGAGAAAATCACGTGGGGGAAGCTGGGCGTGGACACCCCTAAGTTCATCATTGAGTCGGATGCAACGATTGTGGCTCCGCTGATCTTTGCTTATGTGCTGGGGTGGTAGGGTTAGGTTCTGCGTTGTGCTCAGGATGACAAATCATGAGGAGCTTGGTATAAACGCGACATGGACTCTGGACGCATTGCTGGCGCATGTTGCTGCGACTGTTGTTGTCGTCGCACACGTGTGCGGCTGCATCCCGGAGGTTCAGGTCTGAGTTAGGACTTCGACAACTGGTTTGTATACGGCCTACACGTCAGCCAATGGGGCGTGTGGGCCTTTTCTGTTTTTGGTAGCTTGAATTGGGGGTTCTATATGCCGGAAAATACCGCGGAAGTTAAGGCTACTGTGGGCAAAGGCGGGTTTGGACTGTCGCTCGATTGGTGGGCGGTGCTGCTGGCTTTTCTGCTGGCGGCGCTGGTGAAGCTGGGCGTGTTGCAACATGTTTGGTGGTAAGGGGGACGAATGGCGACTTCTGTAACGGTGGGGGATGCACGGCAGAATGCGCTGTGGCGCGTGACGGGGCTGGTCCCAGGAATTCTGCTGCTGGCGGTGATTGGGCTGGCGGCGAAATGGATCGAGCAGTCGATCAATGGATATACGAAAGCTCATCACATCGTCTTCCCAAACATCGAGTATGTGCTATGGGCGATTGTGATCGGGCTGATTGTGGGAAATCTGGTCAGGCTGCCGGTGATCTTTCAAGCGGGGATCGACACTTACGAATTCTGGCTGAAGGCGGGGATCGTGCTGCTGGGATCGCGCTTTTTGCTGGGGGACATTTTGAAACTGGGCGGCGTCAGCCTGCTGCTGGTGTTTGTGGAGATTGGCGGAGCGCTGCTGCTGATGACGGCGCTGGGACGGGCTTTTGGGTTGCGTCCCAAGCTGATCAATCTGCTGGCGATTGGGTCGGCGGTGTGCGGCGTGTCTGCGATTATTGCGGCAAAGGGTGCGATCGAGGCGGATGACGAGGACTCTTCGTTTGCGATTGCGGCAATTCTGGCTCTGGGGGCGATTTCGCTGGTGGCGTTTCCTCTGATCGGCCACGCGATTCACCTGAGCGATCACGGATACGGTTTATGGGCTGGGTTGGCGGTCGACAATACGGCAGAGGCTACAGCAGCCGGGGCGCTGTTTTCGGATGCGGCGGGAAAGGTTGCGGTGCTGACCAAGACGTGCCGGAATGCCATGATCGGATTTGTGGTGCTGGGATACGCCATTTACTGGGCACGCAAGGGGCAAGCCGGAGCGATCGGTAACAAGGCCGCTTTTCTCTGGACGAAGTTTCCCAAGTTTGTGCTGGGGTTTCTGGTGATTTCGGCGGCGGTTTCGCTGGGTGCGTTCAATGCGGATCAGGTGAAGAGTCTCGCCAATCTCTCACGCTGGGCGTTTCTGCTGACTTTCGCCGGGGTCGGGTTGAGGACGAATTCTCGCGTACTCTCGCGACAGGGTTTGAAGCCATTTGCGGTGGGAGTGCTGGGCGAGGTGCTCATTGCGGTGCTCACGCTTGGATTGGTTGTCGGGGCGAATCGTATCTGGGTACTTTGAGATCACAGGCGAAGCATTGCTACTCCGCATCCACAACGCAACGGAAGCCGAGTGTGCCTGCGCGATCTTTTGAAGGCGCCATGAGCAGGTACTTGCTGTGCTCCGTGTTGCGGTAAGCCTGTGGAAAGTACCAGATAGAGCCCTGCGGCTGGTAGTAGCTGCCGCCACGCAGGATTGCGGTGCGGGTGTGCTCGTCCTGGTACTCGTCGGTCCACTGCCAGACGTTGCCTACCATGTCCATGACACCGAAAGGGCTTGCGCCGGTGGGGTGAGCATCGACGTTGTCGGGCGAGGTGAGGTCGCGGGCTCTGTCAGGAGCGGGAACGGCCAGACCATCCCATAGATTTCCCCAGGGGAAAGCGCGGCCATCGGTACCCTGAGCCGCGTATTGCCACTCCCATTCGTGGGGAAGACGCTTCCCTGCCCAGGCTGCGTAGGCGGCGGCGTCTTCTTCTGAAACCCAGGTGACGGGCTTGGTATCCCAGCCGTGCGGGAAGACGCCGTCAACCCAGTCCTTGAGGAAGTTGTAGTCGTCTTTGGGGTGGTAGTGGGTGGCGTCGAGGAATTGCTTGAATTCGGCGTTGGTTACCGGGTACTTGTCGATCCAGAAGCTGGGGATGTGGATCTGGTGAAGATGGTGGCGGCGAGGTGAGTCTTCCCATGGATACTGGACGTCGAGGCCAGCCCAGTTATTGCCTTCGATTTCGAGACCGTTGACTCGGAAGAGGAAGTCGGCGGCGGGGATTTTGACCATGTCTCTTGGGTCGGATTTTGGACGGGGTGTTTTGGTGATTGGCACTATCTGCTGAGGCAGCGGATGCCAGATGTCGGACAGAGAGGCGAGTGGGGTCGCGTTCCAGGTTTCGCTGGTCTTGAGCAGCGCCTGGATTGCCGGGTTGTTCAGCTCCGGGGTGATGAAGAGTGCGCCGAAGCCGTGGCCTTCAATATCGAAACTTAGGGTGACCGTGTCGCCGTTGCGCTGGGGAGTGATTTCTGCACCGTGCCAGAGATCGTAATAGTGGAGGCCGGGCTTGAATGGCAGTTCGAGCTGAGGACCGGTAAGGTCGTACTCGTTGCGGTTGATGACGGTGAATACTTTTTCATCGGCGAGCGGCCAGCCGGTGGCGAATACCCCGAATTGGAGCGTGGGCGTGAGCGGTTCCCAATCCTGGCTGACAAGAAAGGGCGCGACGGCGCGGTCGACGGTGGCAACGCGGCGGATGCTTTCGGCGGCGCGGGGAGTGATTCCGTTCCAGATGCTCCAGACATTTTCCCAGGTTTCGAGGCCTGCGCCGTTGAAGAAGGCAAATTGCAGATTGTCGGTTTTGCTGCGATTCCAGCGGTCGGAGACATTGACCATGTGGCGCGGCTCAATCAGCTTGCCTTCGCTGACAAGGGGCGAAAAGGGATAGCGCCAGTAGCCCCAGTTCATGTTGTTATAGGCGAGCATTTCATTGGAGCTGGGATAGCCTTCAGGCTCGAGGACGAGGGGATGGCCAGCCTTGTCGGAGGCGTCGAGGAATGCTCTCGGCATGCCTTCGAGGGTATCTCCGTTGACGCCATCGGCGCCGATCTGGGCCATGATTTTTGCGGTGGCATCCCAATAGGTCATACCTTCGTCGTGAGTGCCCTGGTCCCAGATCATGACCGGGAAAAGGACGTGAATGCCGTGCTTGTGGAAGTCGTCAACCATGGCGCGAAGAGCTGGGATGCCGCCGGGCAGAGCACGGATGAGGTCGTACTGGCTGCGGCTATCAATGCCGATGTTGGGGTAACTTTGCCAGACAAGGACGCTGTCGATGCCGCCGTAACGCTTGTTTACGTCTTCCAGATAGCGATCGACAGTGTACTTGCCGGTGGCGCGGTCGTAGAAGAAACGATCCTCGACCATCATCTGCGGTTGCATGAAGCTGGATTGCGCCCATTTGAGCTCCTGGCGCTGGTACTCGGCATCGGTGTAGCCGACGCGAATGCGGGTTTCATCGCGCCAGTGGAAGACATCCTTGCGCCATTCTTGTAATTGAGCCCTGCATGCTTTGAATTCATCGGCGCATCCACCGTTCTGGCTGTTGCAGGCGCGCAGATTGCCGGGCCAGGGCTCATCCAGGCAAGACGGGACGGGGATCAGGCCATTCTGGGGTGGGAACTTGGTGTCTTGCGCGGGGGCGGCGAGGACGGTGCAAGCGAGGATGAGGGCTGCGACGGAGCGAAACAAAGCGAGTTTGGAAAAACTGGTTGTAAGGCGCAGGAAGGTGCATCTCGCGCACGAAATCCGCATAATCTTGGATTGCTGCATACGAAGCCTCATAGAACTTTGGTAGGAACCTTTCCGCTCGACAGCAACTGCCCCACCTCGGCCATTTCCGGCATGGAGGGTTGAGCGCCTGGCCGAGTCACTGAGATCGCGGAGGCTGCCGATGCGAAGCGCGCGCTCTCAACTGGACTCTTCCCGAGGAGCAGGCCCACGGCGAAGGTGCCGTTAAAGCAGTCTCCGGCGGCTGTGGTATCAACGGCGTGGACTGGGAAAGACTGAATGGATTGGGCGAGACCGTCCGCGGAAGCAATGTAAGCGCCTTGAGAGCCGAGCTTGAGGATGACGCCCTGAACGCCTTTTTCAAGAAGGATTTTTGCAATTGGCGCTTGGTCTCTCGCGCTTGTTGTGCCCGCTGTGTTGCCGGCGAAAAACGCAGCTTCGGTTTCGTTGGGTGTGAACCAGGCGACGTGACGGAAAAGGTCCTGCGGGAGTTCTCTGGCTGGCGCGGGGTCGAGGATCAGGGGCACACCTTCGCGGGCGCAGATGGAGGCCAGGTGGAGGACGGTTTCGAGAGGAATTTCGAGCTGAGTCAGAACCAGGCCGGCAGAGCGCAGGATCTCGATGTTGGCGTCGAGATCTGCTGGCGTGACGTGGGCGTTTGCCCCGGGAATGACTACGATGCTGTTTTCGCCGGAGCCGGAGACGACGATTACAGCGACTCCGGAAGAGCCCGGGGTGGTGGCGACAGAGGCGGTATCTACGCCAGCGGTTTCAAGGCCCGTGCGAAGCTGGCTGCCGAAGGCATCGTCTCCAACGCGGCCGATCATTTGCACGGGGTAGCCGAGGCGAGCTGCGGCAACGGCCTGGTTTGCGCCTTTGCCACCGTGATGAATCTGAAAATCCTGGCCGGTTACTGTTTCGCCTGCGCCGGGGATGCGCTCGGTGTTCGCCACCAGATCAATGTTGATGCTGCCAACCACTATTATGGGTTTCTTCGCGATTGCGCCGCTGGCCGCTGGCATGATGATTCTCCTCGGATTTGGAGTGGCCGTTTCGATCGTAACTATAGGACCGGTGCGAGGGCAATCGCAGTCAATCCAATTAGGAATAGGACAAACATCCAGACCAGGAATGTTTTGGAGCGCTGCGGAGCCTGGGCAAACTCGCGCCAAACGAATACGCCCCATGCAGCGGAGATCATGGTTGCTCCCTGGCCGATGGAATAGGAGACGGCGGGACCAACGATGTTGGCGCGTGAGGCTACAAAGTTGAAGACTGCGCCGGTACACCAGATGGCTCCGCCGAGGATGCCCCAGAGGTGCCATGATCCCTTGGCTTTCCAATAGCCGCTCATGGCGACTGGGGCGCTTGAGTCAAGCGGCCTGCGCATCAGCAGGTAGTTGACTGGAATGGCGCAGAGAGCAACGCCCAGAACGAAGATGAGGGCGATGGCGTAGGGGCCGAGCGCGCCGGTTCCGGACGAATCTGGCGTCATGGCCCTGGAAACAAACGGGTAGAAACTGCCCATCAAGAGTCCGCCGACGAGGCTGATGACAACGCCTCGGAGGCTTAGTGACTTTCGCTGCGCTTCGCGAAGACGATAGGCCAGGGCGTCGAATACGATAGCGGCGACGACCAGAGCGATGCCACTGAAAAGGATGATGGGATTGCCGCTGGGCGACAGGATATAGCTGCTGACCGCTCCGACGATCAACGCGAGACCGATCCCGACGGGAAACGCAACCGCCAGCCCTGCAATCTCAATGGCCGCGACGATGAGCAGGTTGGCGACGTTGAAGATGATGCCGCCTGCAATGGCAAGTTCGAGATGGTGACGGTCTGCCTGCGCGATGTCGTCAAAGAACGAGCGGCCGCTGCTGCCCAGGCTGCCGAGGGTCAAGCCCCAGAGCAGGGCTCCGGCGACGAGGCCAAGGACGTAGTCCCAGTAGAAGAGTTGGAATCGGTAGCCGGCGCAGGCTTTGATGGTATTGGCCCACGATCCCCAGCAGAACATGCTCGCGACCATGAGGAAGAGAGCGATGGCGTACGTTTGCGGCTGAAACACGGTGTGTTGCTCCTGTGGAGTTCAGCTTACTCGGTCAGGGGTGGGGATGGGCGAGAGGTTTGTTGCAGACGAACGAGTTGTGGCTCTTGGAGGCCAAGTTTCTGCCTATCTACAGGCTTCCCGTCCGAGTTGGAGGTCCGGAAAGGTTAGCCGCGAAAACGCAATTTATGCGTTTTTTGGGACTAAAGCACTGTCAGAGCCCACGAGCGAAACCCAGCGAATGGTCCAGCAACGCCTAGTCCAGCAACGTCGCAACCAGTAACCCCGCAGACATGCTCGGCTTCTGCTCCTATGAGATCGCCCGGCCTCCATTTTATGGAAACTAGCGCATAACATTTTAGGCAAATTGCGTCGTGAGTTCGATCAGGATTACAACGGTGTATGAACCCGCAGAGAGGTTGGACTTTCACAAATATCCTATCTCGGGGGGGTAAATTCAGACTATTCCTAGTTTCTGCGCATGTGCAGCAATCTTTATGAACTCCTTATAAAAGAGACTGCTGATTCTCGCCTTCAGCAATTGGCTGCGTCTCTCGCACGACGAAATTCCTGCCGTGCCGAATGTTCAAGTCATTTCGTTTGAGCAATCGCCAGGCATCCCCGAGCCGCCGAGATGCACCCAAGTAATCGGAGACATTCAGCCATGCCCCGTCCCTTCTGGTCCGGCCAGATCCAAATATCTCTCGTTTCTTTCGGCGTCAGCCTCTTTCCTGCGGTCGAGGTGAAGAGTGAGATCCATTTCCATCAGATTTCTCGCAAAACCGGCGAACGAATCCACCACCAGAAGGTCACGGGCGACGACGGTTCCGATGGCAGTGCGGTGGAGAAGGACGACATCGTGAAGGGTTATGAGTACCGCAAGGGTGAGTACATCACCATCGAGCCCTCTGAGATTGAGAACCTTCGTATCCCCTCTCGCCATGCTATAGCCATTTCGCAGTTCGTCGACCTGGGCGATCTGGATCCCGCGTTCTTCGAGAAGCCCTATTTCGTCACACCGGAGGGAGAGAATCAGACGGAGGCATTTTCAGTCATTCGCGAGGCTCTTCGGTCGACGAAGAAAGCGGCCGTGGGCAAGATCGCCTTTGGGGGACGCGAGCATCTGATCGCGATCTCGGCCTCGCCTGAGGCGAAAGACGAGAGCGCAGGCAGCCGCGGCATGACGGCATACACTCTGCGCTATGCCGAGGAAATGCGCGATCCTGCCGAGTACTTCTCCTCAATCAAGAAAACTACGATTGACTCTGATCAGCTGGCATTGGCGAAAGAGCTTATTCAACGGAAAGCCGCGAAATTCGTCCCGGAGAAGTTCCACGACGAATACGAAGCGGCGCTGAAAGAGATGGTCGAGGCCAAGATCAATAATGCGCCTCTTCCGAAGGACGAGCCTGCCCCGCGCTCCGGCAAGGTGATCAACCTGATGGATGCATTGCGCAAGAGCGTAAAGTCTGGAGCAGATGACTCGGACCCGGCCCGAGCGAAGGCCGTGAAGAAATCAGCAGCCACTCTGAAAAAGGGACCGAAGCTTGTTAAGCCAGATGTGAAGGCAAAAGCGAGCCGCACCCGCAAGTCTGCTTGAGAGCCATGGCCAATGCAAAGAAAACGCCCGACAAGTCTGTGAAGGTCAAGTCCACGAAGAGAGTCGCACCCAAAAAGGTGGCCGCGAAAGGGTCCGGAGCTGGAACCGGCCTCGCACCAGCCAAGCCCAAGCGGAGTAACGCCTCCAGCGCAAAGGCTTCACAGGCCTCGGACGCTGTCGATCAGCAGCTTGCCCGCTACCATTCGATGCGGGATTTCAACGTCACATCGGAGCCTAAAGGCAGTGATTTGAAGAGCGAAAAGAGCTCTTCATCAAACAACCCCCGGGTGAAAACGGGACTTCCGTTCGTGATCCAGAAGCACGCTGCGTCGCACCTCCATTACGACTTCCGCCTCGGCTGGAACGGAGTCTTGAAGAGCTGGGCCTGCGCAAAAGGACCTAGCTACTATCCTGGCGATCGACGCCTCGCCGTCCAAGTAGAAGACCACCCCATAGACTACGGGGGCTTCGAGGGCATCATCCCGCAAGGCCAATACGGAGGCGGCACGGTGATGATCTGGGACCAGGGCACGTGGGAGCCACAACCTGGGCACACGGATGTCGATGCTGGTCTACGTGCGGGCTCACTCAAGTTCACTCTTCATGGCAGCAAGATGAAGGGCAATTGGACACTTGTGCGCATGGGAGGCAAGGCCGCGAGCGAGAAGAAGCCCAATTGGCTGCTCATCAAAGAACACGATCCCTTTGAGCGAACGGAGAAAGACAAACCTATCACTGAAGAAGCGCCTGACTCCGTCGTCACAAAGCGCTCGCTGGAACAGATCGCCGCGAATGAAGACCATATCTGGAACTCCAAGGACACCGGCAGCAAAAAGGCATGGATTCGCAAGGATAGTAACAAAAGCGAAGCAGTGTCTTCGGAGTCTCTTTCGAAGTACCCAAAAGAGCCGTTGCCGCACTTTATTCATCCGCAACTTGCCACTCAGACGACTCAACCTCCGTCCAACGCCGGCTGGCTCAACGAACTCAAGCTCGATGGCTATCGCATCCAGGCGCGTCTCGATCAAGGCAAAGTCGAATTACTCACTCGCACCGGACTCGACTGGACCCACCGCATGAAGACTGTTGCTGCGGAGGTCTCCAGACTGCCAGCCACGTCGGCTCTGCTGGACGGAGAGATCGTCGTGCTGAGCGAAGACGGCAACACCAGCTTCGCCGATCTGCAGGCTGCTTTTCAGGAGGGTGTGAGGAAGCCGCTCACCTACTTCCTATTTGATCTTCTGCATCTCAATGGTCACAATCTCCGAGGCCTTCCGCTCAGCGAACGCAAAGCCCTCCTCGCTACGCTGCTTGAAAAAGCGGAGCCGGATCTCCGGCTCTCTGAACATCTGAACACAGATGCCGCAATCGTCTTCGAGAATGCTTGTCAGTTGCACGCCGAGGGGATCATTGCGAAGCGCGCAGATGCACCTTACACCTCGGGGCGCACCACTTCATGGCTCAAACTCAAGTGTATCCACGAGCAGGAGTTCGTTATAGGAGGCTTCACCCTGCCTGCGAAGGGGCACGCAGGTATACACGGCGTCGGCTCGCTGCTGCTCGGTTACTTCGATGCTCACAGGAAGCTGGTCTATGCGGGGCGCACAGGAACGGGGTTCACGCAAAAAACCCATGCCTTGATCCGAACGCGGTTGGAAACGCTCCGCCA
>Ga0302324_100021580_pt1 | contig 12551 bp, 10 predicted proteins | sample Palsa_T0_1_FD_201949 | JGI IMG/M metagenome (GOLD analysis project Ga0302324, IMG submission 201949) | Peat permafrost microbial communities from Stordalen Mire near Abisko, Sweden - Palsa_T0_1 | ecosystem: Environmental > Terrestrial > Soil > Palsa > Peat permafrost | place: Sweden: Abisko...
CCAGGGAAGTGAGCGCTTGTAGGCGAAGATTGGAATCGTTGCGGAGCGTGGCATCCTGCAATTGCATCAACGCCCGTTCGCTTGCCGGTATGGCACTACCGACAGCCAATCCCTGTCTGAGCGTCTCCTCCGCGCCGGCGATGTCTCTCTGTTGAATTTTGAGCTGGGCCAGCTGCCGGTAGGAAGGCCCGAAATTGGGATCGGCGGCAATTGCTTTCGCGAGATCGTCGGCCATGTCGGGACTATTGAGGTGCTCGAAGGCCTTCACGTGAGCCTGCACCACCAGCGGATTCTTGGTGCCGTATGGCGTTAGCTGCGTCGAAATCTGCCGGGCCAGCGCCGAAGCGGTAGAGACGATGTTGTTCGGCGGCGCCGACACCGCATTTAGCACGGTCATTTTACCCGTGAGTTCATCTTCCACCGTCATGCGCGCTCCGAGCATGCCGCCGCGAACTGCGTATTGCCCGAAGACGATCTTCGTTGCGCCAGCGGCCAGCGCCGCGGTGCGCTCCGCCGATATGCCCGGAACGGTCACCGGCCGGCCGCCCATGCCCGTCTCAATAGTATGGACGCGCACCGCGGGAATGGCATAGATGCCGGGAGTATTGCCGAGTTCGGAAGTGACGATCTCGGAAAAGGCTCGGCCCATCCAATCGCTGGAAAGGTCGGCACCCAGATTTTCGAAACGAACGATCGCGATGCGCTCCACCGCGGGGCGCGGAGCCTCGCGGCGGCACGCGATCGAAAAAGCTAGAGTGGCGGCTGCCAGAAGAACGGCTGGCTTACAGGACACGCGGCTCCAGCGCGAGCAGGTCCTTAAATTCTTTCGTGTCGCGCATGGCTGCGAATTCCGGGTCGGTCGCCAATTGCTTCCTCTCCTTGAAACCTTCTTCCAGAGCTTTCCGCAGGTATTGCAGGGCTAACTCGTTGCGGCCGTTCTTGGCGTATGTCTTGGCCCAATAGTAATGGTATTTCGCGCGCTCCTCTACACTGCGTTCTTCGAGCATCACACCGTAACTGCTGCTATGTTCGTTTACGTCGGGGTCGAGGCTGAGGGCCGTTTGAAACGCGTCGAATGCCTGCTTATACTGCTTGCGCGCGAAGTATGCCGTGCCGAGATTATTGTAAACCGAGGCCGACCGGGTCGACTGCGGCTCCAGCTTGAGAGCCCGCTCATAATACGTGATGGACCGGCGAAAACTCTTGCGCGCGTAGTAGATGGTGCCGATGTTGTTAATGGCTTCCAGGTAGTTCTTTTTCAGCTTCACGGCCTCTTGGTAGTTCCTGAGGGCCTGGTCGAGCTGTAACATCTGATGGTAAGCGATTCCCGTCTTATTCTTTAAGACCGGATCCTTGGGTGAGCCTTGGCGGAATGCCTCGATGGCTTCCCGGTATTGCTTCCTGGCCATAAAAATATCGCCGCGAAGCTCCGGAGTAACCTCAGGCTTATCGTCAGGCTTATCAGCCTGAACCGCGGCAGGCGCAGGTGTCCTGCCATGTTCTAGAAAGGAATTCCCCGTTTGGGCGAAGGACATCCCCGAAATCCCTGCCGCAACCGCAATTACGAGAGGACGGTTAACCATAAGCGACCCCCTATGGCTCTTATTTAATCACATTCAGCAAGCGGCGGAGGAAACTCGGTTTGGAGTCTTTTTTGGGCGGCGCATCCGGCGGTTTTTGCGCGCCATCGGGAGGAATCTGGTTGGCGGCGCGGCGGGCGACAGATCCGGCGCCCACCTGGCCGTCCCCGCCCGTTCCCGTGATGTGCGGCATACGATCGCCGGGAGCTGCCGCGGGCTGCTGCGCCGGCGCTGCATCTGGCCCCGAAGTGTCCCAACCCGTTGCGGTGACCATGCGGCCGCCATGCTTCGGGCAAGTGCCCACCGGTTGCGTGCCGGCGATGTAGACTTCCGTGGCATGCGTGGGGCAGGCGGGAGTCGCGGGATAGCCGGTTTCCGGGTCGATGTCGATGGTCACAATGCCGTCGGGCGCTTCGAAGGGCTTGGTATCGCGGTATTCGCGATACTTCAGCGCATCCTTCATGAATTGCATCCAGATGGGCGCCGCCGAGCGCGCGCCTTCGATATCCAGGTCCCGGCTATCGTCGAATCCCACCCACACCACGCACAATAGTTCCGAGGTGTAGCCGGCAAACCAGCCGTCGCGATCCGAGGTGCCGGTCTTTCCGGCGGCGGGAACATCGAATCCAGCCACTGCGCGAGCTCCCGCGGCGGTGCCGTGGATCAGCACATCTTGCAGCATGTTGGTCACGATGTAGGCCACGCGCGGATCCAGTACCTGCTTGCCCAGCTCCCTGTGGCGGTAAAGCTCCTTGCCTGTCTGATCGCGCACCAGCTCCAGGAAATCGGGTTTTACGTAGCGCCCGCTATTGGAGAACATGGTGTACGCGCCCACTGCTTCAATCGGTGTGATGTCGTAAGCGCCCAGAGCCACCGCTGGGGTGGGCTGGATGCGGTCGTTCATGCCGGCGCGGCGGGCCATCTGGACCACGTTGTCGAAGCCCACCTTTTCCGCCAACGCCACAGTTGGGATGTTGAGCGAGTGTGTTAAGGCGTAGCGCAGAGACACCATTCTGTTGGTGCTCTCGCCCTCGAAATTCCTCGGTTTGTATTCCTGCCCGTTCCACCAGAAAGTCGTGGGCGCGTCCATCACCTCGTACGAAGGTGTGAAGATCTCCCGGCCGCCTTCCACCGCGGTATCCATAGCGGCCGCATATACGAACGGCTTAAAGATCGACCCCGGCTGCCGGTTCGCCAGTACATGATTGAGCTGGCTCCGGCCATAATTGCGGCCACCGGCCAGTGCCCTCACAAGCCCAGTATGCGGATCGATCGCCACCAGCGCCACCTGCGGCTCAGGCGGAGTTTGGTTCTTGAATCGCCGCTGGTGTTTGATGATGTCGTCCACCTTCTTCATGCCGTTGGCGATGGCGTCGCCGGCAATGCGCTGCAGGCGCAGGTCGAGCGTGGTGTAGACACGGAACGCATTCGACTGGAAGTCGGTGTCCTTAAACATGTCCTGCAGCGTGCTGTTCACCTGGTCGACGAAGTACGGAGCCTCTACCGATTGCGCCGTCGGCTTCGCCAGCGTGAGCGGTGTTTCAATAGCCATGGCATAATCGCGATCGCCGATGAAGCCGTTGGTGCGCATCAGGGTGAGGACGATGTTGCGGCGGTCGCGCGCATGGTCGGGATGGTTAAACGGGTCGTAGACCGCGGGATTCTGAATCGTTCCGGCGAGTTGCGCGGCTTCCGGAATATTGACCTGGCTCAGGTCCTTTCCCAGGAAGACTTCCGCCGCCTCACCGAAACCGTGGATGCGGAACGAACCGCGCGACCCCAGGTAAACCTGGTTGGCGTAGTCCTCGAAAATCTCCTGCTTGGTGAGCTTCTGTTCCAGTTGCAGCGTGATGATCACTTCCGCCGCTTTGGTGGTCCACCGCTTATCCTGCTCGAGGAAGAAGTTCTTCGCCAGCTGCATGCTGAGCGTGGAGGCGCCCTCCGCGCGGCGCCCCTTCTTGAGATCCACGTACGCCGCTTTCACCACGCGAATAGGGTCGAAGCCGCTGTGCTGGAAGAAATGCTTGTCTTCGGCCGAAGTGACGGCCTGCACCAGCACCGTCGGGATGTCCGTGAATTTCACCATGCGCCGCTTCTCGCGGCTCGCACCCGAAAGATTCGTGATGAGCTGCGGTTCCAGCTGATATTGGCTGCGCGCGGTGTTGTCCTGCAGGGAGACGATTTGCGAAATCTTCCCGCTGGCGAACTTGATGACGCCGGCTTCCTGGTCGAAGTACGAATCGCGGCCGGGAATGATGGTGATTTCGTTGGGGCGCAGTTCGTAAGAGCCGATCAGGTTGCCGCGCGACTCGGAATATCCGCTCCGCCGGAGTTCCGCCGCGATGTCCGCCGGACTGATGGCATCACCCACACCCACCGACTCGGGAGCGGCGAAAATCCGCGCATTGTTGGCGAAGGGGCCGGCCGCCAGCTTTTCGTCGATTACCTTGGAATAGCGGGCGTAGAAATAAATGAACACCGCCATCAACAGGATGGTGCAGAGCGCACCTCCCATGATGAGGACGCGTCCCACAGGTCCCAGGAAGAACTTCGTGAGCGCCGAATTGCCGGGAATGCGTAACCGCATCCCATGGCTTTTAGATTTCTTTGGCACTAGATTTCATTCTCGCATGGCGCCCGCCAAAGCGCGCTTACCGGCTGCCCGCGCCGGGATAAAAATGGATGCTCACGCGATAGAATGGCGCGCTGATCATCACCGCGTACTGCACGTCGATTCGTAATCCCTCCGCCGACCGATAGATGCGCACGTTGTCTTCCGTCACCGGAAGCTCCAGCTGATGAGCCCTTTCCATAACTCGCTGCCGCAGCAGGGCATCCGATTGCTGCTGATTCGCCACGGCGTGTGTCATTTCGTCCACGAAATTCTGCAATTTCAAGTTGCGGACGTATACAGGCGCGAAAAGTACGGCGAAGAAGACGAGCGCCGCGAGCACCAGGCAACCTGCCACTATGCGCCAGCGGGGAACGGAGTTCACGATTCTTGGCTAGTATCCTTGTTGGGAGCGCACAACTCTTCCCAGATATCGTCCGAATGAGCTTTCCACTCGGGGGTGTCCCGGCCGGTGATCTGCAATTCGTCTTCCCTCAGTGTGCCATGACCGAACGGGCAGATGGATTCCACCGCCGGACGGCCCAATTGCAGCATGTAGCTGCGCGAACCGGTCTCGATAGGCATACGAAGGTGCCGCAGGCAGACGCGGCAACGGCGCCGCTGGTCCCAAATAATCAGGTAGAAAACGGCGGCGCAAATCAGGAACCATCCGAGCATCCATAGCGAGCCGGCCAGTTCCTGGTTCATGTTGTGGAACCTGAGCCTGCCGTCTTTCGGCGGGGCAGGGAAACTCCGTTCGAGCAGAATCAGCAAACCATAGAGCGGTCCTGCCGCCACGACTACCTTCCCCGCGAGATAGGCCCAGTAGCGCATACTCGTTAGACTCCCCTTCGCTGTATTTAGTTTCTAACGGGGGAGGCGAGGAAGCAAGCTGACTGTCGTCAACTGTTGCTGTTCGCCGGGTGGCGTATTTATGAAACCATGTACGTATTCCTGGACCGCTTCCTTTGGTCACGGCTCGGAACGAAGCCGCACACCGAGCCGCGACCGCAGGAAGCGGTATCTCGGGAAATTACTTAGCCGGGCGCTATTTCCACAGATTTCGCAGAATGAACAGCACGTTGGCCGGCCGCTCCGCCAACCGCCGCATATAGTATGGGTACCATGCTTCCCCGTAGGGCACGTAAACCCGAACGCGGAAACCCTCTTTGGCGAGCTGACGCTGCAGATCCCGGCGTATCCCGTAGAGCATTTGAAACTCGAAAGCGTCGCGCGAAATCTTGTGCGACTCCACATGCGCCTTGGTGGCGGCGATCATCTTCTCATCGTGCGTGGCGATGGCCGGATAGGCGCCCTTATCGAGCAATAACTTCATCAGTTCGATGTAGTTGGCGTCCACCTGCTCCTTTTTCGGAAACGCCTCGCTGGCCGGTTCCAGATATGCGCCCTTGCACAGCCGCACGCGGATGCCCCGCTCATTCAGCATCTCGATATCGCCTTTACTGCGATAGAGATACGCCTGGATCACGGTTCCCACCACGCGGTATTTGGCATGCAAATCGCACACCAGTTCGAGCGTCCGGTCGGTATACTCGCTCGACTCCATATCTATCCGAACGAACCCATTTAGTCCGGCGGCCTTTTCCACCAGTTGGTCGACGTTCGCGCGGCAAACCTCGGCCGAAAGGTCGATCCCGAACTGCGTCAGCTTCAGGGAGACATTGCCCTGAACGGCCTTCTGGTGAACCGCGGAAAGCGTTCGCAAATAGGCGTCGCGCGCCGCCGCGGCCTCGTCCACCGACGAGACGCTCTCGCCTAAAACGTCCAAAGTGACAGTGATACCCTCCGAATTGAGTTCCCGGCAGACGGCCAAGGCTTGGTCCAGGTTCGAACCGGCGATAAAACGGGCCGAAAAACGCCGGGCAAGGGGTGAGGTTTCCATCCATTTTCGCAGTAGTTTACGCCGCGAAAGGAAGATCAATAGACTTCGCACGAACTCCAGGCTAACATTCCGCACACTCGCGAATCGACGGTTCGGCGCGGTTCTGATAGACTTCCGGTTTGGCGATTCAACGGCCAATCAAACCGCGCGAATTGCGATGTCCTCGCTGCCGAAGGGCGGATATCGTTGCGTCGATGCCTCGCGGAGTTACCGATTTATTCATGGAAGGCCTGGGGAAAGTTCCGCAGCACTGCCGCTCCTGCGGGAAGAGATTCTACGTCGATGCCGCCCGCGTCGAGCCCGCCACACCGGGGGAAGAAAATCCCGGCCCGGAAGCAAAAGAAAAGGCAGGCGCCTGAGCGCCTGCCTGTTAGAGATAAGCCTTAGACAGATTAGAATATGTAGCGTGCGCTGATCTGCATGCGGCGCGCCTGCGTGCCATCGGGGAAGCCGCCATCGGCGTTGCCGACGCCCCATCCGGGCACGCCGTTGGAGCCGATGTTCGGCGTGAGCACACCCTTGGACAGGTTGTACTCCGTGCTTGTCATCGATGTGGGCGACCATGAGTTGCTCACGTTGAACATCTCGAAGTTGAGCCCAAGCCTGGTATCGCGGTCGCCGATTTTGATGGGGATGTACTTGGTAATGCGAGCATCCGCCCGGTAGGATGCCGGCGTCAGGATGTCGTTCACCGGCAGGAAAGGCACGCGGTGGCTTCCCGTGAACGCATCCGGGAACGAGGTGGAGAGCAGGCTCTGCCCGGCGGGAAGCTGGACGCAGCCAGTAGTGACCGTTGCAGTGCATGCGGAGATACTGCCGCTGACTCCGGCGCTGGTATAGGGCCGCCCGGAGGCCAGCGTGGCGATAGCGGAGATCTGCCAGTTGCCGAGGATGGCCTTCGCGAAGCCGTTACCGATACGGACCTCGGGAGACCAGACTAAGGAGTATACGAAGCGGTGCCGCTGATCTTCCCAGCCGCTGGCGCGCTCGGCCGCATTGTTGCCGTTGTAGAGCGTTGTGAGGCTGCTATAGAAGATGGCGTTCGACGCCTGTCCCTGGCCATCATCGATTTCATGAGACCACGTATAGGAGCCCAACATTTGGAGGCCATGAGTGAACTGCTTGTTCAGAGTGACCGCCAGACCGTCATAGACGCTGTCGATGCCATTAGTGGTCTCAAGGACGCTACCGAACGCCGGGTTGGGACGCGGACCGGCGTAGATGGGACTGGTATAGGCGCCGACCGGCTGACCGCTGGCATTGTCGATGGTATAGGTGAAGTTGGAACTGGGCGCATTGGCGTTGACATCCACCGAACTCAACAGATGGATGCCGCGGCTGAAGATGCCGGAGACGCTCAGCAGCATATCGGGAGTGATCTGACGTTCGACGGTAACGTTGCCCTGCGCGGAGTACGGCGTCTGCAAATTGGGTGCGGCAAACTGGATGGTCGCGGCGGACACCGAGGCTCCCGTAGGAGCTCCAGCGAGGACATTAGGGAAGCTCGGGCCGGCGGCTTTCTGTGCGGAGTTGCTGCTGGAGAGCGTATCGGCGATCTGGTAGATGCCGTTGGTGGTCCACAAATTGTCGATCAGTCCGCCCAGCAGACGGCCATAGAACAAGCCGAATCCGCCGCGGAATACGGTCTTATCGGTGAGCCGGTACGCCATGCCGACGCGTGGCGAGAAGTTGTGGCTGGGCGTGTGGATATAGCCCGTTTCCGGCCAGGATGGATTGGTGACCGGGAAGTTCATGCTCAACGATTTGTCCCAACGAACGCCGAGATTGACGGTGAGCTTGGAACTTACCTTCCACTGATCGTTCAGATACCAGGCCAGTTCGTTGATGCGGAAATCGGCGACCGGGTTGCCGAAGGTCTGGGAATAGCTGGTCCAGTTCTTGCCAGTGGCCAACCCCACCGTGCCGGCGGCATTGCTGTAATCCTCGGCGAAGGTGGTTGGATTGGTGTAGGTATAGGAGCCGAATGCGTTGCTGATGTAGTAGTTATAATCCTCGGTGGTGAAGAAGCTGAAACCGGCTTTCAAGGTGTGGTTGCTCTTCACCAAGGTGGCATCGTCAGAGAATTCGTACCGAGTCTCCGAAGGCTCCACGCGCGGCAGGTAGGTGGCCGGTCCAAGCTGAACGCCATCGACAGAGACGTCCAGGTAGCCGAGACCGCCGCCGAGTTCGGCGTTGTCGAAGGAATCGGCCTGCCGGTCGGTGTCGACGCCGAAGTGGAAGTTATTCACGAAGTTCGAGGTGGGAACCCAGGTCCAGCCGAGTTTCCCGTTGCGCACACGCACGGAATCGTCGCCGTTGCCGGTGATGCCGGCGCCAGAGGTCGAGCTCAGACCGGTCTGAATGCCGTTCGGCGACAGCCAGCGCAGGAAATTAAACTCCGCTGTGAAGGTGTGCTTATCGGAGGGGTGGTAGTCGAGCCGGCCGAACGCCAGATCGTTATCGTCTGTGCGCGGGATCAAGCCGAAAAACCGCGGCAGCAAGGCATTGATGGCGGCGCACTGGGCGGGCGTCGCGGGGGAGCCGCATGCCTGCGAGCCGGTGGTGGCCCAGAGTTGCGTAACCGGGTTGATGACGTTTGTCAGGACGTAGCTGTCTACCATGGGAAACTGGCGATGGGTCAAGTCTGCGTTCAGCAGCCAGAAGAGCTTGTCCTTGATGATTCTGCCGCCGACGGTCGCGCCGCCTTCGACGCGCTTTTCGGGCGGATTGATGCGCGTTGGAACCCCTACTCCCTGGGCGTTGGGAACGTTAATGGTGGCAAACGTATCGGCGGAATCGAAGCCGGTGCTGCGATAGTAGTAAAAACCGACGCCGTGAAGATCGTTCGAGCCGCTCTTCGTAACGGTATTGACCACGCCGCCCATGGCGCGCCCGTACTCCGCCGAGTAGTTGTCGGAAACCACCTGGAACTCCTGCACGGCATCCTCGGAAATCTGCGACTGAATGCGCGTCCGGCCGGCGTTCTCATCGTAGAACTGCTCGGTGTTGTCGTTGCCGTCGACGAGGAAAGAATTGTTGCCGGCCACGCCGCGGAAGGTGAGCAAACCAAAGGTGGCGTCATTGGAAACGCCCGGCGTGAGCAGCACAAAAGAATCGACACGCCGGCCATTTACCGGCAGCTCCTGGATCTGTTTGTTATCGACTACCGTGGAAACGTCTGCCTTGGTATCGTCCAGCAGCACCGCCGCGCCCACCACATCGATCGTCGTTGAAGTCTGTCCGACCGTCAACGGTATATTGAGATTCAAACTCTGACCGACTTCCAGGTTGATGTCCTTCACGTCGTACGGGGCGAAGCCCGACGCGGTAACCGAGACTTGATAGCCCGGCCCGGGAATCAAGGCCGGGGCGGCGAATGCGCCGGTGCCGTTCGTCTCAATGGTGCGCAGAGTTCCCTGCGACGCGCTTGAGATCACTACCTTCGCACTGGGCACAGCCGATCCGGAGGGATCTTTCACAACTCCTGCAATACCGGCCGAACCGCCCACAGCTTGCGCGAACGCGCATGCCGACGCTAACAGCCCCAAAACTGTTGTTGCTTTCCAACTCATCCAAGCCTCCTCTTTTTTCTTACTTAGTTCCTGAAACCCTGTTTTCTGGCAGCCGCCGGTTCAGAGAAAGACCCTTGTCTTAGCCGCGGCCGCACGGACGGATCATCCCCGGAGAGCTTTTTGGCGCGAGAGTATCGTCAACTGTTTTCCCGCTCCGAGGATGGTTCCAGGCCCAAAGAATAACATGCGTGATCGCACTTTATCGCTACAATTCCGTGACGGCGATATGGGTGAAATGAATTTAACGGCGAGCATGCTTGGAGTGGCGTAGAAAAGGCGATGAACGGCCCACGAAACCGTATTATTTCTCGTTTTTCATAGAAAAGCCCTACCGTTTGTTAGAGGATTCGGACCACCATAGACCGCCCGCTATACTGAAACTTTACAACGGCATGGAAACACTCTCCGACAGGCTGGCGGCAGTTCGTGACCGCATAGCGCGCGCGGCCGAACGAGCGCGGCGCGATCCGGCGGGAATCCTTCTGCTGGCGGTGACCAAGGTCTTTCCCGCGGACATCGTGCGCCAGGCGTACGACTTGGGACTGCGCGATTTCGGTGAAAATTACGTGCAGGAGTTCGAAGGCAAAGCGCCGCACCTGGCCGATCTCGAAGACGCCCGCTACCATCTCATCGGGCACTTGCAGTCGAACAAAAGCAAGAAGGCCGTCGAGCTGTTCCAGGTGGTGCAGACTGTCGATTCGGCGAAGCTCGCGCGCCGCTTGAACGAATCTCCGCGCCCCATGGACGTAATGCTCGAAGTCAAGCTCTCCGGGGAAGATGCCAAGAGCGGTGCCGCTCCCGCCGAGTTGCCCGACCTCATCGCCGCCGTGCGCACCTGCGGCAATCTCCGCCTGTTGGGCCTGATGACGATGCCGCCCTGGTCGGACGATCCCGAGGCTTCGCGCGGTTATTTCCGCCGGCTTCGAGAATTGGCCGAACAGCACGAGCTGCCGCAGCTATCGATGGGCATGTCTCACGATCTGGAGACGGCAATCGAAGAAGGTTCCACTTGTGTGCGCGTGGGAACGGCGCTGTTCGGCAAGCGGAAAAAGCCGTGACCGTCAGGTTCTACGCTCCACTGCCGCCGGCGCGCACGGGCGTAGCCGATTATGCCGCCGCGCTGCTGGCCGAAATGAAAAAGCACGGGCGCGTGGAAATCGCACCTTCGAACTGCGATGTGGCGCTCTATCATCTCGGCAACAATGGACTGCATCGCGATATTTACCGGCGCGCGCTGGAGAGACCCGGCGTGGTAGTGCTGCACGATGCCGTGTTGCACCACTTTCTACTCGGACAGCTGGACGAGGCTGCATACGTAGAGGAGTTCGTTTACAACTACGGCGAGTGGAATCGCGGTCTGGCGCGGGAGTTATGGCGCGGAAGGGCATCGTCGGCCAGCGACCGGCGGTATTTCGATTACCCCATGCTGCGGCGCATTGTGGAGCGCTCGCGGGCGGTGGTGGTGCACAATCCCGCAGCGGCGAGCATTGTCGCGGAGCACGTTCCCCAGGCGCGCGTAGTCGAAATTCCTCACCTTTTCGTGAGCCCGCCGACGGCCATCGGCGGAGCAGACGCAATTCGCTGGCGGCAGAGCGCCGGAATCGACACCGGAAGCTTTCTGTTTGGAGTCTTCGGTTATCTGCGGGAATCGAAGCGCCTGATGGCGGTGCTCGACGCTTTCCGCGAGGTGCATCGCGGGTGCCCCTGTGCCACGCTACTGATTGCGGGCGACTTCGTCTCGAGCGATCTGGAACGCGCCGTCTCTGCGATGTTGCCTGCGCCGGGCATCGTGCGGCGGCCCCATTTGCCGGAGCGCGAGTTCTGGCTGGCCGCCAGCGCGGTAGACGCCTGCATCAATCTGCGCTATCCGGCAGCCGGAGAGACTTCGGGTATCGTCGTTCGGATGATGGGCATCGGCAAACCGGTGATGGTCACGGAGTCGCTCGAATGCTCGCGATTTCCGGAAGACGCGTGCCTGCGCATCGCCCCGGGCGTGCCTGAGCGGGATTCTCTACGCGAACATATGACGCTCGTCGCGTCGATGCCGGATATAGCGGCGACCATCGGCGAACGCGCCGCGGCGCACATCGATACTCATCACGGAGTACAAAAGGCTGCCGCGCGGTACTGGGAAGTTTGTAATACTATCCCTCCATATTCTTTGCGCGCCGCGACGATTGGCTGGGCAGACCACCGAAGTTCACGGCCCTGATTCACAAGGTGACCGCTGAGAGCTGACAGCTTGCGCGCAGCGCGTTGTGGGACATGCTTCAGCTTGTCCTCTTGATATCTTTTCTGGCCATATATAGTCGCCACATATGGCGCGTGCTAATACCGACCTCACAGACGTTCAAATCTTCGCGTCGGCTGCAGTCTTGGCCACGGCGATTCTGTCGGGCCTGCCTCCCGCCTGGCGCATGGCTCGCGCCGATGTGGCCAACTCGCTACGAGAGTCCGGGCGCGGACTGACCGCCGGCCATCATAGGCTGCGAGCGGGCCTGGTGGTCGCGCAGGTTGCCGTCGCGCTGGTATTGCTGGTGGCTGCGAGTTTGCTGATTCGCAGCTTTCAGCGCCTCATGGACGTGGACCCGGGGTTCGACTCGCGCCACCTTTTGACGATCTCGACGCAAGTGCCGCCGGCGTTGCGGCAAGCCGATCGGCGGACGGGATTCTATCGCCGTGTCCAGGATGCTGTGGCAAGCGTGCCCGGTGTCGAGGGAGTCGCCGCGGCCAGCCGTCTTCCCATGCAGTGAATGAAGCTCGGAAGCGCTCTCTTCATTGAGGGCAAGTCAACGCCCGGCGAACAGGGCCCTGATGTCGAGTATCGCGTAGTCACGGACAACTACTTCGCCACCATGGGAATTCCATTGCGCGCCGGCCGAGTC
>Ga0302324_100021583_pt1 | contig 12549 bp, 9 predicted proteins | sample Palsa_T0_1_FD_201949 | JGI IMG/M metagenome (GOLD analysis project Ga0302324, IMG submission 201949) | Peat permafrost microbial communities from Stordalen Mire near Abisko, Sweden - Palsa_T0_1 | ecosystem: Environmental > Terrestrial > Soil > Palsa > Peat permafrost | place: Sweden: Abisko...
GCGTGCTTTCAGTGCAACGTCCTGCGCGGAGGCACAGACCGCTGCTAACAACAGCAGAATTCCCCACTTCTCGCAGAGAACGCGAGAAATGGGGCACCCAGGTAGTCCATGGAACACGCGAACTCTCAAAATAAGATACCCACGGCTAGATTCAACTGATTGGTTACGCTGCTGCTGCTGTAGACGGGGAAAGTGCGCAAACGCCGCAATTCCGCCGAGAGCAGCAGATCAGAGCGAGGACGAAACACGAGATTCGTCAGCGCGCCGCGGTTGCGGCCGAGAATTAGACCGTAATTATTCTCATCGGTAGCGAAGCCGCGAATGTCCTCTGTAAATGCGTCGTCCTGGGCGATTACTCCATTTAATTCCAGCTTGGGAGTCAGCTGCAATTTCAGTTGAGACCATCCGCCCGCAGTGTTAAGTCCGCGGATCGGAGAGAAGTCGTACGTGGGGTTAGCGCCGTAGACGATGCTTTGCCCCATCGCGCCGCCGAGGCCACCGATGCCGCGCCCCCGATAGAATTCTCCCGATAGCGCCAGCCGAGGAAGGAGCGGAATCTGCCAATCGGCCATCGCGGCCCAGGCGTCAACATAGCGGTCCCAATCCCAGTTCTGGCGGCCGTAATATCCGGCGGCCCCGAAGCTGAGCGGATGCTCGTGTACCGGACGTGACCACGCCGTGCGAACCGCGTACGCCGGTTGGCCGGACATTTCGCCAGCCTCCGCGGTGCGATAGAACGAGTTGTAGGGATATTCCCAGTCCAGATTGTCGAGAATTCCGGCCTGTACGGTTACTGTTTGATCGTCAGTAAGAGCGAAGCGATATTCGACGCGGAGTTGGGGTGTCCATCCCCATAAATTTCCCGCGAAAGCGAATGCAGGCGTTGCCAGCGATGCGAACGAGGTCGGCGACAGGGGCGAGATGAACAATGCATCCTGACCCGCGACAACGGAGGTGTGTTCCCAATCAAAGCGCAGGCTGGCCGTTTGCAGGCGGACGATGCCGAAGTTGACGCCGTTTCCGGTGGCGGGAAATCCTCCAGAGAAATCGAATTGAACATCCGCTGAAGTTCTGGCGCCTCCGATTGTCGGACCGAAGATCTCAAGTCCGATTTCCGATTGCCGCAGAGTTGCGCCCAGGGTTGCCTCGGGCGAGCCCGCCGAAACTGATTGCGCGAAGTCGGGGAAGTCCAGATTGTCCGATCCGCCGACGTTGCGGAAAGAATTCATCAGGACGATACCGTGCAGCCGGGCGCGATACTTGGACGCGGTCTCGACCTTGGTCTGATATTGCTCGTCGATCTTCGCGCCGATCAGCGACGTGGATTCTTCCAGCTTCTGCACCCGGTCTTCCAGCGGCGTCGCGCCTGGCGTGGTCGCCCCAGATGCGGTGTTTGTCGAAGCCGAGGATCGCGCTGGATTGGCGGAATCGATCGCAGTGGTTGCGCTTACAGTACCGCTCTCGGTGGACGTGGCTGGTCGCTCCAGTAGCGCGCGCGTTGTCTGCAGATCCTGGCGCAGCTGTTGCATCTCGGCGCGGGATTGTGCGTTTTCGGCGCGCATCTCCTCCACCATGGTTCGAAGCTGACGTACTTCATCCTGCAGGTCATGCACGGCATTTGGTGCGTCGGCAGACGCCGCAGAAGTTGGGAGTGCGTCCTGCGCGATTACGAATGCGCTGAACAAGAGGAATGCGGCCGCTGCCAGAGCGGCTTCGCGAAGCAGAGAAGTTGCAGGGCTCTTCACACCGTTCCTCCTGAGACCGTCCGGGGAATCAGGCACTTCGAGTATTGGCGAATCGTGCCTGGGGGCCGTGACGCGAAAGGTAAAGCAGAGAAAGTTAAAGTCAAAGTCGTTAAAGTCAAAGTCGCTAAAAGTCAAAGACGCGAAAGCTACAATCCGGCGCGATTTATCCCACCGTTCGGGTACGAGACAGCGTAGCTTCCGCACCTGTGCCGCCGGCGCGATGGAATGCGTCCTGCGCGCGCCCCGCCAGTACGATCTTAAAGACTGTTCTGGCTTGGACCGTTCGTTCCACCGTAATCTCCCCGCCGTGATCCTGAACAATTTTGTGCACGACTGCAAGCCCCAATCCCGTGCCGTTCTCCTTGCCGTAGCTAACGAAAGGATGAAACAAACGTTCGCGAATGGATTCCTCGATGCCGGGTCCGTTATCGGCCACCGCGATGGTGATTGAGCCCGCAATCTCTGCCGCCGTGACTTCAACCTGTCCATCCTCGCCCGGCGCGGCTTCGCAGGCGTTCAGCAGCAGGTTGTACAACGCACGTTCCAACTTCCGCGCGTCAAACCATCCGGAAACCGGGCCGCTGCACAGCACGTCAATGGAACGGGAGTGGTGGCGGGGGTGTAGGCGGACAGCTTGTACCGCCCGCTGAATGGTTTCATCAACATTTGCGTAGGCTGGGGTCAACGATTCGCGGGTGCGGGCAAACTCAAGCAGTGAATCGATCAGGTCCGTCATCAGGTTCACACCGCTGCGAACTTCCTGGTAAAGTTCCTCGCGCTGCAGAGGTGTGAGGTGGCTGTCGCAGAGGAACTCGGAGTTCGCGACGATAGCGGCCAGCGAGTGGCGTAGATCGTGCGAAATCGAACTGGCCATGCGTCCTATGGTCGCGAGTTGTTCTGATTCCAGCAGGTCGTGCTGGCTCTTGAGCAAGCTGGTGCGCATGCGATCGAAGGCGCGAGTCAGTTCCGCCACTTCATCTCCGCCGCGGGAGTCCAAGGGATGATGAAAATTTCCACCTTCCAGGGCGCGCACACCCTCCACCAGATTCCCCAGCGGCTTGGTGAAGGTGTGCGAGACGAAGAAAACAAGTCCGCTGCCCACCACGATAGCGGCCGCGCCCAGAAGCAGGAGGTATTGATTCAGTTGGTCGAGAAATTTTGTGGCCTGGTCGTAGGAGCCCAGGACGCTCAGCCGAACCGGGGTGGTTCGCGAACCGGATAAATCGAGCGATGTGGCAAGGAAGCGTTCTTTGCCGATCTCGACGTCCCGCGGTTCATCCTGGGGTGTGCCCGCGATCAGAGCCTGAATATTTCCGGCTTCCACTTGCGGCGGCATCAAGGTTGTGCCCACGACTTCACTTCCGCAGGAAAAAGCCACTTGGCTGCCCGCTACCTTGCTCACTTCTTCTGCCAGGCGGTCGTCGATCTCGTAGCCAATCACCAGAAATCCCAGCAAAGTGCCATCGGTTCTGGAGCCGCGGTAAATGGGCTCGACAAAAGTCTGGTAGAGGTGATGCTCACCCAGCCACCAGTGGCTAGTTTCGCCGCGATCTTCATCGAGCGACTGCTGAAAGTATTTTTCTGCCGCTTCCCGCGTGAATCCCGGGGTCTTGGTATGCAGCGCGACTACTTTGCCGTTGCGATCGACCAGCACGAAGAGATCTCTGTCTGCGATTTGCGAAACGTCCTGCGATGCGTCCTGGATTGTTACGGGATCGGGGCTGGTCATGATGGCGCGAGTAATAGGCAAATCGGCCAGCAATGCGACGTCAGTGGTCAGCATGGTTTCACGCTCGTGGCGGAAATCCTGAAAGGCCGCAACCGAGTTCCGAAGATTCACCGCGATGCTTTGCCGGACGTTGCTCTCAACGCTACTCCGCACCAGCAGCAGGCTGATCGTGGTGAGGCCCGCGCTGATGACCAGCATCGAAATCAGGAATCGGGTGCGCAGGCGCAGGCGGGACAAAAGCCCAGCGGCAGGCTGAGCACGGTCGGGGTGAGCGTGCTTCGGCTGAGGCTGGTTCGATTGAGACGCGAATTCCGGGGATATGTTCACGCGAGTGAGCGAACGAATTTATAACCCATGCCGTGTACCGTGCGAAAGTGCACCGGGCTGGAAGGATCTCGCTCGAGTTTCTGCCGCAGCTTGAGAATGTGATTGTCGACCGTGCGGGTGGAGGGATAATTCTGGTAGCCCCACACTTCGTTCAGCAGTTCATCGCGGCTGATGACGCGGTCCGCGTTCTGCACCAGAAACTGGAAGGTCTTGAATTCCTGCGCAGTCAGTATTACCGGTTTGCCGTCGCGCTTTACTTCCATTTTCCTGAAGTCGGCGGAGATACCGTCGAAAGTGACAACGTTTACCTCCGGCGCGCGCGCCGTGTGACGAAGCGCGGCTCGAACTCTGGCCAGAAGTTCGCGAGGGCTGAAAGGCTTCGTCACATAATCGTCGGCGCCCAACTCCAGCAGCAGCACTTTGTCGGAGACGTCGCTGGCCGCGCTCAGCACGACGATCGGCAGGGTGGGTGCAATGGCCTTAATCTCTTTACAAACGTCGCGTCCTGAAACTTTGGGCAGGCGCAGGTCGAGCACTACGGCCGCGGGCGCGGCAGCCTGGAAGCTGTCGAGCGCGGACCTGCCATCGGCTTGCGTCTCGACGGGATATCCTTCGGTTTCAAACAAACGGCGCAACGCCTTCTGCACCGCCGGATCGTCTTCTACGATGAGAATGCGGTTCGACGGTTTTGACGGTTTGACCGGAGTGGTGGGATTCATCGCTCTGATTGCGCTCTGCGGCGTGGCCAGGTTCCCCATAAATATTACTTCCTGTGGTCTGTGGTTGACTGATTCTATGTCGTGATCTTGGGGGATAGTTCCCAGCGCTAAGTAAGGTCACTGGAAGCGCCGACCTCTGAAGCTTACAACGGTTTAACGCGAAATCCGCCAGAAATGGCGGTTTTGACATTCTTTTTACAATTTCAATTCGGTGTAAACTGCGACAGCGGCGAGGCAATTGCTTGTCGAACGAAAACGAAACCCTATCCAGAGACCGCATCCCGGCGGACGCCGCCCTGTCGTAAAATTAGCGGCTTGCCTGCTCTCACAGAACTAGACGGCCTGGCGGTGGTGCTGGTGCGCCCGCGCAATCCACTGAACATTGGCGCCGCGGCCCGGGCGATGAGCAATTTCGGTGCGCTCCGGCTGCGCTTGGTGAAACCGTACGCGCCAGGATTTCGCGAGGCGCGCTCCGCAGTCGGCGCTTCTGACCTGCTGGCGAAAGCTGAGGAATTCAAAACTGTCGCCGAAGCGGTTGCCGATTGCTCGCTAGTCGTGGGCACGACCGCGGTGCGGCATCGCGTATTGCCCGATCCGGTCATACGCCTCGACGAAAATTCCGCGAGTGAGATTCGTTCGCAACTCAAGAGCGACCGGGTTGCACTGTTGTTCGGCTCTGAGAAAATCGGACTCACCAAGCAGGATTTCAGCCACTGTCACCGTTTGCTGACCATCCCCACGACACAGAAAAATATTTCCATGAACCTGGGGCAGGCGGTGGCCGTGTGCCTGTATGAGTTGGCGCGGAGCGCGCCACTCAAATCTTCCCCAGAAGATTTCACCCCCGCAACCGCGGGCCAGGCTGAACTCATTACCGAATGCCTGCTCGAAGCGTTGCGCATCAGCGGTTACGTGAAGCCGGGAACGGAAGCGATGTTCGAGCGCAAGGCCCGCCGCCTCGTTCTGCGTTTCAGACTGGAAGGGTATGACGCGAAACTGCTTCTCGGGATGGTGCGGCAGATATTATGGAAACTGCGTCTGCCTTCCAAAAGTTAGCGGCCCTCGCGTTCGGGATCGACCTGAGTTGAGCTTCGTTGAAAGCGAAACTTCAGCAACCAGGCGCTGGTCGTAGCTTGTCCATTCACAACTGGAGGCGAGAACTCCCATTCATGCGCTGCCTTCAGAGCAAGATTGGCAAAGTATCTACTAGGTCCGGCCGAGGCGAACTTCGCGGCTGTAACTTTTCCGGACGCGTCCACTTCAACTCGTACCCCAACCTTGATGGTGCCTGAAATCGTATTCCTCGCACCCTTGGACACATCCGGCAGGACTCGTCGTCGCACGCTGCCCGGGGACGAAGCCGCATTGCTAGCCGGCTGGGCGGGTTGGGGAGCCGGCGCACTAGCGGCTGGAGTCGCGGCTGTGGGCGTCGGCGGAGAAGCCTGCGGCGCAGGCTCCGTTGCCGACGGGGCCGACTGAGGGTTGTTCTTGCCACGAGATCGAAGGGAATAAAACAGGATCAGCGAAACTAGGACGACCGCGACCAGTAGCCCCGCCGACACGAGGTGTCGATTTATGCCGCGTGCCGGTGGGGTAGGCGCCTGGGGCTCCTCGGGAACCGAGCGACCGGAAGGCTGCAACCTGGCCAAAATGTCCTCGACTGAACAACGACGCTTGGGGTCGAGTCGCAGGCACTCGCGCGCAATTCCACGAATCGGTTCTGGAATAGACTTCGGTACGGCAGGATCGGCTTGGGATGCTTCTCCTTCGGACGGCGGATTCTGCGTCAGAGCAGTGACCAGCGTGGCTCCCACCGACCACAAGTCGCCCGCTGCCGACACGATTCCGGTGGAAGTTTCGGGCGCATCGTAAACGTCTCGCCGGTTTGCCTCGCCACCGGCTTCGGCAGGGGCCACTTGATCCGAAGACAACTTCAGCAGATCGCCGACCGCCAATATGTTCGACGGCTTGATCCGGGTGTGAACCAATCCCTTGACGTGCAGATAAGAGATCGTGTCCAGCAGCGGCGGTAACAGGTCGATCACTTCGGCGGGCGCCAGCGCACGCTGCGGAAGAACTTGCGAGAGATCCTCTTCCGCGAGCTCCATGACCGCATAGAGCATCGGCGTGCCGTGCATCTGGCAACGTCCGGTTTCGTAAAGGCGAATCAGGTGGGGATGGGAAAGTTGAGCGGCGACCCGCCACCGCGAGAGTTGTCGCCCGGGCTCCGCATTCGCAGCGATTAATTTAATTGCAGCTTTCCTGGCAGATGGCCCAGCGAGTTGGGTGAGGAAGACGGCGCTATGGTCCGAGCCTCCCAGCCATTGCCGAAGCGGAAATTTCCCATCGACTACGCTTCCTTGCCACGTTCTCCACTCCTCAGGATTGCTCATGAGCCGCTACCCGCGAAGCAACATTCTAAGCCATCGGCGTGGGAAGCAGTGGCCCCAGAAGTTCTTCGCGGGTGTGGCCGCCTGTCCAGAATTCCTATCAGCGGCTCTTATAGCTAAAAGTCACTTTTGTTTCCTCGTCCAACACCAGTGGCCGCACGAAGCTGAACGAGGTGCCCGCATGCGGCACATCAATCGCCACCGGCAATACGCCCGCAACTCGCCGCTGCAGGTTCATGACATTGGCGGAGGCTATGTTCTGGTTCGCAACGCCAGGAGCCAGGATCGTTAGTCCAGTTGCATCGCGCCCGTTCAAGGGAAGGTTGGAGACGGAAAGGCTTGAGACGGCTCCGCCAATCACGGATAGATTGCCGTGATACTGGCTCGCTCCGGCCTGAAGCTGGGGTGCTTCGGCGCTAACTTCTACTGTTTCTGCGACCGCGCCCACACTTAACGGGAAGCTATACATTGAAGCCTGGTTCGCATCGTAGTTGAGGCTGAAAACGCCGGTCCGAAAACCTGGCATCTCGACTGTGGCCCTGTAGTTTCCCGATCCCGAGTTGGCGATTAGCCATCGGCCCTCAGTGTCCGTCACGGCGGTTCGGCTCCCGCCATTGTTCGCGTTCGTGATCGTGATGCGCGCATTCGGAACCCTCGCCCCGCTGGGATCGACCACGTAGCCGCCCATCTCCCCCGGTAAAGCTTCCTGTTTCAGATTGGAGCCCGCATCGTCCGGACGGTTTTCCCGGGCTCTCATCGCCTCTTCTTCGCGAAAGGGTGCGGGCACGCGATTGGCTGCAATCACGTCGCCGCCGAAATCTTTCACCTTGTATTGCTCGGGCAGAAAGACTTCCCAGTTGAGCAGGCTGATCGGAATATCCATGCTGGGAAGACTCAGATCCGCTCCGCCTTTCTTGGCGAACGGTGCACCCGAATGCATGAACACAAAAGAAACGGTGTACGAATCGGTAGGACGAAATCCCGGCCGCAGCAAAGGTACGCGGCTTCCATCCGGACCTTGCACCGGTTTCACGCGCTCGCCGCCCACGTCGGCGGAAAGAATGGTTGCGCCCGGAGGCAGCGCAACCTTCAGAAATGGCTGCGCCTGATTCTTGAGGACGAGCCTTATTTCGGTAAGCGATTTGCCCTCCGAAGTAACCAGCGTTGTGACCTGCGCACTCTCTGCCTCGGCTGCGAGCACGCTTCCATCGGGGAAGCGAACCCAGGAGAGCGCCAGAGTGGGCGTTTCACTCGCCTGCTTGTGATAACGGAAGGCCGCCTGCGGTGGATAATGCGCCAGCGAGCGCAGGTATGGATTCGCTTCCTTCACATCCATGCGATTCAGTCCACCGCCTTCAGTCGCGGTAAGTTCCATGGTGCCCGTGCCCTCCACCAGCACTTCGCCGGTTTCACGCTGGGCTTTCCTGAAACTCAGAAACGGAGCATCCGCCTTGGCGTCGTTGATCGCTCTCTCCATAGAAATCAGAAACTCGTGCGAGCGGTGGTTCGGAGCATTTACTTTGAGCGTCAAAACTCCGTTGTTTGTTTCCGTCGAGTCGAGCGTTGCGCCGGTCACACCGGTAACTTCGTAACCCTCGGGCAGGTCTACATGGAATTGCCTGGGTTCGCCTTGTACCACGGTGACATCAGCGAGAACGGCTACGCGCATTTCGGATTCACTTACCGATACGAGCGTCTTTTCATCGGCTAGAAAGCGCACTTCGCGAGGTACCGCGGGAGTCACGGTTTCGCGCGTCGCCCACCAGATATTTGCGGGCTGGCCCGGAACCAGCGTGGCTTCAATCACGGTGTGTCCGTTCTCCGATTTACGGCTGGTGATCAGCCCTGGGCTGATGTTAGGGAAGGTGCGATCGCCCGGAATCACCAGGGACAGTTGGGCGCTACCCGCGGCCGGCACCGGTAGATTGAATGACGCGCGCCCGGCGTCGATCGTCAGAGTCAGCCCGGTTTGCAGGTCGATGGAGAACTCGCCCGGTCCGGAAAGCAGTGCCGTGTCAGTCCCGTTTTCCTGTTGCAGAGGCACGCCTTTGCCATTCTGGTGTGCATCCAGCACGGTCATGCCGGTGGTCAGCGGAACCTTGCTGACGCCTTTGCGAAAAACTTCTCCGTCGAGCTGTACCGTGCCCAGCACGCCGTCGTTTTCAATGTGTAGTTTCAGGTCAGCATGCTTGATCGAGTAGGGGAGGGGAGGAAGATCATTTTTCTTCGGCGGCTTCGCCGCTAGTTCCACCAGCTTGTTGTACTCATCGAGAGTCAACGTGACGTTCCCGGGATCAGGCAAGGGCAGCACAGGTTTTTCATCGCCCGCATACGCCTTTCCCCAGCACAAACTCCACAGCGTCAGCACCATAAGGAATCTGTTTTTCATCGCACACCTCCCTTTTTGTCGCGCGCGAAGCTGAATTCTGCGGCGGCAGATTGATTCTCGCCGGTAAGTTCCGACACCAGATAAATCGACGGCCCGAAGGCGGGGAACGAAACATTGATCGGCAGAATGCCCGTGACTCTTCCGGCCGATGACTTCCCGCGGTAAGAATCGAGCAGAGTCTGCGTGGCGGTTTCTTTCTTCAAGTCTTTATCTGCGGATTGCAGCTGAGCGAATTGTTCCAGCCGATCAAACTGTTTTCCTGATGTCGGCGCAGCGTTGGAAACCGCAATTCCTGGGCCCATCCCACCCCCCATTCCTCCCATCATCCCAGTCGGTCCGCTCGCTGGCGGCTCCAGTACAGCCGAGGTCGGATTCTGATAGTCCTGCAGGCGGAAAGTCCCGGCCTCCGCCGACACGTGGAACAGCGGCGGATAGTAAAGCAGCAGTCCCGTGCGTGAGATGGGAAGATCGAGCGCGGGCAGCGTCACTTTCTCTCTGCCCTTCTCTTCCCAGGCCGTGGCTTTCGTCAGATATAAAATTTCCACCGCGAACGCAGGCGCGTCGTCCGAACCTCGCGATTTTTCCAGCGGCAACAGGAGGCTTCCATCGGGCGATTGCCCCGGACGCACCGGTTTTCCTTCGAGGGCAACGCTCCAAACCGTTGCCCCTGCCGGCAGCGTAACCTTCACGAAGTTGCGCTGATTATTGCGGATCGCGTAGCGGGCCTGCACCAACTCCTTTCCGTCGGTGCTGAGCAACACCTGGTAGCGTGCCTCTTCGATGTTCGCCACGAGCACAGGCTGTTGATCGTAGCGAGCCACGTTCACGCTCAACGATCGCGTCGCACCCGCGTCGCCGGAGCGAGCGCGAAACGCGACCAGGGCCGGCGATTGCCGGCTCGCCACCAGTTCGCCAAGATCGGTGGCGTCGGCCTCTTCCAGTCCCTGGATTTTCTGTCCCTTGATTTCGCCCGCACCCAAAACCTCCACGGCCACGCCGCCTTCGTCGCGTTCCGTGTTCTCGAGACGCAGCAAAGGAATGTCGATAATGCCGTCCCGTGGAAGCCGGCTCTCTCCTGTGATCACGAAGCGCGCACTATGCTCGACCGGCTCGAGGAAAGTCACCGCGAGCTCGCCGTTCTTCATCTCCCAGTCGGCCACCATCGCGCCTGAGACCTGGTTGATGGTGATTTTTTCCGGAAGCTGAATCTTTATTTCGCGGGCTGCTCCTTGCACGATTTCAAAATTCGCCTCGGCGTAAACAGAAGTCGAATCTTCAGCCAGGCTGGTCAATTGAGTCAGCGAGCCGCGCAACCGCAGCGGCAACTCAACGTGATGATCTTCCGTCTTACGACGCCAGGTGAACGTGAGAGCTTCATTGCCGCGTGCGTAGGCCAGCCACTTGGTCGCGCCGTCGGCCTCCGATTTCTCGGAGAGCATTCCGCCGCCCACCCTCAAATCAACCCCTTGCCGCGGAAGTTGCACTGAGGCTCGTGTAACGCCGGATTCCGTCGCCGGCAGTGCAAGACTCTCATCGCCCGCAGACGATGTCACCGCAACATCCACATCGAGCAGCAGAACCGAGCGCCCGGCATGCGACAGCAGCGCGGAAACATGCGTCCCGCTTTTCCCACGCTCACCGGGGACCAGCGACACGGCCTTGCCATCCAGACGCGCCTCGCGCACCAGCAGGCCCGCGGGCACGGGCACTCGCACCCACCCGTCCTTCAAAACGTCGATGGTGAGTGTGGCTCGTCCCGTGGCCAGATCGCCGGCCACATGCAAGTCGTAGTCCACGCGGGTGAGGTTGCGTCGAGCGGCGGCGGTTCCGGATCATGCTCGACCGGGTAAGCCTTAGCGCGCAGCACGCGATATTCCTCAACCGGAATTACCACCCAGCCCGAGGCGTGGGAAGGCTCGGCGGTTTTCTCCTGAGCGCCTACGCCGATGCTACAAAGCACGGCTGCCAGAAAACAGGGAACAAGCGGTCTCAGAACTAATCCTCTGAGCTGCGAAGTGAGTTGCGAAAGAACAGGGTGCGGAAGAACGAAGCGCGGAACAATGAAGCTCGTTGGAACGGCGCGATGCGAATTTTTCATATTTCTACCCCTCACGGTTCAAGCCTGACTGCAACTAGTCTGGGGATGCGTGTCTCTCTCCAGGGGATGTTCGAGTGCCAGTGGCCACTCCGAGTTGAGAATGGTCGGGGAGCAGAAAATTGCGGGATATTTAAAGGCGAATTAGCCGGCCTGCGGCACGATTGGTTGAGAGCTGGTAACAGTTACCGGAGGTGCCGAAACTTCGACGAAGGAATTGACCTAGCCGTTTCCTCTTTGCCGCGCGGCTTCATATAGCACGATGCTTCCGGCTACTCCGGCGTTCAGCGATTCCACTTGTGGGGTGTGCGGGATGGCGACGGTCTCATCTACCTGTGCGAGCACAGTCCGGGGCAGACCTGAGCCCTCGCTGCCGATAAAAATTGCGGCCGCACCGGTGAGTTTGGCCTGATCAAGAGCCGTTCCCTTGTGCGAAGAGGTCGCAATCAAACGCACGCCCTGCGCCTTGAACTTCTTACAGATGGCCTCGAGTCCTCCCGCAGTTTTCGCCGCAGTTTTGGTGACGACGAAGGGAATACGAAATACCGAGCCCGCCGAAGCGCGAATCACTTTGGAATTGAATGGACTCACCGTGCCCTCGCCGAGCACCGCGCCCGCACTGCCGAATGCTTCCGCCGACCGAAGGATCGTCCCCAAATTCCCTGGATCCTGTAAGCCGACAACCGCGATGATTGGGCCGAGGTGTACGCGTTCAACCACGTCATCCAACGAGAATTCTTTCAGCCGCACGAGGGCAGCAACGCCTTGCGGGGTTTCGCTGGGCACGGCTCCGTCGAAAAGTTTGTCCGGGAGCAGCAAAGTGTCCACGTTGGCGCCGATCTGCGGCAGCAGACGCTCCGCCAGGTTCTGCGCCGATTCCTTAAAGAAGACCGCCTTAAACCGCAACCCGCTGCGAATGGCCTCCTCAACAATACGCAGCCCCTCGATAGCGCAATCGCCGGCCTCCGTGCGTTCGGCATGCGCGAAGGCTTGACGCAAATCCTTCACCGCGGCATTGTGACGCCCTTCGACGTGGCGGAGTCGCTTGGAGTTGGCCGCCGAGTCTGACGCATGCTTCATAGATTTCAATCCGATTCTGTTGACTGCATCATACTCGACCGCTTCATTTCTCCGCGTTTTGCCGTATTATGATAG
>Ga0302324_100021584_pt1 | contig 12548 bp, 12 predicted proteins | sample Palsa_T0_1_FD_201949 | JGI IMG/M metagenome (GOLD analysis project Ga0302324, IMG submission 201949) | Peat permafrost microbial communities from Stordalen Mire near Abisko, Sweden - Palsa_T0_1 | ecosystem: Environmental > Terrestrial > Soil > Palsa > Peat permafrost | place: Sweden: Abisko...
CAAATCCTGCCGATTGAATTGAAGACGCGCAAAGGCACGACGGTTTTTGATGCCGATGAGCATCCACGCGCCGACGTCAGCTTGGAAAGCATGGCCAAGTTGCGCGCGGTGTTCAAAAAAGACGGCTCTGTGACCGCCGGCAACGCCTCGGGTATCAACGATGGTGCGGCGGCGGTAGTGCTGATGGAACAGGCAGCTGCCGCAAAACAAGGATTGCAACCTATGGCGCGCCTAGTCTCTTACGGAATGGCCGGCGTCGATCCAAAAATCATGGGAATTGGCCCCGTACAGGCTAGTACGCGCGCGCTTGAGAAAGCTGGGCTGAAAGTCGCTGACATGGACGTGATCGAGTCGAATGAGGCATTTGCGGTGCAAGCGCTGGCCGTAGCGTGCGATCTCAAGCTCGACCCCAGGAAGACCAATCCGAACGGTGGTGCGGTCGCGCTCGGTCACCCCGTCGGCGCGACCGGCGCAATTCTGACTGTCAAAGCGCTTTACGAATTACAGCGGATTGACGGCCGCTATGCGCTAGTCACGATGTGCATCGGCGGCGGACAGGGCATTGCGGCAATATTCGAACGCCTGCACTAGTCGTGTCGGTTGCCCCGAACAACATGTCGCCGCTCACTCTTACACCTGCCTAGCAGGCACTTAAGACTCATCAAACGGCGATGGCCGGCACGGCCATCGCCCATCTTTTTTCAGCCGACCCCCAGCGCTTCGAAAATTACTCGCTCGAGTTCGAAGGTCTGATGCTCGATTATTCGAAGAATCTCGTCAATGCCGAGACGATGCAACTACTGATCACGTTAGCGCAGGAGCGTGACGTGACTAGCCAAGCAGAACGCATGTTCCGTGGCGACAAAATCAACACTGGCGAAAAACGCGCCGCACTGCATACGGCGCGGCGCGGCGACACGCCGGTGACAGTAGACGGTAATGACGTGCTGCCGGCGATTCGCGCGTCGCGCGAACAAATGCGCATTTTCAGCACGGAAGTACGATTGGGAGAAATCGCCGGTCACGGCAAACAAAAAATCACTGATGTCGTCAATCTCGGCATTGGCGGCTCGCATTTGGGTCCGGCGCTCGCTATCGCGGCGCTCGCGCCGTATGCAGACGGCTCGCGCATGCATTTCGTCTCGAACATCGATCCGGCGGCGCTAGCGCGCGTGCTCACTTCCCTGAATCCAACGACGACTTTGTTCATCGTCGCATCGAAGACTTTCACTACGCTTGAAACGCTGGCCAATGCCGAATCTGCGCGCGCATGGGCGGGCGGCGCCACGCATTTCGTAGCGGTCACTGAAAGCGCTGCGCGGGCCGCTGCGTGGGGTATCTCGACCGAGCGTGTATTCCCGCTGTGGGACTGGGTCGGCGGACGTCATTCGCTGTGGTCAACGATCGGCTTGCCGGTGGTGCTTGCGATCGGCATCCGGCACTTCGAAGAAATACTCGCCGGCGCGCGTGCAGTGGACGAACATTTCAGGACTGCGCCGTTGGCGCGGAACTTGCCGGTGATCCTCGCGCTACTGGGCATTTGGTACAACAATTTTCTGGGCGCGGTAACGCAGGCAATCCTACCGTACGACGAATCGCTCGCGCTGCTGCCCGCCTACCTGCAGCAACTCGACATGGAATCAAGCGGCAAGCACACGACACGCGACGGTAAACCGGTCGATTATGATACCGGTATGGTAATTTGGGGGGCAACTGGTACCGATGGCCAGCATGCGTTTTTTCAATTACTGCACCAGGGTACTCGGCTGATTCCGGCAGACTTCATCGCGGCTTGCGAATCGCATTACAAACCGCAACGGCATCACGACATGCTGATCGCCAATTTTCTCGCACAGACCACAGCGCTGATGTGGGGTGATGGCACTACGTTTCCCGGCAATCGGCCAAGTAATTCAATTTTTATCAGGAAGCTCACGCCGCGCGCGTTCGGCATGCTACTTGCGCTCTACGAGCACAAGGTATTCGTGCAAAACGCGATCTGGGATATCAATCCGTTCGACCAACCCGGCGTAGAGCTTGGCAAGAAGCTCGCGATGAATATTTTGCCCGCACTCGACAATAAACCGCTTCCAGCGGGCTTCGATGATTCAACCCGCAGCTTGATCGAATTTTACAAGAGTAATCGCTAATTCAAATTCAGGAAATGCTCACGGTAATATTTGAGTTCGTCGATGGATTCGTAGATATCAGCCAGCGCTTCGTGTTTGCCGTGTTTGGTCAGCCCTGCTGCAAGTTCCGGCCGCCAGCGTTTCATCAATTCCTTGAGCGTACTCACGTCAAGATTTCGGTAATGAAAATACGCTTCAAGTTGCGGCAGATATCGCGCCATGAAACGCCGATCCTGATGCACTGAATTGCCGCACATTGGCGACACTCTCAATGGCACCAACGGCTGTAGAAATTCGACCATGCGCCGATCAACGTCGGCCTCGGTCAGCATAGATGCCTTGACGCGCTCGATCAACCCCGACTTGGCGTGCGTTGACTTGTTCCAAGCATCCATTGCGTCAAGCACCGCTTCACTTTGATGTACAACCAGCACCGGCGCTTCGGCCACCGTATCAAGATTAGTGTTGGTGACCACGATCGCAATCTCGATGACCTTATCCGTGTCCGGATTGAGGCCGCTCATTTCCATGTCGACCCAAATCAGGTTGTTGGCATCCTGGGGCATAATCAGGCAGGAGAAAAATGGGCGTATTTTGTCACAGTTTGAGGTGGTAAGATAACCGAACCTAATGAACCCTTTCTCATTTACATTCCTTGGCGCGCTGCTGACGACGACTAGCGTCAAGATCTGGCTGGCGGCACGCCACGCCGCCCACATCCGGAAGCATCGCGACACGGTTCCGGCCGGATTCGCTGAACAAATCGCACTCGACGCACACCAGAAAGCCGCCGATTACAGTATCGCCAAAACCCAGATGGAGATTACCCATACCCTGATCGAATGTGCTGTGCTACTCGCGCTCACGTTTGGCGGCGGCCTGCAGTTTCTGCACGAAATGACCGCCGCTCGTATTGAGCCCGGCATCGTACGCGGCATCGTGCTAATTACGCTCGTTGCAGTAGGGTTGATGCTGGTTGATTTTCCGTTCACATGGTATCGCACATTCAGCATCGAGCAGCGTTTCGGCTTCAATAAAATGACACCGCGCATGTTCTTCGCGGACACGCTGAAACAGACCTTGGTTGCGGCCGCACTTGGCGTTCCGCTCGTAGCTATCGTATTGTGGCTGATAAGCCGCACGGGTAATGCATGGTGGATCTACGCTTGGCTGGTGTGGATGGCTTTCAACCTATTTTTGCTAGTGGCCTATCCGATTTGGATCGCGCCGCTATTCAACAAATTCTCACCGCTGGAAAATACACAGTTGCGACAACGCATCGAGCAATTGCTTGCGCGCTGCGGATTCAAAGCGCAAGGATTGATGGTAATGGACGGCTCGCGCCGCAGCAGCCACGGCAACGCCTACTTCACCGGCTTCGGAAAATCCAAACGCATTGTGTTCTTCGACACCCTGCTCGAACGGCTCGACGGCCCCGAGGTCGAAGCAGTGCTCGCACACGAGCTCGGTCACTTCAAACTGCGGCACGTTATCAAACGCATGGCCTGGATTTTTCTCGCCAGTCTCGGCCTGTTATGGCTGTTGTCACAGTCGATGAACGCAACCTGGTTTTATGCTGGACTCAATGTGCAAGCACCATCAACCGCCATGGCGCTAATTCTGTTTTTTTTGGTCAGTCCGCAGTTTACATTCCTGTTGCACCCTCTGACCAGTCTCTATGCGCGCAAGCATGAATTCGAGGCGGATCGCTACGCTGCACAGTATGCGTCCGCGTTAGCGCTGGTATCGGCACTAATCAAGCTCTATAAGGACAATGCCACAACGCTGACGCCCGATCCATTGCATTCGGCGTTCTACGACTCCCACCCGCCGGCGCCTTTGCGTATCGCGCGGCTGCAGTCCTATATGGGTTGTTAATTAATCAGCCGGGAAAATTTATGCGCTTGCTTTCATGGTTTCCAAAGTGCTATCTGATGCCTACGTTGGCGGACTCATTTGCACAGGTCGACCCGAAAACCAGCAAACGATTTTTCGATGGCACGCACTACAAATCGTGTCACATGAAGATCGGCGGCGGCGATAGCAGCGGTATCCTCACACGCCTCAACAACATCATTCCTACCACCGCGCTGCTAAACCGAATTCACTACTGTGAAACGTAGATCAGTGTCCGTTGGACCGCCGCCGAGGAAGCCCACGACGCAGCATTCCTAAACCAGACCTATTATCCCTTTCCGTGAGGCCTCCTATGACCGCACCCGATCTCGCCCGCCAAAAGTGCAAGCCCTGCGAAGGCAATATTGCTCCGCTTAAAGTACAAGAAATCGAGAATTTGCTCAAGCACCTTAACGGCTGGGAATTCATGAATGGCGTGATCGCCAAGAGCTATGCGTTCAAGAACTATTATCAGACGCTGGCCTTCGTCAACGCGGCAGCATGGATCTCACACCGCGAAGATCATCACCCCGACATCACGGTCGGCTATAACCAATGCCGCGTCGCTTACTCGACGCACGCGATTGGCGGCCTGTCCAAAAATGATTTTATCTGTGCCGCCAAACTCGACCAGCTGTTCGATCTCTGAATATATTGGAGTGGAGTAACCATCAGAACCAGCTCGCAACAGTCGCCAGCAGGATCAAAAACATCCATAACACCAACGCACGCCAGATCAACCCAATTGCCGCGTGCATGTAATCGAGGCCAGCTTCGTCGCCATCACCTAGCGGCGGCCGGTCTTCGATACCGCCCTCCCGACGCAATACCCCACCGAGCCTGACGCCGAGAGCGCCAGCGCCAGCGGCGAGCACTACCCCGCGGTTCGACTCGGGCCATGCGGTCGCGTCCGCGCGCCAGCACTCGATTGCGCCCATGAAGTCGCCGGCTACCGCGAAACCAAGTGCGGTCAGGCGGGCTGGCACCCAATCGATGACTTCGTGTGCACGCAATGCAAACTGCCCGAAGATGCGCGAGTCGTCGTCTCGCACGCTGCCCCAGCGGACAGCCAGCAACGCAGACAGTCGATAACCGATAGCGCCAGCCGGCCCCAGCACGATAAACCACGTCATCACACCGAACACATGGCGGTGGGAATACACCAGCCCGAGTTCGATGGCAACGCGCGCGATTTCACTTTCGTCCAATTCAGCCGCCGAGCAGCCACGCCACTCACCGATCAGATCGCGCGCGCGCGCGAGGTCGCCGCGTTGCAGCGTCTGCAGAATGTCGGTGTAGAAATAACTGAAGTGGCGGAAGCCGAGCGCAAAATACAGTACACCGACACTCCAGATCAGCGCAAATGCTTCGCCGGCGTGCCGCAACAACAGTGAAATAATCACCGTAATTAGCATCAGCGGCAGCACTGCAAGCAGCCATGACACCACACCATCGCCATAACGACCGGCATTGAAGTTGCGCGCCAGCCGGTTCACATAGCGCGCGAATCCCCCATAAAGCCGATTGCCGCTGCGCAGCGGCCGCAGTTGTTCAAGCAGCAATGCCAACGCGAGAGAAAGGAAAGTCATGCCCGGCGCTGTGCACTATCCTATAAGTAGTGGATTTCGACGATCTCGACTTCCGTTGGCTCAGCCGGTCGTTGCCAAACAACCCATTCTCCGATCGTAGCGCCGATCAAGGCTTTGCCGAGCGGCGACGCCCAACTAATACGGCCGGTCGCAATATTGACCTCATCGTCACCGACGATATGAAAAGTATGTGGGACATTATCCTCGCCGCGGATCACAACCCTCGCACCAAAATGTACTTCATCGTGTGGTTGGCCAGCAGGATCGACAACGGTCGCGCGTTCGATTTGCGCGTTGTAGTAACGCAGATCACGCTCGACTTCAAGTTTTCTCTGCCGTACGAGAGACTCATCCTGCCCCATGAGCTGTACGTGTTCGTGCTGCAGTTTTTGCTGGCGGGCATGCAATTGCTCAAGGCCATGCGACGTTACGTAATTCGGGGACGCGCTCAGCGGCCGCTCAGGAAACTCATCAGCGGACAACTGTCCATCGCTTTCCTTGGTAAAAGCCCGGCTCATTTTAGTGCTTGGAAGAGTTTGAAAGTAAAACTATAGCAGACCGTGCACGATGAACGATATTCATCGCCTGCGCATCAGGCTTTTTTTACCGGGATTTTACTGATTCTGGAACGCCATTCGCGCGGCCCGCTGACATGGATCGAATCGCCACCGCTGTCTACGGCGACGGTAACCGGCATGTCCACTACCTCAAATTCGTGAATCGCCTCCATGCCGAGATCGGAAAACGCCAATACGCGGGCACTACGGATTGCCTTCGCGACCAGATAGGCCGCACCGCCAACCGCAATCAAATGTACCCCTTGGTAGCGCTTGATCGCTGCGATGCCCCGTTCCCCGCGCTCCGATTTGCCGATCGAGCCCAGCAGTCCGGTCTGGGACAACATGGTTTCCATGAATTTATCCATACGGCGCGACGTAGTCGGGCCGGCGGGGCCGACTACTTCGTCACGTACCGCCCGCACCGGTCCCACGTAATAAATCAGGCGATTGAAAAAATCGACCGGCAGGTGTGCGCCCTTGACAATCAAGTCGGCGAGGCACTTGTGGGCGGCATCGCGTCCAGTCAATAGTTTCCCACGTAACAGCAGTCGCTCGCCCGCTTTCCAAGTTGCGGTCTCTTTCTTGGTCAGCGTATCGAGATTGACGCGTCGTGCTCCGGTCGCAAGATCAACCGTAAGCTTGGGCCAATCTTCGAGGTTTGGCGGCATGAACTGCGCCGGCCCAGAACCATCGAGCGTGAATTTTATGTGACGCGTTGCCGCGCAGTTGGGATTTATCGCGACCGGTTTCATAATCACATGCGTGGGATAGTCGAGCACCTTGACGTCGAGCACCGTCGTCATGCCGCCGAGTCCCTGCGCACCGATGCCAAGCGCATTGACCTTATCGTACAGTTCCAGCCGCAACTCCTCGGCGTGCGAGCGTGCGCCGCGCACCCTCAGTTCGTGAATATCGATGTGATCAAGCAGCGACTCTTTAGCGAGCAACATCGCTTTTTCCGGCGTACCACCGATGCCAACGCCAAGGATGCCGGGCGGGCACCAGTCGCCGCCCAGCGTTGGAACCTGTTCGATAATCCAATCCACAACGCTGTCGCTGGGATTCAATATGCCGAGACGAGATTTGCTGTCCGAACCGCTGCCCTTGGCTGCAATTCTTATTTCCACCCGGTCACCGGGTACAACCTCCATATGAGTAACCGCAGGTGTGTTATCGCCGGTGTTGATACGCTTGCCGTCGGGATCGGCGACGATTGAGGCACGTAATGGATTTTCTGTATCAAGGTAGGCGCGGCGCACGCCCTCATTCACCATTTCAGCGACCGACATCTGCGCATCCCAACGTACGTCCATGCCGATCTTCAGAAAAACGACGACAATACCAGTATCCTGGCAGATTGGTCGGTGCCCTTCCGCCGCCATGCGCGAATTGATCAGAATTTGCGCGATCGCGTTCTGCGCCATCGGCGACTGTTCATTTTGATACGCTTCGTTCATCGCCTTGATAAATTCAACCGGATGGTAATAGGAAATGAACTGCAACGCCTCGGCGACGCTTTGAATAAAGTCTTCCTGTCTGATCGTCGTCATGAACTACCCTCCATGACTAATTGTAAACCACTGTAGTTGCGCAACTGCGCGTCTGTGTTATGTTTATACCGCTATGCGCACTGAGCTTTATCCGCCACTCGAGCCATTCGCCTCGAGCATGCTCGTGGTTGATGCTAATCACACCATGTACTGGGAGCAATCGGGTAACCCGACCGGCGTGCCAGTACTGTTTCTACATGGTGGACCGGGCGCTGGTAGTACGCCCAACCACCGTCGTTTCTTCGATCCAGCGCACTACCGCATCGTCATCTATGACCAACGGGGCGCGGGGCGCTCGATACCGCTCGGCGAGTGGCGCAACAACACAACGCCGCACCTAATTGCCGACATCGAGCAGTTGCGCAAACGTCTCGGCATTCAACGCTGGATCATATTCGGCGGTTCATGGGGAAGCACGCTTGCACTCGCCTATGGCGAAACGCATCCAGAACGCTGCCTTGGATTCATCCTGCGCGGTATTTTTCTGTGCCGCAAAAGCGAGATTGAATGGTTTTTGTACGGCTTGAGGAATTTTTTTCCGGAAGCGTGGCGCGCATTCATCGAAATAATCCCGCTCCCGGAACGCCATGATTTGTTGGATGCTTATTATCACCGTCTAGTTAACCCCGACCCTGCAATCCACCTGCCGGCGGCGCGCGCTTGGAGCACTTACGAAGGTTCATGTTCAACGCTATTGCCAAGCGCAGAAACCATTTCCTACTTTTCAAGCGATGCGGTTGCAATTGGCCTCGCGCGTATGGAAGCGCACTACTTTAAGCACGATATTTTCTTGTCTGAAAATTCGTTGCTCGACAATGTCGGCCGACTACGCAAAATTCCTGCAATCATTGTACAGGGGCGCTATGACGCGGTGTGCCCGATTGTCAGCGCTGACGATCTGCATGGCGCGTGGCCGGAAGCTGATTACGCCATCGTCCCCGACGCTGGACATTCGGCGTGGGAGCCTGGAATCCGCGCCGAGCTCGTCAGGGCAACCGAGAAATTTAAGAGTCTCGCGGTTTAAGTGTTGCGCAAATCAGGACCACGGGACACGATGGGGTCTTCGGGCTGCACCGGCTTCGGTGTTACCGCAGCACCGGCAGCACGTAGACTCTCGAGCGCCGCTTTTTGCATTTCCAAAGTTTTAATCGTCATCTGCACAAAACCGGTATTCATCGTCAGCCAAGTCTCGACGGTCTTGAGCTCACTGATTTTTTTCTCAATTTCTTCGACATTCGCCGTCGGTGTAATCATGCCCGGCAATGGGAACGACAGCGGGTTCCACGCCTTTTGCATGAACTCGAAGAAATCTTTGGGGAAATCCTGCTCTGCCACAGCCAGCTCCGTCAATGCGACCGTGCAACTTTATCACAAGCCTACCCAGCTGGCTCTCGAATTACAGCTCGGCAAGCTGCTGACGGGTGCGGTTTTGGAATTGGTGCAGTACCTGATGCAACCGCTCGCGTTCAGCAAGCACCTTCTCTGAATAACCGTTTTCGGTCTCGGCAGACGAGGCGCCAACATACAACTGGAGTGCATCGTTAATGTCACCACGAGTGCGCACCAGGTATTCCTTAAGCACCTGGCTTCCTACTAGGATGTTGGTTTCCGGCCGGAAAACCGCGCCCTCGCCACCGAGCGAATCAAATTTTTCACTGTGGAAGTGCGGGATTACCTGCATCAATCCCTTTGCTCCCATGCCGCTCTCGGCGATTGGATTAAAGCTCGACTCGACCGATATCACCGCCAAAATTAGCAGCGGATCCAAGCCGTATGAGTGGGCCGCCACATGGGCCCTGGCAACAATATCGGTCGCCATCTCGGGGGATACGTGATATCGATGTGCCAAATACTCGCCAATCGCGCGGTACTTGGCTGACTCGGGACCGGACTGCGGCACCCCGCCCTCAGACTGAGACGCTACCGCTTGTGACGTAAAGTTAAACAGGTCGATACCATCCTTTACGACAGCGAAGATGCTGTTGACACCATACTGACGGTCCAAAATCAGGCTGAAGGATGCAAGGGAAGCCAGTAAAGTAAAGCCGGCTACGATATTGCGTACCCGCCGGGTATAGCGGGAACTGATAAATGATGCGGGGTGTGCTTTTGCCATGCGCAAAAACCTCCTTGCGTAAAACGCCAGTGACTGCTAATTGGCGGGCAGTTACCTTGCTGGGGTAACGAGTCTCCTAAAAACCAGTTTTTCAATAGACCACTATATGTTGTGGTCACCCGAAAAAATTCGGGCAATTCTAGTGATTTACGTCCCTGCGCGCAACAAATATCTGACATTTTGGTTACAGCCTACCTACATTGAAAATCAGCATTGTGCAGCGCAAAAGACGCGACATTATATGTAATTTCATGTACTTGTCAAATAAACAGGCACCAAAATTTAACATATTGATGCATAGCAATAGTGATAGTACGAAGACGATACAGACCCCCAAGCAGTTTAAACTTGGATAATGCCTTATAAGTCAGTGGGTTATTCTAAATGCCAAAGGCGCTGCATTTTTAGAGCTTCGCCCATAATTGGAGTGGGCTGGCAGTAATGCTTACTGAATTCGGCAAATTCTGCTCTACCATCTTAAAATTTGCCGTTTTGACGTAACTTTTCAGTCCGCATTAACCGGTAGTCGGGAGTCAATGTGGCTGAGTGGGTTGCTCCAAATGATATTTTTTGGTGTCCCTACTGGTTTCGATAACACTCCGCCGATACCGGAAGATCCGAGATTATTCCCCCTTCGCCAATACTAGAGTGGGCACTAACTTGCCACCAAGCGATGCGGCGATACGGGGCTACTTTCGCCGCGCAATCCAAAGATTTTCACGGATACGCTCCCTTTATGAACATCGACATGTAAGCAATGTCGGTGCCACAAACGAAAACCTACGCCTAACAGGATTAACCAACTACTTTTGAGTCAGCTGTCCATCGGCGCGCCAACGCTCCCAGGCAAAACGCTGATCCTGAAGGATACGTTCATCTTGCTGCATACCGCGCACCAGCGCAGTAATATCAGATTCGTAGCCGTCCATGCGGCGCTCGAACTTCCAATGGTATCCGACCGGGAAAACCGGGGACCTTAGCATTTCCTTGAATTTCATGCTTGAGCCTCTGCGCAAGGGAATATAGCACTCATTTAATGGGATTAGGAAACTTTGACCATAGTTAGAAAGCGCTATTCTGTTGAACCTCGTTGAGCTATAGGTTTTCGGCAACCTGCCGTAACTTGGATCAGTGAAGAAGTTATGCACGAGTGTAAAATTAACATTAGAAAATTATTGGCCACACTGGTCATTGCGGCAACGTTGTTGCATCGGGCACCATAGACACCCTAGTATCGTGTTTACTCTGTTTCTGCACCCACGCGCGCCACCGCTCCCGATACTGCGTTTCCACAATCCTCACATAAGCCTTGGCATCTCCCAGCACCGAACGTTTGAAGCGTTCTCTCAGTGTGCTGCGCAAAGTTGCCAGGGCTTCCCGGTCGCGCGCTTTGCTAACCGCCAGCGCCACATACGCATCCTCTGACTCGGCAATCCAGTCGGTCAGTCCCAACGTCGTCAGGATCGTGGCGGAGATCCGCCCGGCAATCGTGGGCCAGCGCAGCGTGATGGCCGGAATGCCCATCAGCAGCCCTTCCAGGGTGGTAATGCCCCCGCCCTGCGGAAAAGGATCCAGCGCAATATCGATTTGATTGAAGGCCTCCATATGTTTTTCCCAGCTCGTCTTGCCTTGCAGCTCAACCCGGGCGGCGTCAACCCCGGCGCGCGCGAGGCGCTCCGTAACGTATGCCCGGGTAGCGTCATTATCGAGTTCACCGGTTTTAAGAATCAGGCGACTCTCAGGGATCGCCTGCAGCACGCGTGACCACAGGGCGATGGTGGCAGTGGTGACCTTGCACAGGCGATTGAACGAGCCAAAGGTGATGGCCGGCTGCTGCAGCGCCGGCAGCGCACTGACCGGGGGTGGGACGGCGTCCGAGGAATAACACAGGGCGCAGGGAAGATAGCGCACGGTTTCCGCAAACAAGGACTGCTCTTCCGGGGGCACGATTACTGCATCAGCGAAGAAAACATCGATGGCTTTGACTCCCGTTCCAGTCGCATGACCCCAGGCGGTAATCTGAATCGGGGCGGCCTTCCGGGCAAACACCAGCAAGCGGTTGCCGGCAGTGTGCCCTGAGAGATCAACCAGGATGTCGATCTCATCCTGCCCAATCAGCTCGGCGACCGCGGCGTCGGATTGCCCCGTAATATTGCGCCAGCAGGTGACGCTCTGCTTGAAGCGTTGCGTTACGGCGTCATCGCGGGCGTTATTGGAGTACGCATAAATCTCGTACTGCTGACGATCAAAATAAAACAGCATGCCTTCAAAGGCCCGGGCGGCCGAATGTTCGCGAAAGTCGCCAGAGACATAACCGATGCGCAGGCGGCGCTCCGGGTCCAGGGAGTTGCTGAAAGTGCGCTGTTGTTGATACAAGGACGCGGCGTGACGCTCCCCCCACGCCTTGCGCTCGGCCTGAAGCGAAGCGACATCTTCTGACGCGGAGAAATCCAAAGCAAAAATCAGGTTGCTGTGCGCTTCCGCGTAATCTGGCTTGATCTGCAGCGCCTGCCGAAAACTGGTTATTGCTTCGTCTAGACGATCCAGATCCTTGAGGACGATTCCCAGGTTGCTGTGCGCCTCCGCGTAATCTGGCTTGATCTGCAGTGCGCGACGATAGCTGGCTTCAGCCTCATTGCGCCGTCCTAGATCCTTGAGGATGATTCCCAGATTGTTGTGCGCCTCTGCAAAATCCGACTGAATCTGCA
>Ga0302324_100021590_pt1 | contig 12545 bp, 6 predicted proteins | sample Palsa_T0_1_FD_201949 | JGI IMG/M metagenome (GOLD analysis project Ga0302324, IMG submission 201949) | Peat permafrost microbial communities from Stordalen Mire near Abisko, Sweden - Palsa_T0_1 | ecosystem: Environmental > Terrestrial > Soil > Palsa > Peat permafrost | place: Sweden: Abisko...
AGCCGGCCAAACTGCCCAGCGGCACACCCAGGCTCAATTCATTGGCTTCGATGATCATCGAGCCGCTGTTGTCGGAGGTGATTTGCCCGGCGTTCTGAAAATAGGCGGACTCCAAAAGCGGCGCGGTGGCGATCAACTGGCCGAAATTGGCGATGGAGTTGACGGCATATTTGCGTCCGGTCGGGCTGGTTTGGCCCTGGTCGTTATTGAAACCCACCTCCAAAGTGTTGCCCGCGCCCAAAAGCCCGCTCGGGCCGATAAAGAGGTTGGTGAGTCCGGGCGTGTTGGCGGCTGTGAAATTCGCCGCGTTCTGGGAGAAAAAGTTGGTGGAATTGACGACCAGATTGGCGGTTTTGAGCACAACCTGATTGATGACATTCAAATCATTCTGCAGGACAATCGAATCCTTGGCCGTCAACTTGAGGTCCCGCGTCGTCGAAGCAAAGGTGCCGAACAGGTTCTGGTCCACCACCAGCACGTGGAAAAAGACGGTGTTGGTCACGGCGGCGGGATTGTTGCTGTTGTCGAAGGATCCGAAGTTGGTTTGCTGGTTTTGGAACGAGGCCGACCAGGCATAGATGTCGCCGCGGACGCGCTGGAACGTGGAGGGAAAAATGTTGGAAATGACCAGCGCGCCATTGGTGGCGCCCAGCGTGCCGTTGAATTGACCCCAGTCAAAGGCGGAAGTGCCGACGCCGATGAGATTGGTGGCGTTGAGAATCACCATGCCTTCGGCGCGCATGCGCGCCTGGGTCAGGTCCACGTTGGCGCCGGTAATTTCGATGCGCGCGGGATCGTTGGTCGGGTCAAGGAGATTGACGGAGTTCCCAAATAAGTAGGTATAGGCCAGGGTGTCCGGGTCCACCAGTGAACTGAAGGATCCATCAAGTTCGGACGGGTTACGGCCGACCTGGGCGCCGTATTCCCCGACCACGTAGGGCACCATGGTGTTGGCGAACTCCTGGGGCGCATAAAACAAATCCGGACTGTAAGGATAATTTGAGGGAAATGCGTCCAGCCAATCGAACGGGGTCGTGGTCGTCAATTCAAAGGCATTGGGCCGCCCGTAGCCGCCGGCCTCGCCGCCATTCTCCGCCACGGTCATGCTGCCCAGATAGGCGCCGTCGTCCAGCAGATAGATGCCGTTGGTGACGGTCTGGCCCGAGATGACGTCATAGACCGGCTCGGAAAACTGGATGATGGCCTCGCTGGCGCCGACCACGTTGGGGGCCTGAAGATTCTGCACCTGCGGTCTGGTGTCCTGGGTGAAGGCCACGGTGGCCGAGATATTGGGGTCGGAGAAATTCGTATTGACGAAGACGACGTTATAATAAAGATTGGTCCCCTGGATGGTGTAAGCGTAAACGGAAACACCCCAGGTCGCGTTTTCATTGAGCGGGACGGGCGCCCCAAAATCAAGCCCGCGCGGGGTGACCACAATATTGGGGACGAAAGGAGGTTCGAACCCGGTCACATCCAGGGTGAGTGTGTTGCTCACGCCCCAGAAGAGATCGTACACACCGGGCGAATTCAGGAAAAAGAAATCGCCGGCCGGATCAAAATTCCATTGATCCTCTCCCTGCAGCCCGGTCGCATCAAACGGGTCCAGGGGATCGATGGAGGCGCCGGCGGTGTCGATAGTGCCTGCCGCCAGACTGGCATAGGAATTGGTCACGTTTTTACCCACCATGCGCAGAAGACCGGCGCTGCCCACGGACATCTCTCCGGTGTTGATGATGTTGGTGGAATAAACGAGCAGTTGGGAAGCGATAGGCTGGCTGTCGGCAGGAACGGTGACGAAGGTGCTGGAACCGGGCACGCCGTAAAGATAAAGAAAGGCCTCCGTGTCAAGACCCTCCAAGGTGCCCTCGTTGACGAAGAAACTGGCGCTGTGCCGGGTCTTGGAAAGTCCCGTGTCAAATCGAAAACCCGGGAAGTCCGACATCACTCCGGTATTGGTGAAATATAACGTGTCCTTGGTCATGTACGGCAAAACGCTATAGCCGTTGCCGAAGATGTTGTTCAGATTGGTCAGGCTGTAGCTGGCAACGGAATCGATCGCGAAAGTGCCCGCGTTCAGGAAACTGGGCGCGTCCACCACCGGGGCCTGAGTGACCGTCCCAAAGTTTTGATAAGGGGCCGCGACCGGAGCCCCGACCAAAGCCGCCTGGGAAAGGCTCAAGCCAAGAAAAGCTGTTGCAATATAGGGTTTCATATTCAGGGGATTTTGCCATCGGCTCACAGCTACGGTTCCTCCGCTCCGGCACCCACGCCGGCGCCTCCGCCTCCTCCCGCGCCCGCGCCGGTGTCATTGTTCGTGCTGGGATTCAGCACGGGAGCCCAAGGATAGACCGGCACGTTCGGGGCTTGCCCTGAAACGACCTCTTGTTCGAGCTCGGCAATATCGGAACCATCGGGGTAGAGGATGGGCGGGTTGGTCGAACCGTCGAACGTTCCCCAATTAAAGACCGGGTACTCGAAGAAATTCTGCGAATCCATGAAACCTGGATTTTCGTTAAAGTAAACAGGGCCGACGTTGTTCAAAACGATAAACATTTGGGCCGTGACGGTGCCAGGCACGACTCCGTTGCCGGGAGATACGTAGGGAGACAGGACATAGTTGTTGGTCCTCAGCAGCGGCAGGTCGTTGAAAAGGGCCTCGCTATTGATCAAATTCGCCGCCGTGAAAATGACGTCCGGCGCCGTCACTGTCCGCGTCACTTTGAGTTGAGAGAGCCTGTAGTTGGTGACGTAGGGAATGGTGTAATTGTAGTTGATGGGTGGGAAATTGGTGCCCAGAAGAGAATCATAAGCAACCTTGACAAAGGTGACCTTCTCCACGCCTCCCAGCAAGCCAACAAAATTGCTGATGCCAGCGATCGGGTTGGTCGTATTGACGGCTTCCCACGAACTGAGGAACGCGGAGGCCACGGTGTTGCTGTCCAAGGGCTGAAAGGCATAGTTGTTTTTCTTGTAGAGGGCAGCCAAACCGCCCATGTCATCCCGCGAAATGCCCAGATAATATCCCCCCAGTTGCAGACCTTGCGGGGTCGCCACCGCCGTATAACGAATCGCGGTCGTGTCCGCGGTGGTTTCAATGGCGTCGCCCACCTGCACCCCTATGGGGCAGCCATCCCAAATGGAATAGGTGTAGAGTTGGCCGTTGACGTAGGGAGTTGGAAAACCGGTGGCCGGATCGTAATTGCGATTGGCGACGGTATATTCGTAGTCACACGGCGGGGTGCCAAAATGGGCGCGCTGCATGAGGTCCCATACGTGCGTTTCTCCATACAAACCCATATGTTCGATCATCAGCCATAGGACAGTCGATTTGAGATCCAGCATGTTCAGGGCCTGGGCGGTGTAGTTGATTTGTTCGTTGCCTTCGGTTATAAAATTAGCCAGGTTGGCGCTGGAAGCGTCGGGCAGGGAATTGAGAACCTTCATGGCCGAATCCACCGCGGCCACTCCCTGGCTACCGAAATAATCCAGAAAGGTGGCATCAAATCCATAGGTGATGACCGACGCAGTAAGCCGGGACCCTTCGCCAAAGTTCTTCGGCCCGCCGTCCTCCGTCCCGCCCAACCCGCTCTCGAGATCAACCAAGGTATAATAGTAGCGCACGCCGTAATCCAGGTCCGCCGTCTGCCAGGCCTCCAAGGCTCCAGACATGACGAACGCGCCGGCGTGCGGCGCGACGGCCAACCCCAGGAGCAAGCACACGCTTTTTGTAAGTTTTCGCAACATAAGACTCAAGGTGTTGTGTTCAAGGTATAGGCCTGGCCATAGAGATCAAACCCGGTCGCACCCGCGAAACTGGTCCAAACCACCAGGAAATTGTTCACTCCGTTCCACGCCACGGCCGGATGAAGCTGCTGGCTGATAGTGGTGGTGTTGACCAGCATCTCGAGGCCGGACACCGCGGTGCCGCCCTGCAAAAAGCGGCCGAAAACGCCCTCGCGCGACCCGTCCTGTGCCATGCTCGTCCACACCACCAGGCTGCCCGAGGGGCCGGCCGCGATTTTGGGGCGGAATTGGTCGCCGGGCGAATAGGTGTTAATCTGGAACGCGGCCACTTCGGGCGAGCCGGCCGCGTTGAAGGCGCGCCCCCAGACATCCCAACCGTTGATCGGAGTGGACAGGTCTTTCTGCGCCCAAACCACCGTGAATCCTCCGTCATTGAGCGCGGCGACATCAGGGGTGTCGCAGATGTTCGTGCTGGAGTTGACGAGAATCTCATCCGTTACAGGCGCGCCGGCGGCGGTGAAAATGCGGGCGTAAGTATCGACGCTGTTGTAAAATCGCTCCTGTTCGGAAACCCAGCAGATGACGTAGTTGCCGTTGGCCAGGGTGGCGACGGCGGGGTTGCGCTGGTTGTACTGGGTGTATTGATTGACAAGAAATTCCTTGGCCGGCGAAGCGACGCCCTTATCGGACAATTTGCGCGCGTAAACCCCCCACATGCTCCCGTCCTGGCCGTAACTGGACCAAGTCAGGATCGCGCTGCCGTCGGGCAAGGCCGCCACGGCGGGATTGATCTGCTGGTCTTTGGTGTAAGTGTTGACGCGAAGGTCGATGGTGCCAAAATTGGTGCCGGCGAGGTTGGCGGTTTCAGTCGTCGCCGCCTTGGTCAGACGGGCATAGATGTCGGGTGTGCCGGCGACGCTGCTTTGCCAGACAAAAATAATGTTGCCGTTGGCCAGGAGTTGAACTTTGGAGTTGATCTGGTTGCCGGTGGCGGTCTTGTTGGCGGAGAAAATGCGCCCCGCGCCAAAGTTGGCGCCCAACATCGAGCCGCCAATGCCGCTGTCGTGCTTGTCCACCATGTTGTCCTGCCAGGCGATCACGCCGCCCGCTGGCGAGAGGGATAGGCTGGGCATGACTTGATCGCCCGGGATGTTGCCCAAGATGGCGAACTCGCCGCCCTGACGCACCACGGAGTTTTGCGGCAGGAGAGCCCTTGATTCTCTCGGATTATTTCGCCCCGGCGCCAGCACCCGGGGCACCACGGAATTCTGGGCCAAGACGACCACAGAACCTGCGAGAAAAAACCCCCATCCTAGACTTTTTGAAACGCCTAACATGACGGATATATGATTCATTTTCTTATCACAATGTTCCACCTTTGTCCATGCAATCTTTGTTTATTCGCGCTCTGTGCATTCCATCCTTCAAGTCGGTGGCGCAAGTTTCAATCTCCCGCGCAGACGCCTGCCGTCTGCGGGAAAAAATCCCCGGCGGGAAGACCGGCCTGATCCAATTCGCGCAAGAGCGATTTAAATCCCCAGCGGAGATAAAGGCGGCGCAAAGCGGCGGCGTCACTGGGTTTGCAGACCAACTCCTCCAAAGAGATTTCACATGGCACCTCACAATTTAATTGCACCAGTTTTTGATTGCGGCGCACCACTTCCTGCGATGCTTGCAGGTTGGCCCGCAAGCGATCCGAGCGGACTTCCTGGAGCCGCTGATACAAGCCATCCATGGAATCAAACTGGCGCAGCAAATCCGCAGCAGTTTTTGCGCCAACGCCCGGCACGCCTCGGATGTTATCCACCGCGTCGCCAGTCAGGCTCAACCAGTCCACAATTTGCGTGGGCGCCACGCCTGTCTTGGCTTTGACTTCCTCCGCTCCCCAGAGCGTATCGGTCTTGTCTGCCGGATTGAGCAGGCGAACTGCGGGGGACACCAGTTGCATGAAGTCCTTGTCCGAGCTGGCGATGACGACTTCCAAGCCGTCCGCCGCGGCTTGGCGGGTCATGGCGGCAATGACATCGTCCGCCTCGCAAGAGTCCTGCAAGAGGGAGACGATGCCGGCGGCGTGTAAATAGGCGACGATCTGATCGAGTTGCTGCTCCAAATCGCTTGGCATCTGGGGACGCTGCGCCTTGTATTCCGGGAGAAGGGCCATCCGTTCCGCCGCCAGCCCGCCGTCCCAAACCACGGCCAAATGGGAGGGCCTGACTTTGGCCAGCATCCGGACCAGCATCCGAATGAAGCCGTAGATGGCGTTGGTGGCCGTGCCATCGGGTGAGGAGAGCGAGCGAATAGCGAAGAAGGCGCGGTAGGCGAAAGCATGCCCGTCCACGATGAGCAATCGCCGTGGAGCCGGAGAATCAGATGTTGGGCTGCTTTGCATGATGCAGACGCATCGGCGTATCAGGGCCGCCTTATGGCGCGGGCGGCGCGGCCGGGACCGCCGTGCCCGCCGGGGCCGGTTGCGGCGGAACGTTGAATCTTGCAAACGGCAGGTCCTCATCCGTATGCACCCTGTTGCCCGCCGGATCGATGATGGTGGAGGTGACAAAGATCAACAAGTTCTCCTTGGTGCTGTCGGAGGACTGGCTCTGAAACAACTTGCCGAAGAAGGGCAGATCGCCCATGAAAGGAACCTTGTCGTGAATCTTGTAAATGGTTTCCGAAATCAATCCTCCCAGCACGATGGTCTGTCCGTCCCACACGTCGCACGTCGTGGCCACCGAACGAATGCGGAAGTGCGGCAATGGCAATATCGCCGTGACCGGCGTGCCGATAGCGCTGCCGGCGGCCGATACGGCTGTATCGACGAATTGGCCGGGGTTATCATATCCAATGAATTCGGTGTAGGTGGGCAGGAGCGCCATCTGGATGGAATAGCCGTCGGCGGAAACCGTTGGGATCACGTCCAAACTCGGCCCCAAGGCCAGGAAGGTGGTGTTGTAGGTAGGCGATTGGGTGGCAACGCCAGGCGCGGCGGTTATCCCGCCGCCGCCGCCGGTGGCGGTATTAAGGGTGACCGAACTGACGATCGTTACCAGGTCTTGGGCCGCCAGATGCGCTTGCCGCCCGCTTTCCGTCGTGACCTTGGGCGCGGCTAAAAGGTCCGATCCGGTCCGCTGTTCAATGGCTTGGATGGCGACGCGGAATTGAGGATCGGTCATAATGCCCGTGATGGTGCCCAGCGTGGGGAGCTGAGTCAGGCCCGAGCCGACCTCGTTGCGGATGCCCTGGGTGAGGACGTTATCCGTGGCCGCCGCCGGAATGGCGCCGGGCCCGGGCGTAAAGCTGGAGGAGCCTGGAGTAATGGAGCCTGGCCCCGGAAAAATCCCACTGGGGTTGCCTGGGGTGGATGGGCCTTGGTAGGAAGGAGCAGTGCCTCCTTGCAAGCCAATGGCGCCGTTGTTCATCAGCGTGTTGCCCAGATACCACTGGAATCCCAGCCCCCGGGCGTCCTCCTGGGTCAGGTCGGCAAATTTGGCTTCGACCGTTACTTGCGGCGGTGTCTGATTGAGGAGTTCAATGGCCCGCTGAATGATCTCCAAATCCGATTGGGTGGCGCGCACCAGCAACTCGCCTAACCGGTCATTGAAAAAAACGCTCTTGGGAGGAGCCAAGCTCACGCCTGCGGCGGCAAAGTAAGCCGCGACCATCTGATGCGCCTCCAAAGTGCTATTGGTTCGGGTCACGTAACGCAAACCAATCTGACCCTGGCCGCCCGCACCTTGCTGCCCCAAGCCGCCGCCTTGCCCGCCGCCTTGCTGGCCGCCCTGGATGGTGGGTGCGATGGCGACCTGCGGAATTGTGCCGCCGATGCTCTGCTGGCCGCCGCTCGTGCCACCGCCACCGCCTTGCCCACCACCACCACCACCACCGCCGCCTTGCCCGCCGCCGCCGGCGGATTGAGTGCCGAAGTTAAGCGAGATGGCGGTGACGTTTGCCAGGCCCTGAATGAAGGTATTGGGATCAACCTTGAACACTTTGGTGTACAACTCCAGACCTGGAATAGGTTCTGGAGGCTTGGGTGAAAAAACCACCGCGTAATCCTCGATCGTGAAGCGGATCGGCGAATCGGCCACCTTTTGGATGGCATCCAACACATCCGCCAGGCGAAGATTGGATAGCGGGGGGGAAATCTTGATGTTCACTTCCGCGCCAATATCCTTTTGCTGTGCGCCGCCGGCGGCCGGCACCGCGCCGGTGGTATCGGTGGAGAAAGGCGCGGGGCCTTCCACATTCGGGTTGATCATGAAATTAATGCCGAGCCCGTCCGGGTCGCGCTTTTGGGATTCGGCTTTCAGCTTCCCCAAGACGTCCTTTAGCGTCAAGTCAAAGGAAACTTCATTGAGCACGATGCTGTTGAGCTTGGAAAGAATATACTGACGTCCCTTGGTGGTATAGACCAGGTTGGTGTCATAATACGGGTTGGGGATGGGCAGGCCCTCGCGTTTCTTGCTCTCTATCCACGCGCTCTCCACGTTGCCGATGGAACTCTTGACGCCTTCCTCCCGACGACGGGCGCTATCCATGTAACGGGCTTCCTTGATCAAATCCAGGTAATACGGAGCGCTCCGGTTGGACGGGTCTTCTTTGACGACTTGAATCAGGATCGCCTCCGCCTCGGCATACTTGCCCATTTCGTAAAGGGTCTTGCCGTTTTGCACGCGCGTGGCGATGTCAATCTTTTGTTGTTGGAAGCCAGGCAGGCGCTTGAGGATATCCGGGCTGGGCACGGTGCCGATCTGCTCGGCCTGGCGCTGCATGATCTCGGCCTTGAGCAGGCGCAGAACCTCATTGTTGGGATCGACCTTCAAAGCGGCATCGATTTGTGTGCTGGCTTCAATCATATCGCCAGCCAGCAAGGCTTGGCGGGCCAGCTTGGCGCGCGCATCGTCCAACCCCGCCACCGCTTCCCTCTTCTCGGCGTCCACGGCGGCGATGCCAACGGGGACGTAGGGGATGTCCGCGACGGCCTCTTGATAAAACTTGGCGGCGTCGGCCCAGTTTTTTCGCTGGAGGGCGTCGCGCGCCTGCTCGAGCGTGTGGTGCATGCGAATGGTGGCCTCCTGGCGGCGCACGGCTTCGTCATTGGCGATTTCCACCGGGTTCTCCACCGGGGGGACGGTTTGGGCCTGCACGGAGGATATGGCCAGAAGAAAGGCCAAGGGCAGGCTTGTTTTTGCGGCTGATGTCATGGCGTCGTGTCTTGTTAAGATTAGTCCCCATTACGAGACCGTGTCCACTTGATTTCTGTTACTTTGGTCGTGCGTCTGTTCTCCACTCTAACGGCATCGTTTGTGATTTCAACAACTTTGTACGGCTCGCTGTCCAACTTAAACTCATCGTTGACCCTCTTCCTCAGCAGCGACAGCGACGGATCGTTGTCATATTTCAAATCCGCCAGGTAACTGTCCGCACGTTTGTACGGAGTGTTGGTGGTGACCCACACATTCGTTTCACCAGTACTGATGATTTCCAAATTTAGTTCTGATGGATCATCCTCAGCACCTTTAATGCCGCGCACGACATAAAGGCTCGTTTTCTTCTTCTCGTCCTTCCGCACGTGTTCGCTATGCTTGTGGGCGGTGGGCTTCTGCAAGTCAACATTGGTCTCGACCGTCATCACGTAAACGGGACCGCCCAAACTCGGATGGTCATAGGCAATGATCGTGTAAAGAGGAATGATATTGGTGACGTGCAGCGCGTCGGGCCCGGTCTTGATGATCTTCATCAGATCCCCGTTGGGCTTGCGCTTCCAGGTTACCGGATTGAAGAGATTGTGCGCGCCGGATAAGACCACCGCGGGCGGATTGGTGATTTGCGCCAAAGCCTCCTGGTAAAGAGTGAGATCCAATGGCTTAAGTGGCACCATCTTGGGCGGGGGTCCAAAGCGGGCGTGTGGAACTGCTTCGTCCATTTTGACCACGGCGGACTTACTCCAAAGCACGGCTGCAGCCAACCCCAGCAAGACGACGCATAGCACGATCTTTTCGTAATGTTTCTTGAGGAATTCCATCAACCGCCCGCCCTTCTTGTTCTGGGTGGTCGGGGCGTGGTCCCAGGCGCGGGCGTGGCGGGTGCCGGGGGCTCCGGCGCTTTGAGTTTGACCACATCGATATGGAGGGTCACGAACAATGGAGTTTCCGAGATAACATTTACCGGGCCGGCCGCAGCGGCGGGCGCTTGGGCCTGCTGGTAGGCCTGCGAGTACTCCGGCGGCGGCGGCCCCTGCCTCCGTTCGCGGAAACGGCCGCCAGGCCCGCCCGGCGAAAACGGATTGGGTTGGCTTTCGGGCGGAGGGAACTGAAATTGGCGCATCTGCACCTGCGGCGGAGGGGGCGGTGGAGGTTCGGCAATCACGGGCAACGGCTCCCTGGACGGCGACACATAAATGGTCTTGACGATGAAGCAGTTGCTGGAGGCGGCAATGCCCGCCAGGACGTTGGCGATTTCGGCGCTGAACGCGCGGAAGTTGACCATGTAGGGGGTCTTGGTCATGCCCGACGACGTGTTGGTTACCGTGCCGGTGGCTGTATAATCGTCGCCCATGATCGGTTCGCCTGCGATGACCGGGCGCTTGATCTTGACCAGATAGTTAATCTTCGCGTTGTACAGGATTTGCAGAATAGCATCCATCTCCGTCAATTCTTGCATCCACGGCGCGATGGCGTCGGCCGGGTAATTGAAGACATCGACTTGCTGCCCGAACGAGAACCTGTAACCCGGCGGCAACCCCACCCCGGCGTTGCTCGCTTGGGTGCCAAATCTGGTGATGATCTTTTGCAGGTAATCCTTGAACTGTTGGTCGTCCAGTTTGGGCGGCTGGGGAAAGCTGGCGAAGGGCTTGTGAAATTCGTTCAGGAAGCCACGCACTCGTTCCGAGTCGCTCTGCGCGGCCTGGATGTTGTCCTTGTTGGGATAAAGGGGTTTCTTTCTCAACGATTCCATGCTGCTCTCGTCGCTTGAATAATTGTTGCTGTCCGTCTTGTTCTGGTCCAAGGCGGAATAGAGCTTGTAACCGCAAAATCCGGTCAAAGCCAGGCCCACCACCACCGTGATGACGAAGTAGAGATTGCGTTTGATCCAGGCCATGTTCAGAGCTTGAAATGATGCCGCAAATCGACCGTCATCTCGAATGAAAACGTGTTGGTGTCCTCGCCGGGGTTGAGGTTTCCCACCAGCTGAGCATTGGTGAAACTGGGATTGTTGGTCAACGATTGACGGACCGCATACGCCAGGTCGAAGTTCGCCGACACGGAACGACTGATGCCGCGGCAGAGAAGTTTCAAGCTTGAGACCTCATTGGCTCCGGCGCTGGTCGACGCCGCACCTGGCGCGGGCGCGGGAGTGGGAGTGGGCGCGGCCTGCGCCATGGGAGGCGGCGCATAGGCGCCAGGACCATAGCCACCCGGACCGTATCTGCGCCCCCCGTATCTGCCACCACCCATACCACCTCTAAACCCGCCCATGCCCCCCGGGCCGTTGCCACTGGGGGCCTCCGTGCCGGCCCCCAGGTTGTCGGGCATGACCGGCGTAAAAGTATCCACCCAGACGCCGGTGTCCGTGTTGGTGCCGCCATTTTCGGGCGTCGTCAATTTGGCCTTGGCTAGCGCCTCGGCATCCATCATCACCTGGCGCAAATCCGTCAATATCTTGATCCAATAAAATCGGTTATCGGCCAAAGTCTTCATCTCGACGGCCTGCTTCTCCAATTCGCTCCGCGCTCCCAGTGCCTTGGTCGTGTTCTGGTCTAGGACAGTCAATTCGGAAAGCGGTATCTTTATTTCGGCATCCCGGCCGCGCCAGACGTTGCCGATTTTCAGCTCCGCGTTGTAAATGGCGAAGAGGATCAGCGCCAAGCTGAAGATGGCGGCGACCAGAAAGGGTTTCTTGTTCCCAAATTCCTGCCGCTGCAGCGAACTCTTGGGCATCAAATTCAACTCCACCGGGCAATGCGCCAAGTCCCGCAGACCCAGCCCCACGACTTCTCCGTAGGAGTGGGCGTACTTGGATAATTCCTCCAAATCCAGCGCCGGATCGATCTCGATGTTGCGGAACGGGTTGAAGTATTCCACCGGGACGTTGAGTTTCTCGGCGAAGAACTGGGCCGTATAAGGCATGATGGAGGCGCCGCCGGAGAGGAACAGCCGTTGCGGCGCCGTGCCCCCTTGCTGCCCGCGAAAGAACTGGATGGTCTGATTGACCTGGATGTGCAGGCGTGTCATGACCTGCCGCGCAATCTTGGCGATGGCCGCCGCTTGCGGGTCCTCCGGCTCCTCGTAGGCGCCGCCCAGGCTGACCGATCCCTTCTCTATCTTGATCCTCTCCGCCTCGGCAAACTTCACTTTGGCCTCGTTGGCGAAATCCTGGGTAATGGAATTGGCCCCGATGTTGATGCTGCGTGAATAGACCTTGCCTTTCTCGAAGAAAAGCAGGTTGCTGGTCTTGGCCCCGATGTCCAGCAGCATGGTGCAGCCCTCCAAATCCCCGTAATTGTAGCGAAAGGCATTGCACAACGCCGCCGGCGAAGCATCCACCAGCTTCAAGTGCAGCCCCGCCCCTTCGGCCACCCGGAAGAGTCCCTCGATAATTTCCGACTTCACCGCCACCAGCAGCACTTCCAGTTCATTGGTGGCCGAAGTGCCCAGGATTTGATAGTCCCACACCACTTCGTCCAGTGGGAAGGGCACGTTTTGCTGCGCCTCGTAGCGGATGATCTGGGTCACCTTGGAGGTATCGACCGGGGGCAGCTTGACAAATTTGGAGAAGACATGGAAGCCCGGCGCGCAGGC
>Ga0302324_100021593_pt1 | contig 12544 bp, 4 predicted proteins | sample Palsa_T0_1_FD_201949 | JGI IMG/M metagenome (GOLD analysis project Ga0302324, IMG submission 201949) | Peat permafrost microbial communities from Stordalen Mire near Abisko, Sweden - Palsa_T0_1 | ecosystem: Environmental > Terrestrial > Soil > Palsa > Peat permafrost | place: Sweden: Abisko...
CTTTACGGGATATCGACTTGATGACGAATTGCGAGAGGAGACCAAGATCAATGAAGCTGCGCTGACGGAAATTTTTCGAGAACTGGGGCCGGCAACAGGAGTTTCAATTGGCTCTTCCAGTTCGAGCGAGGACGTAAGTGCCAGCGCGGCCCTGAGACAAGGTCTTGAAGAAGTGTCGTCGCACTTGAGTGGAGTTACAGATGTGGTGCTTGATGTCAGTTCGCTGCCTCGCGTTGTGTACTTGTCTCTCTTGACCGGCATCCTCTCTGCATTGATACCGGACAAGAACGCCCCCAACGCTCTCCACGCGAACGGGATTACGTTTCAAGTACTTGTCGCGGAAGATGCCGCTCTTGACGCAAAAATCCAGTCCGAAGATCCAAGTAACGATTTGATTTATATTCCCGGCTTCTCAAGCGCTCTTCAGGCCGAAAGCTTTCAGGATTGGCCTCTCGTGTGGTTTCCCGTTCTTGGCGAGGGGAAAGTTAGCCAACTTGAGAAAGTGATGAATCAGGTCATCCCGTCGAATGCCGAGATTTGTCCTGTGTTACCCCACCCGTCTAGGGACCCGCGTCGCGCCGACAGGCTCCTCGGACAGTATAGACAGCCCCTCTTTGACACTCGGGAGACGCCGACAGCCAACATACTTCTTGCCCACGAGGGACATCCGTTTGAAGCATATCGACAATTGCTTGGTGCGATGATTCGCTATCAAAAGAGTCTGTCCATCATGGGAGGGTGTCGTCTCGTGGTGACGCCACTTGCGAGCAAGCTGATCACGATTGGGATCGGGTTGGCATGCTTTGAAATGCGCCCACCTGAGGTCGCCGCCGAATATCGGGTAGCCATTCCCTACGCAGAACCGACAAGGTATGTCGTCTCGGTTGACTCGTTGCGAGCGTCCAAACCAGAAATCTCCGCCCTCATTTTGACAGGTGATGCATACGATGAAGGCGGGAATGCCGGATTGCGGTAAATCGTTACAGAGCCATCGCGATCTTGAGGTGACCAATGTCTCCGCAAGATTAGGTCATCCCCAACGCCTTCATCGCCGCCGTCATCGGATCGGAGAAGAACACGGGGTCAACTCGTTCGACGATGTCACCAGAGACTTCAAGAAAGTTCCGCTTGTTTTCGAGGGGGATTAGCGCTTTGCGCGCGCCGTTGTCCATTGCAACTTGCAACGGCTCAGCCAGGGATCGCATCGGCTTGATGTTACCCTGGATGCTAAGATCACCGAGAATGACGAGGCCTGGCTGAACTGACAGCCTCTTCAGGGCTGAGTATATGGCGACAACCAAGGCAATCCCGACTTCGCAAGGGACGTGATTGCTGAGTAGATCAATGGCTTCAACGTGGAAATCGGTCGTATCAACCTGCTGGCCGACTCCCATCTTGACCTTCTGTCCCATTAGATATGCAAAAGCCCGGTTAATCGATTCCCGCATCAGTCCTTCGACTCCGCCGGCGATCTTGAGCTTACCAGTACCCGGCGAGCAACCAACTTCAAGGCGGTAAAGGCCAACCTTGGCGTGATCGTCTACTGAGGATGTGTACACCGATCCGGGGGCCAGAGGGTCAAGCGAGATCATGTCCCGACCGCCCTGTTCGGGTACGCCGATGAACTTCTCCTCTCGGGTTTCGTTGTCTATCAGGGAGAAGGACGTTTGGTGAAACTCGAAAGAACCCATCTTCTTGAGTTGTTCCTTCACCCGGCGACGACCTTCGATAGACAACTCGACAAGTTCGGATAGTTCTTCCTTGGAAACATTCCCGCTCGGGTAGATCAGTTTAATCAAACCCGAAACGGACTTCCTCACCGCTTTGACATCACGTGACTTTAGGTGCGCTCCCAGCGAAAAATTCCGGTCGAGGATTTCGGTGAATGTGTGCTTCCTCAGCTCTCGCAGCGCCTCCGCCAGATAATCCACAACGAAGCCGTAATGATTAGTGAAGAAATCCACCTTCATCTTTGGCATTTCCCAGCCGGGGATGTAAAAATGGATTCGGTCGAGAAACGCCATATCTTCTCGGATCACGTCGGGCATCGGCATAAAGAGGTGGGACGACCGCACCATCACTTCGACCGGCTGGTTGGTGTTCCCGAACATAGCGATGGAAGCCATGCCGGACAGGGAGTCCTTTCCGCGGGCGAATGTCCCCGACTCGCAGTAGGTCTTGAGAGTCGTTACGACCTCCTTTGGCATCTTTTGCAGGTCGGCCACTTCATCGAAGCCGATGGCATCCCAGATTCCGACCAATCCCATCTTGCCGCTGGCCATGTTGAAAAACAGGTTGGCCACCGTCGTCGGACCTGTGAGCAGGATGGTGTATGGAGACAATTCCTGATAGCCGTAGCTTTTCCCTGTCTCACGTGGGCCAAGTTCAACCAGGTTATAGTTGGCCTCTGCGAGCGGTATCAGCCGTACCAAGTAGTGCAATTTCTGGCGGCGATTGAAGTGCGATGGTTCGAGGCCGACAGTGCGTAGCAGGAGGTTGATCCATTCGTCGCCGGAAAATTGTTCTCGGCACGCCCGGTATTCTTCGAGATCGAACGTGGCAACCTGGATGGGTTTGAGGCTGTCGATCCAAAACGGGCTGCGTTTACCGCTCTGCGTTTCGTCGAAGTGGTGCCTAATATCAACTTGCGCCCAGATCCCGCCCATCAGAAGCCGGTCGTAATCCCGCAGGAAGTGTTCGGGGATGTGAACGAACTTGTTACCAAAATTCTTCAGCTCAGCCCAATGCTTGTCATCCTCGGAAACGTACCGTACCTGCACTTTGTCAATTAATGTGTGCTTTCCTTTGTCTTTGACGAGCGACTGCGCCTTATTAGCCTCATCGGGACGGACGAAGTTCGAGGACAGCGTATTGTTGACCACCTTTAGCCCCGCGTCGATAGCCACGGGATCGTCGGTAGCGCAATACTTTCCGAGCAGATACTCCAGGACGAAGACGGGGACATTTGCCCCGACCTTCACCTTACGAACCAAGTCCTTGCGAACCACTTTGCCAGGAAACACGGCGTTTGCTTTTTTATCTAGTTCAGGCATGGTTATTTGTCACATCGATATTGCAACGTCGATCGTCAGCATCGCCAGTTCGACGCCAGTAGTGGCATCGAGCAGATAAACTCCAGCCGTTTTCTGAGCAGGATCTCCCGTCACCATCACTGTAACGGTATTTGGTTCAATTTGCTTCTTGTCATTCTCCGCGATCTTTAGCTTCACTTCGCCGGTTGCATCCTCAAATCCGTAGGAAGCGCTCACGGGGACCGAAATGCTTGTTTTGTTTGCTCGCACTTCGATCCGCACTTTCGGGAGTTCAAATCCGAAGAGGCCCAGCTCCTTCTGGCTTCCAGCGATCTGTACAGAGAAGAATCTTGTCGTGAGTTTCGCCGTGCCCGGAGTCAATATCCACTGAATGCCAGTTGAAGGGGCTGAGGACTTCACCGCCGAGTGCAGTACGACCACTGGAATAATCAGTTCTTGCGGAGATAATCCGCCGTGGAAATAGGCTCTCCCACCGCCCCTCGACTTGAAGACCGCGAACGTCCACGGGGTCGCAATGTCGAATTCACTGTTCATTCCTAGCGAGGCCAGCGATGTCCGCAGATACGACGATTCCGAGTTCCCGCCAACGCCGATCCACACCCGGCGATGCAGGTCTTCGACTTTGCCGCCAGGGGCATCGATCTTCATGTCCTCCCCGATTTCGTCGGCAAACAAATGTCCATGGTCAGCAACCAAAACGATAATTTTGATACCCTGGTCGGCCAGTACTCGCACGCCTCGTCGCAAGTGACTCAGCACACCGTCTATTTGGAGCCGGGCCTGGGCCACGTTGTCGGCTTCGCACAGTTCGTCGATCTCCTGCGATGTAATCAGGATCAACTCAGCAGTGTGAATGCCTTCTTTGACTCTTTTCGTGGGCTTGGGAAGCAGGTCTTCTAGTTTCGCTTCAAAGACCGAAACGCCCGCATTCTCTTTTAGAAATGCTACGCGATCTTTGCGATCCTTAATGATCTTGCCACCGATTTCCAATGCCAGCTTGCCTCCGCCGACACTCACCACTTTGGACTCAGAAGCATTGGGCAGCAAGGCGGCCATGCCGATTTCGGTAATTGTCGGCATCGTGCCGATGGCAGGCTGGAATTCGAGTTCGAAGTCGTCTGCTAGCAGTCGGCACAACTCACGCGCCATCTCGAATCGAAGAGCGTCCACCCATACGTATGCGACCTTGCCGTTACCGAGGAGCGGCTTCACCTGCTTCTCAAAAATATCCTGCTGCCGGAGCAGCCCTTTGATCGGATGCTTGGCACTTTCGAAGCTTGCGATGAAGTGCTTGGCCAATGCCGAGCCGACTTCCGTGTAGCGCTGCTCGGCCTTGGTGATCAGCTTTTCCAGTTCGTGATGATCAGTATTCGCACCGAACTCGAAGTTGTACTTGCGGCTTTCCATGTGCCGGTGATGCGTGTCGAGCAAGCACCATGGCTCGTCGTCGCCGGCGTAAGCTTTTATCAACGCTGGAACCGCCGTCGGAGCCGTTTTAAGGGCCCTGGACACCCGGTCAGCCTCGATCAAGACCTCGGCAGCTGAGGAGATTAGCGCCCAACGGGCCTGGATTGCAGGCATCGCGTCGGCCCAAAATCGGGACAGGCGATACTGGGCCAGTTCCAGTAATGTTGCGGTCGCTGCCTTGCACAGTTCACTTTCCACATGTAGCAGCAAAGCCCGTTCGACGCACAAGAAGGTTTCGCTTTCCTTGAGCCTTTCCACGGGGAGTTCAAGCTGGCCAAGGTTAAACTCCTTTTCGACCTTGTTGGCGGCGAACACGTAGCTGTCGCGCACATCCCGGCTGTTTCGCCAAGTTCGCGCCAATCGTACGCAGGCATCGATACCGGCAATACTCGTGGCCACGGGTACAGAAGCGAGCGACGGTGGCGCTTGCTTTTTGAGGACGCTGAGCAGGTCGGTCATCATGACGTGCCGCCCCAACCTTATACGCCAACCGGACAGAGCTTCCGCGGCGGGGAGTTCGATGTCGAAACTGATTTGTAGCAGGTGACGCAGTTCCTTCTCGGATTCTTTTTTGCGGATCTCCTCGTCGTACTGGTCGCCTTGCAGAAACGCCAAGGCAACCTCTTGCGGGTTGGCTGAGCCGAAGATCAACGTCAGTACGCCGGTCGAAATGTCCTTTCCTTTTTCGGCCAGTGAGTTCAGATCGGCGAGCGATAGCTTGCCCGACTCAATCTGCCGCTCGATCTCGCCAACCTGATCCTCACCCAGAATCAATTTGAGGGCATTGCGGCCCACGACCGACAGCCGGGTGTTGCAGGCAGGAGGCTGTTGCCGGGGCTGCATAATCACTCCAGCGCAATCGAGTTCAATCAGCGCACTATCGGTTTCGGTTCGTTCCAACGGGACGTACACGACTAATCGAGGGGGTTGTAAATCATTGAGCAGGTGATCGACCTCTTTGCGGAGCTTGAAGAAGCTCCCTGCGTAGCGGGCCACGGTGGTGTTCGGCAAGCGCAGCTCCGCAGCCGCTTCGCCATAGGCTTGCTCCGGGTCGTACCAGACCACTAGCCCCTTCTCGTCAACCTGCTTGGCGATCAGTTGAACGAGAGCCTCGGTTACGATGCCCATTTACTTCACCAGTCCTTTTTGGCGAAGTTGTTTGCCGATGGAGGACCATTCGTACTTTCCTTCTAGGAGTTCATCCCAATAATCCTTGGCAGCTTTCCACGGAACAAGTTCGTGAAGTGGAGCGATGTTTAAGACCACGCCATCGTTGAGGTCGGGTTCCAAATGTAGGTTTGCCGCTCGACGCAGTTTGTCTTCAAAATCCTGAAGTTCCGAGAAGAAATCCTCTTGTCGCTCAAGCTCCTCGGCGAGCCTCTTGGCTTCCTTGCCTGATCCGCCCGCTGCGGTCACCTGACCGCGGAGTGCTTGAAGGCGGCTGAACTCCAAGCGAATCTTAGGCTCGACGTAGTTAACCAGCGTCTTGAACAGGAGGTCTTTATCGAGACGGTGGTAGTAAAGCCAGATAGCGTAGCTTTTTTTCGCAGACTGAAGTAACCAGTAGATAGGAGCCTTTCGGTGGCCCTTGGTGTACGACGAAACGTGATCGTCCCAGAACCCTCCTTTGCCCGGCTTGCGAAAGTAATCACGTAGTTCCTTCACGCCGAGAACTTCGCAGGCTTCCTTTTCGATAGCATCAGCTCGGTCTTTCCAGATGACCTCAAAAACGTCCAGTATTCGCCGACTGACATCATCGGGATGGTTAGGTTCGTCTACAAGAACTCCAGCTTCGTCAATCGGAATTGGATAGCCATCGGGCGTTTTCGTAAGACGAAGCTTGTCTTCGTCTTGAAGCATTCCTGGTGAACACATCGGCAACGCAGCAAAGGGGTATACGACATGGCGTACACGCTCGCTGCTTGTCACATACCGAATATCCCAACGAGCGAAGCCGCAGCCAAACGCGTAAGACACGACGGACTCCACATACTCTCGGTCAGAAATATCAATTGTCGCTTCGGAGATCGCTAAATCAGCGACGCAAACACGATATTTGTCGCGGAGAACCTCCTTGCTCGTGGCAAGGGAATACACCGCGGAGACCTCTCCATCAATTGTTTCGCCAGCACTCTGAACGACCTCGACGAATGTCTGTCGTCGCCTGCGCTCAAATTCTGCGTTCGCTTTGAGGCTAGCCTGGGAAATGGCACTCGACGGGCCGATATAGTAAGGGTCTATTTCGACGGTGCGTTCAATTTCAAGTTTAGCCATGATCGCATTGAGCGCCTCAGTCTCAATTCTCGCCTTCGCTCGCTCATCCGGTTCGATCCAGGCGAGAACCTCAACATGCCCGGATGTGTACGAGTATTTATTGGCAAGGAGTTTCACGGCAGCACGGAATGGCGACGAATTCAAGAGTCCCGCTAAGTAAAGGACAGAGGTCTGTTGCTTTGGCAGAACGACACCACCATTAGAGGAAAAGGCGGCGTCAGCTGGATGTACCCTTACAGAGAAGGTCGGCTCACTGCGGCGGGAGAAGCAAAGTCCAGGTTGAAAGTAGTACCTTGACCCTTGACGGGCTTGTGCCTTCTGCCCGTTGACTTCGATGTTTTTCGCCACCAGTTCTTTCCCATCGCCGCACCATTTTACGACAGTACAAGGAGACGAATAGAAGCAAGAGAAATCAGTATTCTTGGCAATGTCACACCACGTGCGTGTTGGTCCAATGTCTCCAACCTTCACTTCCCAGCGCAGTCGGTAGAATCGTTCATCATCAAATGTCCGTAGGCCGGTTTTGGCCAGAATGCGCTCTGGGCTGAGGCGCGAGTTCGAGGTAATTAGAGTTGTAAGCGAGTCTGTTGCATCGTATGCGATGCGATGTTTTGGCACACTCTCGAAGGATCGCCGTGATGGGTAGTAAAGCCGACCTAGAGGTTCGTTCAGTCCTTGGATGCCCGCGGAGCTCGGCTTTTCTTCATCTGTCAGATGGCGGCGATCAATGAAGATGATGCGATCACTAGTAGATCTCGACGCCAGAACTTGCGCTGAGGCTTCGACCCATGCTTCGTCCATGACACCAGGTCCGAGGTCTAGCAAGAGGTCCATATGCGGCATGATTAGAGCTTTCCTGAAAGGCCCCAGGTCGGATGATTGCAAGAATGCACGAGTGGTGACGCTGCCCAACAAACCCTGCTGCGGGATCAGAAAACGGTCGCACAGTGCGATAAACGCCACCGCAAGATCTGCATAAGCAGTGGGATACTGCTTTACAAGCAACGCATAAGTTGTTGCACAGGGGAGTCCGAAGGGCGGGTTCATTAGCAAAACATCGAACCGCCTGTGGCAGAGGTCGACAAAAGCGAACCCGCGCTCGGCGTCCTCGGTAAACAGCCGCCGTTGAAGTACGTGCCCATTGTGAGCCTTTTCTGCGTAAAGTCGAAGGGCCTCGACCACTCGGCCTTCCGCCTGCTCAAAGAATTGGTCGGTAGTGATGTCGGACAGATCGAAAAGCGACGACTGCTCAGCCTTCCCAGCGATTAGATCCATCGCCGCTTGAGTGAACAAGAGTGGCTGGCCTTTCCGATCCGTGGCTTGCGTCATCTCTCGTACCCACTGCTTTTTGGCCGCCGCAACTGTGTCCCGAATCTCCTCCTCGATCTTGAGCAGCGAGCCGGCTTCCCCAGCAAGCTTCATCTTGTCGAAGACGACCTCAACAACCTGACCAAGTAGCTTCGGTTCAAGCTGGTTAACAAACTCCTTCAAGAACCGTTCTTCCCCTGGCATTGGCTCGGCACAGACAAAATTCGAGCGTTTGATTTTGGGGCGATCCTTCTTTAGTCCCATCTCCTGATAGGCTCGCTGACATCGTAGCCAGACTGCGAGGGCCGCAATCTGGGTAGCCCGCAGGTCAATGTCAATCCCATGCAGGTTGTGAGCCAGGATCAAGCGGGGTACGTGCCGCCGCAATTCTTCCTGTGTAGCGTATTCCTTGCGTAGCAGCGGTCCAAGGTCGGGGTCCGCATAGGCTTCCTCGTAAATCGTCAGGAGCAGGTCGAAACAGTAAAGGAGGAAGTGGCCGCTGCCGCAAGCCGGATCCAGGACCTTCAGTTCCCGTGGGTCTTTCTTCGGGCGATGTGGAACGTATGCCGGAAGTTTGAGTAATTCTTCCTGGGAAAGATCCTCCTGTCCGCCGGCAGCTTCGTTGGGAAGCTGGTCACCTTCCTCTAAGAACACTTCTGTGGGACGACGGACCATATATCGGCATTCGTCCTTGAGCTTGGTATCGCCCTTCCGTATTTCGTACCAGATTCGGCCCAGTGTATTGTCAGTGAGGAATTGGACTACATAGCGAGGTGTAAAGAACTGATTGCGAAACGCCAATTCGTACGAGTTTCGAGGAGCTAGGCTACCCCCCCTTTTTGGGTCCCTTGCGGCGTCTCGCACCTCTTTCGGTGTGAAATACTGATACACCCAACCGATAGTCTCGTCCTGTGCCCAAATCTTCGACCAGGCTTCCTGCAGTTCCGTTTCTTCGGGTTTGATGCTGCCGCCATTGAGGAGGTCCAACACTTCGTCGAGCGTTTTCTGCCGAGGATAAAGTCGATTGGCCGGATCGTTGGGGCTGAACAACACGCCGATTTCATCCGAGAGCAACCCGCCGAGCCAGTCTAGAAAATGGCGGTAAGCGATGTCCTGACGGCCTGTATTGAACAGGCGCTCGTCCTCCGGATGGTCCGCCAGATAAAACTTTACGCCGTTGGAGTTGACACCTCGGCTTACGGCTTCGCGGAACTTTTGCCCGCCCACGTAGACTTCTCGCGCCTCCATCATCTTGTAGGCACAGAGACGGTTCAAATGGGTAAAGGCGATTTCCCGCACCAACTGGTCGAGCGCTTCCTTCGGTTTGAAGCCACGAGCCTTGACGTGGCCAAAGTGATCGAGAATTTCCGCTCTGGCTTGGACTTCTGTTGCATCTTCCAGGTGAGTCATCGGCGCGTTTGGGTCAGCAACGACCTCGCCCTTTTTCTCGTAGATGCGGAATCTGCCTTCGAGCGAATCGCGCGTATCGTTTTCAAGCAGCTTGCGGCACTGCGTCACGACATTGCGGAGCTTATTGCGAATCTCTTGATCCATCAGGCTGCCCCCTGCGGTTGCGCGGCCGTCGCTTCTTTTAGCTCCTTCATGCGCTTCGCAACAAGGTCGTCGAGGGCAAGACAAACAACGCGAATCGTTTCCACAGCTTGCTTTGCCCATGGGTAACCAATTTCCTGAGCAGGGCCAGTGGGATCGTCCTGTGAACGGTCGGCACGGTGAACGATATCGTTGCGACGCGTCTTGGTGGCATCGAGAGTTTTCTTGAGTTCTTCTTCGTCCCGGTCAAGTTGCTTTGCAATGAGGTTCAACGGGTTGTCTAGAGCGAGCAACATCCCAGTGACGTGGATGCCCCTTTTGCCGCTGAGGTAGTTGAAACTGAGGCTGCTAATCAGCTTGTTGGCGACGAAAAACGGGTCAGGATCCACCAGAACGCGAACGACTTCATCCAGAGCAAACGTTAGCGTCTTGAACTGATTCTCGATCTCCTTGTCCTTCTTGGGAACGAAGTCTCGTCCTCGCAGTCGAATTACTTCGGGAAGATTTTCCCGCAAAAGCATGGGAAGGTACGTTTCCAGCGCGGTGCTGGCCGTAACAATGGCCTGTCGCAGCAAATTGCACAAAGCACTGCGTTTGATTGCTGCCGGCGGAACCTCGGCCAATTCTCGAATTAGCCCCAAAAAAATACTATTGGAAATGACCAGCAGACTTTCGTCTTTTTCCGCTTTCACAAGATCTCGAAGCGAATGGATCAATGCTTCTTCGGTGCTGAGGGCATCGTGCTCTAGCAGGCGGAAGACCTTTAGCAAGAGGTCTGAAGGTCGAATGTTGTCTTCAAAGACGTGTCGGGGACTGAGCATCGTTCACTCCAGAATGATTACCGCGCCTTCATCGATGTACTTCTGAAGTGAATCTCGCAGAATTTCCAGGCATTTCTTAAGGTCGTCTTCTGTCTGAATGGGGCGATTGAAGAACTCCGATACTCGGACTCGTCGTACTGGAGCTTTCTTCTCCCCGCCAATGGAGAGTTCTTGCAGGTTGACCAGAACCGACGACTTCAATCCGTCAACGGCGCAGAGATCAGACTCCATCTCGGTCAGACTGGCTTTGCCAATCGACGCACCTTCGACCACAGACTGCTTGTCCTCATCATTGCCAACTCGTCCCAGCAACGGTGACAAGAGCGAAGAAGCTGTCGCGGGATTCGTTGTTCCCAACGGTCCCCACTCAGGCCGATTCTTGATTTCCTCGATGGCCGATTCGTAAGCGTTCTTGCGTCGTTCAAATAGATCTACGTAAGCTTTCTTGTGGGCATTTAGGACAGCATTGGTGTCTTGAACAATTTCGTCCCATGACTCGATGAAGTGCTCTGAACCCAGTAGGGATTTCAAGCGTTCGACCCTTAAAGCGATTTCTGGCGACGGACGATACGATGCAAGCCGCTGCCCAACTTGCTCGCTTACCATCCGGGATTGTCGCAAGAGCCCGATAGTGATAGGGCCTAGCCATTCGCGTATCTCGCGGATCTTGTCTCTGGTTTTGGCAAATTGCGACCCGTTCTCCGTGAGGATGCGCACGCAGTCGTCAGAGGCAGACGACTGGATGCCAATGAGGGTGTGCTGATATTCGGACAACATGGGGAGGATCGGGAGACGTTGCGCCTCCGCTGTCGCTTTCAGCGGATACAGCCTCTCCAGTTCCTCCGCCGCTAACTTCTTGAACGCTGTGGCGATGGCTCCTTCTTCGACATCAACTTCTTCTCCGGTGAGGTCCTCCAATTGCTGCACCGCCTGGGTGAGCGTCTTGAGGCCCACCGACTGCCGAGGAGAAAAAAGCGACGACCGGAAAGCCGGATTGTTGATAAAGGGCGTTCGAGATGCTGGGTCTTGGTAATTGTGGAAGCGGTTGCCCTGGTAGGTAACTTCGATCTCGCCAGCTCTGAATAAGGTGGCGAGGATCAGCCGCAGCATGTCACGCTCCCAACCGTAAGGCGTGCCGCCGAATCTTTTCTCTAGCGCCTTCCCCATTCGACTGTCTTTGTTGCCGTAACTGTGTTCGCTCTTCAGATAATCGAGGACTTCTCGAGCGATATCGGCATTCGCGTTGATGATGTGCTTGGAGCCATCCTTGACGACCAGACTAAGCCCTTGATCGCCGACGTAGAAGACGTTGGGCAATGCTTTGAGGTCAGCCGCTTTGAGAATTTGTTCAGCTTCGTCGCCTTTCAGCGGACGAGAGCCGATTCCCAACTTTGGGTACAAGTCGGGCACGATGAGCTGGAAGAGTTTCTTCAAGATTTCGCTCAGGCCCTTGCCCAACGCTGACGCATCTTTCTGCACGCCCCGGAACATGCCTGTTCCACGCTCCATCGCTTCGGTCAGTTTGTCCCGCAATCGCGTTTCGTAGCCGTTCTTGGAGTTCTTTTCATCCTGAAGGCAAGTTGCCTCATCCGGGCTGATTTTCTGCTGGGCACTGAGTTGGTTGTACTTGTCCACCATCTTGCGCGAGGCGTGAAGCTGCCCCACCAATTCATCGATTTCGGGTGTAAGGCAGAAGAGCCAGTAAAGATCGTTCTCGTGGGTCTTCTGTTGGCTGTCGGTGCGAATCTCTTCAATGCGTTTGGAGAGTTCGTCAGCATCGTCGGCCACGCATAGGGTTAACGGGAGTTCGTTATCATCACCGATGCTCGCGCCATCGAAGCTAATGCCAATGCGGAACGAGCGATTCTGGTAACGGAAAGTCTTGAATTCCGGCTCATCGAAGACTTGCTGAAGCGCCGCACGTGTCAATTCGTTCCGTTCGCGGGGTTTCGGTTCGAGATGGCCGCGCCGCTCGGTTTCCCAATTCTTTTCCTGGGCAGTCTGGAGCTTCCAGCCCTCCTCGGTATTGCGAATGAATTGGGCGTTATTCAACCGCTTTACGGCAGATTG
>Ga0302324_100021595_pt1 | contig 12543 bp, 9 predicted proteins | sample Palsa_T0_1_FD_201949 | JGI IMG/M metagenome (GOLD analysis project Ga0302324, IMG submission 201949) | Peat permafrost microbial communities from Stordalen Mire near Abisko, Sweden - Palsa_T0_1 | ecosystem: Environmental > Terrestrial > Soil > Palsa > Peat permafrost | place: Sweden: Abisko...
CCGCGTACAGCAATTGCCGCCGAGCCAGCCCATTCATTATCCTGCTGTCAGAATTCGATCCTCCCGCGGTTTCCAATGCGGCCGTGAGCACCAATCCGGAATCCTCTCTCCGCGGAGGCAGATAACACCGTGAAGAGCGATCGCAGGTTATACTTTCCCCGCTGATGGTACGCTCGCGATGCATTTGTGGCCACTGATCCGCCGCTGCGCCCGGTCGTTCCGCGAGCACAGGGCAGTATAGAATCACATGATTAGAGATAAGTCCCAGAAGTACAGGAATCCTGAATTCATGATGGAAAAGTTGCGGCCGCTCGCGTTATTTATCTTTTGTTCGGTTGGGTTTTGTTTTTCGCAATACACTCCTAATTCTTCGTCTCAAGGCGCAACTTCTCAGAACGCGGTAGATTGCTCCGATCCGACCCAGGCTGGCAGCGCTGCCTGTACCTCGCAGACCCAAGGCTCCGGAAATTCGCAGGGACGCGAATCCTCTTCCCCATCCTCCGTGCTTACACCAGTGCTGAGATCATCTCCGTCCGCCGCAGACCAGTTGACTCCGCGCATACCTCCGCCCAATCCTTCGCAAATCCCACACCTACAAACCCCCATTCGGCCAGAAACCGAATTCGAACAAATGGTGGCTGACTCGGTTGGCAGGCCCTTGCCCCTGTTCGGACAGTCATTGTTCACTCAGCCCCCAAGCACCTTCTCTCCAATCGACTGGATGCTTGTTCCGGCCGACTACATCATCGGTCCGGGCGACGAACTTCAGATCAAAATCTGGGGCCAGGTCCAGGGCGACTTGCGAGCGATCGTTGACCGTTCTGGTCAGATTTACATTCCGCAAGTTGGCCAGGTATCGGTTGCCGGTATTCATTACTCGGAGCTCGAAGAGCATCTGAAAAGCGAGATCGCAAAGGTGTTCAAGAACTTTAATCTGACCGCGAATATTGGGCGTTTGCACTCCATCCAGGTGGTTGTTGTCGGCAATGCACGCTATCCCGGAACTTACACCATCAGCGCGCTGAGCACGCTGGTCAATGCAGTCTTCGCTTCCGGCGGCCCCGCCCCGGAAGGATCGTTGCGCCATATCCAGGTTCGGCGCAATGGCAGCACGGTGACAGATTTCGATTTCTACGATCTGCTGATCAAGGGCGACAAGTCCAAGGATATCCGTCTGCAGCCTGGCGATATTGTTTACTATCCTCACGTTGGTCCACTGGTTGCGATCGCGGGCTCTGTGAACTCGCCGGCCATCTACGAGGTGAAGGATAACTCCCCGCTGGGTGATCTGATTGAGATAGCAGGCGACGTTAGTAACGTGGCCGATACCACTAAGATCACGATTGATCGCTTCGCGGATCAGGCCCGCAAAACGTTGGAGTTTCCCTTAGACCCACAATCGCGCGCACTTCCCCTAAAGGATGGCGATATCGTTCACGTCTTCTCCATCGTTCCGCGTTTCGAAGACACCGTGACGCTGCGCGGAAACGTTGCCAATCCCGGGCGTTACCCGTGGAAGCCCGGGATGCGCGTCCTCGACCTGATTCCCAATGCGCAGGCGCTGCTCACTCGCCGCTATTGGCGTGATCGCGCCGATATCGTAAATGGCTTGGCCACGGAGTATCCCATTCGCCCCGAGCCGCCACCGAATACTCGGAATGTTAATCAGCAGCCGTTAAACGGGAATACTCAGAATGGAACTGGGTCGGCTGACACAACCAACGGCACGCGTTCGGCGATGGAATCATCAGGGAATTTGCCCGGGAATTCAACCGAGGCTTCCGGTTCTTTGAATGGCACTGAGGCTCTCGCCGCCGAAACTGAGCAAGACGCCACTCAGAATGGTCCGTCAAGAGCGGGAAACCAAAAAGCGTCAGAAAACCAACAGCGCTCCACGACTCCGGAAAATTATGTCAACCCAATCACAGTCAGAAATGTGGTTGAGGATGTGCGTCGTTACGCGCCGGAAATCAACTGGGATTACGCCATTATTCAAAGGGTCAATCCGTTAAACCTTTCCTCCAAGCTTATTTGGATGAGCCCGAGAAGGGCGATCCTGGAACATGACGAAACCGCTAATCTGGAATTGGAGCCCGGCGATATCGTAACGATTTTTTCTCAGCGAGATATAAGCGTACCGGAGCAGGATCGCTCGCAATACGTGATCGTCGAAGGCGAGGTCATGCGCCCCGGCGTCTACAAACTGGAAACGAATGAAACCCTTCAGTCCGTTTTAAGCCGCGCCGGAGGTTTATCTCCGAATGCGTATATCTATGGCTCGCAGCTGACGCGTGAATCGGCGCGCATCAAGGAACAAAGAAGCCTGGACGAACTGGCCCGCACTATGGAGATTCAAGTCCGGCAGTCGGCGGTGTCGCTGGCGGCTTACAGCTCGGCTGGCGAGGTGCCCCAGTTGCTGGCGGCTCAAGAGGCGATCATCGCGCAGGTTCACAGCGCTCGCGCCACGGGACGGGTCGCGCTTCCGGTTAAGCCAACCGATCATAGCGTGACCGATTTCCCTGATATTGCGATGGAAGACAATGACCGGTTGACTATCCCCCACACTCCTTCGACAGTGTCTGTGGTGGGGAATGTCTACAATCCCGGATCGTTCATTTTCGAACCGCGCAATACTGCAGGAATGTATCTCGACATGGCCGGCAAGGGGAAACCTCAATCCGACCTGCACCACGCCTTTGTCCTTCGCGCGAATGGGGTTGTGGTCGCCGCCAACAATGTTAACGGAGCGTTTGCGGGGACGAGGTTTGATCGTCTCCGTCTGTACCCGGGCGATCAGATTGTTGTGCCTTATAAGCTGCCCACTGGGGCTTTCGTTCGTGGGCTTCGCGATTGGACGCAGATTACGTCGCAACTGGCCCTGACCGGCGCTGTGCTCGGGACGGTACTGCCGTAGGGAGATGGGACGCGATATGGTTGAGGGCCGCAGCCAGCCGGACCAAAACATGTTCCCATACCGCGGCCCCACTTGGTTCGGCGCTTTATACCGGGGTTTGACGGTGGACCTTTTTCGATATTTCTAGATGCATCAGTGACCGCAGGAACGATTAACTTGAGCGAAGCATCTACGAAGACACCCGAATTGTCAACCAAGGAACCCGAGAAGTTGGGCGGCTTTGCCGCAACGATCTCAAAGAATATCCTGGCCAGCCTGGTACGGGTTGCTGTGGTCTCGCTCGTCGCTTTGGTCCTGCCTGCCTATTTGACACACCATCTGCCGGTCTCGACGTATGCAGCGTGGGTACTCATCCTTCAACTTGGGGCCTATGTTTCCTATCTGGATCTTGGGATACAAACCGGAATCTCCAAGTTCGTCGCCGAATACCATGCCAGGAGTGATCAGGCGGGGGCAGGGCAACACGCCAGCGCCGGATTCGCCCTCATGCTGCTCGCCGGAATATTGGGATTAGCTCTGACGCTGATTCTTTCGTGGCAGGTTCCGCGGCTATTTGGCACCATGCCCGCAAATCTCTATCATGATGTTCGCGTCAGCGTAGTGCTGGTTGGGTCTTCGCTGTCATTCGGCTTGGTCTGCGCCGCGTACTCGGCCGTTTTTCTCGGTCTTCAGCGTTATTGGATCCCGATGACACTCTCCATCGTTAACCGGGCTTCCTTCGCCGCGGTCGTGCTTGCCGTCGTCGCTCTGCACGGGAATCTTACAGCGATGGGGGCAGCTGTGGCGCTGGTCAACGTTGTGACGGGTTCATTGCAGATTTTAGCGTGGCGCAAAAAAGCTTCCCATATCCCGATATCTAGCAGCCTGATGGACTCTACTACTGTAAGGAAAATGGCACGGTACTGTTCCCTTCAGTCTATATGGACAGTTGGAATGTTGTGCGTGACCGGCCTCGACGTCACCATCGTGGGCCATTACGATTATCCCCAAACTGCGTATTACTCGATCGCCGTGCTGCCAACGAGCTTTGTGTTGCTGATCATTTCTTCGATGGTGAATCCCCTGATGCCAGCGTCCTCTGCGATGAGCACTCGCCGCTCAGCTGCCGAGATGGGGAAGTTTCTTGCCAGGGCTACCCGTTACACTGCTGTGATCCTTCTCTTGGCCGGATTGCCGTTGATGGTCTGCGGTTACCCTATTCTTCGTCTTTGGGTTGGTCCGATATACGCGGTTCATACCCTGAAATTTCTTAGAATTCTTGTTTTCGCTAATGTTATTCGCAATTTATGTGCTCCATACGCCACGATGATTTCTGCAACCGGAAAGCAGGAAGCAGCAGCCGCCACTGCGATATCCGAAGCCGTAGTCAATCTCGGCAGCAGCCTGTACCTCGCCAGTCGTTTTGGCGCCATTGGAGTGGCGCTTGGCACGCTGCTTGGTTCGCTGGTCAGCGTGGCGTTGCATTTCGCACTGACCATGCACCTGACGCAGCAGACGTTTGCGATCTCTCGTTCACAGTTGTTTGTAAAAGGATTGCTTCCGCCGGCCATCATGACGATTCCATCCCTAGCGCTTCTCCCGCTTTGGTGGTCGCCAGCTCACATGAGCCTCAGCGCGCCCTTGTCGATCACCTGGGGGCTCAGCACTCTACTTTTGGCCTGGGTTGGCGGGCTGAATACCAAAGAGCGAAATGATCTGATTCGTCTATCAAAATGGCGGCCAATCCTGACGCGCAGTCTGCGCCAATGACGGAAAGAATGCCCTAAACTATAAAAAGGCATCTTTATCTTCAATCCTTGTGCGGCGGATTCTAATCTGTAGCACTTTGAGGAGCTTGTGGTCGCCGAAATCGAATATTGGAAGTCGGTTCTTGGGGGGTTAATTGCTGCGAAGGTAAGCATCCTGCCTTATGTGCCGCAACATCGTCAACTGCCGCCGAGAGTGCTGCCGGTGGCCACGGCGTGGAAGGGTATCGAAAGCGTCCTAGGCGATCTGATTCAGAGATTTGGCATTGGCACCGATCGCTGCCTCGAATTTGGCGTCGAGCACGGCTATTCCACAGCAGCTCTCTCTTGTTTTTTCGAGACCGTTATTGGTGTGGACACATTTCTGGGCGATAAGCATTCGACAAAAAAGGATATTTTCGCGGAAACCTCAGAGCGTCTGGCGTGTTTCAACAATATCAAACTCTTTCGCAGCGATTACCGCGCCTGGACGACTAAAGACGAGAGTTTTTACGACCTGATTCATGTCGACATTATTCATACCTATGTCGATACTTTTGCGTGCGGACTGTGGAGTGCCGGCCATGCGCAATGTGTTCTGTTTCACGATACCGAAAGCTTTCCGGCTGTGAAGCGAGCTGTGATTGATATTTCACGCCGGACCGGAAAGCATTTCTATAATTTTAAGGAAAGCAATGGTTTGGGAATTTTGATCTAGAGTTCTGATCCGATCTGCTGCGGGCTTTATCTCCGGCCGTCAAAGTGCCAGCCCTATGCGCGAGATGCTTTGCGGGGCCGCTGCTACAATAAATTGTCCTCGAGTGCGGCGATCCAGACTGCGAATCACGGTAGCGTAGCTGGAAATGGCGAGTCCTCTTAATCTGCTTCTATACCAGCCCATTAGGGTAGAGAAGAAAAAACGGCGGCTCGAGATAGAACATTCTATGCAAATTACTAAAACGGCTCGCAGTTCGTCCGCGATTTAAGGGAAGCTTGACAGCACTTGTACAAGGACGATCCGTCCGAGACGACGTTCGATCGGCGATTATCGGCATGGATTCGAAACACGCTTGAAATGGGCGATCCAGTCCGGTGCCGGCCGGCACGATATCGCAAACCATCGAGCCACTGGAACATTTCATTCAAGTTAGTCAAACGAGTGTGCGACAACGTGGACAACCAAGTTTGTGCCGTCATTGTCACTTACAATGCAGCAGAAGCGTTGCTCGACAATATCGCAGCTGTTCGCCCGCAAGTTAGCCGCATGGTCATTGTCGACAACGCCTCGAAACCTGCAGGCGTGAATTTGGTTTTGAGATCGGGGTTGGAGGCAGGATGCGAGGTGATACTGAACGATTTCAATTTGGGGATCGCGAAGGCTCTGAACGCCGGCATCAGGTATGCGGAATCCCAAGCATGTAAAGAAGTCGTGTTTTTTGATCAAGATAGCGTCGTCGGGGACGACCGGTATATCGCTTCCATGCTGCAAACCTACGAGGGTTCAAACCGGTCGCACCGCGTCGCAATAGTGGCGCCTCGCTACTTGGATCGGGCATCCGGCGCAACGCTGCCTTTACCCAAGAATCGGGATGGAAATCTCCTCACAGCGATGACATCAGGAATTCTCGTTCCAATTCGCATCTTCGAAACTTTGGGTTTGCATGAAGAAAGCTTGTACATGGATTACGTCGATACTGAGTTCTCTTTGCGTTGCCGTCGCGCGGGCTATGCAATCGTCGAAGCCCCCGGGGCCATACTGCTGCATTCTTGGGGACGACGCACTAAGCATAACCTGTTTGGGCGAGGATTCAGTTCGACGAACCACAATGCGAATCGCCGATATTACATCACTCGAAACCGCCTGCTCCTGATGCGAAGATATTGGCGAGATTGGCGCTGGTTCGTTCGAGAAATGCGCGCATTCGGCGTGGAACTCTTTAAGATAGTCCTGGTCGAGGAGAACAAGCTAGAAAAACTCCGCCACGTCAAGCGCGGATTTGCAGACGCACTAAGCAACAAGACTGGACCGCGAATTGCCTTGTAACCATAGTCGGACTCCACCCATGGCGGAAAAGGTTTACATCATCTTGGTGAACTGGAACGGGTGGCGGGACACTATAGAGTGTCTCGAATCGGTTTTCCATCTTGATTACCCAAATTACGAAGTGGTGGTATGCGACAATGCCTCGTCGGACGGCTCGCTCGAGCAGATTGGTTTGTGGGCACGGGGAGAGACGCATGCTATCTCCTCTAGCCCTGCACTCGCGCATCTTATCAATCCGCCGGTTCGGAAGCCTATTGCCTTTACTGAATATTCCCACACAGAAACGAAATTCGTTCTCTCCGCCGCTGATACGCGACTGACACTAATCCAGACGGGGAGTAACCTAGGGTTTGCCGGGGGGAACAATGTCGGATTGCGTTATGCCTTGGCTCAGGAGCACTGTGACTTCGCGTGGCTTCTGAATAACGATACAGTGGTTCAACCAGATGCACTTTCTCGCTTGATCGATCGAATGCGACAACAGCCGGAGGTCGGGATCTGCGGCTCAACGTTACGGGACTATTTCGCGGTGGATCGCATTCAAGCCTGTGGAGGGGCAAGCTACAACCGGTGGCTCGCTCGCGGAACGCATCTCGCGCGAAGTCTAAGAATCGATCAAATGCCTGACGCGAAGACTATAGAGACAGAGATGGCCTACGTTGTGGGCGCGTCGATGCTGGTGCGGAGATCATTTCTAGAACAAGTCGGACTTCTCAATGAAGAATATTTTCTATACTTCGAGGAACTTGACTGGGCGATACGCGCATTGGGCAGGTTCACACTGGCCTATAGCCCTTTGAGTGTTGTCTACCACAAGGAGGGCCGCAGCATCGGATCAAGCTCCCGGCGAGAGGAACGCAGTTCAGCATCGGAGCGATACGCGGCCAGAAATAGAATTATTATTACGAAAAAATACTTCCCCGCGGTCCTCCCAATCGTGGTTTCGGCTGTGACAGTCAGCGCCATTCATAGACTGCTCACGGGATCGATTCTCGCGGCGTCGGTTATTGCACAATCTTTGTTGGATGGGTGCCGATATTCGACCACCTCAAAGTTCGACCCGCGGTAATGCTAAGTCGTACTTTATGATGGCTGGACATCTCGTTTGCCGAACCCAGAGGGGAGGACGATGCCAAGCCTAATATTCGCCGGCTCGATCCTATTTGCAATATGGATCGCGATCAAGAAGCAAATCCCACCGATTTCCACCTACGGGATATTCCTGGCATTCACTCTGCTTTACAACGTCACCCCCTTCCTCGCTAATCGACTGGATCTTAGTGTCGCACCCCTGCTGGCCGACAACGATGTAATCAGTACTCAGCTTTTGCTTGCAGCATCCGCGATCGTGTGTTTCGGACTTGTTTTTCTGTTCGGTTTCTCGAGAGTCAAGTTCACGGCTCGACAGAAGACGATTGCCGTTGCGCGGCGTCGCAATTACGTTGTACTTGCGCTGCCACTTTTTTTGGTGACCTGTATTCTCTGCGCGAAATATGGCTGGCATGCGTACTCTGCCGCGGTTGATTTCGAGGATGAATCATTGGGTGGCGGCCTGTTTACGTTAACCGCATATGTCAAATATTGTTTTGTCGCAGTTTACATCTATTACCTGTACCGGTTTGATTTCGACAAGTGGGCTTCGATACTGCTGGGAGAGAATGTTGTCGTTATGGCGATTGACGGGGGACGCACGACAGTCTTCCCGATCATCCTTTTGACGATAATGATTGTCTACGACAAGAGCACGGAAAGAAAGACCCGCCGCAAGATATACATGGGGCTGGTGCTTGCTGTGTGCGTTTCGATTCTGGTGCGCTCCGTTATTGTTCAAGGTGACTCGTTGTTGCTGAAACTAGTTATTCCAATCGGGGTTGAAGGCATGATGGGCGCTTACCCATCGCTCCAATCTATCTACGCTGTCAGAAGTATTCCGCATCCTGCTTTTACATACGGAATTTCCTACCTCCTGGATCCGATCATGTGGCTGCTTCCGCAGGCAGATTTGCGGGAGAAATTCTCGTTTTTGCAAGGCTGGAGTCGACACATACTTCCAGTGCTGCCCGACAGGCAGTTTGCTCCGATGGGCGGATTTTATTATCTCGCTGAGTCAATCGCCGCATTTTCGTATCTCGGTCCAGCATTGGTTACAACTTGTTTTGCGCTTGCCCTCGTGTCAATCGAGCGTATGAAAAACAAACATCGATTGTTCTACTTCGTCTGGACCTCGACAATCGGGATTTTATTCGTCAAGACGATTTTCGGGAACGTATTCAAACTGTTCGTGATTCAATCGATCGCGGTGATGATATGTCTCGCAGGAACAAAGCTATGGACTGGGGTCAGAGTGACCTGTAGCACGAATTCACAAGCTTTTCCAGGAGACTCTCTGGGGCTGCGTGTCGATCGGCCTGATGTTCCCTAGATTCCGCTGGCTGCGCCCTCACGGAGGAAAGAAACAGTTGAGCCTACTCATAAACGCATCTCGAATTGGTGAAGTCGGCGGGTTACGTTTCTATGCGGAGGCCGTGGCTTGCTGCTTTGGAAAGGCACAGAAGGTATTGGGCGTGGTCCCGGAAGGAGTTCAATTTCGTTGTGAAATCGCTCAAAGGAGCACACCAAAGTGGCTCGCGAGTTCCAGTCGAGTCTCGTCCCTAAGGGCGATCATGTGGTGGATTTATGGCGCGACCGTTTTCCCTGCTCGCGCCGGAACCCATGTCCTTGGCTCGACGCACCACGTTCTACCGTTCCGGAAGCGCCAGGTCGTGACCGTCCACGATATCCGCCCCTATTATTATCCGGATAATTGGGTCCAACGTCTTAACTTTTACTTTCTTCTTCCGCGGGCGCTGAAAAAGTGCGATGGCGTATTAACCGATGCAGCAGTTACCAGGGAACTTTTGGTGGCGGTTTACGGATTGGAGGCAGATCGGATACATGTGGTTCCGATCGCAGTCGACGCGGAGTTCTTTCGCCCTCGTGCCAATAACTCCGAGAGCCGTCCCCCTTATCTTTTGAGTGTCGGAAGCACGTGGAAACATAAGAACATCGCCGAGTTGTTGCGATCCCATGAATGTTGGGCCCCGAAATACAGGCTTAAGATCGTCGCAGGAACTGGGCAGTACGTGGAGTCACTGAAGGGTTTGGCTTCAGCGCTGGAACTTGGAGACCGGGTCGAGTTTTTGACAGGCCTAGCAGCCACGGAACTTCTTTCGCTTTACCAGAACTGCTCAGCCCTGGTCTATCCATCGCTCATGGAGGGTTTCGGCCTACCTCCGCTTGAGGCTATGGCCTGCGGCCGCCCTGTCATTGTTTCCGACATTCCTCTGTTCCGTGAACTCTATGGCGATACTCCGATTTTTGTGCGGCTAGGCGACCCACGGTCCTGGGATCACGCCTTTTCGGATCTCGGTCTGATCACAGATGAAAGGCTTCAAAAAGGAGTGCTGCATGCCCGAACCTTCACCCAAGAGAGAATGAAAGCATCTCTTTTTTTAGCGTTGCGGCGTATATGGGGTGAGACTTTTATGCACGACTTAGAACTGTGAACGTTTGTGTATGTATTCCAACCTTGAACGCTGGCAATACGTGGATGGAGGTCGTGTCCGCGGTAAAAAGTCAGAGCTTTTGCCCAACCCGGGTGCTCGTGCTTGACTCCTCCTCCACTGACGACACCGCCGAACTAGCTACGCGAAACGGCTGGCAGGTGGTTACAATTCCCCGTACTCAGTTCAGTCACGGTGGAACACGACAAAAGGCACTCGAACTGGCTCCGGATGCAGACGTTCTCGTCTATCTTACCCAAGACTCGATTTTGGCAGATTCCAACGCGCTGGCACAGCTAATCGCCGCTTTTGAGGATCCATCAATAGGAGCGGCTTACGGACGGCAGTTGCCTCGTCGCGGTGCCCACCACATTGAAGCGCATGATCGACTATTTAATTATCCTCCCGTCTCTGGAATCCGTTCTCTCGCCAGCGCGAGCGAAATAGGATTCAAAGCAATCTTTTTTTCCAATTCGTTCGGGGCATACCGGAGAGTCGCTTTGGAACAAGTCGGCGGGTTTTCGAGAGATGCGGAGTTTGGCGAAGATACGCTGGTAGCGGCACATCTGTTACAAAGCGGGTGGCGCATCCTCTATGCCGCGGAAGCGCAGGCCTACCATTCGCACGCCTATAGTCGGAGCGAACTGTTCGAGCGTTATTACAAGATTGGTCGACTGCACGGAAATGATCCATGGCTGCAGCGGGAATTTGGCAGGGCTTCTGGAGAAGGACACAAATTTGTTATATCGGAAATTCGGTACCTCCTGCGGCACGCGCCTTGGCTAATTCCGGAAGCAATCATTCGCACAGGGGTGAAGTATCTTGGCTATAAACAGGGAAGGAAAAACATCGCGCAACAACCATCTTGAAAACTCGTTGCCCGCATTTGTAATATCCTGCCCCTTAAAAGGGGTTAAAGGGCTCACGAGCACGTCTGGAATATGCCTCAGCGGGAACTCGCGACCCTTTGGTCACGGCTAGCTAGCTAGCCGTAATCATAGCCGTGGCTTCGCTGCCTTCCAGACAACGCGCTGATCCTTGCCTGCCGGCCCGCTAACGATCGATACGTTGAGCCCTGGTGAGGAAAAAAGGTCAGCGGCATCCGGCCCGAAATCCCAGAAGGCAAGAATGCCGTCCCGATTCAACGGATCGCTGTGGTACTCGGCCTTTTCCAGAAATTCAATCTTGCCGTTCACCACATTGGCTCTTCTCCGCGTCGTCGACCTTGGCGGTACGGTAAATAAATGGCATCCACCGGGGCGCAAAACCCGATAGCACTCGTTGAACGCCGCTTCAATGTCGGGGACATGCTCCAAGACATCGCTGGAGACGATAAGATCAATGCTGGAAGATGGAAATGTCAGGCGAGTGATGTCTTCGCAGCGCACTCCATGCGAGTCGAGAGAACCGAGGCATTCGCGATCAGAGAAAAAGCTTCGATAATATGTCTTGGCATTCGCAAGCAGCGGTCTCAGAGGAGAACGGGAGTCGAGTTCCAGCACTGTCATTTCTTTCAGGGCGTCGCCGAAGGACCGGATCGCATCCGCTAGCATTTCGTAACGTAGATTCGCACGGCATCGAATGCATATTTTTGCCTCCTCTCCTTCGCTAAAGCTAACGATTATCGATCTCTGGTTGCAACACCTACACATTCTCAGCTTCGATTGCGGCAAAAATCTCAAGTTGGGAATGATTTTACGGGCGATTGCTTCAATACTCGCCATACTCTTCCTTTCACAGTCAGGGCGTCTACGCTGCGACTTAGGTTAGGCGTGGGAATGTCGTAGCTTAGCCGCGATAGGAGGACAGGCCGGATCGAGATTGAATCATTGATAATGTCATACCGTACGCGACTTTCCACTCCAGCGCTCCTTTATCGCGTCCAGCCGTCGTCGGTTCTCCGATAGTTCGGACGCACGGAGCCAGTGTTCTCGTAGCACGATCCAGAACATTGCTGTAAAGAACCCGCAAATCGTCGCCGAACTTATGATCAGAAGCCTTGGGGGGAATGAACGCTTATCGGGAATGACGGCGGAATCCACTACTTGAACGATCGACCCTTCCCGCGCTTCATCGAGTTTCGCGATTTCAAACTGCTTCGCCAGCAGTTCATAAACAGTCTCGTGATATTTTAGGTCGCGCAAGCGGCGGAGGTATTCGAGCCCGGCGCCTGTGACCCGACCTTTGGATAAAATAATGTCCGAACCCGGATCTGGCTGCGATCCCGCCACTCGTTCGAGCTGTGCTTCGAGGGCAGCAAGCTCCTGCTTGGCGAGGATAAGAGCTGGGTTGTCCTCTGCGGCGAAGGAGCGCATGCTT